>Ga0193692_1000337_pt1 | contig 11720 bp, 11 predicted proteins | sample L3a1metaG_FD_144917 | JGI IMG/M metagenome (GOLD analysis project Ga0193692, IMG submission 144917) | Soil microbial communities from a riparian zone of the East river system, Colorado, United States - L3a1 | ecosystem: Environmental > Terrestrial > Soil > Riparian zone | place: USA: East River... | reverse complement strand
TTGTCTTTGAAAACATGGGCTATCGATCTACCCGGTAAATGATGTTCTTTAAAAGAAAGATCCTTGCTATTGTATATAAACGAGCCATCATGGGTGTTATCAGAAAAAAAATCATTTGGTAAAATGGAAAAGTTAAGATGAAGAGGAGAAGAGCCCAATGGATAAACTTTTCCAGATTTATAAAAAGTAAGCTTAATATTTTTATTCTTCTCATCTACAAAGAAGGATTTTCCCATGAATGTTTGCCCAATATTGTGAGATCCAATGCCTTTATACAAGGGTATAAGACTGTCCCTGAAAACAGAGCAAAGGCCCTTATTTGAGAATACTGTAATAGCTCCTGAATCGTTGGTACTAACTTCCGAAACAAATAATTGAGGGGCGGGAAGGCGGATCGTTGTTACACTTGTATCCTTAATTAAATGTATGGCGAACGTTTCTATCAGGGCAAGATCTCCATACTTATCTTCCGCCATTCCAAAAATATTATCTGTAATTCTCAAACTCCTGAGCAAGGGATCATTTCCTTGAGTATATAATTTGCCCTTGAAATAATAGCAAATTGTTTTTCGGAAAGGCATCATCCAAAGACGTCCCTTTGAATCACAGAAGAATTTCAGGATCTCATTATCTGGTAACCCATCCTCAATAGTGAAGTTTTTAAAATGGACACCATCAAAGCGACTAAGACCGGTTTCAGTTGCAAACCACATAAACCCTTCTTTATCCTGTATTGCTGAATATACGTTACTTCCGGCAAGGCCCTCCTTAGTACCATAGTGAGTATAACTGAAATTCTGCGAATGAATGTTCAGACAAATAAGAAATAATAATACCGTCAAGCTAGTCTTCAGCATGGGGGAGCAATAGAAAGGAAAGATACGCAGGAAAATATTTCAGCCAATACTACTTCTGTGGTATAATGCGCAGCCTTAAGTTAAACTTGCACACTTACCGTTTTTTTTTGCGCAGATACCGGAAAGTTTATTTAATCATTTCGAAGGTATTGTATGTTTAGTATATAGATATTCTCACTAACCAACCTATGTCAATAAACTTAAGTTCGACGCTGTACAAATGGCTGAGAGACCTGGAGATTCCAATCTCGAAATCATATCTCAAACAACAATTGCTTTCACGTCCTGACTATCCTTCTTTATTAAGTATAACAGATATTCTAACTGATTTGAGAATTGAAAACGCAGCAGTTCGTCCTTTTCGATAGCTCATCGCTGGTTAATCTCTGATAAGTTTAGCAAAAGTAAAACCATTTTTTTTTGAGACAAAGCAACTCCAAATTTCTGCGTGTTAGCTGAGGCCTCAATTGAAAATTCACAAAAAGCAGATATTATGTCCAACTTACTTTTGACAAAAAAAAAAATTAAGGTAGTTATTATCGTCTACCAGGAAGTAATGCGTGAAGGGATCAAAACCATTTTGAAGAGTCCTAAGTCAAGTTATGAATTTTCGTTTATAGAAGTTGCTAATGTCGACTTAGCTTTTAAGACATGTAAGCCGGAAAAACATGATGTTTTGGTCATTGATTGCCTGAATGGTGATGAAACTTCAGTTCAGAAAATTTCAAAGATAAAAGATCGCTGGCCTGAAATAGGGATCATTGCGCTGTTTGATTCCATCACCTCTTTAAATGTATATAAGATGATTTTAGCAGGAGCGAAAGGGCTTTTGCTAAAGACTTTTGATAAACACCAACTTATTTCTGCTATAGAATCAATTGCGAATGGTGAATTATATCATTCCAACGAGATTGAAATGAATTTTATTAAATCTTCCAATTTGATTAGTCAATCTGTAACAACTCAAAAATATAGTCTTACAAAAAGGGAGATCGAGATAATAAAACATATAGCCCAGGGAATGACAAACAGGGAGATTGCAAATTCGCTTTATGTTAGTAAGAGAACTGTCGATACACACAGACAAAACATTCTTTATAAGTTAGGTGTTAATAATACAGCAGGGATATTAAAAATTGCTTTCTTATTAAATTTACTTTAATCCGTAATTTATATTCTTCAGTGGAAATATAGTAGAATTAACCACTTGTGACCCGTTATCATTGACGCCCGACGGCGCCATTGCGATGAACTGTAGCGAGTCGGGGCAGTTTTCATTGTTAAGTATGGAGATCTGGTATTTAGCTTTCTAAAGTTAATTAACTTTCGGTCTGATTTTGGAAACAAATTCAACGGTGAAAATCGTTGTATCTTCTATTAATAACTCAGCTTTATGGAGTATGCTTTTTTTGCGCTTACGATCATTGCATTATTCATTGGCGGTATTTTATATAATTCGCGTAAATCAAAAAAGAAAAAGCTGGAAAAATTAAAGAATAGCTGGGGGCAAGTAAAGATGGAAGACAGGCGATTTGAGTTTATTGAACTTTATAACAAGCTTAATAAGGACTACGACTTTTACCAGTTGTCTGAACAGACCATTGGGGATATAGATTTTTACGAATTATTCTCTTTTGTCGATAGAACTACATCAAAAATAGGACAACAATTTTTATTTGACATGCTTACTAAGCCGACAAAAAATATTCAAATTCTCGAAGAAATAGACAAACAGGCAGATTTTTTTTTAAAGAACAAAGATGTCAGAGAAGATGTCCAAAAAAGTCTGATAGAGTTAAACGATGTCGATTCGTATTATATCACAACTTTATTGCAGGAAAACGTATTTGTAAATCCTCAATGGACTAAATGGCTATACCTTGACTCTTTAATTGTAGTAATTTTACTTTTATTATCGCCCGTTTATCCATTTCTTTTATTGTGGTTGCTGGTACCATTTACAATCAACCTGATGATTCATTTTTGGAATAAGAATAACACTTTTTCATTTTTTAAATCTTTCCCGCAGTTAAACCTCCTGATAGATACTACCGACATCTTAACCTCCAGGCCAATTCCTTTTGTTAAAGAAAATGCTGAGAAAAGCTCACGGGCCTTGAAGAAATTTCAAAACAATTATAAGGTACTGAATTTTGGACAGGTATCAGGAGATGAAATAACCCAGGTATTACTGTTATTAACTGAATTGATCAAAGCTTTATTTCTTTTGGAAGTTCACACGTTTTTTAAGCTCATTAGATTTCTTAAGACAAAGCAAAATGATATAAAACAAGTTTTCGAATATGTCGGTTCGATCGATATGGCAATTTCTATTGCCTCGCTTCGGGATGGAGCTGTTAAAACATGTACACCGGAATTTATTTGCTCCCCAAAAAATATTCTTTTTTCTGAGGCATTTCATCCCTTGATTGAAAAAAGTGTTGGGAACTCTATTGCCACGAATTCAAAAAGTATTTTGATAACTGGTTCTAATATGTCAGGGAAGACAACTTTTTTGAGGACCATTGCAATTAACGCGATCCTGGCGCAGAGTATTTATACTTGCTTTGCAGAAAAATATGTTGCACCTTTCGTTAGAGTGTACTCTTCAATAAGAGCTGATGACAATCTGATAAATGGCGAGAGTTACTACTTAAATGAAGTGCAGACTGTAAAATCAATCATAGTAGAAAGCAATTTAAATCACCAAAACTTGTTTCTTTTGGATGAAGTGTTTAAAGGAACTAATACGATAGAGAGGATCTCATCCGCAAAAGCCATCCTGTCTTATTTAAATAGAAATGAAAATCTGGTGTTTGTATCAACACATGATATTGAATTAGCGACCCTATTAGAAAAAGAGTATGATATGTATCATTTCTCTGAAACTTTTATCGAAAACCAATTGGTTTTTGATTATATATTAAAGCCGGGAGTCTTGAAAAACAGGAATGCGATCAGGATTTTAGAGTTGTCTGGTTATCCCAAAGAAATAATAGAAGAGGCAAATAATCTTAGCCGTCAAATGACATTTCTGAATCCCTTCACGGAGCAATAGTTTTCATGGTTGTTTTATTCCTTTCGTGGTCTGGAATTTCCAGTTGAGGCTTATCAAAAAAAATCGTTTTAGGATATTTGAATTAATGTCCGCATTGTAAGTACTGGTAACAGTATGCACGTAATTGGAGTTTTTATTCAGGAGGTCATTTACCTGGATCCGGATTATTATATTTTTTTTTGTTATTTCCTTCTCGACGTAACAATTCAATAAAATAACATCTTTCTCAAGTGGTGACTTCGTGTCCCTGTTAAATCTGTACAGCAGATCGTATTTGAAATTGTAGCCTTTGTGAAAAAATAGCTGTAGTGAATTGTTTATCGTCCAAAAATCATAATACGCCGGAGGAATGTTTTTCAATGTGTACGATATATTATTCATCCCATATACAAACCCAATTGCAGATTCTATCCATTGATTTGGATAATATTCAAAATAGGCATCCTGGGTGATCATCCAGTTTCTGCTTGTGTTTTTTTCAAGGGAAAGAATACTGATATCCTTATTGTACATCAAACTTCCTTTTATGCTAATAACATATCGCCTGTTATCATATGGTTGTGAAAAATAATAGAAAGCTCTTGCATTAAAATAGCCATTTGTATTAACAGGATTAAGAATTTGATTTGAATTGGGAGATACAGAAACAGCATCTATGATTTTATTGGGAAAGAAACTGGCAGTCAAGCTGGATAAAAGAAGTTTTCCTGATATCAAACTAAATTTATTATAGCTTAAATTAATTATATGCTGATATTCCGGAAGCAGGGTTGGGTTCCCGATTCTTATGTATAAGGGGTCTGTAAAATCAAAGACTGGCTGAAGTTGATTAATAGAGGGCTGCCTGATGTTTGCAGTGTAGTTAAATGAAAGCCTTTCATTGGGTTTAAACTCATAGTTTAAGCTTAAATGAGGGATCACTTTCAGATTTTTATAGGATGTTACTTTGGTTGAATCATTAAATAGTGAACTGCCTTTAAGGTTAAATGGGGATACCCCTATTCCTACTATATAGGTATACTTTTTTTGAACTTTTTTCAAAGTTATGAGCACCTCTTGAGTGATGTAGGAAGATTTAAAATAATTACTTAGTGAAGGGATAAAATAACGTCCCGGATCGTTTACCCGGTAAGTGTTTTTTTCGTTGATATCTTTGTATGCATTAAAAATATATCCGGCTTGAAATGCAAATTGTTTATTTAATGGGTTAGTGTATAAAAGAACGAAGCCTGCTTTTTTGTTGCTGCTTGAAACATCTGCAACTTGATTTAATGTATCTATTTTGTTAAGCTGGTATTGATTTTCCTCAACAAAATTGCCATAAGCCTGATCTATTTTATTGTACCCTATGGTTCCGTTCAAAATTACTGTTCTTGACTTCTTAAAGCGATGCCTGAAAATAAGGTTTGCATTTATGTCCGGTAATGCAATATCGGATTCATAGTGCTGCAAACCTCGCGTTGTAATTACCTTTTCTTCATTTGAAAAAATGAAATCTCTTTGAAGATCCGAAGGATTTTGCAAATGATTGAATGTAGAGGTCAACTTTAAGCTATTAGCAGAGTCAATCAGGTAATCTAAATTCAGGAACAAACGGTTTTGATATTGGCGATTTGAATAATTCTTTTCTTCCGTATAATAAAAGGACGAGTCTGGAAATAAGTTTTTTACAATTGACACGCGTTCAAGATAATTTTTGTTGGATAAATGCAAATAACTTCCGTAAAGATTTAATTTAGAGTTAAACTTAGTATTATAGTTGACTCCTATATACGCATCCTTACTAATTCCATCGTGAACGCCGCCGGCCGTATTTGTTAAGAATCCCAGGTCGTTGTTATTAATAATATTTGAAAATGAGCCAGAGCCTCCGTAGTTATCGAGCACGGAGTTTTGAACTTTAATTAGCTTACTCAATCCACCTGAGAAATTCGTTCCATTAGAAAGAATCAGGCTATTTACATTATTGGCATTTGCCAAAAAAGATACCTGCTGATCATTATTAAAATAGTTTACAAGCGTATTTAGTTGATAATGCTCATCAGAACCGAGCCCGGCGCTCATTCTGCCGAAGCTACCTTCATTCTTATCTTTTTTTAAAACCAGGTTAATAACTTTTTCACGATTTCCGTCATCAAAACCAGAAAATTTTGACTGTTCACTTAAGTCATCAATTACCTGAACTTTTCCTACTATATCAGCGGATAAATTTTTGGTTGCAATTTGCGGATCGCCGCCAAAAAAATCCTTCCCATTTACTTTGATCTTAGTTACTTGCTTTCCCTGCGCTATAATATTCCCTTCCTTCGTTACTTGTACGCCCGGTAATTTTTTTAAAAGATCTTCGACTGTAGCATTTTTTTGCTTTGGTGTGAAAGCCTCAGCCCTGTATTCGATCGTGTCTTTTTTGATTGATATTATTGGGGTTTCTACGACAACTTCTTTTAATATGTTATCCAAACGTGACATCCTGAAGACGACGACAGCGTCTGCCCGTCTTTCAACTTTTAAGGTCGATGTTTTATATCCCAAATGACTAAGCACTAAGAGAAACATTGAATCCTGATGAGCTTGCCTTATAATGAATTGTCCATTTTTATCCGATAGAAAAACAATTGTGTCTTTCCAACTTTCCGTTACATATTTGACAGTCACAAATTCTAAAGGCTCATTACTGGCAGAATCTACAACCTTACCCAAAAAAACAGATTGAGCTTGAAGACCTGGTGTGTTCAAGAGGCTTATTAAAGAAAAAACAATGATATGCTTGTATATGTACTTGGCTGGCATCATTAAGAATGAGTTCTTAAAAAATTATGCACTAATCTATAATAGCCTATACCTGGTTACGCGAAAGTATACGATCAAAAAAATGTTGCATTACCGTTTGAAAGACCCTGCTTTTTACGTTTTTGCATAACTTAAAATTATAAATTTATTAAGAAAATAAAAGTAAGTTTTTTAAAATTGAAGTGAAGGGATCAAAAGAAGCTAGCTGAGTGTACTAACTTTAATGTGCTATATTTCACTTTTGTTTATCTATAAACCTTTAAATTATGCCTATCAGATTTTTCACCCCAAAGCCTTTTTTAGCTATCTTTTTAGCGTTTCTTTTTTTTAAAAACAACGCCAATAGTCAGACCATTATCGATAGCTCTAAAGTTGACATTACAATAGAAATGACTACCGACAACGGAGCGACTTTACCTGAAACTACAATAGAAACATTTTTAAAAGGGGATATGACCCGAATTGAAGTCTCCTCAGTCAATTCTATTACAAGAGTTATTGTTGACAAAAGAAACCAACTAATAACCACATTAATTAAATCTGTAGGAAAAAGTGTTGGTTATGTGGAAACACAATCATCGGTAGATTCTTCAACTAAAGAAATTTTGAAGCAATCTAAAATTCAATTCAACGATGATAGTAAAGAAATTAGTGGGTTTAAATGTAAGTCGGCAGATTTTAAACTTAACATGGGTGGTAAAGTTACACTTATAACCGTGTGGTATTGTCCTGAATTTAAGTTTAGAAGTATTGTTGGCTTGTCAGTGCCAGGGCTTGATACTTTACCGGGAGCACCAATTCAAGCAATTACAAAATTGCCCCAGGGTATCAATACAGTATTTACAGTCAATAAAATTACACCTGACAATACAATTGATGATAAAATATTTCAGGTTCCCAAAGGATACCAGATACTTAAAAAAGATGAAGCGCTAAAAGCTCTTCGCGGAGGTTGATGAGCATACGTCTTTTATCATACGTCTTATCACTGAATTTTAGCCAGTTTGCTGATGAAAGGGAGGTTATGTTAAAAATAAATTTACTTTCAGTAATCACTTTTTTTTAACCTCAAAACTTTTAAACCATGCAAACACTCACTAAAACCAAAAAGCTTATTGCTTTCTTTTTACTTCTTACGTTTGGCTTCTCCAATTTCGTGTCAGCGGGAATAGTTTCTCATCCAATTCTCAAAGAACAATTCTCGGGTGAGCAGTTGGTTAAAGGGATTTTTTTTGCACAAGGCCCGGTAGCTGACAAAATACCTGAAGTACAAAAACTCATTTCAGAAAAACAAGTTCATCTTAACCCCGATCAAAGGAATCAACTTACCAAAATGGAAGATTTGATAATTCAGCAGATCAGTAAGGATTACCCAGGTGCGTTTGAATACTTTAAAAAGCAGCTACAAACGAAAGACTACCTCGCAGTTCAAAAGGCAATAGAAGATATGAGCAGCAAAATTATGGAGGCTTCTTATCTTTATTCAGACAAAAAAATGTCAAAGTCAGAATACCAGCAGATGATTAAATCGGGAAATTTAAAACCGAACAGTGGTAACTCAGCGACATGTGTAACGGTATGGTTTGTTGTCAATATTTTAATAGCAGCTGAAATTGTGGTTGCTGTTCTGGCGGTAGCTCTTGCTGCTGCAACTAATTTACCTTCTCAGCAGACAGATCTCCAAAAAGAGTTTTTGATCAATGCAGTAGTTACGAATCTCTCGGATATTTAATGGTCTTACGCTTATACAATTTATAAAATTTTTTTTATGAATCATTTATCAAAATATAGAAGGGTTGTTGCAATTTTGGGCATCAGCATATACTTTCTCTTTTTTTATGCAGCGTTTGTCAAAGCAACTCCTTCTAAGGTCCCGGATGTTTTGTTTAACGGGGAACAACTATTTGAAGGTATTTTTTTCGCTAAAGGACCGGTAGCCGAACAGTTGCCTGAAATTAAGCGGATTGTCGAAGGGAAGACCTCTTCATTGTCAAAAACTCAGTTAGCGGACTTAACGGCGAATCAGATTTTAATTAAGAAGTTAATCAAAAAAGAGCACCCCACGGCATTTGACGATTTTAAAGCTAATATAAATACTCACAACTATGCAATTGTACAACGGTCTATTGACGAAATGATTAAGATGATTATTGAAGCATCATATAACCTTACTGATAAAAAGATCAGCAAAGATGAGTATATTAAAATTCATTATTCCAAGTCAATGTCTTCCCAGACTTTGACAGTGGATCATTGTATCATAGTGATTTGCAGTTTAGTTGTGGACACAGAGATTCAAGTGGCTTTAATTGCTGCGGTTACTTCAGTTAAGCTGTTGACAAAAGCAGAATCTGACTTACAGAAGGAAGTAATAGTTAATGCCATAATTTCAAATTTATAAGAAATTGATGTGTAACTTTTTTAAATTAGATGGTGAATAAAAAAGTTAATTTGTTATGTGGCATCATTACGATAATTCCAATAATCGTTTCAATTATCGTCCAGGGTCAGATTGTAAATAATCCTTCTACCCACATTTTTACTAAAGGAGGCTCTATTGTTGATAAGCAGACTTTTTTGTTTTTGCTTATTGCAACGAGCCTTCTTTATTATTTTATCGCCATTATGATTTCTGAAAAATTCACATTATTCGACAAGTCCTATTTTAGAATTACAATAAACGTTTTGCTTTCTGGTGCAAACCTGGTATTGATAATCTCAAATTTAAATTGATGAATAGAAGTTATCTCAGGCTGATATTTATATTAATTTGGATAGGGTGGATTCTTTTTTCCTTTATAAATTTAGTCTACTACAACGACGATAACCCAATTAAACTAAAATATGGGGGGTTGCTGGATACCCGTTACAAGGTAGTATTTCCTGAGGGGTGGGCTTTTTTTACAAAGAGTCCAAGGGATGATTATATCCAATTGTACCAATGGAAGAATAATAAATTTGAAGAATATCCTTATCAACGGCAGGCTGATCTGAATAATTGGATCGGGTTAAAAAGAAATGCAAGGTCCATAGGAGTTGAATTTGCATATTTAGTAAGTAAGATCCCCCAGGGCGAGAACCAATGGCTTGGATGTGATGCCGGCGTCCTGGATAGTTGTGTAAATGACAGCAATTTTAGAACTTTCGAAATTACTAACAATACCAAAGACCCGCTGATTTCAGGGAGAATTTTTGCAGTGAAACGAAAAGTAATTCCATGGGCATGGTCCTCAAATTATAAAAAAGTTAAGCTTCCAATCGAGATAATCTCATTAAACGTCAGCTGTCCGAAATGAAATCTCAATTAGATTTATTAATCAATAAGCAATTGTCCATTAATATATGGACAGATGTGTATGGCTTTTCAAGATCTCTGTTGGCGTTAGGGACTTTTTTAACCCTTGCTTCAAACAATATCTATGTATTATATAAACCTTATGCCGGCGGTACTGAAACCTGCGTAAACTGTTTAGGGCTTGCTAGACTAAGTATTTTTTGTTTAATGTCATTGCCGTTTGCAAAAATAGTTTCTCTAATAATTTTGTCACTAGTAGTTATTGGATTTCGACCTCGAATTACTGCGATTTTTCATGTTTGGGTGACAACTAGTCTTATGACTACAGCTGTATTAGTAGATGGAGGAGATCAGGTTGCAACCGTTTTGTCAATTCTAATATTGCCTATAGCATTAACTGATAATAGAAAATGGCATTGGACAAATCCAGTCAATGCTTCATATCCCTTTAAAACACTAGGAAAGATCCAGGCTCTTGTTGCGTATTCTTCGTGGGTTATGATCCGTCTTCAAATTGCATTAATTTATTTCGAAGCATGTGTAGGCAAGCTTAAAACAGTTGAGTGGGTTAATGGAACCTCCGTCTATTATTGGTTTTCAAACCCTGAATTTGGGCTTTCTAAGCCTGTCCTTACCTTTTTAATTCCTGCACTTTCAAACCCGATATTAATTGTCATTATTACCTGGAGTGTTTTAATAATCGAGGGGCTGATTTTTTTAGGCATTGCTTTGCCCGTTAAACAAAGGCAGTATCTTTTATTATTAGGGATACTCTTTCATTTTCTTATATTTTTAATCCATGGCCTTCCAACATTTTTTCTGTCCATGACAGCTTCACTGATATTATTTTTAAGACACCCGGCCCAAATATTTGATTTTGAAAATAAATTTAAAAATGTCAAGCAAAGGGTATTCAATAGAGCTCAAGTTGATGTTTGAAATGTTATTTGTAATAATTTGAGAATGTAAGTACACTAATTGAAAATTCGAGCAGGATGATGATGTGCAGAAAGTATTTCATAATATTTGTAACCTTATAAAGTGAATGAAAAGCCAGTAATTCTTTTTGATGGCGTTTGTAATGTCTGTACCGGCAGCGTCCAGTTCATTTTAGAAAGGGATAAGGAAAAAAAGTTCTTATTCGCATCGCTTCAATCAAATTACGGGCAGGAGCTTTTACGAAAAGCAGGTCTGACTACCAATGCATTCAATTCATTTATTCTTTACCAGGACAATAAAATTTATACCCGTTCAACCGCAGCATTGAAAATGTTTCAGCAATTGAAAGGTCGGCAATGGATAAAATTTTTTTGGATTGTTCCAAAATTTATACGCGACGCAGCTTATAATTTTATTGCAAAGAACCGTTACGATTGGTTTGGAAAAAAGGAAGAGTGCTGGGTGCCTACACCAGAATTAAAGGCAAGATTTTTAGACTAAAAATTAAAGACCTTCTTTATTCTTCCCAGGCGAGTCTCCTCTCGATCTATATAAAGACATTAAATAAAATGAAAGCAGGAGGGACTCGTCGCTAAAACCGTTGTTGTATTCGTCGCTACAATCTTAGTTAAGCTAAAAAGTATTCAAGTCGGTAAAATAAAAAGGGTCTCAATTCGCTGAAACCCTTTCCTGTAGTTGTGACCCCGTCAGGATTCAAACCTGAAACCTTCTGATCCGTAGTCATATTTTGTCCACAAAACAAACCTTCAAAAAAAAAGCA
>Ga0193692_1000335_pt1 | contig 11759 bp, 8 predicted proteins | sample L3a1metaG_FD_144917 | JGI IMG/M metagenome (GOLD analysis project Ga0193692, IMG submission 144917) | Soil microbial communities from a riparian zone of the East river system, Colorado, United States - L3a1 | ecosystem: Environmental > Terrestrial > Soil > Riparian zone | place: USA: East River... | reverse complement strand
GCTCATGAAAAACACCGCCCCGATGTTTTCACCGAGCTGGCGGAAGCGTTCTTCGCTCTCGCGAAGGGCCAAATCTGCCCGTTTCCGCGCCCGGCGGACCTCTGCCTCACGCAGTTCGCGCTCCACTGCAGGAAGGAGGCGGGCGAGTTTGCCCTTCATCAGGTAATCGTGCGCACCGGCTTTCATGGCGGCTACGGCCATGTCTTCGCCGATTTGGCCGGAAACGAGCAGGAAAGGAACGTCCAGTCCATGTTCCTGCACGATGCGCAAGGCATCCAGGCCGCTAAACGCGGGCATCGCGTAGTCGGAAATTACAATGTCCCAGGGATGGTCCTGGAGAGCGGCTTTGAGGCCTTCGGCAGAATCCACGCGCTCATGCACTACCTCGTAGCCACCTTTTTTGATGTGGCGCAATAAAAGCAGGGCATCGTCGTCGGAATCTTCAATGAGCAAAAGTCGAAGAGAATGTTTCATGTTGGTACTCGGGTCTGGGACTGATTTTCGAATCAAGGAAGCCAATCGCCGCGAAGAGGCATCTTACCTTCCGGGGTCGCGAGCGATTCCATGGTATGACGCTATTAGACCTTAGTAGGGGTGCATAGTGGGGTGAAAACCCCTACACGGCCTCTCGACTCGTCTTTTGGGACAGCTCCTGACGAACGTCGCGCAGGGGCTAGATTCGAACCTTGAACTGTTCGTCCCGGCGAACCGACGCGGCAAAGCCAGCTAGCAACTCCGGAATTTTTTCGAGGTCAGTGAGGTTCACCAATTCCACGGGCGAATGCATGTAACGATCCGGCAGGCTTACCAATGCGGAAGCGATTCCTCCGCGCGTCCAGAAGATCACGTCAGTATCGGTGCCAGTAGCTGCCGAAGTCGCTTCGTGCTGGAGTGGGATGCCACGTTCCTGAGCCACCTTCTCCAACCGCGCCACGACTTCCGGATGATTGCATCCACCGTGCGTGAGCGTTGGCCCGCGCCCGATCTTGATGTCGCCATGCTGCGCCTGGTTGACGGTTGGATAATCAGTCGCATGTGTCACGTCGACCACCAGCGCAATGTCTGGCTTGAGCGAGTAGGCGATCTGTCGGGCGCCGAGCAATCCCACTTCCTCCATTACGTTCGAGACGGCGCAAATTTCGGCATGCAGCGGTTGGCCTCGCTCCTTCAGCAGTCGCACCGTTTCCGCAACCGAGAACGTGCCGATGCGGTTGTCGAATGCGCGCGAAACCGCAATGTCACCGCGGAGCAGTTGGAATTCATCTGCGAGAGTTATGGGATCACCGATCCGTACGAGTTTTTGTGCTTCCTCACGATTGCTCACGCCGATATCGATGAACAGTTCGTGAATCTTCGGCGGTTTCTTCTCGCCTTCCTCTTTCATCAGATGTGGCGCGACGTTTCCGACCACACCATGCACCGGACCATTCTGTGTGTGAATTGCCACGCGTTGCGCCTTGGTGATCGCGGGGTCGATACCACCGAGTTTGCGCACATAGATGTATCCTTCCGGATTGATGAAGTTCACTGCCATGGCGATCTCGTCCGCGTGGCCAGCGAGCATCAGCCGAGGCGAACCGCCTTTGTTCAACACGGCTACGGCGTTGCCGTAAGCGTCCGTAAATGTTTCCTCCGCAAACGGTGTGACATAATCGAGCCAGACTCTTTGCCCTTTGGCTTCGTGTCCGGGAGGACTTGGAGTGTTGATCAACTTTTGGAGAAAATTCAGCGATTCGGGACGCATGGCCACCCTTTAGGTATTTGGCAGGGACCTTCAACGCAACACCAAAACGGCGTTTTATAGGAATGCGCGTGCTTTCGGCTCGGCTCAGCCGTGTGATTATGTGCGCCGGCCGTTTGTGATTGAGTCGACGTTGCGGGTCTTTGCTTTAGCTCTTTTTCTCTGCTGGCACATCTTCGATCTTCGCGTGCTCTTGCAGAAAATCGACCACCTTCTCGTGCAGCACCTGCGCGTAAACTTCCTGCACGCCGTCGCGTGCCTGCAGTTCTTTCAGGAACTTTTCCGGCGCCATGTTATAGGATTGTGCCAGCGCCACGATGCGCAGGTTTAGTTCGCGTTCATCGACCCGGATCCCTTCCTTGCCAGCGATTCTCTGGAAGATGAATTCCGCCTTTACGCGCTCCCGGGCCGTTTGATTGGCCGCCGAATAGATAGCTTCCTTCTGCTGGTCGATGACTTCCTTGGGAATACCCCGGCGCTGGTTCTCGCTCACGATATTGTAAACGACGTTGCGCGTCTCCTGCTGCACCATCGATTCGGGTAGGTCGAAAGTGACTTTCGCGAGCAATGCTTCGACCAGTTGGCCGCGAATGGTCCGCTTCTGTTTCGAGTTCAACTCATTTTGCAGGTCCTGGCGAATGCCTTCACGCAGCTTTGTGAGGTCTTCTGCGCCGTAAGTCCGTGCGAAGGCGTCATCGACGGGTGGCAGCACTCGTTCCTTCACTTCCACGATTTCCACCTCGTAAACGCCTTCCTTGCCGGCCACTTCCTGCGTCACGAAGTCCGCGGCAAATGTCACTTTGACGGTGCGCTTCTCGCCGGCCTTTGCGCCGATCAACTGCGGGGCGAATCCGGGGATGAACGAGTCCGCGGTGACTTGCACCCAGAAATTTTTCTTCTCCGTTAAGCCACGGGCGACGGGATTCCAGTCAGTGATCGGTTTCCCTTCACATGTGCCGCTATAGTTCAGAACGACGAAATCGTTCTCGCGCACCTCGCGTTCGACTTTTTCGAATTTGCCCTGCTGCGCCCGCAACGCATCGGTCGCTTTATCGATATCCTCTTCGGTAACGGAGGCAATCTCCCGTTTCGCGGGCAGACCTCTATAATCCGGCATTTCGAAGTCCGGTGCCGTCTCAACGGTGGCGGCGAATTGGAGCGCCTGGCCTTTGCCAAATTGGATTTCCTCGATATCAGGATAACCGACCACCTCGATCTTCTTGTCTTTGATCCCCTGGCGGTAGGTTTCGGAGATGAGCTTCCTTTTCACTTCCTCGGTGATGTCCTGTTCGTAGCGCTTCACCACCATGTCCTTCGGTGCTTTGCCGGGACGAAAACCAGGCAACGCGGCCTGCTTTTGGAAGTCTTTGGTGACGGTCTCGAAGGCTTCGTCGACCTTGTTGTTTTCGAGTTCAAAACGCACCAGCTTCTTGCAGGGCGCCAAATCTTCAATCATTACGTTCACAGGCTTCTTTCTTGTGTGTGGTTGATAAAATCGCTCTCTCGCCCCCGAAACCATGGAAAGACCAATGCGTCCAAGCGAGCTAGAAAACCTAGGTAACCCGCGGCCAACCGTCAAGTTTCGTTCGTGGCAAAAGGGAACGCGTTTAGCGTGAAAAATCCCGACGCTACAATGTGTTTGTCCCTTGTTTCGGGATTGCCGCTTTCTCTGGAGTGACATTAGTCCCCTGTCTTTGCCCTGGAAATTGCTTCTCGCAGAAGGCGAGCAGTTCCTTCGCCTGCTTGGTTTCTGCATTGAAGCCGTACCATCCTGAACCGAACGGCCAAACCGCAACATAGAAATTGTTGCAGTGCCAACACATGGACGTTTCGAAGGCTAGCTGCCTGCCCCGAAACAGACGAAAGCCGTACGCTGGAGTGTGACACATCGCTTGTCGCCAGTAACTCACTTCCTGATATTGCCAGACCTTCAAGAAATCTTGAAGTCCGCTTCCCTTTAACGTGACCGAACCGAAGATTGAATCGTCCTCATTGTACGGGCGAATCGGAAATGTTTCTGACGTGCTTGGAGACCCGTCTCCCTGGAGTAAATAGATTTTAGCCTCCGTAATCCCTTCAATTCTGCTGAACGCTTCATTTGCTTTTCGATGAAAGCGCCCGATCGTTAGGTCTCGCCAACCCTCGAAAAGCACTAAATGTATCGCAATCGCCAGGAGAATGAGTCCGAAGAGAATTCTTGATAGTCTTTGGCGAACGGACATTGCCGACAAAGTAGATGAAACGTCTTGTACGTTACACCTCTTTTCTCGCACTCTTACGCGGGTAACGTCGTACATTTTCTTCAAATCCGACAACCGCCTGCCTAAGCTCCTCAAATGCGCATGAGAACTTTCGGGTCATTAACTCTCACGTCGATTGCGACAGTCGCGATAATGTTCACCGGTCCGGCGTGTACGGTCCCAAGAACGGGTGGAGATGCTGGGAGCGAGGCAGCAATTTCGACGAATGGTCTGGTTAGGCATATCTCCATCCTTTCCTCCGATCAATTTGAAGGACGTGCGCCCGGCACCGCTGGTGAAGACCTTTCGGTTAATTACATCACATCCGAGTTCAAGAAGCTTGGTCTGCTACCGGGGAATCCCGATGGAACTTTCATTCAGAAAGTGCCTCTGGCCGGGTTCACTTCCACTCCAACCGTTTCGTTCACCGCCTCCGATAAAGCAATCGATTTGAGCATTCCAAGCGATTGCGTCGCATGGTCGCGCCGGTTGGCTCCCACAGTCGATGTGAAGGAGAGTGAAATTGTTTTTGTCGGCTACGGAGTCGTCGCTCCTGAGTACGGCTGGGACGATTACAAAGGCGTCGATGTCCGCGGCAAAACCATCGTGATGCTGATCAACGATCCCGCTATTCCCGATGCGAAAGATCCCTCCAAACTGGACGACAAAATGTTCAAGGGCCGCGCGATGACCTATTACGGGCGCTGGACTTACAAATACGAAATTGCAACGAGCAAAGGCGCCGCGGCTGCATTGATCGTTCATGAAACAGGACCGGCCGGCTATCCATGGGAAGTTGTCGTCGGCAGCAACACGCGCGAGAACATGGATTTGCGCACACCAGACCGAAACATGGGGCGCGTCGCGGTCGAGGGCTGGCTTCATTTCGATGGCGCAAAGAAACTTTTCGCTGCTGCCGGCGAGGACCTCAACCAACTCAAGCAGCGGGCACTCAAACGCGATTTTCATCCTGTGCCGTTGAAGGCCAAAGCGACATTTCATGTGGAGCACACGATGCGTGACATTGATTCACGCAACGTGATCGCAAAGCGCGAAGGTTCTGATCCGCGCCTGCGCAACGAATACGTCATCTACTCGGCCCATTGGGATCACCTCGGGCGCAACCTGAAATTACAGGGAGACCAGATTTATAATGGTGCGTTGGACAACGCATCAGGCACGGCTGCATTACTCGAGTTGGCCAGCGCGTTCAGCAAAGCCAAACCGAAACGAACCGTGCTCTTTCTCTCTGTCACGGCTGAGGAGAAGGGATTGCTTGGGGCAAAATATTACGCAGCCAATCCGCTCTACCCGCTCGATCATACGCTCGCAAACATCAACATGGATGGAATCAACGTCTGGGGCCGTGCGCGCGACATCGGGATCGTTGGATGGGGACAGACTACCCTGGAAGACACTCTGGCCCCGTTCGTGCGTGCGCAGCAGCGCGTCATGCATCCGGAAGCCGAACCCGAAAAAGGATACTATTTCCGGTCCGACCATTTCGAGTTCGCGCGCAAAGGAGTTCCCGCTCTCTATACCGATGAGGGCATCGACATTATCGGCAAACCGGCTGGTTACGGACAGCAGAAGCGGGACGAGTACACTGCGAATGATTACCACAAAGTGAGCGACGAAATAAAACCGGGATGGGATCTGTCCGGTGCTGTCGAAGATTTGCGCTTGTTCTTCGAGGTGGGCTACGCCGTGGCCGACGGACGCAATTGGCCAAAATGGAAGGAAGGATCGGAGTTCAAGGCGCTTCGAAAGCAGTAAGCCACATCACGAAGGCAGGCGGATCGATGACAGAAGTGTAATTCTGTAGTTCTCGACAGCGTCCGGTAAAGGCGGTATCCCGTGGCGGCAAATGCCACGACCGGCCACAAGTGCTGTGGGGCTCGTTACTCTCATGCTGGCTTTGTTGCCAGCATTGAGTGGATGCGTCCATTATCGCGCGCAGAAGCTGGAACCCGAGAAGACGCTGGCTGCTTTCGAGGAGCGTTCATTAACCAATAGTAATTTGCGGACATTCCTGGCGGCCAGTGATTCGCGCCTTCCAGCCAATCCGCCGAAATGGGATTTGGATGCTCTTACACTCGTCGCATTCTATTACCATCCGAACCTCGATGTGGCGCGCGCCCAGTGGAACGCGGCGACGGCGGCAATCGGCACGGCAAAAGGGCGCCCAAACCCCACGGTAGGGCTCATACCTGGGTACAGTTTCAACCCGCCTGACGGTATTTCTCCGTGGTTACCTTCGGTCACGTACGATCTGCCGATTGAGACCGCAGGCAAGCGCAATAAGCGTACTATTCGCGCCCAACAACTCTCCACGGCCGCACGCCTCAATATTGTTTCCACTGCATGGCAAGTGCGTTCGGCAGTGCGTGCGAGCCTGCTCGATCTGGCGGCCGCGACGGAGCGCGAGAAAGCGCTGCAAGCCCAAATGCAGACACAGCAAACCATCCTTCAATTGATGGAGCAACGGCTGCAAGCCGGGGCAGTGGCCCCGAGTGAATTGTATCCAGCGCGGGTTTCGGTTTTACGCGTACGCTCGGACCTTGTGGACCTCAGGCGACAACTCGCTGATGCGCGAGCGCGGCTTGCTGACTCGCTGGGGGTTCCGCTGAAGGCGATCGTATCCACTGAGTTCGCATTTCCGATCGAGATTCCTGGCAAATGGGAAGAACTCGCATCACCCGCGGTACGAAAAGAAGCGTTGCACGCTCGCGCCGACTTGCTCGGCGCGCTCGCCGATTACGAAGCTGCTGAGGCCGGGTTGCGTCTGGAGATTGCGCGACAATATCCCGACATACACCTGGGCAGCACTTATCAATGGGACCAGGGGGAAAATAAGTGGCAGCTCGGGGTCACAGTCGAACTCCCGTTGCTGAATCGAAATGAAGGGCCCATCGCCGAAGCGGAAGCCAAACGCACCGAAGTCGCGGCCCGCTTCACGGCATTGCAAGCGAAAGCGATCTCGGAAATCGACCGGGCAACCGCCACACGCGATGCAATCCTCGGGCAGCTCAAAGAAGCGGAGCATATCGTCGAAGCAGATCGACAACAATTAGCCACGTTGGAAGCCTCGTTAAAAGCCGGCGCGGTGGACCGCGTCGAAGTGGAGACGGCGGCGATGGAGTTGCGGAGCAGCGAATTGGTTCTGCTCGACTTGAAAATAAAGGCGCAACAGGCACTCGGCTTGTTGGAGGACGCTTTGCAGCGTCCGTTCGATTCATTGAAAAACATTGAAGTCGATCCCAAACGCCCTGCGCAGAAAGCGGCAAGGAAATGAGAAACATCATTCTAGGAATTGTGATCGGCCTGGCGATCGGGATCGGAGGCGCCTGGCTGGTCTTGAAACATCCCGAAGGAAAAGAAGAAAAGAAGCCCGAGGAGAAAAAGGAAGAGTCGATCGTCCAGCATGGCACCAACGGTGAAGTGTTCCTGAAACTCAACAAGGAGGCCCAGGAACATTCGGGAATCAAAGTGGCAGCGCTCGAAGCCGTGGAGACCAAGCCGGAAATCAAAGCCTACGGCAGGGTGCTCGATCCATCGATCCTCGCAACGCAGTTTGTCGATATCGGCACTGCTCAGGCCGCTCTCGCAGCCTCGCGTAAGGAGCACGAGCGGCTCAAGGCGCTGAATGCGCAGAACCAAAATGTCTCCGCGCGGTCGCTCGAAGCCGCCGAAGCCATAGTAAAGCGGGATGAAATCGCGCTGGATGCCGCTCGGGCAAAGCTCAAATTGACCTGGGGTGAAACGATCGCCTCGAGCAAGGATCTGGCCGGTTTCGTCGACTCGCTGGTTTCCCTGCGGGCAGCGCTGGTTCGAATCGATGTGCCTCTCGGCGAATCGATCAACGTGCTCCCGAGCGGAGGCCGAATTGGTCCCGTGAACGCGGAGACAAATCTCGTCGATGCCAAGGTCCTCGGGATCGCGACCAGCGCAGACCTTCAATCCCAGGGTCAGGGATTTCTCTTCCTGGTGGAAGGCGCGCGATTTTTGCCCGGAGCCTCTGTGATCGGCTATGTGCAAATTCCCGGCGAAAGCCGGAAGGGCGTACTGTTGCCGGCATCAGCCATAGTTCGATACGAAGGAGAGGCGTTCGTCTACGTGCAGGAGAGTGACGAGAAGTTTGTGCGCGAAGAGGTAAAGCTCGATACACCGCTGAAAAATGGCTGGCTCGTAGCTGACGGCCTCAAGGCCGGTGAAAAAGTTGTGGTATCGGCTGCGCAACAGCTTTTGTCCGAAGAGTTGAAATCGCACATGGGCGAGGAATAAGGGCGATGCTTCGAGCCATTGTTGATTTTTCCCTGCGATTTCGCGGCGTGGTGGTAGCGCTGGCATGCGTTGTCCTCGGTTACGGAATCTACGTGGCCCGACACGCCCAATTGGATGTTTTCCCCGACTTCGTTCAACCCCAGGTGGTGGTTCAGACCGAAGCGCCGGGCCTTTCGCCCGAACAGGTAGAACTGATCGTCACGCGTCCGGTCGAAGTGGCTCTGAATGGGCTGGGCGGCCTCGAATCGATCCGGTCGGAATCAATCCAGGGCCTCTCCATTGTTACAGCCGTTTTCAAAGAGGGAACGGATGTAATCGTGGCGCGCCAGATGATCGGCGAAAAGCTTGCGGAAACGACCGGGCTCATGCCCATCGGTGTAAAAGCGCCCAAGATGACGCCGCTCACTTCCTCCACGATGGACTTGCTTAAGATCGGATTAACCTCGGAGAGGCTCTCCCCCATGGAGCTCCGGACTTTTGCGGATTGGACGCTCAAACCGAAGCTGCTTGCAGTAGAGGGGGTGGCGAAGTGCAGCGCATTTGGCGGGGCGGTGCGACAACTCCAGGTTCAAGTCCACCCCGATCGGCTCATGGCTTATGGACTGGCGCTTTCAGAATCAACGGGTGATCGTGCAAACGGAGGGGCAGTCACTAACAGCCGAGGCTCTCGCCGAAGTCGTGGTGGCGCATACGAATGGCTTAAGCGTTCGCCTCAAGGACGTGGCGAAAGTCGTGGAGGGGGCGGAGCCGAAATTCGGCGACACACTCATCCAGGGGCAACCAGGTGTGCTGATGACCATGTCGAGCCAGTTTGGAGCGAATACGATGCAAGTCACAGAGCACCTCGAAGCCGCACTTAAGGAGATGAAGCCGGTTTTGGAGAGAAATGGGATCAAACTTTATCCCCGGTTGCACCGGCCGGCCACGTTCATCGAAGCATCGCTCAAGAACATCAAATCATCGCTCTACCTCGGCGGTGTGTTGGTGGCGGTGGTGCTCTTTCTTTTCCTTGGACACTTTCGAACAGCATTCATTTCGCTCACCGCGATACCGCTCTCATTGCTGACGGCGATCATTCTGATGGAGCGATTCGGAATTACGTTAAACACCATCACGCTTGGCGGGTTGGCTATTGCAATCGGAGAAGTGGTCGATGACGCGATTATCGATGTGGAAAATATTTTCCGCCGGCTGCGGGAAAACCAATTGCTGGCGCAGCGACGTTCGCTGTTTCAAGTAATCTTCGACGCATCTCTGGAGGTTCGAACGGCGGTCGTTTATGCTACGTTTATCGTCGCCCTTGTGTTTCTACCGGTTCTGACCTTGAGCGGTTTGCAGGGCAAATTCTTTGCGCCACTCGCCCTCGCCTACATTCTGGCGATTATGGCATCGCTGGCCGTGGCGCTGACGCTCACACCGGCGTTGTCATATCTTTTCTTCGCGCGTGGTGTGCGGAGTCCAAAAGAGCCGCGGCTCCAAACATGGCTCAAAGCAGCTTATACAAGAGTCCTGCGAATGGTCGCCCGCTGGCCTGAGGCTTTGATCGCCATAGTCGTCGTGATTTGTGTTTTGGCCATCACACGTCTTCCGTTCTTTGGTGGTGAGTTTCTCCCCGAATTTCGCGAGGGCCACTTCGTGCTTCAGGTGTCGACATTGCCGGGGACCTCGCTTCCAGAGATGATGCGACTGGGGCGTCAGATTTCGGGAGCCCTCACGAACAACGAACATATCGCCACAGTCGAACAACAGATCGGGCGAGCTGAACAGGGCGAGGATCCGTGGGGACCGCATCGGTCCGAGTTTCACGTCGAGCTCAAGCCGTTGAAAGGGGAGGAGGAAGAGGGAATGGCTGAAGAGATTCGGAAGATTCTCCAATCCTTTCCAGGCATTCAATTCGAGGTGCTGACGTTTCTTGGCGATCGCATCGGAGAGACGCTGACTGGAGAAACGGCGCCCGTCGTTGTGAACGTCTTTGGTGATAACCTTGAAGTTCTGGATAAAAAAGCCGAAGAAGTGGCCCATCTGCTCGAATCGGTGGAAGGCGCGCGCGATGTCCAGGTTAAGAATCCGCCGGGAAGCCCGAGGCTGGCCATCAAGCTGCGCATGGAAAAACTGACTCAACTCGGATTCCACCCGGTCGAGGTGCTGGACGCGATCCAGACCGCATTTCAGGGAACAGTCGTCGCACAGACATTCCAGGCGAACCGTGTTTCCGATGTGGCAGTGATCCTGGACGAATCACTGCGGAAGACGCCCGAAGCCGTCGGCACCCTCCTGCTCAAAAGCGGCCAGGGCTTGCACCTGCCCCTGCGGGAATTGGCTGACATTTACCTAACGTCGGGCCGGCACAGCATTGCGCATGATGGTGCAAGGCGGAGGCAGACGGTTACTTGCACACCGGAAGGGCGTCCGGTAGGTGCCTTTGTCGCCGATGCCAAAGCGCGCCTCGCAGAAAAGATTAATTTTCCAGCAGGGGTCTACGCAGAATTTGGGGGAGCAGCCGAGGCTGAGAGAGAGGCGCGACAACAGTTGCTCCTGCATTCGAGCGTGGCTGCGGTAGGAATTCTCCTGTTGCTTTCGATGGTGTTCGGTAGCTGGCGCAATCTGCTGCTCGTGCTCGCGAATGTTCCCTTTGCTCTCGTCGGCGGAGTGTTGGCGGTCTATATCACAGGACTTTTCGAGCATGGCGAGGCGGGGCTTTCCATCGGTTCTCTTGTCGGATTCGTTACGCTTTTTGGAATTACAACACGTAATTCCATCATGATGATCTCGCACTTCGAGCACCTGATTGAAAAGGAAGGACTCACATGGGGACTTGAGGCGGCCATTCGCGGCGCTTCCGAACGGTTGGTGCCAATCCTGATGACCGCATTGGTCACGGCCCTCGGATTGTTGCCGCTGGCGATGGGGAGCGGTTCGGCCGGACGCGAAATCGAGGGTCCCATGGCAGTGGTGATCCTCGGCGGCTTGATCACCTCCACAATTTTGAATCTCCTCGTGCTGCCAACACTGGCATTACGTTTTGGAAGGTTCGGAGTTCCGGCTTCAGCCGGCGAGACAATCTAATAACGGGAACGCTTCCTGTAAGTTCTCCCGTTTTCTTCCCCCTTAAAGCTCTAGCCGGCTTCAGCTGAAGCCGGAACTCCAAACAAGAATTAAGCAGCTTCGGCGCGGGATTCGACCAGCCCTGCGAACACAATCACTCCGGCGCCTGTTTGAACCACGTTCTGAACCTGCACACGCACTTGTTGGCCGATGAGGCGCTGAGCATCGTTTACGATCACCATCGTGCCATCCGGTAAGTACGCCACAGCCTGGCCCTTTTCGCGGCCTTCGCGTGTAAGCTTAAGGTTTAGAGATTCGCCCGCGAGAATCGTCGGCTTCAGAAGAAGCGCCAATTCCGTGACGTTCACGTAAGGCACGCCTTGCAGTTCGGCCACCTTGCTCAGGTTATAATCAGTCGTGTAGAGCTTCCCGCTCAGATTCTTCGTCAG
>Ga0193692_1000334_pt1 | contig 11784 bp, 10 predicted proteins | sample L3a1metaG_FD_144917 | JGI IMG/M metagenome (GOLD analysis project Ga0193692, IMG submission 144917) | Soil microbial communities from a riparian zone of the East river system, Colorado, United States - L3a1 | ecosystem: Environmental > Terrestrial > Soil > Riparian zone | place: USA: East River... | reverse complement strand
CTCCGCCAATCGCAAATAACGCCCCTGCCCCGTCGCGCGATAAAGCAGACAGAGTGAATGAATCGGCGCGAGATTCATCTCCGTGCTGCGCGTGTCCACTAATCGTGCAGTTTCGAACTTGTTGCAGAGCAAATCACCAATCCGGCTCGCGCAGCGTAACGCCGCCGGATCATCCATCTCCTCATTCCAAAGCAGCAACCCAAGCATCACGTGGTAATGTCCCCACGCATCCCACGTATCGCCGCCATTCTTCCCTGCGTTCGGCGCGTGCCCGGTCAGTCGATGTTCCTTCGGCCACGGTCCCAAATATCCATCCTCCGCCTGCAAGCTCACCAACTCCGCAACGAACGTTTTCAGAAATTGACGCAACGCTTCGTCACGTCGGCACCGATAGACCTGCACGGCACTGGTCAGATACTTTCCCGCAAACTCCCCCGCCCACGGCACCATGTCGCGTCTCGGCAATCGCTCCCGGTCCCGGAACATCTCCAGCATCGCCGGATTGCTCAACGGCGCGACCCTCAGCCAATTCTCCTCCACATTTTCCAGGTAACGCCCCGGCGCCCCGCCAAACGTAAACAGAACATTCGGCACCCGTCCGCATGCCGGCACAACTTTGTAGCCGCCGCTTGATGCCCTCCCGGGCTCTGCGGCCGCGGCCAGCCATTGTGGCCCACTTAAGGCCAGTGCCATTCCCATTAAAAAGCTGCGTCGTTTCATGGAATCTGCGTGACCGCAATGGTTTGTCGGACAGTGCCCAGTGCAAAAATAAAAGCACCGTACCGGGATTCTAGACGACCTACGGTAAAAGCATGAATAAGTGCACTGTGGCAAGCGAATCGTTGCAGCGCATGGCTAAACGGTGTATTCATCTGACTTACTTTTGAATCGAGCTCTGGCACATCAAGATGTCTTCGAGAAGATAGACTCCAACGAAGCGCGTTGGAGTCTCTCCGCTTCTGAACGCGATGCAAACGAGATTCGAGTTATTGGGGTTGCGAACCGCAAACCCGTCGGTACGTTTGCCCCAGGCGGTGAGCCGACCATCATGCACCGGCTGCCAAAGGTTCGTATTCAAGCCATCTTGTGCTAGTGCCTGCCTCGCGTAGCTCAAGGCCAACTCTTCTGTAAGAGCCTTGGGCTTTTCCCAGAGAACATAGCGATGCATCGATGCAATGGGCTTTCCTTCCTTTTCGCGATTCCGAAGCACAACCGCTCCGCCTCCGACCACCAGTAAGCTGGCCCCAAGTAAAATGATGATGGTCTTGTTCACAAGACAGGCCCTCTAACGAATCCAATATAGGTCATCCAAAGCCACAGCCATTACTCATCGGCACAGTAGTAGCGCTCGAGGGACCGAGAGCGATGGAGAACTGCCGGTGATAACCCACAGGCAGAACATAAGAACTGGAGCAGCCTGCGACTTTTGGCGGCAGCCAATCAACGTGACAGCCACAACCAAGATTGAAATGAGATTCCGCATTGCTCGAGCGGCTTAACGGCCCCAGTCAACGAGCTCGATTATCGGCCCATCGAGCGGCAGTTGCAAGGGCCGATCTCATTTATAGGATTCGCTGATTGGGCCTATTCGAACGATTGGAGGATGCAAATATCTCTATGACCCAGGTTGCAGACTTCAGGGATTACCAAAGACTAGTCGGACCGCGTTTCGCAGTCGGCCGACGAATTACTATACGAATGTATCAGATTTCGGTGTCTATTGAGCAGATGATTCGCCGAACCAGCGACTTGAGCAATCCCGGTGCGCGCCTGTGGCCGGCGCAGTACCCGGTCTGGCTCGACCACGTCATGAACACTAGAGCTTTCACCTTTCTAACCACGTTGACGGTGGCGGCATTGATGGCCTCATGCACGCCGAAGGTGCATGTCGTCAAGGCGCAGCTTCCGGCGCTATCGTTGGAATTGGCGAACGTGCAGGAGGAGTATTTGAACGCGCACCAGCCACGGCCCACAGGCAAAGATGGCATCCGTGCAGAAGCACCAGAGCTTCAGCGACGACTAAGTCTAGTCATCGAGACATGGGATGATTACGTCCGGGGTCAGGTTGACGCACAGCATGAGCTTTCAAGCCGTCACGTGAAGTTGTTGGGGTTTAGACCTCTCAATGAGTATGAGCGGACTTACGTAGAGTTGCTGCGGCGAGACCTTGGCATCGAGTTCGTCACGGTCGGCATGCCAGTGACCGAGATTCATCGAGCCATTTACATCTACGGCTACAACAGTACGGTCGGGCGACAACTTGAGAACAAGCATGGGCTCATGAAGTTCGTCGATCTAATCAAGAGCGCAGTACGGCAGCATACCGCCGACGAACATCCGTACTACAGCCCCTTTTTCATTCCTTCGCGTTTCAATTTCGACAATGGTATCCAGGTCATTCAGCTAGTGGCCGAGCCGACAAGGGCGGCATCGAGTACCCCACCTTGACCTGGTGTTGGCCCAGACTGTTCGGAAGTCTCACGTTTCCCCATGCCGTGACGATATGGAAAAGGGTCCGCTCGCTAAGGAGTGGGCTTATTCAGAATCCACGTAATGTCCCCGTCATCTCCCGTTCCTTTGGGCTTTCCATCCGCGCCGTAGCTTACGATGAAAAACGTTGTTCCGGGAGAGTCCGTGTAAAACACAAAGCGGTTACCCCAGGCATCGGACAATACAGAGCGGTTCGTGATCCACACGACACCTGAAAGAGAAACGGTGTTTGTTGGCCAGGATCCTGCGAGCGTTTTATATGTGCTGCAAAGCTTTGCAAGCTGAAACATCCGGTCGAGGGTGATCTTCTTGGGAGGAGAATACTCGGGCTTCGCGCGTGCGTAGATCGAGAGAATGCAGAGCATCCCCAGGAATAGCGCGCCGATAGAGAGCGCAGCCCTTTTGTTCTTCCTCACTGCGAGCACCGCGTTCGATCTCCAAGCTCGAAGCATGATCGATATTTGTGAGATTCCCAAGTCAAGCTTGATTACATTCCGGGGTACAGTCGGAGTACTTTACCCTCTGGTGAGATTGAAACAGTTGTGAAGCCGCCCGGTGTTTTCGGAAGGCCCCAGATGGTGAGAACCCATCCACCGCCACTCGTGCCTCTCTTCTGAATTTCTACAGGCTTGGATGTGAATCCATATTCTGTTCGGAGTTCAAGTAGCGCGGTTCGAACTTCTGGCGGCTCATGGGCAAGCGGATCGACTGTGGAACGACACGCTTGGCAGAGCATCAACGCAAAGAACACTGTAACGGGATACAGCCCTTTAGCTCGTTTGCTCATTCACACATTAGATCTTCAACGTGTCGCTGCTTTTTTGCGCGACGCAGCCGTGAGAGGAGCGCCGGTCATATTGTAATTGTTGAAGCTGCTTACTCCCTCAGCCGCAGCTTTCCCAGTGCGGGTGACGTAACGGGCGCCATCCCAGATGAGCAAGGTCGTTTGCGGCTTTTCGTCCAGGTAGCGCGCATAATCGTATTGATGCCAGTCATGAATGCGCACGCCAGAGACTGCGACTACAACGTCACCGCGTTTCAGACCCGCTTCCTGCGTAAGTTCATTTTCAATAACGACGACCACTCCGTCCATGGGGCGTTGAGTGAAATTGGTTGGATTGATTTTTTCGATGCCGATGGGAAACAGGTCGCCGAGCCGCTTTTCCATGGCGGCGTCGTAACGGTGATCGTGCGTTATGTAACGATAGTGCATGCATGCCGCTGTGAATGAGCGGGAGTCGTTAAAGTGATCTTCGAATGCGCGGGAAACTTCAATCGACTCCTCGACCCGCCCCACCGCGCGGAGGAATCGGATTTGGGCCCGGGGACCGGCTTCGCCAGGAACCTTGCCGGCCCAGGTCGCCACACGCTCGGCTTTATCGATCAGATTTTTGCGCAGATAATAATAGATCAGATTTTGCGAAAGGAACGCGCCTGTGGCGGGGTCAGCATTTTGGTCGATGCCGCGTTGAATGTAATTGAAACCGGTGTCTTCATTCATACCCCAGACGATTTGTGCCAAGGGATAATATCGCGCGGGATGATCTCTGATGAGATCTTCTGTATGCGTGAATGCATAAGATCCGTTCCACATGGTCGCAGAGTAATCGAGGAGCGGTTCCAGGAAGACGGAGAGTTCTTTGAAATGAGAGCCGGCTCTCGATTTGAGGCGCAATATGGTCGTGGCAATGTAACGATCGTACGGCGCCATTCTATTCAATTCCTCGAGCCGTTCGGTGGAATTCTTTTGTCCACCTCGAACGGCGAGATGGAGCGACCGGCCGCGCATGGCGTGTACTGTGCCCGCTGGCGGATCGTGCCGATGCCATTCGCTGATATGGTCATTCGGGACGGGGTGATAAAGCGGGAAGAGGCCTGATTGATGTGAGATATCGACCCATAATTCCGGGGAGATCAGGTGTGGTGCTGCCACGGTGAGCGCGATGCCGTCGTCGATCGCTTTCTGGAAAGAAGGTTCATCCCGAGCGAGAAAGATTTCGATGAGCGGCGCAAACTTCAACCCTTTCAGAAGCGTCCGATAACGAGCAAGCCACTCTTCTGCGTCTTTAGCGAACCCGGGTTGGCTTTTCAGAAATTCGTAGCTGTGCGGGACGGCATGGCAGAGGTGCCGCTGAAAATAGCGGCTCCAATGTCCCCAACTGATCACCCGAACGACAGCCTGGGTTGGGGAAGAGAAGCTCACACATCCTTCCGGATTCGCTTGCAGTAACGATGCAAGGTTCTTTTCGTCGAATTTCTCGTGGCGTGCGAGCTGGGTCACTTCAGCGATCTCCTTGAGCTCAAGATTCATTTGCTGGAAGAGGACGTACCCGGCCGTACCGCTATAGTGATGCTCCGCGAAGAGACGAATGGCATCGAGGTCTGATTGAAACTCCCATGAGCTCAAATCCCGGAAGTGCAGGCCAGGCCCATTGAGGGTGGCCCCTGCCGAACTGAAAGCGATGCGTTCGATGTGGGACAAGGGCATGATTTGGCGCAACGGCCGATAATCGCCGGTGGCAAACGTCCGGAGCGCGCGAATCCAGGGAGCGAGTTGCGGGTCGGACTTCGCTAAATCGTCGCATCGTTGGAGAACGTCGCGTTGATTATTCATGAGCGTGTAGAGCACGGCATCGGCGAGCCGGCCAGCAAGCCCCGGAGGCGCAGTGCGATCCAATCCGCGCGCAAATGCCAGGTGAGCGGTCATTCGGCAGAGGGCCAGGCGGTTGTCGGTAAAGCGACCGGACGCTTCGCGCAATCCAAAAGCCCCGAGGAGCAGCGCTGCTTGCTCGTGCAGCTCGCGGTCAAGAAAGTTGCGCGTGAGAGCCTCTGAAATCTGCTGATTGAATCGTTCCAGAGTGGGGCCATCCAGTTCCAACAATGCTTCAACCAGTTTCGTTGATCCTGCGAAAGACGCTGCGTGATTCGTTTGGGGCGAAGTGTTCCTCGTAATTGCAAATTTTTGAGCGAGGCTGCTGACAATGGAATCATAAGGGCGCGGGTCCCAGATCGGCTGATCCATCGCGATCTCCAAACGGAGACTGGTTATCTTTCCCGGAAACTTGATCAGGAGTTGGTATCTGGGATTCTCGGGGGCTGCATCCAACACCTCTTGAGCTTCAGCGACAATCGGCTCGGGCGAGAGTGGCGATTGGCTTTTCGTATAATAGAACATTCCCGCAAGGTCGGTGCAGATCGTCTCGACGATGAATTGGGATTCGTCCTGGAAATGGGTGTTGAAATAGTGATCTTCACTCTGATCGGCGGCGCGAGCCCGAGGCGCGATACAGATCAGCAGGAGAAGTAAACGGAAACTCTGAGACGAGAGAAAACCCCGTGAACGGAAAATAATCCGGTCAACCATGAGGCTTAGAGTAGGCCGCTTCGGGCTGGAGTGGCAACGCGGATTTGGACGCGAAAAAACAAAGGAGCCGCAAGCGTTGCAAGGACTCAGTGAATGGACGGTCTACCGCGATCAATCGCCCCTTTAATCCAGGAACATCCTGAGTTACGCCATTGGGCTCACTTTGACGAGCGGTCTGTAGACCTGTCTTCTGTTACGTCTTTGCCCGGCTTCGGTTTCATCGCCTGCGAAATCTCTCGAATTGTCAGTATCGAGAACTTTTGCCGAGCATCACGGAGTGCGTGGAAATATTCTCCTTCAGAAGCCAACATCGCTGCTGTCGCGCCATGAGTGTGGATTTGCTTGCGACGCACGTCCCCTTTCCGGGGCTGCACATCCAGGTCTATGACGAGCGAGGCGTTCACGGTCACATACATGTCCTCGCGGAAGAGCTGGATTAATCCGGAAACGGAAACATCCGCATCGCTGCTTTGTGAAGCGTCCACGACTTTCGCTCCCTGTGCCTCGAGATCCAATTTCAAAGCCTCTGCCAGCCACCTTGCAGGGTCATTGAGGGCGTAAACATGACTCATGACCATGCCGAACCCATTGCGCATGTTTCCTATTTTCGTCCAATCCGCCTCCTTGGTGCTCTTCTGGAGGTCCTTCATTTCTTTATCCCAAAGCTTATCCTGATCACGGGTAAAACTAGTATACTTGAACGGTGTAGGCTCTTCAGGTTTGGTTTTCAATTCGAGGCCGATCAAGTCAGGTGCGCAGGTAAAGCCCTTGATATAGACGGTAGCCCCTTTCAAAGACGCGTTAGTAAGCACCGGGATGCTCGGTCCGTACTCTTTCAGCATGACTCGTCTTCCGTTAGTCACGCAGCCTGTGCAGAGAACGACAGCGGCTATAAACGCCATGAGGAAGGGAGCCCGACGGAAGGGTCGACTTATGATCTGTTTTGATCTTGTCTGTTTTGAGTCCGCCTTCTTTGTGCTCATTTCGCGGATGCTGCCGTCTTTGGTCGCCGTGTCAACGCGTTTTCAAAACGTAAAGAGCACACGGAACCGACGGGCCGTTTTGGTTCACGACTGGGGTCCAAACCCCATATCGCGTCCCTGCGGGGGAGTAAAGATGGCGACTCAGTTCTTCAGGTACTTCCAGGAAAGGAGAGATGGAAATTCAAAATAACGGAACCGGTGTAATCGATTCCGTACACCCAATGATATGAAACAAGAAATCAAAACGCAGAAAATCGAAATGGTAAACAGCATGAAGATCACAGGCAAACAGGCGCATCGATGGATCGCCGTGGCGTTGCTCTGCATTTGCTGGGGCGCGGGTACGAATGTGGCGTTGGCCGCCAGCCCACACGGCGCTGCAGGTCAGATGCCCGCTTTCTATGACGGTCAGATGTTCACCGTGAATATGAAAGAGATGCCGAACTCCGACCCGTTAATCGAACACAACGGGAGCATCAACATCATCTATGCTTCGAACGATCTGGACGAGGAACAGGATTTTATTCCGGTGCTCGATGCCATCCAGGGTGACGGATTCAATCCCTTATGGCAGCAAGTCCTCATCGTTTTTAATCCGGGGTTTACCCCGCACCAGTTCATGTCTGATGTGGAGGTTGAGGATGCAGCCGCCGCACCCAATCCCGAAATCCATTTGGTCGTGACGGACGAAGTATATCGCTGTGCGGTTGTCGGCACGAAGAAATAGATGCGAAAGCATCTTCGGGTCGCGTTCTTGACTCCGGAGAAGCTTTGCAAATCCCGAATTAAAACGACGGGGGAAGTAATCGATCCGATTACTTCCCTCTCGACTTTTGCTTCTTACCTTTGTGCCGCTTCTCCCATTTTCGGCGAATCTCCTCGCCGGTGGTGGCGTTGTACTTCTCCACCTCTTCGCGATTTGCAGGTTGAGGCCAAACCCAATCTTTTCCATACAGCCACGATGTAGGAAACGTGGGTGAGGACGCTCCATCGGCGCGTCCTCCATTCCCGCCATCGTCCACTCCGTCAGAGCCTATTGAATACAGGAGAAATCCGCCGTTGGGTTCCAACCGGTATCGCAGCGGTTTACCATCCATGCGATCGAGTGGCACTTCGGCCAGAAACTCGGGGGCGAGGAGGGTCAAAGCTGACGGTGCCGATCCGTGGCGTAGCTGATAACGTTTGATGGCGATGGCCACTACTGCCAGTTCGCGTTGTGTCTCAGCAGCAAAGCCCTTGGCGTCGAACTTCATTAGGCCAGCCGTAAGCAGGGGGACAATGTCAGGCGGCGGGGCCAGGCCGTGGGAGGGCTCGGTGTCAAAGCTTTGCTCTTCCTGATAGCCGAGCGGAGCCAGTAATTCTTTGGTCCGCTTCTCTTCGGGCACGTAGAACCGGCGGCTCGCCGGCTGTCTCGAAGCTTCGATGATGATTTCTAGAATCACCAGGTATCGCCGCTCATCGTTATAACTACTGAACTTGGACCAAACGACTCCCTGGAGCCCTTCGAAGCCTGTCTTAACCCCCTCGCCGACCGCATCCAACGGATCGCTAGAACCGCCGCTCGAGGCTAAGCCGTTAAAATAATTTTTATAAAGCGCCGAAGAATGACGCATTTCTTCAAGAGCCTGCAGCATCATTGCTCGCTCCATCGCAAGGCTCTGCGCGCACGGGTCTAGGATGCGCAGCTTTTCCCAGCGCCTCTGCAATTCCAAAAGTTGCGCTTCGCTCCAGCCGTCCGCCTGCAGGGCTTCCCAGGTCGTGTTTAAAGCGATTGAAATGCATGCGATGTGAACCAATTGCGAAATCATGAGTGGTTCGTTCTCCAACGTCCGACAAAACGCAAGCAGTGACTGAAGATCGTGGAATGCCAGCTCGAGGTTTCCCTCGTGCAAGTGCAGCATCGTCGAGTTCTTCAATCTTTGTGCGACCATTTTCAACGAGCTCAGATGCGGTAGCACTGCACTAGGCCCTTGAAGATAGTTTACCTTGAAATCAAATTCGGGCAGCCGCAAGGCGGCATGGACTTCGTCCAGGGCAGCGGCCGAATCCCGACATTGCTGAGCCAACTCTTCCCAGGTATTTGTCTCCTCACTGGCGCGCGTACGAAGATCAGGCTGCCGCCAGCCCACTACTGCACGCCCGGGTGCGACTAACTTCATTCCGATTGGCGAAATTTCGCTGTTGGTCCCCTTTGGCAATTTCATCACAGCTGCCATCAACGCAGGCGCTCCGTTCGACTCTGGACTCACCGCCGACGGCTGCAGTTCAGAAATCTTGAGCTTTTCCCCTTTCCGGATGAGTTCCGCTCGATAGCGCGCGGCGCTCGCTCGCAAATAGAAATGTAAACCGAAGAGACCAGCGACCATTGCGGCCGCGAGTAACAGCCCAATCAACGTGATCTTTCGTCCGGTGGTCACCCTGCACACCATCGGCAGGATTCCCTGAAAATGCAACGAAGGCGCGAACTCGCTTATCCTCAGGTTCCAAGCGGGACCGTCCTCTCGAAGGCTCTCCAACCCATTCCACGGCATCTGTCATGCTCACAAAGAATGGCAATGCCGCACCGCCAGTTCTCCCAAATCCGCAGAAAAACGCTTCAGACCATGTTCTTTAGCGGGTTCTTGTGCTTTACAACCACAATCCCTGCGCAAAATTCCCCCATCCTCGTGCCTGTCGCGTGGACGAATGGCCAGTTCCAGTTTGGTCTTCTAGGAGAGACCCATGTTCCTTATATCCTCGAAGGATCGACTGACTTGCAAAGTTGGATTTCAGTCGCCACCAACGGCGAAAGTAGCGCGACCCGAAGCATAAGTTTGAGTGCGCCGGATACCACTACTTTCTATCGTGCGATTATTGCGATGCCGCTATTTGGCCGTGCGATCGCGGCCATTCGAAACGTTGTCCTGAGTTCGGGCGATGTCGATAGTTTCGATTCTACCGATCCACTTCACAGCACGGCTGGCCTTTACGATCCCCGCACTCACAAGGATGGCGGAATCATTGAAACGAGTTCCACGAATGCCGGAGCCATAAGCATCGGTTCGACGAAAGTTTACGGCGTAGTCGGCACTGGATTTGGAGGCTCGGTAGCACTCGGGTCCGGCATTGTCGGCGATTCGTTGTTTGTGAATGACCCCTCGCACGCCGGAACAATTCAATCGGGTCACTCCAAAGAACTTCCACGAATCGATCTCCCGACACTCACAATTCCCAATCCCGATGACAGCTGGATTGTTCCCACCGCGGGTTCGTACAACGGAAGTGATTATACCTTCAAATTGGATACTGGAAATTACATCCTTCCTCGTATCAGCATCGCGGCAGGCAGTTCGATGGTGATCGCGGGAAACGCCGTATTATATGTGCCGGGTCCGATTTCGATCAGTGGTAGTGGCTACGTCTCCATTGCGCCGGCGGGAAGCCTGAGGATCTACTGTGGAGCTCCGTCAGGTTCCAATGTATCGGCTACGATTTCCGGAGGTGGCTTCATCAATCTCAGCGGGTTAGCAAAGAACCTGGCAATCTTTGGTCTGCCCACATGCACGAACGTCTTAGTCAGCGCCACGTCGTCATTCATCGGCGTGATTTATGCCCCACAGGCGGATCTCAGGATCGCCGGAAGCCCCAGCGCGGTGGGCGCCGTCGCCGCCAAAACTGTTTCGTTGGTGGGAGGTTTGTCTTTTCACTACGACGAGCGCCTTGGTTCTATAGGGCTTTACTGCCCCTGGTCCCGCGTTCCCTGATGGCTAGGAGTGCGGGCAGTCTTCTGGCTATCTGAGCAGAGCAAGACGATTTTCCTATTGCCATAACTCTGAACAACTGTATTCTAAAACAGTTATAGGGAACGCTGAGTTCCTCGATCTTTGAAATATTGCGGTTTAAACAAAGCGGGCGCGATGAAGCGTGACGAATCGCGTCCGGGTCTGCGCTCCAGGCCCGGACGCGGCGTTACGGCTTCGCGGATCTGTTTTCTCTTATCCATGAAATCAGTAAAATCGGAGGTGAATGCTTTCGGCCCCGCAAAACGGTACATTCCGGTACAAAAATTAATGTACCACGGAAAACGCACTCTCTGCATCAGCCTCTTGCGAAAAGCGCCCGAACGCCGTTGTACCGTTTTCCTGCTGCATCTAACTTTGGGCGGAGAGTTCGATGCACCCCAATACACGGTTGAGCCTCTTTTTTGGTCGAACGCCAGATCCGTGGATCGCCGTGTTCCGTGCGAGCCAAAGTTTTTTCAGGGTTTTGCAGGGTTCCGCAAGGTTCCACGGACCTGTCCGATTCCCGCGACTGAACCACCATTGGTGGGGAGCACTGCCGAAAAGGCTCAACCTCCGATGAACTTTGCGCACTTTCGCGTAGTTACGCGCACCTCCACACCTGCGGTCGCGAACACGAAACGCGAAACACGGAACTCGAAACTTTTGGCCCAAAACACGGCACAACACGGTCAGGAAAACTGGGCCGAAGAAAACTTCAAACATGAAACCTTAAACTTTAAACTTGGGGGGAAGAGAGTGGTCGGGACGGTGAGATTTGAACTCACGACCTTCTGAACCCCATTCAGACGCGCTACCAAGCTACGCTACGTCCCGACCTTACCCGCACCCTGGCCATGGCCCGAGCGCAGTTTCATACTATTTACCAGGAACAGCGATTCAACAAGATTCAACTGCGTATCCCGGCACGAAACCCACAAAACCGCAGCAATTAGCTCGACGCTCACTTAAGGCACGGCGATTTTAAGGGCATGCAGTCGTCCGGAAGCAACGAAGTGGTCTTCGAGGGAATCCATTGCACGCTGACGCTCCGACGGTTACGGCCGGGAATCGTTCTCGCGATTTTTAAAGGACCGGATGTGGGAGAATTTGGCCAGGCGCCCTTTAAAGAACTCGCCAAGGATCTCGAAACATCCCGGCGGATCGAGTTGTTTGTGGATGCACGCGC
>Ga0193692_1000333_pt1 | contig 11810 bp, 11 predicted proteins | sample L3a1metaG_FD_144917 | JGI IMG/M metagenome (GOLD analysis project Ga0193692, IMG submission 144917) | Soil microbial communities from a riparian zone of the East river system, Colorado, United States - L3a1 | ecosystem: Environmental > Terrestrial > Soil > Riparian zone | place: USA: East River... | reverse complement strand
CCGATCGTTCCGGGCGGATAGCCATGCAGATGGCCTAATCCGAATAGCACGGCTGTGCCAATTAAAGTGATCGATGGTCCCCATTGTGAATCGATCGCATCAAAGAGAATGCCCCTGAAGACCAGTTCCTCCATCACCGCGTTTACCACGGCAAATATCACTCCTCCGAGAAAAACATTCCCGAGGCTCTCGACTGGGAGTGTCTTACGAAATAGAGCTGTCTCGGGCTGCGCGATCGACTGAAAAGTCATAAGCACGAAAACAGTGCAAATCATCAACGCCAGAGTTGCCACAATCATTCGCCCCCTGAGATGGCCCAGGTGTGGCCACGCAAACGAATGACGGAGCTGCGGAACGGAAACCACCAGCAAGAGATACACGCCCAAAGGAACAACCCAAAGCCACGGCCACTGTCGAACCGCCGGAACGAGGAGAGAAGATGCCATGATTAGAAAGAACAATGCGCCATGAGCCAGTCGCCAATTTGAACTCGGATTCTTCGTTAGCGCAGTTTCTTCCATCAGATGTTCAGCCAGGAATGCTCCTAGCCACACGCCGTTTTACAGGAATATCTTTGCATTGTCTCTGAGGATGAGCTGCGTGCGGTTACGCCCGAACAGCGGCGTTAGTGAGCTGCTCGAATCTGGACGGGCGCTAACGAGCCTTGGGCGGGTGCTCCTCACGGAGCTTCTCGTAAAGAGCCTTCAACGTGCCCGTCGTATCCCTGTACGGCTTGTGACCGACTGAGAAAACCAAATCCGAGGCGGGAATGGTTTCAAGGTGTTCGTTATCTTTGAAGAATTCGAGTTGGAACGATGGACTCGCCGAAATGAACGGATCCTCCTTTTCACCCGCTGCGATGGCTCGAACGATTTTGTTCACTTCATTGTCGCTTATTGAAATTCCGAAACCTTCTAACGTGTTGGTAACGATGACCCGGTTCGCGCCGCTGAGGCGGTGGGCCAAACTTTTCTGTGGAGAGCAGCCACAGACGGAGAGTAAAAAGAGCATCGCCGCAAGTGTTTTCACGGGAAAGCATTTTTCGTTCAAAGGGGCTTTCGTGGAAGCGTATTCTCGAAATATTCGGGCAGTGCGTATCGCGGCGGAGCGAACCCGACCCAAGCCCCTCTCCCCCGCGCGCGCGGGGGAGAGGAGAAACGCTAGCGGACGTCACCCCTGGGTAGACGCGCAGTCAGAGGAGAAAATGAAGCGCGCGTCAACCCAGGGCTGAGTGCTTTTTCCCCGTTGGGGAAATGAGCGAAACGGTTCGCCGCGGTGTTTCAGTTTCGGCCTGATCGACCCTTCGCTAGTGCGCGCCTCCTCCTATGTGAAAGTGCGATTGGATAAGCTTGAACCGGACTTGCTCTCCACACTCTTTTGAGCCGCCATTGACCGCAAGGCAAAGTTCGGGAAGGATTAACCCTCTCAGACCCTATGAAGGCAACCATGACACTTTTGCTCCTTTCCCTAGGCGTTTTCTGCGCTATGGGACAGGACTTTTCAACTTTCGCGAGCGGGATGCCGCAGATGAACGCCGTGTTGCTTTCTCTTTCCGCACACACCAATGGCTTCACCGCCCTGGTTAACATGGAGCTCTTCACGCCTGAAGGACGCGCGGAAGGAACCTTGCCATTCCGCTGGTCTGTTGTAGACGGCATTTGCCGCCAGGAGCTCTTACTGACACAGATGACGCAACTGCCGCCCGAGGCGCGCGAAGGGTTCAAACGGATTGGTTTTGAGTCGCTGGTAATCATCTCGCGACCGGATCGGAAGCTGGTTTATGTCATTCAGCCGACTCTCCGTGCGTACTGCGAAGTGCCAATTCCCCAACCGGTGCTGGACGACATTGCGAAACGAACCAGTGCGCTCAGGCTATCTTCTACTCGTCTTGGCGACGAAGCCGTCGGGGAGCATGCGTGTGAGAAGCTTGAAGTGGTTGAAGCCTCAAGTCCGGACGAGATCGCAACTGTATGGCGTGCGAAAGATTTGGACGCATTCCCAGTGAGAATTAAAGTCTCGTCGCCGAGAAGACTGATGAAAGCCACACTCAGTGAAGTTCGCCTTCGAAAGCCCGATGCCGCCCTTATGGAGCCTCCCGTTGGCTACTTAAAGCTGCTCGACGGAAAGGCGTTTATTCCGTACGCGCTGGAATTGCAAAAGAAGCGCCGGGGTCAGAATGAGAGCAGATAAGCTCCTCCCCCGTCCGGCGGTCCGTGGTTCGCCGCAAAGTGCAAGCTCGCGAGTGTTGGCGAGCCGCATCAATCTGGCTACGTTTTGTGAAATGACTTCCAGGGCGCGCATATGAAAAGATTTCTTTGGCTGCTGTTGATCGGAGTTCTTCGGGTGAATGCTGCTGAATCGTTGGGCGACCGAACTCTGCCCGTCCGTGGCTTTTGCATTCCTTCTCCTTCGCCCAATCGCGTCGATGAATTCAGCAAGTTCATCGAGGAAGAATTGGCGCCGCGCTCGGTGAACGTGCTGATCCTTCGCGTCGATTACGGTTTCCAATTTACCAGCCGGCCGGAAATGACCGATAAAGGCGGGCTCTCACGTGAGCAAGCCCGAAAGATTGCTGAGGTCTGCAAAAAGCATCAGATCCGCATCGTGCCCCTGGTCAATCTGCTCGGACATCAATCGTGGGCATCGAACTGCGGTAAACTGCTGAAGGTGCACCCGGAATTCGACGAAACGCCTGAGGTCAAGTTTCCCGCGAAATATTCCTGGCCCAACCCGGACAAGCTCTACTGCAAAAGCTATTGCCCACGGCATCCGCAGGTTCATGACGTGGTGTTCGCACTCGTTGACGAGGTCTGTGACGCGTTTGACGCGGATGCGTTTCACGCCGGGATGGATGAAGTGTTCTATATCGGCGAAGATCAATGCCCTCGCTGCAAGGGGCAGAACAAGGCCGAACTCTTCGCTGGTGAAGTCCGCGCGATTCGCGATCATTTACAGCCGTCGAAGCGACAGCTCTGGCTGTGGGGCGATCGGTTGCTCGATGGGAAAATCACCGGCCTGGGCGAATGGGAAGCCAGCCGCAACGACACGCATCCTGCGATCGACATGATTCCCAAAGACGTCGTGATTTGTGATTGGCACTACAATCGTCCTGCGCAGACGGCGGTTTATTTTGCGATGAAGGGCCTCGATGTCGTGAGCTGCCCATGGAAAAACCCGGATGTCGGTGCGATGCAGGTTAAAGACATGATTCATTTCCGTGAATCATCCCCTCCGGAAATGAAAAAGCATTTTCTCGGCGTTGTGCAAACCGTCTGGTCCGGAGCCAGTGGTTTTCTGGATGAATATTATGGAAAGCGGCCAGCCCGCGATCAGCGGAATCCCGGACACACCGAATCCAAGTGTTTCGTTCGTACGTTCGAGGAGATCACGAATCAGAAATGACCCTTGTCCGGGCAACAGCTTTAGAAGCCATCTCATAAACGCCGCGGTGGCGTTTGAGGAGGAAAGGATGCTTGAATGGAAAAACAGCCAAGAACAAATAAAACGGAGAGCGCGCGATCTTTTGGCCTGTGACGTTGTTGCTCTCGGCTCCTTCCGGAGGGGCACTGACCCGCTGCGGGGGTCCTTCCGGACTGGCACCGGCCCTGTGTCGCGCCTAGTCACAGGCCAAAATCTCTGCGCGCGCCACGCGCTTCTATTTATGAGATGGCTTCTGGCGACTCTGCTCATTTCTGTGATCCCGGCCGTGGCGGCCGATCGATTTGAAGGAGCGCTCGGCGATCTGAAGGTAAGTGCGGGTCGCGGGTTCTATTTCGCACCGCTGGATGTGACGGTGTTTGCACCAGCAGGAGCGAGGCTTGCCATCACCTTTGATGGCTCGGAGCCGATTTTCACCGGCGCCTCTGCGCCAGACAGCAACCTTACTATTCACGTGACCAACACGACTGTGTTGCGAGCGCGCGCCTTCCGCGACAATTGGCGCCCAAGCGAAATCTGCACTCACACTTATCTATTCCCGGCAGCTGTCATGAACCAAAAAGCTCCTGCTGGCGCGGCGGATTTTTGGCAAGACAGCAAAGATCGGGTCCCGTCCGACTGGGCGATGGATTCCCGCGCGATTTCAGGGCCGCAGGAGTTGACCAATGCACTGCTCTCCCTGCCATCGATTAGCATCGTGACCGTTACCAGCGGCTTGTTCGGTCCAACCAATGGCATCTATGTCCATTCACTCGCCCAAGGGCCGGAGCAAGTACGCCATGCGAGCGTTGAATTACTTTATCCGGGCGGACGTAACGGCTTTCAACGTGATGCCGGCCTGCGGATAAGGGGCGGAGCATCGCGGTTCCCGGCATTTTCGCCAAAGCACGGCTTCGGGCTAATCTTTCGCAAGGAGTTTGGTCCGGGCGAACTCGAATTTCCGGTGTTCCCGACTTCTTCCCGCCACAAGTTCAGCCGCCTTGTCCTGCGTCCCAACGTCAATGATTCATGGGTGACCACGGAATGGCCACAGCAGCGGATCAACGGGCAACAGCGCTGGCTCCGCGCTGAGGCAACGTACCTGCGTGATCAATGGGTGCGCGATACGCAGCGCGCCATGGGAGAGCCGAGTGCTCACGGGATCTTCACGCACGTTTATCTCAATGGACTCTATTGGGGAATTTATAATCTCACGGAACGTCCCGATGACGATTTTACGGCGGCGTACTGCGGCGGTCGTGAAGGGGAGTATGATGTTGTGTCCGATGGGCGCGATTTGCACGCGGGGAACTGGACTGCCTGGCAACAGTTATTGCGTGCCGATGGCTTGAGCGATCGAACACGCTATCAGCGCCTGCTTGGGAATGATCCTAACGGAGCCCGTAACCCGCAATTGCCTGTCCAACTCGATGTCACAAACCTGGTGGACTATATGATCCTCCACATCTTTATCGGGGCGGACGATTGGCCGGATCACAATTGGTGGGTGGCCCGCCGGCGCGGGGCTGACAGCACCGGATTCAAGTTCTTCGCGTGGGACCAGGAAATATCGATTAATTCGCTGATCAAGCAGCACACCGCCTGGGTGCCGTTGCGTGGAGGAACGCCACTTTACGCCGAGGAACGCTGGTCGAATACGCCGGCAGAGATCTATTCGCATTGTCGCGCGAACGCCGACTTCCGCAAACTGTTCGCGGAACGAGTCCAGAAGCATCTCTTTGAAAATGGAGCGCTAAGCGTCAGCAACAATGTGAGGCGGTGGAAATTTCTCGCGACGCAAATCGAGCCCGCTCTCACTGCGGAATCTGCTCGCTGGGGAGATGCGTTCCGACCGGAGAAGCCCTACGGTCGCGACGATTGGCTGAAGATCAACGAGTGGGAATGCAACACCTTCTTCCCTTCGAATCATTTCATAGCGTTGAAACGGTTCCGTGACGCAAAACTCGCGGAGTGATTTTTTGAGGGAATGCAGTCACGTTTGGCGCGAACGGTATAGCGCCCCTTCAGGGCTAGTAATTCTTAACCGCGCTTACTCCCAGGGCGTTGCCCTGGGCTATATTACGCGACCCCTTCGGGGTCTAGACGCCAAACTCCAGCGGACCCCTTCAGGGTCCGTAGCAATGCCCGGATATACAGTTGGGAGCTCTCAAAGCGTGAAATGTTATTGTGGGAAATCTCTTCCTGTAAGGGAACGAACGATCGTCTTACGGCTCGAAGCGGGGATCGCCTGTCGGATTCGGATAGCGCAGCGTATTCGTTTTGCTGAGTTGCACATGGCCGTCGCAAAAAGCCACGTTGCTTCCGCTGCGATGCCGGCCGCTTGGGTGATCGTTGCGAGGATCGAAGTAGCCATCGTTCGTCGAGTCACCGGTGCTCGATTGTGGTGCGGCTTCCTCCAGAAACAACGCGGTGCTCGACGGACTTTTTACCGAGGTCGCTGCAATACCGGAATGAAAACCGACTGTGCTGGTCGGTCCACTGAGCAGGGCATTGACCGCGTAGCTTGCTCCGGAATTCGCTCGGTCAGCCGGACATTCGAAGACGCCGCGATGTTCCAGGTACAGGTAAGTGGACCCATTTGAAGGATAGAAGACCGTCGGACCGCCAAAGTTCGCGAAACCGATCCAGCCGCCTCCGCCGGAATTATTGCCACTCCCGACGGAGCCATCCCAGACACCGGGATAATGATCGTCCGCGTCGCCCAAGTACATATGCACTGCCGTCGAGAGTTGACGCACGTTGTTGGCACAGGCGATGCGCCGCGCGTATTGCTTCGCCTGCGCGAGTGCCGGCAGGAGGAGGGCCGCAAGGATGGCTATGATCGCAATAACGACCAGCAGTTCGATCAATGTGAAAGCGGCGCGTCGAATGTGGCATTTTCGAACGGGAGCGGTCGAATGTCGAGCGGGACCTAAGCGTCTGAAGTATGCTGCTGCATCCATACTATGTGAATCCATTTGCGGACCACAATCGACACTCGACACTCCACCACTGACATTCAACACTTAGGGCATATGCAACGACTATCGGCGTTATCATTGATCTTTCTGCTTGGATTTTCTGCTGTTGCGCAGGCAAGGGATTGGGTCGTGTACGAAGGAAAGGAAGGTCCGGGCGTTGGCAAACATATCGTCTTTCTCACCGGCGATGAGGAGTATCGCTCAGAAGAGGGATTACCGATGCTGGGAAAGATCCTGGCGATGCGGCATGGATTCAAATGCACAGTCCTCTTCTCGCTCAATCCAAAAGACGGAACCATCGATCCGACGGTCACAACCAACATTCCCGGAATGGAAGCACTGGCGAGCGCGGACATGGTCGTCATGCTGCTCCGGTTCCGTCAGTTGCCGGATGAGAAGATGCAGTATTTTGTTGATTACCTGAAAGCGGGCAAACCGATCATGGGGCTGCGCACGTCCACTCATGCCTGGTCTTACGACAAAAACACGAAAAGTGCTTTCGCGAAATATTCGTGGGGAAGCAAAGAATGGCCTGGCGGCTTCGGGCAGCAGGTGCTAGGTGACACCTGGATCAGCCATCACGGGCATCACGGGAGCGAAAGCACGCGGGGCGTTATCAATGAAGCCATGAAAAGTAATCCGATTCTCCGCGGAGTCGATGATGTCTGGGGACCTACCGATGTCTATGGCATCGTGCATCTGCCGAAGGACGCGCAGGTATTGTTCTACGGGCAGATCCTAAAAGGAATGAAGCACGACGACGAGCCTGTGACTGATAAGCGGAATGACCCGATGATGCCGTTGGCATGGATCCGCGAGTACACCGGTGAATCGGGAAAAACCTCGCGCATTTTCGCCACGACGATGGGCGCATCCGTCGATCTACAGAATGAAGACCTTCGCCGGTTGCTGGTGAACGGTTGCTATTGGGGCATGGGGATGGAGGATAAGATTCCCGCAAAGAATGATGTTCGTTATGTCGGCGAGTACAAGCCGACCTTCTTCGGTTTCGGCAAACATCAGAAAGGGGTCAAACCAGAAGACCACGAGCTAAAGCAGTAGGCCGAAACTTCGCAATTATTCCTGGCCTTCATCCAGCCTTTCCTCGATTGAGGCGAGGCTGGACGAAGGCAGCACCGGTACGGGTGCGTCAGCGTTTAAAGAATAGACACATCAATGAAACGTGAGTTTTTAAAGTTTGCAGCGGTGGTGACAGCAGGTTCTTTCGGATCGGCCTCAGCATGCGATCTCTGTGCGATCTACTCAGCTGCGCAGGCACACGGAGAAATCGGCAAGGGACCGTTCCTCGGATTAGTGCAGCAATACACCCCTTTCGGAACTGTGCAGGTCGACGGTCATGAGATCCCGAACGTAGTCGGGCAATTCATGAACAGCTCGATCTCGCAGGTATTCGTGGGATATAATGTCACTGATCGCATCGGTGTTCAGTTTAATACGCCGATTATATATAAATGGTTTAAGCGGCCTGACGGCCTGGGAGGAATCGATACAGGGAACGAATACGGAATCGGTGATGCCTCGTTGCTCGGGAACTTCACCCCCTACATTTATCAAACGATGGATTCGACCTTTTTCTGGAGCTTGACCGGTGGGATCAAGTTTCCCACCGGAAGCAGCGAACGCCTCGAGGAAGAATTCAACGAGATTGAAGATCCGGTCGGGCCGGCGAGCGGGATTCACGGGCACGATCTCGCGCTCGGCAGCGGCTCGTACGACGGCATCGTAGGCTCATCGGTGTTTGGCCGAATAAAGCGAGGCTACTTCAGTGCCAACGTCCAATACATGATTCGCTCGACGGGAGCTTTCGACTATCGCTACGCGAATGATCTCACCTGGTCGGGAGGCCCCGGATACTTTGCGGTGCTCAATGAGCGGTGGACGTTGGGTGTGCAGGCGATGGTAACAGGCGAATATAAGGGTTTGGATGAATTCCAGGGAGCACCGGCAGAGGATACGGGAATAACCGCTGTCTACATCGGTCCCCAGGTAAGTTTGACGTGGGGAGACAACCTGAGTGCATTTGCGGGGTTCGACTTTCCCCTGTTGCAGGATAATACCGCCCTTCAGACCGTTCCCGATTATCGCATCCGAGGCGGAGTGACCTGGCACTTTTAATGTCGAGCACGCAGCGTTGGATTCGGCGCGCCGAGATTAAAACAGTGACTGTTGGTTGCCGGATGGTTTGAGCCCTAATTTTTTGTAGCTGATCTCTGTGGCCATGCGCCCTTGGGGCGTCCGCTTGAGATAGCCTTCCATAATCAGGTAAGGCTCGTAAACTTCTTCCAGGGTATCCGGTTCTTCGCCGACAGCGACTGCGAGCGAACTCACACCAACGGGGCCGCCGCCGAACTTTACGATCACAGCTTCGAGTATCCTCTTATCCATTTCGTCCAGGCCGTTCTCGTCAATTTCGAGCATCGCAAGGGACTGATCGGCTATCTCGCGGGTGATGCGCCCGTCGCCGCGCACCTGGGCAAAGTCACGGACGCGGCGAAGCAGGTTGTTCGCAATGCGCGGAGTGCCGCGGCTGCGTCGCGCAATTTCCATCGCGCCGGTCTCCTGGATTTCAATGCCGAGGAGCCGCGCGGCGCGAATCACGATCTTTTGCAATTGCTCCGCCTGGTAATAATCGAGCCGCTCGCGAACAGGAAAGCGGGTGAGCAGGGGCGCGGTGAGTAAACCGCTCCGCGTCGTCGCGCCGATCAACGTAAACCGAGGCAAATTCAGGCGCACACTGCGGGCATTCGGTCCCTGGTCGATGATGATATCGAGCTTGAAGTCCTCCATTGCAGGATAGAGGTATTCCTCAATCGTTTTCTGCAGGCGATGGATTTCATCAATGAACAGAACGTCCCCTTCCTCCAGATTTGTCAGCAGGCCCGCTAAATCACCGGCTTTCTCGATCGTCGGTCCACTGGTCGATTTCAAGTTCGCGCCCATCGCCTTCGCGAGAATATTCGCCAGCGTTGTTTTTCCGAGACCGGGCGGACCGCTCAGCAAAATGTGGTCGATTGGTTCGCCACGTTGTTTGGCTGCGGCCACCGTGATCTCAAGACGCTCTTTGACTTTGGCCTGGCCGGTGAATTCGGAGAAGAGCGAAGGCCGCAGGGTTAAATCGAGCGCCACATCAGGCTTGGTCAAAACATCGGAAACCATTCGCTGGGCCATTACTGCAAAAAGATGCGGAAAAGTGAAAAGTAAGGAAAGAAAGAAGTGACCCGATCTCGATCTGCGCGCGAGCGAACAGCCCGATTATTTTCCGAGCTTCAGGAAATTGCGCATGATGGTGCGGCCACTCTCAGTGAGGATGCTCTCCGGATGAAATTGGACGCCCCAAATGGGATGTTGCTTGTGCCGCACTCCCATGATTTCACCTTCCTCAGTTTCGGCAGTGATTTCGAGACAATCGGGAATGGTATCGCGCTTGATCACCAGAGAATGGTAGCGAGTGGCAGCGAATGGATTCGGCATTTCGGCGAACAAATCCTTGTTGTTATGGCGGATGGGCGAGGTCTTGCCGTGCATCATTCGATAATTGACGACTACTTCCGCGCCGAAAGTGTGGCCGATGCATTGGTGGCCGAGGCAAACGCCGAACGTCGGAATCTCGGGCCCGAATGTGCGGATCACATCATTGGAGAGCCCCGACTCACGTGGTGAACAGGGACCCGGCGAAATGAGAATGCGTTCCGGTTTGAGATCGCGAATCTGCTTGAGGGAAATCTGGTCGTTGCGGTGGACCTGCAGATCGACGTTCAGTTCACCCAGGTATTGCACCAGATTATAGGTGAACGAATCGTAGTTATCCAAAACCAGAACCATATGCGCCGCGCAAAATAGCGCTACTCGCCCGGAGTTTAAAGTCCAACGTTTGAGGGGTGGCGGGGGCAGGCCTTTGGTGGTTGAAATGGAACTTGGCCACTGACAGCAGTTTGCCGATTATAAAGCCGGGGGCCGATTGGAATTGCACCCACGGCTGTTCAGGAACATACTTTTGGGTACGGAACTTTGGCCAATGTTATGGACACTGCACTGAGTATCTGCGTCGGAATCGGGCTCTCGGCGGCTTGCGGCTTTCGCGTCTTTGTGCCGCTGCTGATCATGAGCATTGCATCGCTTTCAGGGCACCTCACCCTTGCCTCCAATTTCCAGTGGATCGGCACCTATCCAGCATTGATCGCCTTTAGCGTGGCAACCGCCATCGAGATCGGCGGCTATTACATTCCATGGCTGGATCACCTGCTCGACACCATCGCAACTCCTGCCGCTATCGTTGCCGGGACGATCGTGACCAGTTCGATGTTGATCAACATGGATCCGTTTCTGAAGTGGACTTTGGCAGTAATGGCCGGTGGCGGTGTCGCTGGCGTGGTGCAAAGTGGCACGATACTGACCCGCGCAGCTTCGACGACCACGACTGGCGGCCTGGGTAATCCCCTTGTGGCCACGGCAGAGCTTGGTCTTTCGATTTTCACGAGCATCCTGGCATTGGTGTTGCCGATTCTCGCGGTGCTCCTCGTGGTAGTTCTACTTTTCGTGATCGCCCGCAAGGCATGGAAGTGGTTCCACCCCGTGCCCGCTGCTCGAACCTGATTTCAATGCCCGCGAAAAGGCGGAGCGTCGAACAGGAAGAGGTCTCCGTTTTCGGCGCTCGTAATCATTCCTTCTGGCAAAAGGGTGCCGCCTTCCATTTGCGGATGTTCGAAGCGATAGAAATAACCTCGTGCACGGACTGCATTCATCGGGTTTCCGCGGATCGAAAACAAATAAGCACCGTTGTCGGTTACGAGCCCGAGGGACGATCCGTCTCGTGAGATCGTGCCTCCACCTACGTCTGCCGCAACACGGATCGGCCCCATAGGCTCCAGGCTAGTGACGCGCGCGTTGCTCGACAGGGGAAAACGATAGAGCCCGACACTGCCGTTATTAACGTGTTTGTTGACGATCCAGCCAAATCCTCCCTGGATGAAGAGCGTCTCGGCGTCGTGAGCTTTGTCTTTGTATTTAAGGCGCCAGGTCCGGTCTACCTGAACTGATCCCGACCCGCGCGGATTCGGTTCAATGACTTTATAGACCTGGATTTGATCCCGATTTTCGTCGTTGTCGCCGGTATCGGCTAAATAGAGGTTGCCGGCATCATCGGTTGCAATGTCCTCCCAATCGCTGATCGTCGCGCCGGTGACGTGAAATTTTCCAAGAGAGATTCCGTTACGAGAGAGCGCAAACAATCTTGCGCTTGCGCCATGGTCGTTGTGTGTCCAAAAAACGCCCGGGAATTTTCGGCTCGCTATCAATCCGGAACTCTCGGTGATGTCGGAGTCGGTCATCACGCCGATTTGCGTTACGGCGGGAGCGACTCGTTTCGGAGGAAGACCCCGCGCGAAAAGAGGT
>Ga0193692_1000332_pt1 | contig 11819 bp, 6 predicted proteins | sample L3a1metaG_FD_144917 | JGI IMG/M metagenome (GOLD analysis project Ga0193692, IMG submission 144917) | Soil microbial communities from a riparian zone of the East river system, Colorado, United States - L3a1 | ecosystem: Environmental > Terrestrial > Soil > Riparian zone | place: USA: East River... | reverse complement strand
TCGGGTAAGACCATTTGGATTCACAAATATCCCGTGGCGTATCCCGAGTACGGCGCAGATCCCACGCATCCCTTCGGCCCGGTCGCGACACCCGTTATCGCCGCCGGAAAAATTTATACCTACGGAAGGATGTCTGACCTTTTGTGCCTCGATGTCATCAGCAGCCGCGTGCTCTGGAGCCATGCGCTTCCAAAGGAATACGGCACGAACGAAGACCTGCGCGGGCCTAATTCCTCGCCGATTGTCGAAAGCAACCTGGTGATCGTTGCCATCGCCAAAAGCCCCCAGGTTTCCATGGTCGCCTTCGACAAAGATTCAGGCCGCCAGGTTTGGGAAGCCCTTGACGAAATCCCATCGAACACCTCGCCCATAGTCATCGACTTTGCCGGGCGCAGACAACTCATTGTCTGGGCCTACAAGTCGGTCGCGGCGCTCGACCCCGCTACCGGTCACATTCTCTGGCGTCAGCCAGTTGCACCATGGGGCAACTACGCCGTCCCGACTCCGGTCTGGAAAGACGACTTGCTGCTGTTGAGCGGGTTGATGCTGAAGCTCCAGCGCGACAAACCGGGCGCTTCGATTCTCTGGCCCGCTGAAATGCGTCCCTTAAGCATTTATTTGAGCGACACCTCGACGCCGCTGCTTCAGGACGGCTTGGCGATTTGTCCCACCTCCAAAGGTCACCTTGTTTGTCGGGACGCAACGACCGGCAAGCAGCTCTGGCAGGCGGACCAGGTATCTGAAACAAAAAACGGAGCCAGTATCCACATGACTGCCGTTCCCGCTATTCGTTCCGTCTTCCTCTTCACTGACACGGGCGATTTGATCCTCTCGCGACTCACCGCTGCCCGCTATCAGCAATTGGGCCGCTTTCATCTGCTCGAACCCACTGCTGACTATGGCCAGCGTAAAATGGCCTGGGTTCCGCCAGCCTACGCCGGCCAGCGCGTCTTCGCGAGAAACGACAAAGAACTCGTCTGCGCTTCGCTCGCATCCATGCCGGCGAATGCGCCAGTCAAATAATTGAAAAGCCGCTGGCCGCAATCAGAGCTTGAATACGATTAGGAATCACAAACTTCGTATGAAGATGCTGCAAACAAAACTTTGGTGCGTGTTCGTTTCACTCGCGTTCAGTCTTCCCCTCCACGCGCAATCCGATTCGACCGACAAGTCGCCCCACAAATCCGAATTCATCACCGTCAACGGCGTGCGGCTGAATTATCTCGATTGGGGCGGCGCGGGAGAGGTCCTTCTGTTTCTGCATGGCATGGGCGCTTCCGCACATAATTTTGACGACTTTGCACCCCGGTTCACCAATCAGTTTCGTGTGCTCGGACTTACCCGGCGCGGCCACGGCGAGTCTGAAGTCCCAGAGAGCGGCTACGACACGCCTACGTTAGTCGAGGACGTTCGACAATTCCTCGACGCCCTCAGAATTCACCGCGTTGTTCTAGCTGGACACTCATTTGCCGGCGACGAATTGACCCGATTTGCAGGTGTGCATCCCGACCGCGTCATCAAACTCATCTATTTTGATTCTGCCTACGACCACTCGAGAATTGCCAAAGACCTACGATTTAAACCCGTGCACGGTTGGCGTCCGGGCTTGTTGCCGACCCAGGAGGAAAGCGAGTCACCCGACGGCGGGCGCCGATGGATTAACCGAATATGGGGAGAGAAGATGGGCCGAACAATATATGCGATGGTGGAAGGCACTTATGCGGAAACCCACGAGTACGGTAAAATTAAAGCGCCGACGCTGGCGCTCTTCGCCATCGCTGACCAGAAAGTCGTGCACTCGGCTGAAATGCTCCCCGAGCCGGAACGACAACAGGTCCTCGAGTTCCTTAAAGCACAACGGAAATATCACGAGCAGGAGATCGAACATTTCCGTAGAGAGATCCCGAACGGCCGGGTCATCGTGTTCACCAATGCCCCGCACGACTTTCCATTCGACAGAGAGAATGAAGTCCTTCGCGAGGTACAGGCGTTTCTCTCGGACAAGATAAAGGACACTAAGCGGCGGTCGGCGGAGCCCCGATAAACCCCGATACAACACCGGGACAGGCGGCATCGGGGCGCAAGCGCGGAGGGAACGGAGGCGTACGGAAGAGGTCAGGAATCAGGAGTCAGACCTTTTGGTGTCAGATTCTTAGGAGTGCGTCGAAAATATTTTTTTTTGCCGCTAGATACCGCTTAAAAGCGCTAGATACCGCGATGGGGGTCTGAGTGAAACGGATGCTTTACACGGAGGCGGCGGAAGAACAGACGTAACGGAAAACGCGTGATGCGTGATATGTGATTCTCCGGAACCTTGCCAACGCTTGCGAACCTGTTGCCTGATCACACCGCGAAGACATAGCGCGGCAGAGCCGCAACCCACGCATGAGAGATGTGAGCTTCGCTGATAAAGTCCGCCCTCACCCTGCCCTCTCCCCCAGGAGAGGGATAGCGCACCGGCCTTTCGGCGCTAGCCGAGAATCATCGCGAGATTGTACGACTCGCGCATATAGCAATGCAGAGGACGCAAAGAAGACTATCCCCCCGGGTTACTGAAGGCTTTCGAGGGCTTTCGAGGGCTCACGGTCCAAGGGGAAAGGGAGCGGCGGTCGGCGGAGCCCCGATAAACGGCATCGGGACGTTCCGCGATCGCCCTACCCATTGGAGGTGCGCGGAACTGCGCGTAGGTCACCGGCCCGCTTCGCGGAGGTTTAAAGTTTCGCGTTTAAAGTTTGAAGTTGCGAAATGAGCACGAGGACGACGACGAGGAAGCCCACCCCGTCCGCGACTCGTTTAAGAGTCGCGGACAGGGAGCTGGCGTTCGCTCTCTCAGGAACGGTTCGCAAGCACGGCGCCCACGGAGTGGACGCCCTACCTAATTAAGATGTCAATGAGCGACGATGGCGATAAACACCATCGCGATTTACGCATTTGCCCAGGATCGCAAAGCGATAATCAATCTGAAGAAAGTTAACAGGCATCAAAGGGAGAGTCTGGCGCGCGTGAGCCCGGTGAGCCTTATGAGCCAAAAGAGCTAAAAGCTCCCGTTGAGACGTATGAGCGAGAATTCTGTTTACAGGGAAGAAACAGGAGCAGGGGAGTTTAACAGGAGGAAACTGAGGTAACCCCGATAAACGGCATCGGGGCGCAAGCGCGGAGGGAACGGAGAAAGTGAACCGCGAATGGACGCAAATAAACGCGAATAGGAAACCGGATTCTTACACGGAGGCCGCGGAGAGAACGGAGGAAACGGAAGAGGTCAGGAATCAGGAGTCAGATGTCAGCACAGGAACATCCGCCCTCACCCGCACCCTCTCCCCCAGGAGAGGGAAGCGGCGCCCGGGGACCGGCCGCCCGTAGGAGACAGAAAACAGAAGTCAGATGTCAGCCAGGGAAGTTCGCCCAAGTGATATCACCTCGCAGCGCGACGTGATCTACCTTCCTGAGTCACGATAGACAGGCAACCGTTCTCCGTTTCCTTCTCCGTTTCTTTCGCGGCCTCCTGTAAGCTCTTTGCCCATGAACTCCGGCACTCCTTCGCGTCGCAGTTTCCTTAAGGCCGCCGGTATGGCGGGCGCAGCGGTGGCCATCAGTGACGGCCCGTGGTGGCGGCTGATCGCCGCTGAGAAGGCTGGCGCCGTGATGCCCACGCCCTCATGGATTGACAAGCCGATGCGGTGGGCGCAGCTCACGCTGGTCGAGGATGACCCGGGCAAATTCGATCCGCGCTTCTGGCTCGATTACTTCAAGCGCACGAAGTCCGACGCGGTCTGCCTGAGCGCGGGCGGTTGCGTCGCCTATTATCCAACCAAGGTTCCGTTTCATCATCGGAGCCAGTGGCTCGGCAACAGCGACCCGTTTGGCGAGTTGGTCGCCGGTTGCCGCAAGCTCGGCATGGTGGTCATTGCCCGCACCGATCCACACGCCACCTACGACGATGTCGCCAGCGCCCATCCGGACTGGATCGCCGTCACTGCCGGCGGACAGCCCCGCCGCCATTGGGCGTCGCCGGAGATGTGGGTCACCTGCGGACTTGGCCCCTATAACTTCGAATTCATGACCGAGGTGAAGCGCGAAATCATGACGCGCTACCATGTAGACGGCATCTTCATCAATCGCTGGGATGGCTCGGGCATCTGTTACTGCGAGCATTGCCGCAAGAATTTCAAGGACGGGTCCGGTTCCGAGTTGCCGCGCACGAACAATCCCCAGGATCCCGCGCGCCGGGCTTACCTCCTCTGGCAGCAGCAGCGGCTGTTCGATCTCTGGCAGCTCTGGGATCGCGAGGTCCGCAGGATCAATCCCGACTCGTGCGTCATCCCGAACACCGGCGGCGGCGCCACCAGTTCGCTCGACATGAAGAAAATCGGCGAACTGGCGCCGACACTCATGGCCGACCGCCAGGCGCGTCGCGGACTCGCCGCGCCCTGGAGCAACGGCAAGAATGGAAAAGAATACCGCGCAACGATGGGGAACAAACCGATCGTCGGCATCTTCAGCGTCGGCGTCGAAGAACCGTATCGTTGGAAAGATTCGGTGCAGAGCGAAGCGGAGATTCGCCTCTGGGTGGCAGACGGCGTCGCCAACGGCCTCCGCCCCTGGTTCACGAAGTTTGGCGCGGTGTTGCGCGACCGGCGCTGGCTCAAGCCTGTCGAAGATCTCTACCGCCGTTACGCGAGCTGGGAGAAATATCTGCGCAACCAAGCGCCACTGGCGCGCGTCGGCCTGGTTTATTCGCAGCAGACCGCATGGTTCGTCGGCAACAAGGTCGAAGACCACACGCTCGGCTGGTATCAGGCCCTCATCGAAGCCCGTATTCCTTTCGAGATGGTGCATGATCGGCTGCTTGACCCAGGCCACATCGGCCAGTTCAAAACCCTCATCCTCCCGAATATCGTTGCTTTGTCCGACGCCCAATGCCGGCAACTCTCGGACTTCGTTGCCAGTGGCGGCAGTGTCATTGCCACGCACGAGACCAGCCTCTGCGATGAGTGGGGTGTCCGGCGCAAAAACTTCGGGCTCGCCGAACTCTTCGGAGTGAACTTCACCGGGGTTGAGCCGCGCATGCAGAACACCTATCTGCGCCTCGAACACGAAGCTGCGCGCCGTCATCCGTTGCTCCGTGGATTGGAGGATGCGCCTCGCATCATTCACGGAGCGTCGCGAGTCGAAGTGGAACCGCGGGAGAAGTTTCCGCCCGCGCCGCTGACGCTGATTCCCAGCTACCCGGACCTGCCGATGGAGAAAGTTTATCCGCGCGTGCCGAAGACCGATGTCGCTCAGGTTTTCCTCCGAGACTTCAAGGAGCGGGCTGCGGAAATCCCTCTCCCCTCACGGGGAGAGGGCAGGGTGAGGGGTTCGGAGGCACGAGTCGGCGGCCGTGTCGTCTATTTTCCCTGGGACATTGACCGAACTTTTTGGGAAGTGCTCTCCATGGACCACGGCAAACTGCTGCGCAATGCCGTCGAGTGGGCTACCAATGAAGAGCCGCTCATCACTGTCACCGGCCACGGCCTGCTCGACGTCACCGTCTGGCGACAGAAAAACTCCCTGACCGTCCATCTCGTGAACCTCACCAACCCGATGACGATGAAGGGACCGGTCCGGGAATTAATTCCGGTGGGTGAACAAAAAGTCTCCCTTCGCCTGCCTGAGGGCATTCGCGCGAAAAAGGTCCGTCTCCTGGCAGCGGACACATCGCCCAGGACCGACCGCTCTGGCCAACGCCTGACCGTGAGCGTGCCGTCGATAGTCGATCACGAAGTAATCGCCATTGATCTGTGACTTTCAATCGTCCCTTGTCGGGCCCGGAAAAGCTGTTCAAGTAGAATTGCATCGTTTATGAACGGCGAGAATTTATGACTCCACGCAAAACAAGCGTTGGTGGGTTGCTCGGTGAATACGAACGACGACCAATCAAGCTACCCGAATTCCAACGGTCGTACAGTTGGGAAAAAGCGCAGGTAGCCAAATTCTGGGAAGATCTGAAAGCATTTCGGGAGCGTTACGACAAAAGTCCCGTGGATGCTTCGTATTTTCTTGGGCCAATCGTTGTCATTGAAAGCAAGACCGACATTACGGTCTTGGATGGTCAACAGCGGCTCGCAACAGCTACGATTCTTCTGGCCGTCTTACGAAATCTGGCGCGCGGTTTTCATGCGGCCCGTCCATTCCAAGAACTCGACTATTTCGCTCGCGACGTACAGCGGGAGCTCATCGAGAAGAAGGACGCGACGCCGCGTGTTTATTCACTCACGCTGAGCGAATTGGATGAGCCGTTCTTCCTCCAGGCTATCAAGTCTGATCCCCCGACTGCGGCAAAACCTACAGTCCGCTCTCATCAGTTGATTCGGGCTGCTCATGACTTCTTCCTTGAAGAGCTTCGCCTTGCGACTGAAAGCAAGCCTTCACAGGCGCAAGTCCAGGAAATTAAGTCTTTCCGAGAAGCCCTAACAAAGGGCATGGCCTTGGTCGCTATCATCGTTGAAGACGAGGAAGATGCGTACAACATCTTTGAGGCGTTGAATGACCGGGGGCTTCGTCTCTCCGTTCCAGATTTGGTGGTGAACCTTCTTTTGAAAAGATGCGCAAACAAAACGGAGCGGCAAACGGTTCGGCAAACGTGGAACTCAATGATTCAGCAATTGGGGCGACGAGACGTCTCGCGGTTCTTGCGCCATCTTTGGCTCTCGCAATTCGGCGATTTAAAAGCCAAAGGTTTGTATTCTGAGATAAAAGACCACCTTGCGAAAAATAAAACTACCAGCATCTATTTCGCCCAAGCATGCGTCGAAGCCTGCGAAGACTACCTCAAGTTGATTGAGGTTGATAAATCGCTACCGAAAGACGCATCGAAGGATGTTGAAGGGTTGGTTCGGTATCTCAATGTCCAGAACAGCCTGCCTTTACTTCTCTCGGCTTACAAATGTTTGAATGACTCTGATTTCACGAAGCTCGTAAAGTCGGCAGTGTCGCTTTACGTGCGGCATACCTTGATCGCAAACCAGAATCCTCTAGAACTCGAAACGGCGTTCTATGACGCGGCGCGTGAAATTCGTGCACAGACAGATTCAAAGGTGGCGAGTAGCAAAGTGCTCAAGGCTGCGAAAGCAAAACTCACAAGGCTAAACCCGGCTGATTCACTGGTAGAGCAGAAGTTCGAGGACCTTCTTATGTCCAAATCTGAAGCAACCTGGTTCATGATGCAGTTGGCTAACGCTCAACAAAGTAAGACGAAGGAAGTTGGGATGGACAAAGCAAATGTCGAACACATCTTCCCGCAAAATGCCGGCACCGCATGGCCCAGTCGTGCCAACCTTGAACCATTTGTATGGCATGTGGGAAATCTTACGATTCTCGGCAAACGCATTAACAACAAAGCTCAAAACAAGTCGTTCTCCGATAAATGCAAAGAGCATTACAGCATGTCGGAGATCAAAATGACGAAGGAATTACAGAAGGAGACTTCGTGGGATGAGACAACTATCCGCAAGCGCGCCAAGGCTCTCGCAAAAACTGCGACTCAGATTTGGAAATAGGCGTCGCACGGATCTCGCGCGCAGAATCTGCAGGAAGGGTTTTGGAGGGAGGTGGCATCCTACAGGACGCCGAGCGAACAGAGAACGCGGCGAAGAGAGGGAAATGGCGGATCAGTGTCATTTGAAAGTGAGGACTGACGCAGGACCGGCTGGCGCCCGGTCGAGCGCGACAGCCAGGTGCGAACGCTTGAGTTGGCCGAGATTGTTTGAGAGAGTTTATTTGAGATGAGCACACCGTGGCCTAACAAGGCGCTGGAGCCAACCCGGGTTGGCGTCTTCAGTTCCGCTTTCGCGGTTCATGTCGCTGGCCCCGGGTCGCTGAGCTTGGGTCGTTGATAGACGCTTAACCACCCATTCGATGTTCGACGACCTCAGCGCATATTTTCACGAGCATGTTGTGGCGGCCTATGTCCATTATCGCAAGACACGGGACGAGCCGAAGGCCGGGGTGAGCAGAGACTTGCAGGCTGCAGCAGCAGCAGCGAATGCACTGTTTCACTTTCGCGAGCACCTTCCGGCCTCACGCGCGATGTCGAGAGCCGAAGTTGCTGCTACATGCCCCGATTATGATCTTGTCGGCGATATCGCCAATGCCTCGAAGCATGCCCAATTAACACGCGGTGCACCGAAGATTACCAGCGCACAAAGTCTATCCGAACTCATCGTTTTCACTGAGTATTCTGACGACCAAGGAACATTCACAGATGCTCGCAAGCTTGTAATCGTCAAACTTGATGATGGAACGGAACGAGAAGTATTCGATATCGCGACGAACGTAATTAACTTTTGGGGTGAGCAACTTGCGCGGTGGGGAGTGCTCAATAGCTACACGCCGTTCCCACTGCCGACTCCACCTGGTAGTTCGGCCTTGTCACGCGGCGAAGCGCGTGGGCTCGATCTCGAAATGATTCAAGGAGTTCGATTCAAGATGCATCAACGCCTCCAACGCTTTAATGCATCGAAGGGTTGCTCAGAACCAATCGACCTCACCGGAAGCAAGCTTACCTTCAATATTTACAAGCCAACCGTGCCGATGGATGTGGTTCTCACCCACAATCAAACTGGCGAAGAGCGCCGTTTCTCAATCGATCTCACGCGAAAGCAAGCCAACGCTCTAGAAGCGCTCCTCTCTGAAGAAGAGAAACAGGCGTTTGTCCGGAAATTGCTTGAACAGAATCTAAATGAACGAGGCGCCTAACCCTGCGCTGCAGCGATTCGAAGGGCCTGGCAGACCCGTCCTGCGGTCCTGCGTCGTCCTGTCCCCTCACTATTGACACTGCTCGCTTGCCGAAAGAACCATCCTTTCGAAGTATTCACCTGCTCACGGAAGCATCCAGGAAATGCTGAAGGCTATTGTGCGGGCCGCAACAGAAAGAATCGCTGCGGATCGCTGCAAACTATCGTCCAGGGATTCGTGGCATTGGCCACAGGCTCGTAGGGACCCGTCACTTTCGCAGAACTGAAAAGGTTATAGCCATCCGGCCAGGTCAAAACCATCTCGTCCCTGCTCGCGTTGCGCGTGAAAGTGATGATCGCGCGATCCAGCGGCACAATCTCGCCGCTGGCCTTCCGACGCGCGCGGTAATTTCCGGGCGGATAACCAGCGGGATCGACAAAAGTTATATATTGAATGCGAAAGGGCGTATATTGGTCGATGCCGTCGATATAGAATTGATCGCGCCCAGGCGATTGCGCCGACCCTTTCCAGTTGCGGATGTAAAGCGCACCATCCAGTGCCGGAGGCGGATACCCGACCCCGGTGAAATGGACGATGCTCGAGCCCGATTGGAAATCGAACCGCGACGTTCCGTTGAATAGCAGATGGCCGAGCGAATAGTTGCCATCGAAGAAAACCGTCCCGCCGTTGATCTCGAAGCTATTGTTGGAAGATATAATGCCTCCTCCCAGGCGTAATTCCGTTCCACCGCGGACTGAGATCAGAGGAACCGAGAGAACACCACCACGCAACTCGTAAACGCCGCCGTCTTCCAACCAGAGCAGTCGCTGGACACGATGCTCTCCCGCGGTCTGAATAAAGCGCGAACGCACCTGCGGATTGGGGTAACTATCCAGCAAGGTATTGGAAGTAATCAAACTGCCACCGGACAACTCGTAACGCCCGCCATTCGTGAGCCACAGTTGCTGCGCATAATTTGTCCCGCCGCTTTGATCGACCTTGCCTCCATCAAGCCCAATGGCCGGAGTCAATAATGTCCCGCCCGAAAGATCATATATCCCTGTGAAAACCTGCTGTTCCGGACCGATATATGAGCCATTCGCCCGAATGCTTTCGGAATTGGAATGGACGCCGCTGGATTGCCTGAACACTCCCTGCGCGAAAAATCCGAGTGCCGAGCTCGGGTAACCCAAACTAACCCGCGCGGACTCCAGTCTGCCGTCATACAGAAAGTAACCGACGGTGTAGTACTCGGCTGGCGAGAGGGAAAGTTGGTTTACCTGGTTGGTCCCTCCGGTTTGGTTTGCCAGGCCTTGCATGACCAGAATGTCGCCTCCTTTGAACAACCCGGCTATTATCTCCATCACTCCCGGCTGCCAATCGTAACCGTTGAAGCCGCCGAGGGTGATTTGATGTTCCACTTCCGCCCTGCCGCCATTGATATTCAATCGTGCCGCAGCCGGCAGATCGAGTGGCCGCCCATAACGCGGGGTCGTCGACAACAGATCGATCGACGTCGCCTTAAAATCGCCCCCGATCAAATTGTAGAAATCCCACGAGTCAATCATGACTCGCCCTGAGACCTGGTTCGATCCGCCTGACTGATTGAAACTTGATCCTTGCCCGCCGACTATCATCAGTTGGTTCGCTGAAAACCAGCCGTTGAATAAATTGAGGTGAGCCGGGTTTGCGCCTCCTCCCACTTGCGCTGAAGTGAAACGGGATTGGCCGAAGTCAGCGAAGTTTGCGCCGCCCTGGACCGTGAACGTGCCTGCGTCGATTGCGGAGTAGTGACTGTCCAGTGAACCGTTGGTGCCAATAAACAAACTGTCCGCATGCAATGGAACGGAAATCTGGGCCCAATTCAGCAACAACGTATTGTGCGAATCAACCGGCGCGTCGATTGTGAGAGAACTGAGTCGAAGCGAGTTGGGGTAATTCGCCGCCGTGTCTGATCCGATGGCGAGGGCCTTCCAACCTTCGTTCGTGAATAAGATGGCGCCATCGCTGAACGTCGGGAGGTGCCCTGCCGACCAATATGGCTCTTCCCAATTGCCACTGGTGGTTTTTGTCCAGGTATTCGCCGCGAAAGAAGTTGAGATTACGGCGAGCGTAAAAGCGAGAGTGATAGAAGTCTCGCGGAAAAACCTCATGATCATCACGGCAAACCTCATCCGGTGTCCACCCGGCGACAAATAAGGTTTTCTCCCCAGTCACCGAACGCTAACAACGGATAAGTGGATTGATGGATAAACGGATTGGATAAATGGATTGTTGGATGAGTGGACAGGACGAGCGTGAGGGGATGGATGGATTAATGGATTGTTGGATTAATGGATGAGTCCAGATCAAGGACATCGAGACTCATCCCCCCATCCACATCAGTGTCCCTCGTCCCCGTCCTCCAATTCTCCTGTGGCCGCGCAATTCGGCGGCTGCTTCAACGCTAGCGCAACAGGACTATTCGATAAAAGCGCTGCGCCGCCAAACTTGTAGCCCCATCGACATACGAGCTCATGGGGCCTTGCGCTTTCACCGGCGTTCCGAAGGTCGTCCAAGCGCCTTCTATCGCATCCTTATACTGGACGGAATAACTTCGACCGGCAGCGGAGCGCCAGACGAGCGTCGTTCCGGTGACGCCGATTTTTGCAATCCTGGTAACCTGTAAAACGGACCCCCGATCAGTAGGATCAGTTCCAGCCAGGAACTCCTCGAGGTCGGTCCGGCCATCCTCGTCGAAATCACCGGTCCCGTCCCGGGCAAGCGTGTTGAAATAAGCCAGCTCCCATTCGTCATCCAGCCCATCGCGGTCAGAGTCGGTACCGGGCAATCGGGCAACGAACACATCTCGCGTGTCATTCTGGTCGCCCGAAACGAGGTCACTCGCGTAGCTCTGAAACGCGACCGTCCGCCCATCCGGAGCGAGGACCGGACGGTATGAAGCTGCGTTGCCCGGACGTGTTCGCTGCAGGTTGACTGAGAGCAGGCTGGTGGTGCCGAGCCGCAGGTCTCGTGCGAAAACATCTGGAGCTCCGTTGCTGTCTTCGGGCACAAGGTTGCTTGCGACGCTGGAGAAGACGAGGTAACGGGCATCTGGGCTGATC
>Ga0193692_1000331_pt1 | contig 11820 bp, 20 predicted proteins | sample L3a1metaG_FD_144917 | JGI IMG/M metagenome (GOLD analysis project Ga0193692, IMG submission 144917) | Soil microbial communities from a riparian zone of the East river system, Colorado, United States - L3a1 | ecosystem: Environmental > Terrestrial > Soil > Riparian zone | place: USA: East River... | reverse complement strand
TGAAAGCGTCCCCAGGCGACGCCAGCTCTGAACGCCAAACGAAGAAGATTGTCGCCGGTCCAAGGAGGCGTCTGAGCGTCTTCAATCTCTTTGATCGTCTTGTTTTCGATTGTCAGGTCGTCACCGGAGGACACGACAGCGTCCTTCAACGGATCGAAATTCTCAAGATTGTAGTTGAAGCGCTTTTCGACACCCAGCTTCTGAGCGTCAAATTTGAGCTGCAACTCGCAAGCGCTCTGGAAAGTCATCATCGTGAAAATTTCGCCCTTGCTCTTGAGCCTCCAGACGAGCGAGAGAACTTCAAGCTCCAGACGGGTCATCGCTTTTACCAAAGGCTGTCTTGGCCTCTTGTAGCCTTCTTTCGGACCTTTTGATTCGGATGGTTGTGTAGAGCTGTACTGCGGACCCCTGTAGATCTCGGGCAGCAAGAAACATGTTCCGTTGCACCTCCTCTACCTCTTCAGCAGACATCGAATCAAAACTGTTGTTACAGCTGCTCACAAGTTTTTCCACACTCTCTGACACAGCATCGACCGTACTTGGATCAAACGTCCTTTTGCCCATGTGAGCTCCCCTTGAAAAATGTCGGGCTCGCGTCTTCCACGCATGGCTAGCTTTTACTGTTTGTACTCGGGAGAGCAGTATCCCCTAGCGTCCGACAAAGAGATCGAAACGTAAAAACAAGAGCGTCAACGTCGCCGTCACGATGGCCGCCAAGATAAAAAACCAAAAATCAGCTGTCTCCTTGACGAAAGAAACGAGATGACGGAACGCTGACATTCATCAAACTTTTCGAATCTTCGCTTAGGTAGAACAAAGTGTCAAGTCTATTTTACCAAATACTGATCAAAACTCTCCGCTTCTTGTTTCAGTAGCTTTACGGTCAGTGCTTCATCGGCTCCTCTACCCTGAGTCACGCTGAATTCGAGCGCGGATCCATTGTAGTTCCCATGTACCGCAACCTTGATGTCGTCGCCCTCCGGAAGTGAGATAGAGGCCATTACGTTCACCACTCCTTTGCCCTTTACGATTTCAAGTACCTCTTTTATTGCCCGAAACATCGCCACCTCCCTCGAGCTTTTGAACTGTGACTTTGGAAGCGAAGTAAGAAGTTCCGACCTCAGCTTTCTTCGGTTTAGGGTAGATCGACTGAATATCGTACGACCTGAACAGTCCTAAATCTTCTGCCTGCACCTTCTTCTTGCGCTTCACCCTCGGATAACGCTTCTCCGCGGCCTTACGCTGGTCTTCCTGCTCCTTGAGAGTCCATCGGCTCGACTTGTTGGCCATCAGTCAGTCTTTCCTTTCATTTGAAGTGAGGTTTGATAGGCGCCATCGGCCGGTGGAGAACTTTCCAGTTCGAAGTCGGAACCGCAATACAGTTTTGGCATGTGGTGAGCTTTTTGGAGGGATGAATCGAAAAGCCGTCGGACCGGCGGACACCACATCTCGCGACATCGGAGATAAGACCGTAATTCGCGCTGCGATGAACGAAACCTCCCTTGTGTGGAGCTCTCTTGGCCATCTACTTCTTCTCCTTGCTGGAGAACTCCAGCTCGGATTCTAGGCACTCAGTCACGACGATGTCGCGCTTGTGGGTTCCCATATCCGTTCTTCTTGGAGGGAAGATTTTCTTGTTGGAAGCAAAGTAGGCCGCTCTGGCCTCGGCATCTTTCCGAGTTATTGCTTCAGTCTCGTAGTAGCTCACCTCGGAGGTGACTTCTGAGATTTTGATCTTGAAGAACTTCACAGCGGCTTCCCCTCAATGAGAAACTGCTCGAACATGGCGGACCATTCGGACGCCAGACTCTCCCAGGTCTGTGTCAACGCCCACTGTCGGCCTCTCGCAGTCATGTCAGTGACGTAACCATCTTCGTTCGAGACTAAGAGAGCTTCGATCTTGTGAATGAATTCGTCCTGGTACTCACGCGAGACGTTCGGCGGCGGTATCAAAAACCCGTGCTGTACCGTCTCGTTCAAGGCCCCGATGGCTGTCGTGACTGGAGTCGCCATGGCGGCCTGCGCTTCGAGAGCAGTGATGCAATATGTTTCCATGAACGCAGTGGGGTAGGCCCAGACAGCTGAAGCAAGGTAGCTGTCAGCAAGCTCCTGTTGTCCTACTCGGTCATGATAGAAAACGCCGTTGTGCTCCTGACTCATCACACGGCTCTTGAGGTACTCGAGCTTGAGAGCGTTCTGTTTGTTTCGGCCGGCGACCTCTTTCAGGTTTTCCACCATCTTCTCCCAGATCTTGAATCCGTAGTAGACATGCAGCTCGGCATCGTTTCGAATTTGGCGTATGCGAGGCCAGACGCCAAGTAAAACATCGAGGCCTCGATCTGGAGATGACGAGAACGTGAACCTCGGTAGCTTTGGATATTCAGCTCGGACTTTGTTCAAGCGCTCTTCCGAGAATCTAGTTGGATCGAGACCGTTCCGAGTGACAACAACATTTTCAGATGGCACGTACGGATAGTACGACCGAAAAGTTTTCTTGGCGTAGTTCGACAGGCAGAAGAACTTATCGAACTTCTTGAGGTCGAGCTCCCAATCATCGCCGCAGTGAATGTCGTGAACCCAAAGAATCGTCTTCTTGACGGCTCCCGCGGGAAGCTTACCGATGAGACGCACAACGCGTTTGTCGCGTGAAGAGACGAGTACGTCGCACTCGAGGAGCTTAAGATCTTCAAGAGCTTTCTCGTAGTGAATCCAGGTGGCACCGTCGTTCAATCCTTCATACCCTTCATGGTCGCCGATGACACGAACGTCGTGACCAAGTAGAACTAAGAACTTCGCCATCTGAATGACAGCGGTCTCAGAGCCGCCTATACCTGTACTGATCGAAGACGGACCCCACGACTCCCAAGCCTTGCCACTCCACAAAACGATTGAAGCTTTACCCATCTCACTCCTTTGCTTTCGTATCTGCCGACTCCATGTCGAGCTCAGGCGTCCCGTTCCCAATCAGTAGCTCTGTCGTCTCGCCAACAGCGTACAAAGCCACCTCAAGACGTCCTTGGCCGATGCAGGCAATCGGCTCCGTTACCGATGACAGAGCCGATAGAATCGTCTCTAGATCGCTCTTCGCTCTCTGTAAACGCTCGAGGATAGTCATTTCGAATCTCCTTCAAATCCCTTGCTTCGTAGCCCACGTTCTAATCGAATGACAGTTGGCGCACCTTACAACACACTTTCCACTTTTTATTTCTTTCAAGAGCCTGGCGACACTGGAACGAGCAGTTGAAATCTCTACGGTCTTTTTACCCATGTGATCGAGTTGAAGCGCAGAAAAATGTTTTTTATAACCACAATCGACACAGCCTCTCTTGGTCTTGTAATCAGACAACCAGTCTCTTGTTTTCGATCTAGATCTTTTGGAATTAGCCAGATGACGACGATAGGTCTCTCCATCTTCTCTGCTGATACGCCAAAACCAATTAACTCGATAACATTTTCGCGAGCAGTAATTGTGTGAATTGGTTCTTCTCTTGAATGGATTAAGACACTTTTTACATATACCAATTATTTTTCTCATCAGGCGATCATACGATGCCTTGTTTGACGAAGCTGGCCGTACGGCGTTTGATCTCGCGATACTTCATAGTCGTAAGATCGGCGAAACCCCAGGTGCCTACTCGCGGACCGTGAAAGAAAAGTGTCCACGCCGGACCATTCATCAACGTCACTCGATGCATGTCGTCGTGTTGAATGACATTGATAGAAAAAGGAAGATGAGTCTCCAGGGTCATTTCGCCCAGCCTGGCGAACCTCGTCCCGTCTTCTAATGTCTTCGACTCGTCGAACTCCCACTTGCAGCGGTTTTCAAAGTAGCCGCCGGTCAAAATGATAGACACGCAATAGGTCCATGGATGATTGTGGATCTCTCCGACTTCATCGCTATCGACAAAGCGATGTAAGAAAACTCCAAACTGACTCTTTGTGTTTTCTTCATCCGACTTTTGAGCTTCAAGCCCCTTTTCCTTGGTGACCTTATCCTCGAAGTAGAACCTCCACAGGTAGGGCAAGTTTCCCTTCCGAGTAATGAGCACCCCCGGCATCTGACTCGAAGTGAATTTTAGAGCTCGGTCGATGAGAGGACATAGGCTCTGCAAGAAAGTCCGCAAGAGTGACATGTCGCTACGCAGCCTCCTTTCGCTTTGCCAGTCTCAACACGGTCTCTCGATATGACTTCAGCTGCCCAACAACGACCTCTCTCAGCCAAATGATGTACTCGTCGTTCAAGAACTCCTGGCATCCGCACTTCTTGTTCCGGCAAGCGCCCGTCACACGAAGATGCCGACTCTCCATATGTCCGCAGATGCACGGTAGATCTGAGTAGGTCGTGTAGCCGAGCATCCTGTGAAGATTCTTACGATGCGTCGACTTCTGCTTTAGCCTCGGGTTCGGTGGCGAGAGCTGCATCGATGCGTTCTCCCATCTCTAAGATCGCTGCGGTTCCCGGGAAAGATACCAGAAGTTGATCATGAAAGGACTTGGCCATTTTGAAATTCTTGAGCTCCATGTAGCAGCCCACGACCAAGATCTTGGTCATCTCCTCGAGCAGCGGACCATCATTCAAAACCTGATGAGCCTCCTTGTTCTCAACGCCCAGTTGATAGGCGTCGATGCACTCCTGCCAGCGACCGACGGGGAATAGCGTCCGGCAGAGGAGCCAGGCCGACTTGGTCCCGGGATGCTCGTCCAACGACTGCTTGTAGAGCTCTATGGCCTTGTCTGGGCTTTCCATGCGCTCGAACATCTCGGCGACGATGCAGCAGGCCCAACCTCTCTCCTCAGGCCACGTAGACCTCTCCAGATAAAGCCTAAGCAGCTCTTCAGCGAACTTCATCATGGTCTCACCACCTTCGATCATGTGACGAACTTCCATGATGAGATTGACCAAGGTCCGCGGTGACACGTTCCAGTCGTTGTCGCGCGCCTGATGGTAAAGAATCTTGAAGTTGCGACCCGGAATGCGTGTGCCAGCACCGGTGTTGTCACGCATGTCGCGGGCAATTAAATTGCCCTGGATGTGCGTGATACGAACTGCACCATCGAGGACCTCGTGAATCGGGAAGATCCACTGAATCGATGGAACGTTCTTGGCTAGACGCTCTCGATACGACGAGCCCTTCGCGCGGCCTACTTGATCGGCGGAGTAGTGGTAGCTGCTGTTAGCCTGCTCGGCTTCATAGTCGTTCAAGATACGACAGAGGCCGGGGATGGCCTGAGGATCGAGCATGAGGTCGTCAGCGTCCATGAACAAACGCCACTCCTTCGTGCATTTGTTCCAACCTAGGTTCCGAGCTGCCGACCAGTTGGCCAAAATCGGACCCTCAGTGTACGGACCCTCGAACTCTTCGCCACAGAGAGACCGGCCAACGCTGTAAGTCGCCTTGGTGTCTAAAATGTAGAGTTCGGGATGAGTTGCTGCCGTCACCTCTTCGATGATGAGTTCTTTGTTGTTCTCCTTACAGAACTGCCCTACGATCTCCTTCGTAGAATCGGTGGTGTCGTTAAGAACCATCACCACCTCGTCGATGTATGGCCCTACGTTGTCGAGCAGACGTAGGATGCAGCTCTCGGCGTTCTTGGCCAAGACGAAGAGAGAGACCGTCGGGCGGTCTTTGACGTCCTGCGGACTTGGAATCACGATGTCGACCAATGACGGCCCTACCGAGCCGGGCATCATGCGATACATGTTGGAGTCGGAGACAGCCGACTCCAGGGGAGCTTGCACGACAACGGGGGCCTCGGGAACAATGATAGATCCTAGTTTCCCGTACTCGATATTCGAAGATCCTTTTGTATCGCTCATGGTCGGACAAACCTTTCAGCCAGCTGAGATCACAGAATACCCTCTGAACTTCTCTCGCACCTTCTCCAACACCTCGTAGGGCTCCTTGCCGTAGACCGCATTGAGTGCTTCTTCACAGTCGCGCTTACAGCGGATATGAATCATCTCGTCAGCCTCTTCGACAGTGCCGCAAGCTCCGACGAGAAGCTCACCCTCACTGTCGTTCTTGAAAACTAAGTAAATCAACTTGGTGTCTTGTTGTCGTCGACGACAGTTCTCGCTTCTTCGTTAAGCTCGTCTTCGTCGTCATCCATTTCGTCTTCGTCGTCTCCGTCAGAAACGTCGTCATCGCTCTCTTCGTCGACCTCATCGTCAGAACCGAATATGACCTGCTCGATTTGAACGGCGCCCGAGCAATCGAGGAAGATTAGGACGTGCGCTAGATCTGTAGCCGAAACCGTCGCCTCATGACTGTCGAAAGCAAGCTCGATGAGAATTTCCATGACGTCCTTCGGTATCTGCCTCGTCATTGCTCCCGTAGGACCGCTTGGCGTCACCAGGCCGAGCGCCTCCGGCTCGGAGTAGTTGTAAAAAGTTTCGAAGGTCAGGCCCATGCCTTCACACATGATATCCAAGGCGGACTCCAGCTGAAGTTGTTGCTGCTCCGTCCAATCATCACGTGTGAGGTAGACGATAGAAAAACGCTTCTTCAAGTCCATGACTTTTACCTCCTATTGTTTGGTCAAATTCTTATTTGAAAGCTTCGCGGACTAACGATATGGCCCGCTCTAGATCTGAAAGCTCCCTGAGAAGCCACGCTTGATTGGTCTCTTGTTTTTTCTTGGGCAGTTCCGGGTTAACACCAAGTAGACCCCATCTAACTGTCTTGCCGGCCGCAGCTAAAACCTCACCACACTCCTCGATCAAGTAACCTAGCTTTGCCTGAACTGTTCTCGGCTTGTACTGAGGTAACATCTCTTTTGCCATGACTCGTCAGTCTCCTGTGGTCTCTTCGTCCGCATCGACTTGAGACCGCGGCATGTCGCCCAACGCAAGACGCGCCGTCGTCTCCTCTGTCACCTCTTCCGGTTCGTCGCTTTCAACTACCGGTTCGGCCCGAGGCCCAGCGATCAAAAGAGCTAAGTCTTTTTCAGTTGAGCTCATCCCACCGAAGTACAAATTCGACATCTGCATGTCGGTCGTCTGATGAACGCCACTTGCCCTGCGCGCCTCGAGCTGACAGAACTCGAACGCGATCAAAGACAGCTTCGTCGACATCGCCAAATCCGACTGCATGAGTCGGTTCAACTTCCAGCGGTGCATAAGCCCAATTTCCATCCCTCCGTAGAACCCGGGCGCGTAGTCGAAGGTCTTCGACGGAGGCCACGCTTTCAGAGTCACCTTGGTCTCGACATCTCGAAACTCACCATAGTAAGCCCGCGCCAAGTACACTCGTCCTAGGCGACCGCGAAGGCTATGGCCCTGGTAGATAAGTTCTAAAGCTCCTTTCCATGAGATCAAAGATGTCTCCTCATACAACTCGCGAAGGGCAGCTTCTTCTGGCGATTCGCCAGCGTTGATCTTGCCGCCTGGGAGGGAAAAGGAGCCGGGCTGATTGGGACGCTCGACGGCCAAGACGTCGAAGGGAACATTTAGATCGCGAGGACGTTCTGAGAGGATGAGAACGGATGCGAAGGAAGGCTCGGCTACCGCATAGGGCATGGGACCTAGTTGATATCCTGGAACTCGGGACCAGACCCAAGGAAAAAGACGACAGCAGGGCTCGCAGAGCTCAAGCCGGCCGAGGAGGTCAGACCCTGAGGAAATCTCTTCGTAGATCTTAGCTGGGTCCGTGTGAGAGAGGGATTGCGTCGGTGTACCAAGGAGAAGCGGCGTGGAAATGACACCGCAGAGCTGACAGTGGCTATTGGGTAGGTTCACGAGGACGAACGTGAAGCCGTGGATGGCGAAGACGTGGTGAGGAAGGGTGGAAGTCACTTCCGTCGCCTCTGACGGTCAGAGTCTGACCAGACATCGGCGTAGGGCTGAGCGTTTTCACGTTGGCGATGTGATTGTGGTTTGCGACCGTTCGTTGGTGCGTCTCGAAATTTAGTGTTGGAGTTGTGTTCTGAGGGGCGATGGGGCTTGCCGCGATTGCGATCTACGGCGAAGTCAGCTCGTATCGGCCTTCCGTCTATGAAGTAGCCGCCATTGGCGCTCAGGAAGGCGAGGGCGGCGATGGCGACAGGCTCTGAGGGGAACTCGGCAAAGCCAAACCCGCGGCACTGGCCGGAGCCAGGGTCGATGATGGCGATGACCTCGGTCGCTCCAAGGTTGAGACCAAAGATGTGCTGCTCGAGCTGCTTGGCCGTGATGGAAAAGGAGAGGTTCCCGAGGAAGAGACGTTTGCTCGGCATGTGGTTAGTTCTTTCTGCTCTGCCATGAGGAGGTTGGAAGAGGATCTACAGGAGTGCTGTCAGCGAACCAAGGAGGAAGACTGCCGTCAGATTCAAGAGGGACTAGGTACTTTGCCCCACGAGCGTTCTCTCGGTAGCAACAAAGCAACGTGCGGTATTGATCTAAGGTCCGTCTCATGGCCTCGACGACAAGGCGCGTACCGTTACTGTCGATGAGAACGCGACCTTTGTACTTCGTCGGATAGCCAACGAGGCGAGGCATTTTTACGCCTTGATGATGGTCTTCAAAGAGGTGGTGTGAAGAGGAATGGCTAGAACCTCGTCGTACGCCCAGGTCGGGTAGTAACGTTCATCCCATCCTCGGTAGAAACCAGCCTTCCGATGTGTCTCATCTTCCATCTCGTGGATGTAGGACTTTGCTCTTTCCTCAGAGAACGTGAAACCAACGGTGGTCTTGTTACGAGCACTGTTGATCTCGTTTTCTGAGTTGTCAAATTCCAACTTGGAGATCAGGTATATCCGATCGGAAGACATCCGATGCTACGCGCGCAGGCCGCCGTGACGGTAAGGCCTCGTAGAATTGTACGCAGTCTTGAGCGTGACTGCCTCGACGAGGTCTACGTTGAGATCGAGACAAGCCTGCTCAATCGACATCAGAACGTAAGGCAAAAACTTGTGATTGAGAACCTCAAGATCTAAGTCGTAGCAGGCAACGATGGTCCTCAGGACCTGAAAACAGTGGCCTCCTACGTCGGGTCCAAGCGTCCTGATGCGAATCAACGGCTTGTCCGAGTCGTAACCTGAAAAATCCCATCCGTTGATGCCAGAAGAAGTGAGAGCTCCCATTAGATCGAGAACTCTGATGAAAGCATCGGCCATCTCGATGGGGAAGCCTTCCGGTTTTTTGTCTTTGTAATAGACCTGGGTTATGCCGATGTCCGGCTTTCGGTACTCTTCAAAGGCCTCTGCGACCTCGGAGGCGATCAGAACCATCTTCTCCTCGTAGTCGACAGGAGCGAGGATGAGCTGAACAAGCCCACTGGTTGTCGACTTGGTGTCAACCTTGCCCTCCCACCAACCATGGTCTTTTGAATTCGTGTGGACTTTGTTCGCTAGATCTAAAATCTCAGTCTTCAGGTAGAGAAGACTTCCATCATCCGCGTCAGCGTCGATCATCTGAACCCCCTTTAGAACCTGCTTAGCCAGCTCCAAATCTCCGCCACTGTCGTTCATAACAGTTACTCCCTCTGTAGCCGCTTCAACCATTGCTTGGTGCCCCTCTTGCTCTCCTAGGGCATTGTCAATCGTCACTTTCGTCGATGTCACGAGGAGGGACGTTGGCCGGACGGCGGTCTACGATCGCCTTGTAACGCTCCGAGAACCCATCCCACTTCTTGCGCTTGCCAGTCTCCAACGCCGAGAGCTTGCGCTTGCGGACGACGTCAGCTTCAGGGGTCCGTGAGGTTGAGGCTCTTGACGATGGAGACGATGACGACCTTCGCACCTCTGACGTAGTGGTCTCCGGCTCGCGCTGAGGCTCGGGCGCTCGTGACGGCGGCGTCCGCGAGATCGAAGTGGAGAGAGACGACTCGCCCATCTCGCCTTCGGATGACGGCAAAGAAGCTTTCTTCTTTAGTCTTTTTGACGACCATGGACGACGGATCAACATTATCGCCCGTTGGGGCCTTTGTAAGCAATCTCTTCAGCCTTGGTCAGCCGTTCTACAATCGAGGAACGCCGCTGGCCCCCGGGCCCAAGAATCTCGGGTGACCACAAATTTGCGAAGGCGTTCGAGCTCGTGTCGATGGGAGATTTGTAGCCTTCTGGAACACCGTAAGCGCTCGCAGCGGCGCGCATCTCCCGAGTGTGGTTCGCATAGATCCCAAAACCCATGCCCCAGGACTGAAGAAAGGAAACCTTCTTGGGGCCATGAATGTTCACGGCGTACTCGAATTCGTTCAAGGACGACTCGCCAAGGTAAGCAAAGACGTTCAAGAAGAGCACTCGATCTGAATGTTTTATTTTCAGGAGGTGAGCTTGATCGAGGAACTTCTTCTCCTCAGGCGTGTACCAACTTTTGTTGGCGCCATGCTGTGAGGGATAGGAGGTCAGGGCGAACACCGCGTGGCCGGCGAGCGCCAGGGATTCGTGCCACATCAGAAACCAAGGCTCGAACCGGCTGCTCCCACACAGAGTGATAATCACAGGACCTCCTACGCTTCGGCAGAACGGCGAATGAGATGAGACTTCGGAACGAGGAAAGGCGTGGAAGAACCATTGCGAATCGCGATTTCGCCCGTGTCGAGCACTCGCGACACGCGCAAACTCATGATCTGAGTCTTGGTGTAGATTTTGAGATACTTCTCCTTGTACTTGTCGGCAATTTCAACGTCCTCACCCTCCTCGAAGACAATCGCCAAGCTCTTTTTTGGAGGCAACCAACCAGCCTCGAAAAGATTCTGAACCTCGGACACCACCTTGGCTAGGTTGCTCTCGGCCAACTTCGCCAGCTCGAAGAGCGCTGTGATGCGAGGGTTCGAATCGCGCGCCGCCCACTTGGCCAGACGTTCGGAAGCGAAAAGAACAATCTGATGTGAACGTTCGAAACGCTTCAACACCCGGCCCACAGGCGTCGTGCGAGCGTACTTTCGCTTTTTGACACCGTTAGTGTGACCGTCAGAATTTGTTTTCTTGGCTTTAGATCTGTTTTTCGTCATTGCAATTCTGAGCTTACATTACATGGTAAAAAAAGGAAAGTGAGCTCACCTATGTGCCTATGATCTTTCGCTCATTTTGGGAAAAAGCGAAGAGTTCCGGGCGTATTGTCCCGTCGGCATAGATCTTGTCCGCCTTCCAGTCCCACAGACAAACGCGACCGGTGGCCTTGGCGTGGAAGTGGGAGATCATAGTGTCCTTCGGATACACGTTCTTCCCGTCGAAACAGACTCGGCCGGAAAGAAAGTAGACGTCCGACCAGCCGAGACAGTTGTCTCGGCACCAATTCGCCATGGTCAGCGGCGTAAGCAGCGTGATGTTCGCTCCCCGCGCCTTCTCTTCGTAGCAGCGAGCCGACCAGGGCGTAACGTCATTGAATTCGCAGTTGAGCCAGAGCAAGCCGGGGCCGCCATCGGGAGCTGTGAACTTTCTCGAAAGGTCGCTCCAGTTGTGTTTGAACGCATCAAAGGCGTAGGCCTTGGGATCTACGTTGGGAACAGAACGCTCGAAGATGTTCCCCTTCTTCTTGTCGTACTTCAGAAACGTCACGTACTGAGGTAGAGCTCGATTCAACTGATCGATGGCGTTAGGTGCAGACTTGATGAACTCTGAAGTAAGGGGAAGATCGATCAGGCGAGCAAGAACCCCCACGTGGGATTTCAGTTCGAGTTCTTCGGCCGTCCCCTTGGTAATAAAATGGGTCGGCGCGAAGTAACGTTCGTGCTTCTTGTTGCCGGCGTGAGCCGCTAGATCAAACTGCATAGGACCGAAACGCCCGGCGACTGCCGCCATCAAGTCGCCAGGCGTAGCGTAGTCCTGTTTTGAATCCTCTCCCGAGGTGACGCGAGGGCCGCTCATTGGTCAAGCAATTCTCTAGGCGGCAGCTTCAGC
>Ga0193692_1000330_pt1 | contig 11828 bp, 8 predicted proteins | sample L3a1metaG_FD_144917 | JGI IMG/M metagenome (GOLD analysis project Ga0193692, IMG submission 144917) | Soil microbial communities from a riparian zone of the East river system, Colorado, United States - L3a1 | ecosystem: Environmental > Terrestrial > Soil > Riparian zone | place: USA: East River... | reverse complement strand
GATGATTCCACAATAAAAGAAAAGCCGGTAATAGAAAAACCAGTAGAAAAAAAGGTTGATGCAACTGCATCTAATACCGAAAAAAAAGAAGAAGTAAAAGAAATTGCCCCATCATCGCAGAGTGAAATAAAAAATGGTGTTCCGTCATCACAAAGTGAGATTAAAAATGGAATTATAGTAGCACCTGTAGTAATAAAGGATGAGCCAAAAATTGATGCTCAGGAATCTAAAAATGTCTCGCAAATGAAAGAAGATTCGATAGCTGCTGCGAAAGCTAAAGAGGACGAATTGTTGAAACAGGAAGAATTGCGAAAACAAGACTCGATCGAAAAAGCAAAGACACAAACAAATACAGAGAGCGAGTATAAAAGATCAGTTGTAAAGCTTAAATCTGAAAGTTCAACTACTACAGGGATTGGGTTGGTTTTTCTTGATATATTATCTGACCAGGTAACAGATACCATAAGAGTACTTATTCAACCTGATACAAAAAAGGCAACGCCAGTGCAATCTAATCAAGAAGAAAAGAAATTTCTTGATATTCCTCCTGTTGATTCCGTTGGTAAAGAAACTGTCTCCAAAGAAACAATTAAAAGCAATAATTGTAAATCAATGGCTGTTGAAGATGATTTTTTCAAGCTAAGAAAAAAAATGGCGGGACAAAATAATGATGATGCAATGATCGCAGAAGCAAAAAAGACTTTTAAGACAAAATGCTTTTCTACAACGCAAGTAAGAAATCTTAGTGCGTTATTTCTAACTGATGAATCTAAATATAAATTTTTTGACACAGCGTATCAATATGTAAGTGATCTTGAAAACTTTTCTACACTTCAATCAACATTAAAAGATGAATATTTTATTAATCGGTTCAAAGCAATGATTCATTAATAATTCCAATGCGCTATTTTCTGGAAGTATCATACAGGGGAACAAGCTACAGCGGTTTTCAATCGCAGAAAAATGCCAACACAATACAAGCTGAAGTTGAAAAGGCATTTAAGATCCTTCTTAAGGAAGAAATACAACTAACAGGTTCATCCCGTACCGACACAGGGGTACATGCATTGCAAAACTATTTTCATTTTGATACAAAAGGCGAATTATCATCCCAGCTTTTATATAATCTAAACGCTTTATTGCCAAGTGATATAGTCGTGAGAAACTTACACAAAGTAAGAGATGAGGCACATTGTCGCTTTGATGCAATTACAAGGGAGTACAAATATTATGTTTATCAAAAAAAGAATCCCTTTTTAGAAGACGAGGCCTATTATTATCCATATACACTGGATGTTGAATTAATGCAGAATGCTGCTACAATCATTAAAGAATACTCGGATTTTACTTCATTTTCAAAACGAAATACGCAGGTTAAGTCTTTTACTTGCGATATACAGGAAAGTCAATGGATAATTGAAGGAGAATGTTTTGTCTACCAGGTAAAAGCCAATCGATTTTTAAGAGGTATGGTTCGGGCTTTAGTAGCTACCATGTTGAAGGTGGGTAGAAATAAAACAAACCTCGATAATTTTCGAACTATTATTGAATCTCAAGATTGCACTTTGGCAGACTTTTCTGCCCCACCAGAAGGCTTATTTCTTGTCCAGGTGGCTTTTCCTAATAACTATTTCAATTAATTTTTTCCCCTGAAACGTATATCAGTAGGCCTGTCTGGTCGTTTATAATTTCTATAACTTAAAAAACATTTGGTGGCTAAAATTCCACTCATATCTTTGCCGCCCGTTTGGATAAAACGAGCTCTTTAAATGTGAATGATTACTGAATGAAATGTGGACAAAAACGGCAATAAAAATTGGCTGATAAGTATAGCAACATTATCTTTGCCGCCCCCCTTAAAAAAGGGAAATAAGTTCTTAGAAACAAATTGAAATTCAAACCAAAAGCTATAAAAAAATGTAGCAGAAATTTTGGTGGGAAACATACGAGCCTTTACCTTTGCACTCCCAAATTAAAAAATGGGAAAGCGGTAATCGCTAAAGATCTTTGAAAGTAGGGAAACAACAGCATTCCGATTTATATCGGAATCAAGGTAAGTCAAGCGAAATACATTCGATTTGACACGTTAATTCTTGAGAATTAAAATGTCAGTATCAAACAACATTTACAATGGAGAGTTTGATCCTGGCTCAGGATGAACGCTAGCGGCAGGCTTAATACATGCAAGTCGTGGGGCAGCATGACTGTAGCAATACAGTTGATGGCGACCGGCAAACGGGTGCGGAACACGTACACAACCTTCCTTTTAGTGGAGAATAGCCCAGGGAAACTTGGATTAATACTCCGTAACATATAGAAGTGGCATCACTTTTATATTATAGCAGCAATGCGCTAGAAGATGGGTGTGCGGCTGATTAGATAGTTGGCGGGGTAACGGCCCACCAAGTCGACGATCAGTAACTGGTGTGAGAGCACGACCAGTCACACGGGCACTGAGACACGGGCCCGACTCCTACGGGAGGCAGCAGTAAGGAATATTGGTCAATGGACGCAAGTCTGAACCAGCCATGCCGCGTGGAGGATGAAGGTCCTCTGGATTGTAAACTTCTTTTATTTGGGAAGAAACCCATCTTTTCTAAGATGGTTGACGGTACCAGATGAATAAGCACCGGCTAACTCCGTGCCAGCAGCCGCGGTAATACGGAGGGTGCAAGCGTTATCCGGATTCACTGGGTTTAAAGGGTGCGTAGGTGGGCAAGTAAGTCAGTGGTGAAATCTCCGGGCTTAACCCGGAAACTGCCATTGATACTATTTGTCTTGAATACTGTGGAGGTCAGCGGAATATGTCATGTAGCGGTGAAATGCTTAGATATGACATAGAACACCAATTGCGAAGGCAGCTGGCTACACAAATATTGACACTGAGGCACGAAAGCGTGGGGATCAAACAGGATTAGATACCCTGGTAGTCCACGCCCTAAACTATGGATACTCGACATTTGCGATAAACTGCAAGTGTCTGAGCGAAAGCATTAAGTATCCCACCTGGGAAGTACGATCGCAAGATTGAAACTCAAAGGAATTGGCGGGGGTCCGCACAAGCGGTGGAGCATGTGGTTTAATTCGATGATACGCGAGGAACCTTACCTGGGCTAGAATGTCAGTGGATCGTGGGTGAAAGCTCATTTTGTAGCAATACACCGCTGATAAGGTGCTGCATGGCTGTCGTCAGCTCGTGCCGTGAGGTGTTGGGTTAAGTCCCGCAACGAGCGCAACCCCCATCACTAGTTGCCATCAGGTAACGCTGGGAACTCTAGTGAAACTGCCGTCGTAAGACGTGAGGAAGGAGGGGATGATGTCAAGTCATCATGGCCTTTATGCCCAGGGCTACACACGTGCTACAATGGAGTGGACAAAGGGCTGCAACATAGTGATATGAAGCTAATCCCAAAAACCACTTCTCAGTTCAGATTGGAGTCTGCAACTCGACTCCATGAAGCTGGAATCGCTAGTAATCGTAGATCAGCAACGCTACGGTGAATACGTTCCCGGACCTTGCACACACCGCCCGTCAAGCCATGGAAGCTGGGTGTACCTAAAGTCGGTAACCGTAAGGAGCCGCCTAGGGTAAAACTAGTGACTGGGGCTAAGTCGTAACAAGGTAGCCGTATCGGAAGGTGCGGCTGGAATACCTCCTTTTTAGAGCAAACACTTATTGCTGTTGTTTCCCTTCACTTTCAATTTTTTTATGCTCTTTTAAATTTTTAGTAACCCGATTATAAGGGGCTACCCAGATCCGTAGCTCAGCCTGGTTAGAGCACTACACTGATAATGTAGGGGTCACCAGTTCAAATCTGGTCGGGTCTACTTAAAAAGCTGCGAGCTAAAAGCTATGAGCTACGAGCTCGATTCCATGGGGGATTAGCTCAGTTGGCTAGAGCATTAGCTTTGCAAGCTAAGGGTCATCGGTTCGACTCCGATATCCTCCACAAAAGTTCTTTACATATTGATAATGGCTTCAGGCCTGATGGTTCAAAACCATATTATCAACTACTATTTGCTGATAGCTTTTTGGCTACTGGCTTTTAGAAAGTTCTTTGACATATTGGGAAAAGTTGTTAGATGAGTATCTGATAATTTTATATCGATCACAATGATTTTTTTGACACACTATTTTTAATGGTGGTCTGGAAGCAATGTGGTCGGGTAACAAACTACAAGAATAACAAATTCTAGTTTTTAATTTTTTTAAAGCAATTAAGGGCACATGGTGGATGCCTTGGCTCTGAGAGACGATGAAGGACGTGGTAAGCTGCGATAAGCTGCGGGGAGCTGCACACAAGCATTAGATCCGCAGATTTCCGAATGGGAAAACCCAGTACACTGAAGGTGTATTATCCGAAAGGAAGTCAACCCGCTGAACTGAAACATCTAAGTAGGCGGAGGAAAAGAAAACAAATAGTGATTCCCTGAGTAGTGGCGAGCGAAAAGGGAATAGCCCAAACTTCGGCGGCGTGCCGCTGGAGGGTTGTAGGACTGCATTTAGAAATCATCATCAAGTAAAATCTTCTGGAAAGTTGAGCCATAGAGGGTGATAGCCCCGTAAACAGAAATTGATGAGGACGAGCAGTATCCTGAGTAAGGCGGGACCGGAGGAATCCTGCCTGAATCTGCCAGCACCATCTGGTAAGGCTAAATACTTCTCAGAGACCGATAGTGAACCAGTACCGTAAGGGAAAGGTGAAAAGCACCCTAAACAAGGGAGTGAAATAGTACCTGAAACCGTGTGCCTACAAGCGGTCGGAGGCCAAACTACTCTTCGGAGTACGAGTAGCTGACGGCGTGCCTTTTGCATAATGAGCCTACGAGTTACTCCTCACTGGCAAGGTTAAGTCTTTCAGAGACGAAGCCGTAGCGAAAGCAAGTCCAAATAGGGCGATTAGTCAGTGGGGGTAGACGCGAAACTTTGTGATCTATCCATGGGCAGGTTGAAGGAAGGGTAACACCTTCTGGAGGACCGAACCCGTTAACGTTGAAAAGTTTTGGGATGACCTGTGGATAGGGGTGAAAGGCCAATCAAACTGAGAGATAGCTCGTTCTCCCCGAAATGTTTTTAGGAACAGCCTCGGATTATAATTCTGTTAGAGGTAGAGCTACTGATTGGGCTAGGGGGCTTCACCGCCTACCAAACCCTGACAAACTCCGAATGCTAACAGATATTACCGGGAGTGAGGCTACGGGTGCTAAGATCCGTGGCCGAGAGGGAAATAACCCAGAATAGCAGCTAAGGTCCCTAATACACAGTTAAGTTGAACAAACGAGGTAGGACTTCTATAACAGCCAGGATGTTTGCTTGGAAGCAGCAATTCATTTAAAGAGTGCGTAACAGCTCACTGGTCGAGAGGTCCCGCACGGAAAATAATCGGGCATCAAACTGTGAACCGAAGCTCTATGATGCACCAAGAGGTGTATTCGGTAGGGGAGCATTGAAATCTGCATCAAAGGTGATGGGTGACCATTGCTGGAGCGATTTCAAAAGAAAATGTAGGCATAAGTAACGATAAAAGAAGTGAAAAACTTCTTCGCCAAAAGTCTAAGGTTTCCTGATCAACGTTAATCGGATCAGGGTTAGCCGGGTCCTTAGGCAAACCCGAAAGGGGTAGCTGATGGAAAGCAGGTTAATATTCCTGCGCCTGCTATATACTAAAAGTGACGGAGAATGCTAGCCACATAAGCTGACGGAATAGCTGAGTCGAGTCTTCGGACAAAACGTAGTGGTAAAAGTTCTTCCAAGAAAAGCGAGTATAGCAGCCCGTACCGTAAACCGACACAGGTAGACGGGATGAATATTCTAAGGCGCTCGGGTGAGCCGTGGAGAAGGAACTAGGCAAATTGACGCTGTAACTTCGGGATAAAGCGTTCCCTCTTCGGAGGGATTCAATGAAATGGTTCAACCAACTGTTTAGCAAAAACACAGGGCCCTGCAAAATCGAAAGATGACGTATAGAGCCTGATACCTGCCCGGTGCTGGAAGGTTAAGGGAGGGTGTTCGCCGCAAGGCAAAGCTCCTGACTGAAGCCCCAGTAAACGGCGGCCGTAACTATAACGGTCCTAAGGTAGCGAAATTCCTTGTCGGGTAAGTTCCGACCTGCACGAATGGTCTAATGAGTTGAACTCTGTCTCCTCCACGAGCCCGGTGAAATTGTAGTATCGGTGAAGATGCCGGTTACCCGCCACGGGACGGAAAGACCCCGTGAACCTTCACTACAACTTTGCATTGATTTTGAATTACGGATGTGTAGAATAGTTGGGACGCTTTGAAGCCTTGCCGCCAGGTAGGGTGGAGCGGTCGGTGAAATACCAACCTTCTTTGATTTAGAATCTAATCCCTTGCGGGAAACAGTGCATGGTGGGTAGTTTGACTGGGGTGGTCGCCTCCTAAAGAGTAACGGAGGCTTGCAAAGGTTCCCTCAGTACGGTTGGTAATCGTACGAAGAGCGCATTAGTATAAGGGAGCTTGACTGTGAGGCACACAAGCCGAGCAGGGACGAAAGTCGGCTAAAGTGATCCGGCGGTTCTGTATGGAAGGGCCGTCGCTCAAAGGATAAAAGGTACTCCGGGGATAACAGGCTGATCTCCCCCAAGAGCTCATATCGACGGGGAGGTTTGGCACCTCGATGTCGGTTCGTCACATCCTGGGGCTGGAGAAGGTCCCAAGGGTTCGGCTGTTCGCCGATTAAAGTGGCACGTGAACTGGGTTCAGAACGTCGCAAGACAGTTCGGTCCCTATCTGTGGTGGGCGTCAGTAGATTGAGAGGACATGACCTTAGTACGAGAGGACCGGGTCGTACGTACCGCTGGTGTATCGGTTGTGCCGCCAGGTGCAGTGCCGAGTAGCTATGTACGGACAGGATAAACGCTGAAAGCATCTAAGCGTGAAACCTACCTCAAGATGAGTCTACTTTTAAGGGCCGTCAAAGACTATGACGTTGATAGGCTACAGGTATAAAGCTGGTAACAGCAAAGCTGAGTAGTACTAATTGCCCGTACGCTTTAATTTTTTTTATTTTATCAGATACTTTTCTAACAACTCCGATATGTTAATTTATTATTCCCGATAATTATCGGGACATCTTTTTATGGTGGTTTTGCCGAGGGTGTTCACCTCTTCCCATACCGAACAGAGAAGTTAAGCCCCTCATGGCCGATGGTACTGCACCACAATGCGGGAGAGTAGGTAGCTGCCATATTTATTAAAAAAGCCTTTCAGTTTATTCTGAGAGGCTTTTTTGTTTGATAAGCTTGAAGGCTATTACTCTTTATTAGGCAGCAACTTCCTCAACAATCCTTCCTTTTTATTTTTCGCAACATCAATTGAACTTCCATCACTCATTACAAGATAACCACCCTCACCTTTGATGTATTTTTCAATTTCATTGAGGTTGACAAGATAGGAGCGGTGAACACGGATAAAGGAATGTTGTTCTAAAGATTCTTCTATTTCTTTTAATGATCTCGTCACCAAAAGTTTTTTGCTATTTTTTAATTTGATGATCGTATAGTTGTCATCCGATTCACAACTGACGATTGTTTCAATCGGTATCATTTGTAAGCCCTCTATAGTTGGTAAAGCAATTTTATTTACAGGATTGGAGGGTTGTTTAAATTTTTGTAATAGCAGTTCTATTTGTTGCGGAACAGGTATTTGAAAACGATCTTTTACTTTTTCTACTGCTCTTTTTAATTCTTCCCTGTCTATTGGTTTGAGCAAATAGTCAATAGCGCTGAAACGGATCGCTTTTAATGCATATTGGTCATAGCTGGTGGTAAATATTAGATGAAAGTTAATGGATGGAAGATGTTCCAGCATTTCAAATCCATTCATCTTTGGCATTTCTACATCGAGGAAAACAAGGTCGGGTGATTGCTGGCGTATCGCTGTTAAAGCATCTTTAGCATTATAGCAAATGGCTTTGATCTCTACCTCAGGGCAATCTGATTCAAGCATGGCTGCTAATATCTCGCAGCAGTAAGGCTCGTCATCTATGATTATCGCTTTAAGCATATTCTTCAATACTTTCTTTATGCCTGATCTTTAATTGCACACTGGTTCCTGCCACTTCATTATTTTCATTCAGTATATCTTCAATTTTATAAAAGGTATTGAAATTATTTTCCTGGTTCAGCAGGGCCAATCTTTCTGTAGTGATCTTTAATCCCAATGATTTTTCTGATTCTGCAGATTTGCTTTTCATCTCAGCAGCTTTTTCTCTACCAACTCCATCATCTTCAATAACACAATGCAAATTTTTTTCATTCTCATTTATCACTTCACTGATTATAACATTCAAATGCCCCTTAGATTCTTTATGCATCAATCCATGCCATACAGCATTTTCACAGAAGGGTTGCAGCAAGAGAGGAGGAATAAAAATTGCACCAGCATCAACAATGTTGGTTGTAGTAATGCTATAATCAAATGCATCTTTAAAACGTAAACGTTCGAGGTCAAGATAAAGTCGCAGCATTTCCAACTCATCTTCCAGGGGTATCAATTTCTTTTGTGAATGCATTAGCACCATGCGGATAAGCCGGGAGAAGCGGGTAAGATAATCGGATGCCAATTTGTTATCATTTTTAAAAATGAAGCGATTAATAGAGCTAAGGCAATTAAAGATAAAGTGCGGGTTCATTTGAGCCCGCAATGCCTGCATTTCAAGTTCAGCAACTCTTTGTTGAAGTTCGGCCTGATCTTTTTTGATCGCCAGCTTTTCATTTTTTCTTTTTAATGAAAAATTTCTATAAATAAAAACACCCAATAGTGTAAACAGCAAAAGCCCTCCAAGGAGCGCATTCCGGATGAAGGCTTGCTGTTTCAATCGCTGGTCTTTTAATTTATTTTCTTTATCATAAAGAGTTAACTGTGCTTGCTGTTGTTCTTTGAGAAGTGTTTGCTCTTTTATTTTCTGATCTTTTAATTCATTGTCTTTACTAGATAGTGATAGCTGGGCTTCACTTTGTTCTTTCAGCAGAACTTGCTGCTGCAGTTCCTGTTCTTTAATCAGGTAATCTTTTTGAAGCAGTTTGATTTGACCGATTCGCTTTGCTTCCTCGGCTTCTTTTTTATAATCATTCAACCTTATGTACAACTGGCGGTTAAAAAGTGAATCTTTTAGAATGGTATATTGTTTAAGGTAATAATATGCACTGTCATTTTTTCCCAGATTACTAAAAATTTCTGAGATTGTTTGGTACCCATCAATAACATATGTGTTTCTTTTTATTTTGCCAAGAATACTTAATCCTAGCCTGGCATTCATTAACGCAGAGTTGTAATCACTTTTGCCTAGGTATGCTTTAGAGATAATTATGTAATTTCTACCAAGTCCCATTAGGTTATTTCTATTCGCCTCTAATCCTAAAACGTCATTCATTATTTTTAAAGCTCTGTCATATTGTTTTAATGAAACATAGAGATTGCTGAGCATAGGCTTTCCTCCCTGCTGGGTTTCAAACCGAGCTAAATAATGCATTGCAGAATCATAATTCCTGTTTAAGCGATGTATCTCTCCCATCGCAACTATCCATTGAGACAGCCATCCTGGAAATCTATCCGAATAGAATGGGCGGGCTTTATGCATAAAAATAAATGCCGTCTCATAATCACCCGCAATTTGATAGAACCTGCCCATCCAATAATAGGCTTGCCCAAGTCTGAGGGTATCTGCACTACCTGCATATTCCTCTTTAATTCTACTTTCAGCTATTGTTATTATTTTTTTTGATGTTTCGAGTCCCTTTTCAAAATCGCCAAGGTTCCAATATAAACTACAGAGTTCTATTAAAGCATCTAGTCCCCAGCCTTCACTTCCGTCTTCATGGTATGCGGCAATCGCTTTTTCAAAATACTCAATCCCTTCTTCAAGATTGCTTGTCTGCATCAAAAAAGTTGCCTTCATTCCATAAGCACCGGCCAAACGTGATTTGGCATTAGATTTCTGCGAGGATGTTATCGCTTTTTCAATTAGTTGTATTGTGGATGACGAAAGATCGTTTTGTAAACGAACAAGTTTCTGATAAAGATTGGCTAGTCTAAAATCACTCTGCGAACAATCAATGCAATCGGTGTAGCGGAACCCCTGATATGTTCCCTTTGTTTGTGGTTTTGCTTTTTCATAATAGGATATGCATGCTTTTAAATTCATAATATTTTGTTCTGCATTGCCTTTTCCACTTTCTATCCAGGCAAGAGTTTCATAGGCGCTTGCGATTAAAAAATTATCATTTAGTTGATCACCGATCTTTATTGCTTCTTTCGCACTTTGTTCTGGAATTCTGTATTTCGTTGGATCTTTTCTTATGGATGCAGTGTTTATAATGTTGGTTCTTCCTGTTTCGCAGGCGGCCATATTTGAATATGCATGACCAAGCCCTCTTTTGTAACCAATTTTTTTTGCCTCATCAAATGCCTGGTGGGCATATGTACAGCCATCATGTAATTGTGTAGTATCGTCTTCCCATATCCAAAACAGCCCCTCGGACAGGCTATTTAAGCAATCTACTTTTTCCGAACCTTTTAAGGAAGGTAAAATTCTTCGAAGACTATCTACTTTCTTTTCAACTGCTATTGTCAAATATGTTTTTTGTGAAACAGATTGCAGATAAAAAGAAATTAAAACAATGGTCAAAATTGAATATTTTCTCATAATAAAACCCTCATGCCGGTTTAGGTTTAGAAGATGGTGGAAAGAAGTTACGAAAAGAACGGCAATCAGATGATCGAAAATAAAATGAGGTTTATATTATTCTAAACCACATTGGGTGAACACAATGTTTTTATTGGTGACTGATGAAAAGAGATGGGTGAGTGAAGTAGGCCTTACTTATTCAATAGAGGCAGATTGTATTGCTTTTATTTTTCCGGATCTTTTATCTTGGATAAATCCGGCAACAAAAACATCTTCTTTCTGTAAACCGGCAGGAAGTGTAAAGCTTGTAGTTTTTTCTTTAAGAGGTAAATAGAAAATATTTCTAACGATATTTATGTGATGTAAAGTTCTTCCTGTGTTTTCTCCTTTTTTTATTTCGTTGGTGGCCATCTTTTGGACCAGTATAAGTATAGCATGTTCTTTTTTTGGATCTGTCCCTTCTGCTGAATAATGCACATCGATCTTTCCTTCTGTGTTTTGAACGGCATTTAATTTTATTGATACAGCTGATATTTCATTCAACTGTTCTTCAATATTGTTGATCAGCTTGCTTTTATCTGAACCGAGAAATTCTTTTTTTCCATTTACAACTACCTGTGGAGTATAAATATTATTCAATCGGAAAATATTTGAATAGTATTCCTGTCTTTGAGTAAAAGAAGCATCACTAAAAATGTCTTTCCATCCTAATTTGTTCCAATAATCAACATGGTAACTTAGAACAAGAACATCTTTATCGTTATACTTTTTTTGAATTTCTTCAACAGCTTCATCTGCCGGCGGACAACTGGAGCAACCTTCTGAAGTAAATAGCTCTATCAAAGCAAAGCCGTCTTGTTCCTTTGCCATCTTATTCTTTAGGCTGACAGTAGAAAAAGAAATGGTAAGCAGTGAAACAGAGAAAACAATTATCGGGAGCAGAAATTTCATTTTTTCAATTTACAGCTATTAACAACTTGCGATTCACATATAAAAGACAACAATTTGCACTTAACGCTGCATTAACGATATTTGTTGCCTATACTGATTATGAACAAAACAGAGAGGGCTATAATTTTTTTACTGGCGGCTATAAATTTTACCCAGGTCCTTGACTTTGTCAATATGGTTCCTTTGAGTATTTACCTGATCCCCAGTCTCCATATTTCAGCATTTCAA
>Ga0193692_1000329_pt1 | contig 11853 bp, 5 predicted proteins | sample L3a1metaG_FD_144917 | JGI IMG/M metagenome (GOLD analysis project Ga0193692, IMG submission 144917) | Soil microbial communities from a riparian zone of the East river system, Colorado, United States - L3a1 | ecosystem: Environmental > Terrestrial > Soil > Riparian zone | place: USA: East River... | reverse complement strand
CTTGGCCACGTTGAAGTAAGTAGCGTGATAATGAGCTTCCACCAGTCCGGGCAAAATGGTTCCCCCTTGCGCGTCAATCACCATGGCGTCGCGTCCAGTGGCTGGAGCAAGCGCGCTCGGTCCTGCAAACTTGATGCGTCCATTTTCGATTACAACCGTCCCATTTGGCGTCGGTGCGCTGCCGGTGCCATCAAACAATTGGCCGTTGCTGATGATCGTAGTTCCAGTTGCCGTTTTCATACGCTAAATGCACGTGTTTGCTTTGGTGAAGCGCCCGATAAAGTCCGCCCTCACCCTGCCCTCTCCCCCAGGAGAGGGAATAGCAAAGAAGCGGCCGAGAAAGTCCTGCACTATGCCCAGAGTTTTCTCCGGCTCTGTCTCATGGATCAGGTGACCGACGCCGGGAACATCGATGAGGACGCTCTTCCTGAGCGAGTCCGCCAATTCGCGCGCTTCCCGGGATAGCAGCATTGCACCTCGTTCCGCTTCGCCGCGCAAGATCAAGGTAGGACACGTTATGCGTTTGAATTCGCGCATGACGTCAATGCCGGCCAGCCATCGTCCTTCAATAAGCGGCGTGAGAACTTCAGGGTCGACGCGGCTGAGGCATTCGGCACTGAATTGGAGCGATTCGACGCTCCTCAATTCTCCCAAGCGCACCTCGGCGCCCGTTGCCGGATGTTGAACCGGCAGGTCTAATAACGCGGAAAGCAGATCGCTTTGGCTGCCGTGCTTTGCCAGGAGCGCTTTGATCCCCGCGAATTGCCGAAAAAAGTAAGTTTTCTGGATGGCCGGCCCAAGGACGGTGACCGGAGGGTCTTCCAAAACCAGCGCGCGAACGCACTCAGGCTTCCTGACGGCGGCGAGGCCTCCCAGCAATGCTCCCAAAGAATGGCCCCAAATGACGGCTGGCTCGCGGACCTGCTCTTCGAGCAAGGCGCAGACATCGTTGAGATAATCAGCGACAAGATACGCTCCCGGCGCATGGTTGGAATCTCCATGGCCGCGCAGATCAATGGCGAAGAGCTGCCATTCGGGAATCAGGGCGGGAATGATTTTCTGGAAATCGCGCCAACCTCGCAAGACACCATGGATCAGTACTAGAGGCGGGCCATTCCGTGGACCAATGGCGACGTTGAGCCGGCCTGTTTCGAGGGAGACAGGTTGTTCGCGCAGAGGCAGCACCCGGGCAGTTTGCATTGAAGAGCACTAGGAGTCTGTTGAAAAAGTGCCACTGTTCAGTTTGTGAGCGCGGCGGACACAATGACGAGGCGCGCCGACTGAGCATATCCGCAGCGATCTGGGAGGGAGGCGGAACGAAGTCAGTGGGTTCGCCCCGCCGCAAAATGAATTGGCGCAGTCTTTCAACAGACTCCTGAAATACGAGAGGCTTGATTGCCGACTGCCCGTCAGATCACCCTATAGCCTGCATGACATCCACCGCTCTCCCTTGTCGAATCGGCTTCATTTTCTCTGTACTGCTCGCCATCGCCGGCCCGCTCTCCAGTGCTGTGGCCCAGGCGCCGAAGCAAATCGTCGTGATTGCCGGGAAGAAAAGCCACGGACCCGAAGGCAATCGCATGCACGATTATCCGTGGTCGGCGAAACTGGTGAAGGTGATGTTCGATAACTCGAACGTGCGCGAGCAGGTCCAGGTAAAGTTTTATCGCGACGGCTGGCCTGCGGATGAACATGCCCTCGATAATGCGAACTGTATCATGATCATTTCAGATGGCCGCGACGGCGGTCTCTATGCCGAAGCGCTTCAGTTCGAATCTCCGGAACGTGTCGCTCTGGTTGATCGATTAATGAAACGCGGATGTGGGTTGGTGACGTTCCATTTCTCAACCTTCGCTCCGGACAAATACGCCGCGCAAATTCTCGAATGGAACGGCGCCTATTTCGATTGGGAAGAAAATGGCGTGCGCAAATGGTATTCGGCCATCAAGACGACGAATACCGACGTCCAGCTACGCTCGGAGGATCACCCGACTCTGCGCGGTGTCCGTCCGTTCCGAATGAACGAGGAATTCTATTACAACCTCCGTTTTCAACCCAATGACGTCCGGCTGAAGCCGATCCTCAATGTGCCGGCTTTGGCAGGCCGTGAAGGCGATGGGAATGTGGTCGCCTGGGCTGTTCAACGGGCCGACGGCGGGCGCGGCTTTGGGACGACTTGCGGCCACTATTATGACAATTGGAAAAACGATTCGTTTCGGAAACTGATGCTCAACGCCATGGCCTGGAGCGCCGGCGTCGAAGTCCCGCAGCCAGGTGTCGAAGCACGTTACTTCGAACACAACGAAATCTCACGCGCACTCCAGGGAATCGACGGCAACGCTCGCGCGGTCGTTGATGACAAGCCGATCAACGTGCTGCTCTTTGCCGGTAACGATGCGCACAAATGGCATAATTGGGAACAGACGACACCCGCAATCAAATCGCTCCTCGAACGCGGCTCGCGGATCCGAGTGGAGGTGTCGAATGACATTGAAGACCTGAGCCGAAAACAGCTTCAGAACTACAACGTCATTCTCCAGAACTATGTTAACTGGCATGACCCACGCGCATTGAGCGATGCCAGCAAAAAGGCGTTTACCAATTTTCTCTCGAACGGCGGTGGCCTCGTGCTGGTGCATTTCGCGAACGGAGCCTTTCACTTCTCCCTTCCTGAAGCCGGCGGTTCGGATTGGCCGGAGTATCGACGCATGGTGCGCCGCGTCTGGAACCATCAACCGGCCGGCGCCATGCCGGCGAGCAGCCATGATTCATTCGCGCCGTTCACGGTGGAGATGGGCGCAAGTTCTCCGTTGACCGCCGGGCTTAAGGGTTTCGGTGTGAGCGATGAACTCTATTTCAACCAACAGGGAGATGAGCCGATCGAAGCGCTGATTACCGCCCGCTCCAAAATCACCAAACGCGATGAACCGCTGGCCTGGGTCTACCCATATGGAAACGGTCGCGTATTCCAGACGCTGCTCGGCCACAGCGCCCGCACCTACGATGTGTTCGAAGCACGCGAGATGCTTCGACGTGCTGTGGCCTGGACCGCTCAGCGGAAGATCACCTTCACAGAAGGCTACGATGATCCCGATCCCAAACCGGTTGCTACTTCCCGAGCGGCGGCGGCTTCGGAGTGAGCGGCGCTACTTCTGAATCCGGCGGCGCCGGTGTGATATCTTCGATTACCTCCGCTCCCGGAACTCCCGGGGCTCCGGATCTCAGAGTCACGCGCGCCCGGCCTTTGCGGAGTTCAACGTTGCCGCCGCCAAACGTCCTGACGGCGTAGGTTCCTTCATTCGTTGACGGACCGCCGCGCCGCAAAACGACCATTCGCTTCCTATTATCCAAATTCGCGTCTCTAACTTCCACGACTTCGTCGCTGACAACGTCCACGGCAACCGGCTCTGCAAGCGGCGGCGCAGGAACGCCGGGTAAAGGCATCACCTTTGGTGCCGTTGCCACCGGAGTGACTGCGGCTGCAACAGGCGGCGCTTTCAAATTCTTTAAAACGTAGGCCGTGGTTCCTCCTCCCGTGAGCAGCACGATGATGACGGCAGTTGTGACGGCAGCTTTTTGTTTCAAGGTCATAAACAGAATTGCTTTGGTTAATGTTGATGTTGTGATCGATTTTGCAAGAGCACTCGAGACAATAAATGCCGCTAAACCGGGCGGAGCTGCTTGCGCAGCGTGCGTCGACAGCGCTGCCATCAGAATGGCGACTGGCATTACCACTCCGCGACGCGAAAAATTCTGACGCAACTTCTCAAGCGCACGCGACAAGCGCATCTTTGCGGCGGCAGGAGTCGTGCCCAGGGAGTCGCCCACTTCTTCGAAGCTTTTGCTTTCAAAGAATCGAAGAATGATCGCGGCGCGGTCGGCACTTGATAGATCGGCAAGCGCGTCATTCAGGCAGGGCACGATTTGTTCCCATGCAGTTTCATTTGCGTCGGCGGATGCTTGCATGTTTGCGGCCTGGTTCTCCCAGTAACTTCGTCTCGATTCGCTCCGTTGGATCCTGGCTGCGGCAAATCGCGCGGCACGAAAGAGCCAGCCTGCTACGATGGTTTTTCCCGGCAGGCGCCCGGCCTTTTTCGCAAGCGCGATGAACACAGCCTGCGTCACTTCGTCCGCCAATTGACGATCTTTAAGTTGGCGCGAAGCGACCCCGTAAACCATGCCGATGTGGCGCTCCACCACCGTCCGGAATGCCTCTTCGGAACCGGTCTCAGCGTAATCCCGCAGCAGCGCCATGTCGTCCGCTTCCATACAGAACAGATACGAATCTCATATGGAAAACACCCGGTGAAACGAAAAGGTAACGGAGAATTATTCCGCTGACTTGCCGAACGGTTGACCGGCTCGCATAATGCCGGGCCGTCAGCTCCTTTGTGGAGGTGTCCGAAGATGAAGAAGTACCTGCATGTCCTGAACATCGGAATCCAGAATACGCTGGTTTACCGGGTGAATTTCCTGTTCCGCAGCATTTTTGGACTGATTCCACTCATGGCGACGATTTCGCTTTGGCGAGCGATCTACTCCAGCAAGGAAGCGGACGTGGCCGGGTACACGATCGCACAGATGATCTCGTATTACCTCGTGGTCACAATCGTGGACTCGCTCACGGCGGTCACCGAGGACGACTGGCAGATCGCCAGCGATATCAAAGACGGAGCCATCAGCCAATTCCTGCTCAAACCGATTGATTACATGACCTACCGGCTCTGCCTGTTCGGCGCAGGCCGCCTGATCTATACGGCCGTCGCGTTTCTTCCCGTAATGTTTTTCATTATCTACCAACGAAAATATTTCGTCCTGCCAGATTCGTGGGCGACCCTCGGCTGGTTTGGTGTTTCGATGGTGTTGACCGGATTTCTCCAATTCTTCACCTCCTACACGATGGCGCTGCTGGCGTTCTGGGTCCTGGAAGTATCGACCTTTATTTTCATCCTGTTCGCGTTTGAATACATCGCCGGCGGACACCTGTTTCCGCTCGATATTTTGCCGCCGACCATCGAACGGATCCTTCAGTTTACTCCTTTCCCTTATCAATTGTTCTTTCCGGTGAGCATCTACGTGGGAAAAACCTCCGGAACAGAGCTCTACCGGGGATTGGCAATTCAGCTCGGCTGGGTGCTGGCGTCGTTCTTTATTGCGCGTTGGGTCTGGCGGCGCGGGATTCGCAAATATTCAGCGGTGGGAGGATGATATGAACCTGCGACGCTACTTGAGCATCTATTTGGAGCTGTGGAAAAACTCCGTGGTACGGGAGATGACTTTCAAGGCCAACTTCATTCTCTGGATATTTGTGGAGCTGCTCTGGTTCGCTTTGCAGCTGACCTTCATCACGGTCATCTACCGCCATACCGATCACATCGGTGATTGGTCGAAATGGGAAGTGGTCCTGCTGATGGGCGCGAGCCATTTGATCCAGCAGATCTTCCAGGCGTTTTTCCTGACCAACTGCACGCAAATGTCCGAACTGATCCGGACCGGCAAGCTCGACTTCATGCTGCTGCTGCCGATCAACACGCGCTTCATCGTTTCGTTGCGGCAGGTGGACATGGGCGGGTTCGTAAACGGAAGCTCCGCTGTAGCCGTCATTATTTATTCCTTAAAACAGCTCTCTCATGTCCCAAGCGTGCTCGAGGTGTTCGGTTTCCTCACCTTTGTGATTCTCGGAGTTCTCATCCATTACTCGCTGATATTCCTCCTGACCACGATCAGCTTCTGGACGGTTCGCGCCCAGGGAATTGTCTGGGGCTACTACAGCCTGTTCAACATTGCGCGGCTGCCGGACGCAGCGTTCCGTGGCTTCTTCAAGGCCTTCTTCACGTTCGCGATCCCGATGATCCTGGTCGCAAATGTCCCGGCAAAACTGCTCATCGAAAAGCTCAGGTCACCGCTGGAGATGCTCCTGCTGCTCGTGATGGTGGCCGTCTGCTTTGTGGCCTCGGAACTGGGATGGAGATACGCCTTGAAGCACTATACGAGCGCGAGCGCCTGAAACGAACGGCTCGGCGGGTGAACGATCCAAACGTTGCGGACTTTGGTTAGCGAACTGTGTCGCGGCCAGTGCCGCCGGTGTTGCCCGGTTGTGGATCGCTCGGGCCACCGTGTTGATCCTGCCATCCGGGATCCTGTTGAAGGATCAAACCAAGTTCGCCGAACGGTTCACCGTTACGGACAGTGTCGCCCAGGCCGGCTCCGATGCGCGTCAGGTCGGCCCCATCGCTCTTTGAGAGAGCGTAGATAAACTCAGGCAGCGACGGCATGATGGCCCGCGAGACAGTGGGCGCCCCGAACGGGCTGAATGGAGTCAAGTAGCTGTTGAATTCACCGCCCCAATCAATCAACCGATCGACGCCGGTATTGGCGATCATGACATCGAGACCACCTCCGCCGATGGCAAAGTCGGCATCCGCGAACAAGGGGGCGTCGGGTTGATTGTTGAGGCCGCCGTTGGTGTCGAGGTTGTCATCGGCATTGAGGAGGTCATTGCCGAGGCCGCCATAGAGATGATCGGCGTTTGTTCCACCCACAAGCCAATCGTTCCCAAGATCGCCAAAGAGCACGTCATCGCCATCGTTGACCTTGGCTCCGGTTCCGTCGACCGCTTCGAAGTTGAGGATGAACCCTGCGATCTTCGCCATCGGGTTGTTTTCGTCGTAGGCGGCAAACTCGGTGGGATCTTTGGCCCCGAACTGCAGGATGTTTCCGGGGTTACGAGGCTGTGCGAAAACGCCCGGCAGCGCTTCTGCGCCGGAGATCGCATCGTCGCCCGCGCCGCCGTGGATGGCATCATTGCCAAGGCCGCCAAAGAGAATGTCGTTTCCGCCCTGGTCGAATGGCTCGAGATCGATCGTCTTTTTGAGCCGGCCCGCGATGTTGATGACGGCGACCTGCCGATCGCCCGGTGTGCTGATGGTCTGGGTGAGTTCGGCAGCTGTGAGGGCCACGACGCCATTAAGCGGCTCGGCCAGGCCGTTGCGGCTGGTGAAGATCCGGCCGTCATCACCAAGGATGCCGTCGTCTCCGGAGCCGCCAGAGATCCAATCACTGCCGGAACCGCCGATGAGATCGTCATCCTGGCCGTCACCGTAGAGAACGTCATTCCCGGCCATGCCGTAAATGAAGTCGTCACCGGATTCACCATGAAGTTCGTCGGCCAGACCAATGTCCGACGCAGCAGGTGTGCCGGGATTATAATCGAGCAGCTGAGCGGCGCGCGCGATGATGCGCAGAGTAGCGCTGTAGTTGTCGTAATTGAACGTGAGGAAGGCATGTCCATCGACGCGATTGACTCCAACAAGGCGATAGATGTTTCCGTTGTTGCCGAGGATCATATCGGCATCGCGGGCATGTCCCTCCGCGGAAGTGATTCCGGGATCGTTGCGGCCGATGCGCGTTCCAGCGCCGCCGAAGATCAAGTTGGCGCCGTCGGGCCGTTGGGTCGGGCCGGTGAGACTGAACAGGCTTGAGCTGCCACCGATGATATCGTCCTGGCCCAGGTTGCCGAAGATGACGTCGTTTCCGCCGTTTCCTTCGATGTAATCGTCACCATCAGTATTGGACTCAAAGGAGGGGACGATCTGCAGCAGTCCAGCGGCGTCGCGCGATGCTCCGACAAACAGGTTGGATTCAACGGCGGAGGTAATGGCGCCGTCGCCCTGGATGACGTCATTGCCGAGTTGCCCGAAGATGGTGTCATCCCCTGCTCCGCCGGCGATATAGTCATTTCCAAAGTTGTTCAAGCCGAGGAGTTGATCGGCAGCCGAATGATCCAGCAGTGTGATGTCCCAATCGGCCCAGGAAGGTGTTCGGCCTGGATTCACTCGATCGGTGGCATCGATGACCGGATTGCCATTTCCATCGTAAATGATGGTGCCGGCCAATGCGCGGAAGCGCGGGTTCGTGAAATCACCCAGGGTATGCACGCGATCGAGCAGGACATTGTCACCGAAGATGAGATCGGCATCTTCGCCACCGTCGATCAGATCGCCAGCCGGACCGCCGACGAGGATGTCCTCACCCGCATCGCCATAAAGAATATCGCGGGCGCCCGTGACACGAGCCACCGTCTGGACGAGGTTCAGAATGGTGGGAGCGTTCCCGCCCGCGCCAGGATTCGAACCGCTTGCGGGACTGAAATCGAATTGAGCATTGTCACCAAAGGCGATATCGGCGCCGGAGTTGCCGTGGATAATGTCACTGCCAGCGCCACCGATGATCATGTCCGCGCCCGCGTTGCCATTGATCACATCATTTCCGCCGACATCGTCGTTGATCGACCAAACGATACGCGGACCCCGATTTACCCCGTCGGTCTGGTTTTCGGGCAGCGTCGGAATGCGATAAAAGTAGGTGCTGTCGGGAACGTGATCCCACGGGGCATTGACGGTGATTTGATGAGCGGTGTTTCCGGTAATGAGCCGGTACTGGACGGTGCCATTCGGGGCAATGACCTGGACGGTGAGCCCAACGAGTCCGCCGTAGGTGGTCGGGAAGGCGGCAGCGAGATCGGTGAGCGTCGTCGACGTTGCAGAGGAAACGGGTGGATTGACTGGATTGCTGTCCCAGGTATGACCAAGGCGAGTCACGATCTCGCCAATTGAATTCAGGTAATCAACGCGGCCGATGTCACCGAAGAGGATGTCGTCGCCCGAACCGCCGTTGATGGTATCATTACCGTCCCAACCGAACACGACGAGCGGCAGAGAAGATCCCTGGCCGTTGACAGTATCATCGCCGGCTTCGGTATTGAGCGAGAATGGCCCATCGTCACCCGCAGCGAGATTCACGGTGACGGTGTCATTCCCGGGACCGGTGTTCAACATGGTGAGAGTCGCGAAATTGTCTGTGCGCCGGGTCGTGTAATCGACGGTTACCTGGTCGTTGCCGTGGCCAAGACCGACCATCACGACCTCAAGATCACCGAAGGTAATGCCACCGGGCTGGGAAGGACCCGGCTGAGCCCGAAGGACGGGTTGGATGCGCCTGAGCGGAACGGTTGAAGCCCTGCGGCCGCTGCCCGCCAAGGCGGGTTCGGATCGCGCGGCGGCTGTTGCACTGCCCGCGGCGGGGCGGTCTGGCCCCATGCCGAACCCAGTGATACGACCCTTGCGTTGGTTATCGATCGTCTGTGAAGTGAGAGCGCCCGTTTCATCTGCGACGCTGTCCTGATCGAAAACGAAGAGGTAGTCGATCTGGTCGGCTTCGGAAACGAAGAAGTTCACGGACAATTCGCTCAGGGCAAATTGACTGGCAGCCGTCGGCGCCTTGAGGGTTGAAGCATTGAGCTGTGTGGGATTCTTCAGTTTGAGCCGAACGTTCCCGGACGCGGCGGTCACTTCCTGGATCTGCCAGAAGCGGTCGAGGGTGGCAGCAGGATCGGCTGAGTCATTTGTGCTCCCCGGCCCTTTGGTGATTTCGAAAGTTTTCCCTACGAGTTCGCTGAAGGTGGAAAGGTTCAGGCGTGCCATCCCTGCAGCGAGGTCAGCCGCGCTGACGGTAATCTCATCAAAAGCACCCTGCCCGACTCCAGGCGTGAAGGAGATGACAGCCCCGTCGGAAAGCTTGACGTTTTTCTCTCCCGGCAGGGTCAATGGCCTGGGCAATGTGACGGAACCGCTTCCTGAAGCGCCTTCCACAAAGAGCGGACCGCGAATCGGGTTTAAGGTGTAGAGAGACGGCGCGAATACCTGGGTGTCATCACCGTCGACGATGCTGTCGTCGAGCGCTTTGACTGTAACGGTCTGCGGGACATTCCAATTGTCATGCGTAAAGCTCAGGATCGGCTTGTCCACCTCAAGCTGTTGCTGGAAATAGGTTAGCCCGTGGCCACTGGTGCGCGTGGCGGTGGGAATGACGTTGATGGTGACAGTAGCGCCGATATCGGGCTGACGGGTGAGAACGACGTCGTAGGTGTCGCTCGCCCCGCCTTCGATTACGTCGGTGGAGCCGTCCGTCTCAGTAATGAGAACGCCCGCGACGTCATTGTCCGCAATTTCGACGACCTGGATGTCGGGAACGATTCCGTCGTATCCGGGCACACTATAATCGTATTCGGCAGAGACCTGGCCGCTGATCTTTTCAGGCCGGCCGGCCGCATCCAGGAACACGAGGGTGTTGCCAAAGATGCCATAGCGGTTCTGCGCGCGGGCTGCGCCATCAACCTTAATGGTCACGCCGGTATTGTTCAGACCGACGATCGGTTTGTGCGCGAGCAGGATGTAGGAACTCGGCTTATCGACGGGGATTGGATCAGGCGCGAGGGTCGTGAGGTCCGCATCGACTTGATAAAGAGGCGCGTGCGCGACGGAGTCACCGTCGGCACTGATCACGGTGTGGAAAAGATAATCGCTATGGAAACCTTCGCGCACCAAATCATCGGCGGCGGTGACGGTAATCCATTGTGGTAGATTCCAGTTGCCGGAAGTGAAGGTCAGGGTGCTCTGCGAAAGGGTAACCTGGCGATAGAACGGATCGATGCCGACAGTTACATCGGCCGAAGGCTTGTGGGTGAGCACGACAGCGTATTGATCGCTGAGTCCACCCTCAAAGACCTGGTTCGTGCGGCCAGTGGGGGTAATAATGACGCCGTCGCGATCGTCATCGTTGATTTGAACTTTGACGCTCAACATCGGCAGTCGGTCGTACGACTTGCCCTCGGAGCTTTGCACCAGGTGATTGATGACGGCGAATTGGGTTCCTTCGAGAGCGTCATCATGCGCGGCGCGGAACCTGACCGTGCGCGGCGTGGTCCAGTTGGTCTTATCAAAGCTGAGAGTGAGGGTGCTGTCCCAGACGCCAGGCGAGACCTCAAATTCCAGTGATTTATAGCCGCGTGCCTGATCTTCAGGAGAAACAACCGGAGCCCGAGTGGAAATTGTAACTATCTCGTCGTCGTCGGGGCGGCGTGTGAGCGTGATGGTGTAGCTATCAAAGCGCCAGCCTTCATCAGCGAAACCGGCGGGTGTGGCGAGATCCTCGGTGACAGAAGAGAACCCGCCTGATTGCGTAACGACGATATAAGGTTCGTCGTTATCCGCCACATTGGCGGAGATTCCCGGAACCTTAAGACCATTATATAGGAAATCAGTGCTCTCCACATTGTGGAGAATGATGCCGCTGTAACCCTTGAGGTCGTTGCTGATGACCGGAATCGGCGCGCCTGAAGGATTGCCGCCGACGAAGAAGGTGTCGCTGCCGAGTCCGCCGTCGATTTCAGTGACTGTGTTCGCGTCGGTAGAGAGCACAAAATACCGGTCATCGCCCTCGGCTCCGTCCACTTTCAGGTACTCAATGTTCACGAAACTGACATTCAGCCCGGCCCCAAACACTCCATGATCCGTCACCACAAAGTCATCGCTGAACTCCGTTCCAATCACGACCACGGTATCGAATCCGTCGCCGCCATCGATGCCGACAGGCGCGTTCACAGCGTAGCGGATCAGATCCGCGCCGCCGTCGCCTTTCATATCGGTGCGGCCGCGCTGATCGTCCTGCGACCCAGCGAGGGCAAAGGCACGAACGGTAAATTCGTCATTGCCGTCGCCGCCGTTCAGGGTGATGTCGGCGATGTTGTGGAACACGGTGAATTGGTCGTTTCCATCGCCGCCGTTGATCGTCATCGGGGCGCTGATGCCGTTGGAGAGCCAGCCGCGCGTGATTTCGATCGTGGCAAAAACGTCGTCAGCGGCTATGGCGGAAGTGATCGCGCTCTCCTGTGGAGTCGGTCCCTTTGCGATCAGGCTTCCGTATGTGTCATCGAGCAGAGCGCGATTGAGCCGCAGAATATTTGCGCCGGTCGCAGGCTGTGCAATCAGGTTGAGGGTGACGGCGGAAAGTGTG
>Ga0193692_1000328_pt1 | contig 11853 bp, 12 predicted proteins | sample L3a1metaG_FD_144917 | JGI IMG/M metagenome (GOLD analysis project Ga0193692, IMG submission 144917) | Soil microbial communities from a riparian zone of the East river system, Colorado, United States - L3a1 | ecosystem: Environmental > Terrestrial > Soil > Riparian zone | place: USA: East River... | reverse complement strand
GGATGTGAACTGGCCTTCCACCGGTTCATTGCATTGTTCGCAGAGCCAGCTGGGACCCGCCTCCCTCTCGGCCGTTTTGAGTTCGTGCAGTAGCTGGCGCGCCCTTGGCTCATCTTTGTCTTCGGCGACCCAGAGTTGGGGGCTGCACTCGTTGAGCGGGACTTCGCCGGAGAGGCCGATCATGAGCTCGTTCTTGATGAGGCAGGGAATGCCTTCCTCTTCGAGCATGGACTTCAGCTGCGTGAGCGAGATGAGGTCACCGGCGTCTGAGAGCTTTTTCATACCGTTCCCGTGTGCAGATTTTATGCCTTGAGGAGGGGTGGGTTCAATCCGAAAAGTGAAGCTGGGCCAGAGGCAAAGTGGATTTTGCGGCAAACCCATTGTCTCATCTTCATACACTTCCGGGCATGGGCTTCGTTGACTTGAGAGGGGTTCGTCGTTTCTTATCTGTGCCATGTTGAAGACGGAATTTTACGCGGCCGAGGAAAAGGAGTCGCGCCATCTGATGCTGATGATGCACGGACTGGGGGATAGCACTGCGGGATATCGATGGGTGCCGCAGGAACTTCGGCTGCCGTGGATGAACTATCTGCTCGTGAATGCTCCCGATGCTTACTACGGCGGGTATTCGTGGTATGACTTTGCAGGCGATGCAACGCCGGGTATTCACCGCAGCCGCAAGCTTGTTTTTGAAGTGCTGGATCACTACCGGGAGAAAGGTTTTCCAACGGAGAACACGTTTGTCGCGGGGTTTTCCCAGGGATGCCTGATGACCTTTGAAGCAGGGATGCATTATCCGCATCTGTTCGCCGGACTGGTGGGGATCAGTGGATACGCATTGATACCGGAGGACCTTAAAGAAGGGTTCTCGCCGGTTGCGCGACAGCAGAAGTTTCTTATCACCCACGGGAGGTTCGACAACCTGATTCCATTTGCGGAAGTGAAAAAGCAGATCGAGCTGCTGCGAAAAATGGGACTGCAGATCGAATGGGAGGAGTTTGACAAGGCGCACACGATCGCGGGCGAGGAGGAGCTTTCGGTGATTCGGCGGTTTATCGAGCGCTGTCGAAAGGCGTAGCGAATGGAGAACCCAATCGAGCAGAATCGTCGTGTTTGGAACGAGCGGGCGCGTTTGCAGCAGGTTCACGCCACACCCGCGGGAGAGAAAGAGTTCCGACATGCGCGAGCGATTGTGGATCAATGCGGGTGGCTTCCCAGAGAGCTGCGCGGCGTCCCGGTGCTTTGCCTGGCCGCGGGAGGCGGCTGGCACGGACCGCTCTTTGCGCATTTGGGCGCGGATGTGACGGTGGTCGATATCAGCGAAGAAATGCTGGCACTGGACCGGAGGATTTCCGAGGAACGGAAGCTGCGGATGAAGATAGTTCGAGCGTCGATGGACGATTTGTCGCCCCTGCCACGGGCCGCATTTGAGATTGTGATCCAACCGGTGAGCACCAGTTACGTGCCGGATGTGTCCGTGGTTTACCGGGAGATAGCCAATGTGACCAAGCCTGATGGCATATACATCAGTCAACACAAGCAGCCGGTGAGTTTGCAGGCGTCAGCACAACCGGGAGCGGCCGGGTACGCGATTCGCCAATTGTATAAGACTGGAAGTGTGTTGCCTGCTGAAGCTGCTGGATTGGCGCATCGGGAAAGTGGCGCATCCGAATTCATCCATACATGGGAGAGCCTGATTGGAGACCTTTGCCGGAGCGGATTTGTAATTGAGGATCTGGTTGAGCCCCGACATGGGGATCCGAAAGCGGGGCCGGGTTCGCTCGGGCATCGGAGTGCATATGTGCCGCCGTATGTAACGATCAAAGCGCGAAGACTTGCAGGTTCTGGATCAAACCAGAATCAACTTTGGATACCGAATTCTAAGGAATGAGCAGGCGAGGGGTTGAGCCGGTCACGTCGTTACTGATCCTGGGAAGCCGGAATCGGTTACCAAAGGATTGGGCGCTCCCGTCGCTGAACGCGATATTCCCCTGATTAGTATGAATACCGGGCGCCCACGTCATCGTGGCGCCTCCCTGTAGTTTAACCAACCCCGAGAGGATCGCCCTGTTGGTGCTCAAAGTCCGATCCCCGGCCAGAATCGTCTGTGGTTTGGTTTCATCGGCGTCGAGGCCGATGAAGTAGCTGAGATTTTTATTGGAGAAAATCTTGTCGAAAGCGAGGGCGCGAGTCCTGCTTTTGTCTTGAGGACAAACGAGAGCTTTTGGACTGTTGAGTTCGTTCGTTGCGAGGAGCCAGTAAGCGTACGGTTCGAGTAATTTGTCATTTAGATTTGTGCTACTCCATGGAAACCGATCTTGATTGTCATTGGCCCACATGCGAGCAGCCGTCCCAACCTGCTTAAGCTGATAAATGCAACTGACGCGGGAGCTTCGCTGGCGAGAGGGTGCGAAAACGAAAGCAATTATAATCCCAAGTGATAACGTTCCGATCACGACCAGCACGTCAATGAGGGACAGGCCCTGATTCTTTGGGCGTTTAAGCGTCCGCGTCATTGAGTGTCGTTCCGTCACAGAATGAGGATACGCTGTGGGACCGGCACTTTGCCATAGTCTATCATAGAGCGAATCTGTTTTGTGCTGACCTGCTGGGAACTGCCATCTCCGAGTCCAATATTCCCGGCATCTTTGTGAATGCCGGGAGCCCAAGTGAGGTTTTTGGAATTCTGGATGGTGACCTGGCCCGTGAGAATGGTGTTGTTGGTGCTTAAATTGCGATCGCCGGACATGAGTGTGTTTGGTTTCGTCTCATCGGCATCGAGTCCGAGGAAGTAGCTGAGATTCTTGTCGGAGAACTGTTGATCGAATACTACGGTCCGAATCCTGGCGCTGTCTTCAGGGCAAACGAGGATTTTGGGGCTATTCAGTTCATTCGTAGCGAGGAGACAGTAGGCGTACGGTTTGAGTATGGTCTCGTTGATGTTGGTACTGCTCCAGGGAAAGCGATCTTGATTGTCATTAGCCCACATGCGCATGGCAATGCCCATCTGTCGCAGATTGTTGACGCAGGTGATTCGAGTGCTCCTGGCGCGATCGCGTCCGATCAATGGGAGAATTGCGAGGATTCCGAGGGACAATGTGGCGATGACGACAAGAGTATCGATCAGGGTCAGGGCTCGGCTCCTATGTAATCTCGAGAGCTGCTTCGTACTCGTGAATGATCCCATAGTTAAGCAACTCCGTCATGAGCATCGATAATGCCGAACTGCATCGGAGCATGGGTTTTACAAAGGAGAGTGTTTTTGCGAGTGAAGTCGACGCATTACGCTCGGGCATCACGCCTTGAGGCGCGGGCGACAGCTCCCCTGCCTTGCAGAAATGCAGTTCCGAGAGATTCCAAGTGTGCGGCCGGGTTCAGCGGACTAAACCCCATTCCGACTGCAGGAATTGCTGCGGCTCGGGAGAACCGCGCAGTTGCTTACTTCTTCTCTTCCGTTGCCGGCGCTGGCTTCTCAGCTGGGGGCTCTTTAGAGGCCGGCTTTAGCAGCGTCGGCGGAACGAGTGGTGGCGGAGGCGTGGTCCCCGGCTTGATGCTCGTGGATCCTGGAGCCGACTTTGCGGGAGCGCCATTGGGGGAAGAACCGGGCTCAGCTTTTGACTCTTCTTTTTTCTCAGCGAGGAGATCTTTTCGGTCCTTGAGAAGCGGATCAATGGTCCACTTGGATACGACGTAAGTCCATTTTCCGTATTCCTTCTCGGTCTTCAGTTTTTCCTGGAGCTTGTCATTCTTCTCCTTGAATTCCTTGTCCAGCCGGGTCTTGTCTTCGGGCTTCTCGTCCTTGCCCGCAGCGCGCTCCTTCGGCAACGACGCATCGACGCCCACCTGGAAATAGTAACCGTCTTCACCGGTTTTGCTTCCGACTTTTACATCGTAGGTGAAGCCATCGAACGTCGTCAGCTTTGCGATGAGCGGCTTGTCGAGGCCGGTCTTGTCCGGCGCGGTGTTGGTGCTGACGTCATTGAACGATGGCGCCGAAAGCGCGCCGGAGACGCCGCCCGACTTGGCTGTATCGAGCGTTTCGCCAACTTTGGCGTTGGCGAGCTTCCAGTCACCGTTCTCCTTCTCGCGCTCGATCTTCCAGCTGTTCGTAGCGTTGGTGCTGGTAACGGAAATCGACTTCAGATTTTCAACTTTGAAAAAATCTTTGTTCAGCCATTCCTCGGGCTTGGGCTCGATGTTGCTGAACGCGTCATTCACAAGCGCGAGAGTTTTAATGTCAGCTCCGACCATGATGTACCTTCCATCCGGGAAGCCGCCTCCGCCGCCGAAGCCGGATTCATCGCCACCTTTGCGCATATGCTTCTTTCCGAGAAGCAGCGTGTTGATGTTCTTGCCGGACTTGTCCTTGAATTCAACAACGGTCCCCGAGTTCGCGCCCTTGTCGGGCGATTGCAGTTCGAGCTGCGCGAGCTGCGACTGGCCCGCTTCGACAGGCCGGACAACTTTGAGTTCCCAGACTTTGCGGAGGAATTCACTGATGGTCGCAAAGTTCGCGGGATAGTTATTGCGTTCCTGGACCGTCCAAACGTCGTTTTGCTTCACAACGTTCAACTGTGAATTCGCCTGACGGATAGCGAGGCGCTCCACGTCATTGAGCGGAAAGTCCTTGAACACCTTGCGTCCGCCACCTTCAGCGCTGTCGGAATCACCCGAATTGCGCTTATTATAGACGACCCAACCAGCTACGCCCAAAACGGCGCAGGCAACTACTAGAATGGTAAGCTGTTTGCGATTCATGATGCTTTGGATTTAGCGCGTTGACCTTTGAAAAGCGCGAGACCGATGCCGAAGGCTGTGACAAGCAGAGGCATGCCGGCGATATTCATCCATTTCACTTTGTTCTCCAGGGAATCAATATCCTGGCGCAGGTTCTTGCGAACGACCTTCAGCTCACGCTTGGCGTCGGCTTCCTTCTTGCGGAAATTCTCCAATTCTTTCTGTTGCTCCGGCGAGAGAATGAATCGCTGGCCTTTCTCCTTCTTGACCTGCAGTTCATTGATCTTCTGCTGCGTCTGCTGAAGGCTTTCCTCCAGCTCCTTGATCTTGGTGCGATAGGATGCTTCTGCGTCCGCCTGCATCTTCTGCACGACCGTAAACGGACGGTTCAAGGTTGCGCGGCTGCGGACTGCGATCAGGTTACTGTCGCCGGACATCTGCTCGACCATGCTCTGGGCGAGGTTGAGGTTCCCGTTGCGGGGGATGACGATCTTCTGTCCGAAGACGTTCTGCACCTGGACGGAGAACTGGTCGTAGAGCATATCGGCATCACCCACCAGGATCACAGCGGTATCGCCTTTGCTCTCTTTGAGAGAATCATCGGTCTTCTTCTCCTCTTTCTTCTCTCCATCCTTTTTATCGTCGGCCTTGGGATCCGCGGGCTTGCCGTCCGGGAAAGCACTCTTGAACTTTCCAGCCAGACGAATCGCGAGGGCGTACTGTGTGCCGGATGGTTTGAATTCCTTCGAGATCTGTTCGCCGGACATTGAGGCCATGAAACCTTCCACCAACTGAGAATCGCCCGTTGATTTAAGCAACACAGTTTCTTTGAGGCCAGCAGCGGGCGTCCCGGTAAATGCTCCCGCAAAGGGAATGAGCAAGCTGTCAATCTGGCTGGTGACCACGTCGTCCTTGTTAATGCCGGAGGGATTCATCGAGAGAACGGCTGGCGCAGCCTCCGGCCGCCCGTTACGGACGAAACGGCTCGTGAAGCTGGCATCGGCCACGACCTTGCTCGTGTCAAAATTAATGCCCCAGGCCTTGAGCAATTTATCCATGGAAGACCCGCCGCCGCCCATCATGCCCATCATCGGGTTCTGCGCATTGCGATTATCGATCACGCAATTGCCGTCGAGGAATGCCACGAGCTTGCCACCGCGCATGATGAACTGATCGATCGCGTATTGGGCTTTGTCGGTGATGTCCTTGGGATGCACCACCATGAGGACCTTAACGTCGTCATCGATCTTATCCACGTCCATCTGGATCTGTTTCACCGTGAAATCGCGCTGCAATTCACCAATGAGCACCCAGGGTTCCTGCCCCTGCTGCCCCATCCGGGCCATCATCGGATTCATCTGCTGGCCGAACATTGGGAGTGGAGTCATGATTCCGAGAACTGCTTTTTGCGGTTCGGTCACACGTGAAACCGCGCGGCTGATGTCGTACTCGAGCAGGCGCTCGCGGTCCGGCGAAAGAAAAGGAATGGCAACTTTTTCGTCGAGTGAACTGACGGCGATTCCCATGTAGAGAGCTTCGCCATTGGGGAGCATCTGGCCTTCGACCCCATCCAGCTTGGCGGAATCTTCAGCATCTGAATCGGGCTTTGGGTTGAGGCGCTTCACCTTGATGTTTTTACCGCCGTACTGTTTGTACTCTGAAAGAAGGTCGTCCACGTGCTGGGCATAGACTTTGAATTGCGAGGGAACTTCCTTTTCGCCCTGGGTGACGTAGAAGCGAATTTCCACGGGCGCATCGAGCTTTTTCAGAATGGCCTTCGTTCCGGCTGAGAGGGTGTAGAGCTTCTCGTGGGTGAGATCAACGCGGGACTTGGCAACGCCAAAGATCACATTGATGGCGACCAGGATCACGGCCATTGCCAACACGCCCACGACGGAATAGAGCAGCGTTTCGAACTGTTTCTTTTTCATCTTAGTATCCGGTAAGCAGGTTTTGTTTAGTGGCCCGAACGGAGGTTGCGGATCACCACACCCGTCCCAAAGAGCGAGAAGCCGATGAGGGACAGGAAGAAAATAATATCGCGCGAATCGAGCACACCTTTTTGGAATCCATCAAAGTGCGGAATCACGCTGAATGATGTGACGAAATCGACGAGGGCAGCCGGAGCCCAGCGAATGAGGAGATTCGTGACAGGCGGCCAACCAGCCAAAATAAGGAACAGGCAGATCACCACAGAGAGGATGAAGCTGATCACCTGGTTGCGCGTCATGGCCGAGGTGAGGCAACCAATGGCCAAATAGGCGCCCGCCAGCAACAAGCTCCCGATATAGGCGCAGAAGATCACGCCGTTATCAGGATTGCCAAGGTAGTTGACGGAGATGACTACCGGAAAGGTGAGGGCCAAAGCCAGCGCCAGGAAGAGCCATGAAGCCAGAAACTTTCCAACAATCGCCTGCCAAGTCGTGATCGGCATGGTGAGGAGTAGTTCCATGGTGCCAAGGCGCCGTTCCTCCGACCAGAGCCGCATGCCGACCGCAGGGACGAGGAATAGATAGAGCCACGGATGCCAGAGGAAAAATGAAACGAGCGACGCTTCACGGCGTTCGAAAAATCCGCCGAGCATGAATGTGAAGAAGCCGCACAGCAAAAGAAAGATGACGATGAATACGTAAGCGACCGGCGAGGCGAAGTAGCCGCCGATTTCGCGTTTGGCAATGGTTTTGATGTTTGTCCAACTGTTCACAGCTTTTTCTCCTCCTGGGTCTGCACGGTATCGGGCAAGGTGATCGACCGGAAGACTTCATCCAGCCGGCCTTCTTCGGTATGTAATTCTTCGATTCTCCAACCTTCTTTCATGGTGGTTTCGGCAACGGCGCGCGCGAGTTCGCCGTTCTTGTTCGGCTGGCTCGGGTAAACGCGCGCGAGAGTGTAAGTCTTTTCTTCCTTGATGATGGCCGCCTTGCGGACATTCGGAATGCCGCCGAGGCGCTGCTTGATGGCATCGGAAGGCACTCCGAGAACTCGCAATGAAACCGCGCCGGCCAAGTCCGAACGTTGCTTCAGTTCCTGCGGAGTGCCATTCGCGACAATCCTGCCCCGGTCGATGATGATCGCGCGGGAGCAAACAGCTTCCACTTCCTCAAGGATGTGCGTGGAAAAAATGATCGCCTTCTTCTCACCCATGCGGCGGATGAGGTTTCGCACTTCGTGCTTTTGGTTTGGATCCAAACCGTCGGTGGGCTCGTCGAGGATGAGGATCTCCGGATCGTGAATGATCGATTGGGCGAAGCATGTGCGATGACGGTAGCCCTTGGACAACGTGTCGATGCTCTGGTGAAGGACAGCCTGCAAAAAGCACATTTCAACGACGCGATCGACGGCCTTCTGCCGATCGACGCCGCGGAGGCCACGGATCTCTGCGGCAAACAAGAGGAATCCGTTCACCGTCATGTCGGTGTAGGCGGGGGCGTTTTCCGGGAGGTAGCCGATGAGGCGCTTGGCCGGAATCGGGTTGTCGACCATGTCAAAGCCGCCAACTTTGATTGTGCCTTCCGTCGGCGGAATGAACCCGGTGATCATGCGCATCGAGGTGGATTTGCCGGCCCCGTTCGGACCGAGAAAACCGAGCACCTCACCGCGCTCGACGGAGAACGAGATGCCATCGACGGCCCGTTTCGGGCCGAACGTTTTGACTAAATTTTCAACTTTGATCATGTCAGTTACTCCAATGTTAGAGCCCCCGGATTTAGAGCATCCAAATAGCCACGGGATGAAACGATGTAAAGTGGTTTAACATTACATTTTTGTAAGGCAACAAAGCGGGGTGATTTGAGGCATTGGGAAGGACGTCCCGAATCGCACGAGAAACAAAGTTATCCCCTTCAGCAAACGCTACTTAACGCAATTGAGGTCCCCCCCGGCGTCGGGGCAGAATACCCTATTCTCCCAGCGATCCGGGAACGTTTAGCTTTTCCTTTGGAACTTTTATGAAAATACGAAATTGGGGAGCACTGATTGTCGGAATAAGCATTGCCATAGCAGCCTGCCTTGGCTGCAAGAAGGACGAAACAGCGGGAGAAAGTATCGATCGCAATTCCGAGAAGGCGAAGGAGAGCGTCAAGGACGCCGGTGAGAAGACCAAGGACGCCCTCAAAGAAGCCGCCGACAAAACCGGCGATGCTCTGAAGAAAGCGGGCGAGAAAGTCAAAGACGCGACCACCACGAATAAGTGACCGCCCGCGTCAGAGTGGGATAGTCACTTTGTCGCGCTGGCGGATTCAAGCCACGCGTCAAAACCGCGCTTCGCGAATCGAACCGAAGCCGCGCTCAAGCGTCGGTCGGCACGCCCCGTCGCGCGGCTGAGAAGAAATCCATTTGGCGTTTCGATTACGGCGCTCACATCCTCTGGCTTGTTCAGTTGAGCGTTGAGCACCTTCTGCAACTCCAGCGGGAGATCTTCGAACAACAATTGATCGCCCCCTGAGTTCCCGCGCTTTGAATGGCAATGTTCAGGAAGGACCTTTCTCCAAAATTCGGCCGTTTTTCGGGTCTTAACCCTATTGGTTGAGCGCCCATTTGACCCCACCTTGCTTTAAGCGAAACCGATCGCGCCGAGGAGCTTTTGTATGGCAGTCGCCAGTTGGATTCTTGTTGCTGAAGATAATGAAAACGACGAATTACTGATTCGTCGGGCGTTTGCGGAAGCTGGGCTCGCGCAACGGGTGATGGTGGCGCGCGACGGTCACGAAGTGATCCAATGCCTTCTGCGTGAAGGCCCCTTCAGCAATCGCCCGCCAGGACCGCCTGCAGTAATCCTGATGGATGAGCGAATGCCATTGATGAGCGGCGTGGAAACGCTGCGTTTCATCCGCAAGCATCCACAACTACGCCTAATGCCGGTGGTGATGCACTCAGGGGCGATGACGGAAGCAGAGGTCCAGGAAGCGTACGAACTGGGTGCCAACGGGTTTGTTGAAAAACCTGCGAACTACGAAGAGTTCCGGCGGATTTTTATGGAGTTCGGGCTCTACTGGGGAGCGGTCAATATTGCTCCATCCAAACCGGCCCTCACATCCGTTTGATTGGTGGTGGCCGTCGCTGTCGGCGCCTGTGCCGCAGTATTAATGGCAACGGTGGGCACCGCGCGAGCAGCCATTTGTTGTGCAGTGAGGAAGGCGGTCCAGCTCGACCAAAAATGCTGCAATACTTTCGCGAGTTCTTTCCGCGAAATCATTCCGGCGACATAATGACCAATCGTGTTGGTGATGATCTGTCCTTCGACTGCGGGAAGTGTTTTCACCCAATCATCGACCAGTTTACGGGCAACACCGGCAAAAGTGTTTCCATTGTTAAAGGTAAAGGGTGAGATCTCGCGACACTTTCGGCAAATATCGAGGACGTCCTGAAGCGAAAGCGTTCTTCCAACGGCCTCGCTCCAGACCTGACGAGCAGCTTGGAGGGTTTGTGTGGCTTGGAAAGCTGTGCTTTGCTGTTTGCACAGCGCTTCGTTCATCGCCTGCACCGCTTCCCAGGGCAACGAATTAAGCCACTGCTTTGGAGTTTCCATTGATTCCCGCAACTGAGCCCTCAAACAACTACGAACTCTCTTTCCGTGCTCAAAGAGCACGCGGACACCATGGGTCCGAAAAGAGGGTCAGTCATGGGGGGCATTCTACGGATATGTGTTTGCCGGTCAATGGCGATCAGCGGCCTGCGGTGACCGGAGAGGCCAGAAAAATGTCTCAAGCTGGGACACTTTCTGCCGATGGCACCGATATGGGGTCCGACGGGAGCAGACGCATCCTGGTGGTAGACGATGATCCGGCAATTTGCCGGATCATGAGCGACTTGCTGATGTTGGACGGCCATCTCGTGCATCTTGCCACGAGCACGGGCGACGCGATCGAATTGGTTCGAATGCGGTATTTTGACCTGATTTTCCTCGATTTTTATCTTCCCGAAATGACCGGCGACAAGTTGCTCGCGATCATCAAGCGGAACCATCCCCGGCAGCGGGTCGTGTTGATGTCTGGCCAGAAACCGTTCCCGCGGCAGGGTCAGGCTGACTTTATCATCAAAAAGCCGTTTACTGCAGACATGCTCCGGGATTGCATCACGAAATTCGCCCCATAATTCTTTGGAACTTCTTCACGCGCAGGAGCCAGCGATAGAGGGTAGCGCTGTGGGGGCCAAACTCCCAAAAACGCCGCGACCGGTTTTGCCCTTGTCAAAGGCCAATCTACTGTTACTTTTCGTGGCCTTTTTCATATGAAAGCTGACATCCATCCTAAGTATCAAGACGCGCTCCACCCGTTCCACAATTCTCGTCGGCATCTGCAATGTCTGCCATCCCTTCTATACAGGGACGCAGAAGTTTGTAGATACAGCCGGGCGCGTGGACAAGTTCCAGCAGCGCATGGCCAAGACGCAGGCCGCCCAGGCGGCCGCGGCTGCGACCAAGAAGAAAAAGAAGTAGCCACTTTCGAACAAACCGCCCGCCGAAGGTTTTACCTTCGCGGGCGGTTTGCTTTTACCCTGGTTCCATGGACCTGCGTCCCTACATCGAAAAGTTCAGCCGGCGCCTCGCCGAAATCGAAGCTGCCCTGAGCGATCCAAAGATTTTTGAAAACAAGCAGCGCTTCCAGGAATTGTCCCGGGAATATCCGGGGTTGAAGGAGTTGGTTGCGACCGGGGGGAACTACCTGAAAACGCTGGGAGACTTGGAGTCGAACCGTTCTTTGGTCGAGACGGAAGGGGCCGATTCCGAGTTGGGAAAAATGGCTCGCGAAGAGCTGAAGCGACTGGAGTTTGACGAGAAGCGACTCGCTTCGGAAGTGCAGCGTGGCGTCGTTCCTCCGGATCCGACGGACTCGCGCAATACGATCATCGAAATTCGTGCCGGCGCTGGCGGCTCAGAATCCGCGCTTTTTGCGGCCGACTTGTATCGTATGTACACGCGCTACGCCGAATCGCGCGGATGGAAGATTGAAGACCTCGACTCCAGCCCTTCCGATTTGGGTGGATTCAAGGAAGTGATCTTCACCGTGACCGGCACGGACGTGTTTCGCCGCCTCAAATTCGAGAGTGGTGTTCACCGCGTGCAACGTGTGCCCGCCACTGAAGCGCAGGGCCGCGTCCACACCAGCACCGCTACGG
>Ga0193692_1000325_pt1 | contig 11890 bp, 11 predicted proteins | sample L3a1metaG_FD_144917 | JGI IMG/M metagenome (GOLD analysis project Ga0193692, IMG submission 144917) | Soil microbial communities from a riparian zone of the East river system, Colorado, United States - L3a1 | ecosystem: Environmental > Terrestrial > Soil > Riparian zone | place: USA: East River... | reverse complement strand
CGCCTGGTTGACGAAAGTCGGCGGCAACTGGAACACGCCGGCGGGCCGCGAGCTCGTTTGGCGTTCGCGCGCCAAAAACACCCCAGAGTTGCTCGCGACGATTCTCAGCAACGCACAATTAAGCGACGCGGAACGCACGCGATATTTCCGGGCATTCGATTTTCTCAGCGGACAGGAGAAGCAGACCGCGCTGCTCTCGTTATTGAACGGCCCCAATTCTGGTTCAGGGCCAGTGGCTCTGGAGGTGTTGAACCATTTGGACGCAGCCAACGCGCAATCGAACCCGGATGTCGCCGCGGGGGTCCAACGGGCGCTTGAACAAGTGAAAGGTACAGCCAGGTTCGTTGAGTTGGTTCGAGATTTCAAGCTCACGGGCCAGCAGGAAGCCTTGCTGGCGCTGGCCGAGCAGCAGCCCAACACAACCACTGGCACTGAGGCTGTCCGCTTGCTTTTGCGCCGGGGCGAGCGAGCGCTGCTGCAAAAGCAGTTCGCCGCCGCACCGGGTGGTGCCGTTGTCGTCTCGAACCAGGTCGCGCTGGCCCAGGCGCTGGGCAACTCCACAGACAAGGAAATTGTCCCCGTGCTGGAACCACTGGTGAGCGATTCGTCGTTGCCGACCGTGCTTCGCCGTCAGGCCGTGCGCAGCCTCGCCAAAGTTCAGCCCGGGTGCGCGGCTCTGTTGAGGTTGGCTCGGGAAGACAAACTTCTCGATGACCTCAAACTGCTCGCGGGTTCTGAATTAGCTTCGGTGCGCTGGCAGTCAATCAAGACGGAAGCCGAAAAGCTTTTGCCGCCGCCCAATTCAGGGGATTCCAAGCCGTTACCGCCTCTGGCCGAGCTCATCCAGCTCAAAGGGGATACGGCCAAAGGAGCAGCGGTTTACCGGCGTGATGCCGTTGGCTGCATCAAGTGTCATCAGGTCGGAACCGAAGGCACCGATTTCGGGCCGAACCTTGCCGACATCGGCACCAAGCTAGGCAAGGATGCACTCTACGAAGCCATTCTCGAACCGAGCGCGGGCATTTCGTTCGGCTACGAGGGCTGGCAGTTATTTTTAAAAAGTGGCGACGATGCCAGCGGCTTGTTGGTGAGCGAAACGCCGGACGAACTCGCCATTAAGGCGGTCGGGGGGATCGTGAGCCGCTACAAAAAGAGTGACGTTACCGCTCGCACCCAACAGAGGCTTTCCCTCATGCCCGCCGATTTGCAGAAAACGATGTCCGCCCAGGATTTGGTGGACCTGGTGGAATATCTTACAACACTGAGGCAGGCGAGGCCCGTCTCGATAGAAGCTTCAAAGGAGAAGTAACCTTATTTTGGACTGCGGCGGCAAGCGCAGCGCGACGCCGCTGTTCCGAGCGTCCGAAAGCGGCGTCGCGCTGCGCTTGCCGCCGCAGTCCAAAAGCGTTTATTGGCAGGCTACAAGAAATCGGGACTACCGGCTTAACCGAACCACCGCCGCCGATCCTGCGGCAACCTTCAGAGTCACCTCTCCATTCGACAACATCGGTATCGTTTCCCATTTCCCAGCCCAGGTTCCGTCATCGGAAAACCTCGCCCCACCAACAGTAACCCCTGTCGTTGCGGCCACATCTCCGCCCACAACGGTTAGGACGACGACCACCGCCTTAGTGAAGCCGCGCTGTGGTTGAAGCGTCACAAGCGCCTCGCGCCCCTCAGGGCCGTGCTCTTTGTTAATCAGCGTTACGAAACAGGTGTTGTCACGGGCTAAAACTCCATAGGCAGTTAAGTTCACATTGGCAGGGTTCTTCAGGCGCGTTTCCAGAACCATGCCATGACCGCCCAGGTCAAAGGCTTTGATGCCATAGCCAAGCGGGTGAACATTGTAGCCGTTGGGCGAGGTCCAAAAGCTTGCGTAGCGGCAAGGATTGTTCTTTTCTCCAGCGGCTACCTGGTCGCCCGTATGGTAATTGATCCCCGCGGCACGGTGGGCGGCCCACCAGTGCAAATAATCCAGCCCCCACAATGCCGCCGCGAACGTGTCGCTGACATCTTTCGCGCCGCCGTTGTAGAAATTATTGGCTTCTTCCAAACGGTATGGAAGTCCGTTCGACAACGCGTCCGCTGCGAATGAGTTGTAAAGTTTCTCGTAGCCTTTGAGCCACGCAGCGGACAACATCTTATCGCGAGCGGTCGCCACATTCGTCGCCCGGTTGCCGGCGCCTCCCGGATAATCGTGTTGCGATATGAACGCGAGTTTGCCTGATTTGCCAAAATCATTGATGAAATCGCGCGCCCAGGTCGCTTTTCCCGGCGTCGCGCTGGGACCGCAGAACTTCGCATCGGGTGCAACCCCGGGAGCGGTGATTGCCTCGACGTATTTCTTCCATTCCTCACGATAGACGGGGTACTCCTTTGCGAAAACATTCGGCTCATTGCCGATTGCCAGGCACACCACACCGTTTTTGTAGCGCCCCATGATGTATTTGGCGATCCGGACCGCCTGAGGCAAGTTGCCCTCCCGCAAGCGCAAGGTGTAGATGACTTTTGCCCCGGCCGCGTTCGCGAAGGCAAAGAGGCTATCCACGTCCGGCTCCGCCGGGACGTTTACGGTTGGCCGGTCGGCAGTGTTACCGCCCACGCGCAAACTTTTGATGCCGAGCGTTTGGAAGAGAGTGATGAGCGGTTTGTTCGTGGGACTGAAGTAATAACCGCTATTTGAGTCCGCCAGCAATTTCTCCATTTCGAAACTGAACCCGGCGAAGTCTTCCGGGATGGCGGGGCCGGGCTTCGCGTCGAAGGTGACGGTGATAGGAGACTGAGCCTGTGCGCGGTTGGCCAAAATGATGAGCGCCAGAACGAAAAGGCGCGCGAGCGGGAAAGAGGTTTTCATAGTACAGGCCGATTCAAATACAGCAGAAATGGTGCTCAGGAACAGAAGGGGCGGCTATGGAACATTTGTTCTACCGCGGGCGAAGTTCCAGGATCCCGGAGCGCGGCCGGCTCGGCCGCAGCAACGTGCGAAAACCCGTTGCGTTCGCCCTACCAGGAACCTTCTGCGATAATCCGTATGTTGCTGAGCCATTCGCACAGGTTAGATGGCCCACGTTGCTGCGGCCGAGCCGGCCGCGCTCCTAGAACGGCACGCCGGGCGCGTCGAGAGCGAAGGTCATCTGCGAGGAATCGAATTTCGCGCAACCACGAACGTGCATATCGGCGAACAGGGCATTCACGCGATGGCTGTGGACAGGTGATTCGAAGGAAAACAACGTATCCTGAGAATAATTGTCAGGGTCGGCGTCCTCCGGTTCGAACGGATAATTGCAATCGCCCGACAGCAGGTACTGCGCGGGATACCGCACGTCGCGCATGCGGACGCTGCCGGCTGCCCCGGTCCTCAGATAGATCGCTCGCGAGCCCATGAAGTAATTGAATTGAGATTGCGTATAAAATCTGGACATCGACGCGCAGCGGAGCATGTTTGTGTTCCGATAATAATCACACAACGGAGCGAGCCATGGGACAGGGTTCGTGCTGGTCCAAGTGACCATGGCATGGGCCGCGGGCAAAAGTTCGCTGCTATCATCGCCATACATCTGCATGGAAACGCCGAGTTGTCGCAGTTGATTGGCGCATTGAGTGGTTAAGGCTCTTTCTTTCGCTTTTGAGAGCGTTGGAAGCAACATGCTGGCAAGGATCGCGATAATGGCAATTACCACCAACAATTCGATTAGTGTGAAGGCGAACCCGCGCCGCTCGTTTTTCAGCACAACCATACCAAAGAAAATTGACGTTCGGGCGGATGGCGTATTCACAGTAGTTTGGATTTCAGTTTGGGACCGCGGCAGCATCCCGCTGAACGGGGTCTGGAGCCTGAAGCCTGGAATTCAAAAACTGTGTGAAAACTGTCAACCGCTCCTGCTCTCATTAACACCGAGGCTTCAGCCCTTGTCATTACCCACATCTTTTGGCGGAGCGCATAAGCTGCTTTTCAACTCTTCTTCAAATCCCGTAGGGATGGCCTGTTTATAGAACGGCCGCCACCGCAACCTCACGTTTTCTTTTTGTTTTTCAGCGGCGCGGGTCGGGACGTTGCGATAGGTCGAAGCCTGATCCCCGCGCCGCTGAAAAACAAAAAGAAACGACGTTGGGGGCGTCGGTAGGCTATAAACAGGTCATCCCTACGGGATTTGAACACAGAGGCGGTGATCCCCTTTCCATCAGTTTTCCTCAAAGATCGGTCTGCAAAATGTGGGTAATGACAAGGGCTTCAGCCCGGTGCATGCGTGCCGGCGTGAGTGTTCAGCCGTTTCAACGGCTTGTCGACGGCGGACAAAGCGTTGAAACGCTTCTTTACGGTCACCCTGTCGTCACTCACCGGGCTGAAGCCTCGGTGTTAATGAGAGGGCGCAAGTAGAGAACGGCTCGCGCTAATCCAACAATATGACTCCCGCCCTCCTCATCTCTGCGAAAGCCTCTTTCACGTCCGTAGGGCTCGCATTTACCCCGCGGCAAGCATTCTGAAAGACGTGTGTCTTAAAGCCGAGTTGTGCCCCATCCAGCGCGGTAAATTTCACGCAATAGTCCGTGGCTACACCAACAATGTAGACGTCCGTGACTTTGCGTTCCTTGAGAAACTGTTCGAGACGGGTTTCTTTTTGGTGGCCGTTATCGAAGAAAGCACCATAGCTGTCAATGCGCGGATCGGTCCCTTTATGGAAAACCCGCGCGAATCGGCTTGTGTCTAAACCATCCACAAAGGCCGCACCTGGTGTATTCTGCACGCAATGGACCGGCCAAAGGATTTGTTCCAGGCTGTTTAGCATGATCCTGTCGCCAGGCTTTTTCCCCGGATAATTGGCGGCGAAACTGCCGTGATGGGCGGGATGCCAATCCTGCGCGGCAACGATCAGTTCGAACTTGGATTGCAATTCGTTGACGATAGGAACGATTTTGTCTGCCTCCGCGACGGGCAGCGGGCCTCCGGGCATGAAGTCGTTTTGGATGTCGACGATGAGCAGAGCGTTCATGGAGGAAACGTGATGTGTGATGCGTGATGCGTGATGAGGGAGCGCATACGCTGCTTATGGGAATAAAATGAACTCCGGTGGGACATGGTCCACGAGCCAAACATTGTTGGCCGAACGATAGAAGACATGGCCTGCTGGATGCATGTCGCCGGCTCGTATGGTGAGCAAAACCGGCCGGCCACGACGAGCGCCGACCTTGAGCGTTGTGGCTTTGTCCGCCGACAAATGAACGTGGTGCCGCTGCATCTTCAACAATCCTTCGCGGCGGATCGTCGCGACGAACTTCTCGGGCGTTCCATGATATAGGAGGTCGGGCGGTGTGGCGGGGGCATATCCGAGTTCCACTTCGACGGAATGACCCTGATTGGCGCGGATGCGAAGGCCATCATCGCTGAAAGCAAAGCGCTTTTTCTCGCTGGTGGCCACGATGTGGTCGAGTTGCTCCCGGGCCAAAGAAATACCATGCCGGTTCACCGCTTGAAGCAATTCATCTACGGCAACCCAGCCGGCCTCATCCAATTGCAGGCCCACTTGTTCGGGTTCATGCCGAAGAATCAGGCTAAGGAATTTGCTGGTCCTGATGGCTTCTTTCGGGGTCATGCGGTTACACAGTAAGAGGTTCCCGTGCCTTCAACCATTCTGGCGGGATGCTTTCATGGCCAGCGCTCATCGCGACGATTCCACCGACGATCGCGCACGTGGTATCACGGTCACCCAGTCCTTCTACCGTGGCCCAAAGGGCATCCGTGTAGCTGTCCGGGTGGCGAGCGGCGCACCAAAGACAAAAGGGAACGGTATCAGAGGCAATGACGCGAGAGCCGTTTCCAAGAAGTCTTGCGGCTGTTCTGGGCGATGTCTCGAACCGCAGGCCCAACGCCGTTTGCAAGCCGTAATAGGTTTCCGTTTGGGGAAGGCGCTCAAAAACGAATTCAATCAACGCGGGAGTCGCCTTTGTTGAACGCCGGTCTTCTCGGGCCATCCATGCCGCCGCTAAAGCTACTGCCACCGCGCCGGTTTTGCCGTCTGGATGTGCGTGAGTTACCTCGGCGGAGCACTTGGCTTCGTAAACCACTCGGTCGTAGTCGTCGCAGAAGTATGCCCCTATTGGCGCTGAGCGCATGGCCCCGCCGTTGCCGCAGGACCCTTGCCCATCGAAGGCCTGGCTGGCTACCGCCTTCCACGAGAGTCCTTCATTGATCGCGAAAAGGATTTGTCGTGCCATACCGCCGTAACCACGATCCGGCTCGCGGATGAACGCCTGGGCGAAAGCCGCGGCCAATATGTCCTGATCAATTCGGCCTTGGCGTTTCAAACAACGAACAATGGAAAGCGCCATGATGGTGTCGTCCGTGACAATCCATGGCCGCGGCGGCGGAGTGCGGTTTGCAAGCCGGCTCTGGATGATGTCAGTGGCAGTGAAGAACGTTTCGCCAAAACCGTCGCCCACCGAAAGGCCATCCAGGGCGAGCAGTGCGCGCCGCATCCGGTCCTCGTGGTCTTTTGGCTCTCGATTGTTCATGGTTGTGTTCAGTGTTCCTTCTGTTCCAGTCGAAGTTGGGCGCGAAGTTCCATTAGCAGTTCGCCAAGCCTGTTTTTTCCGGTTCCGTCGCCGCCATCGGCCCAGTAGGAGTCATTGCGAGTGTGCTCAACAAGCGTCGCGTCCCCAGTTGAGAGCAAAAGCGAAGTCAGGCGCGGATGTTGGCTGAATTTGGCGCGTAGCGCTTGCCGCATGGCATCATCTTTGACAGTTGCCCAGTCAGAGCGTAACGGGTGCGCCCGACTCCGTCCCAGGCGAGCCGCGATCATCGGAGACTTGGCTTGCCTGATCGTCTCCTCGTGGCCATTTCCGACGAACTTTTGGGCCTGAAAGTAATGCTCCGAGGTCGGCCAAACCCGCCCTTTTACTTCGATCGGAAAGGGGGCGAAGTTCGAGAATTCCCCGAACTTGTCCTTGACTCGATAAAATGGAATCGTGGTCATACGGGATGGCGTTTCGTTAGTGGTCTTATGTCTGGTTCTCTGCAAAATCACCGCATAAGCGTGTTCATACGACATAGATAGTGTTCTTATAACACCTTGTCAAGGGGCAATAATATGTTGCAGGAGACGACGTAAGGAGTCTCTGATCGTTTTGCATGCAACGCGTGCGGTAACCGAAACCGGCCCTTGGGCACTCGCGGCGCACCGACACGATGAGCGAGTGCCAACGAACGCTTTTGGACTGCGGCGGCAAGCCTAGCGCGACGCCGCTTTTTCGACGGTCCGAAAGCGGCGTCGCGCTCCGCTTGCCGCCGCAGTCCAAAATGACTCGGACGAGTTCATCGGCATTGTACCATCAGGGTGCGAAAACGATTTGCGGTGTCCGGGAATCGTGGTTGAATCGCCGCGATGAAGATTTTGGTCATTGGGTCGGGCGGGCGTGAACATGCGCTGGTATGGAAACTGGCGCAGTCGCCGCATGTCGAGCGGATGTGGTGCGCCCCCGGAAACGCGGGCATCGGGCGCGAACCCCTGGCGAAGAATGGGGCGATGGTTGAGTGCGTGGTGATTGGAGCGGGGATCTGCCGAGATTGCTGGCGTTTGCAAAGGAGAAGGGCGCTGACCTGACGGTGGTTGGGCCGGACAATCCATTGGCGCTGGGGATCGTGGATCTCTTTGAGGAGAATGGCTTGCGGATATGGGGGCCAAACCGGGAGGCGGCACGGTTTGAGGCGTCGAAAGCCTTTGCCCAGCGTTTTATGGAGCAATATGGGATTCCGACCGCGCGGGCCGGGACTTTCGAGGAGCCAACCGCAGCCAAAGCTTTTGCGGCGTCGCTCGCTGGGCGGTGCGCGGTGAAGGCAGACGGTTTAGCGCTGGGCAAAGGCGTGCTGATTTGTCGAGACATCGAGCAGGCGGAGCGTGCGATTCGGGAAATTCTGGTGCAGAAGTCGTTTGGCGCGGCGGGACGGCAAATCGTCATTCAGGAATTGCTCGAAGGGGAAGAAATCTCATTACACGCGCTGTGTGATGGCACAACCGCTAAACTGTTTCCAACCGCCCAGGACCATAAACGCGCGCTCGATGGCGATCAGGGGCCAAACACAGGCGGCATGGGGACATATTCGCCCACGCCATTTCTGAACGATTCGGAGTTGGCGGACGCGCGGCAAAAGATCATCGAGCCCTGGCTGCGTGGTTGCGCCGCCGAGGGAATTGATTACAAAGGGATACTGTACCCGGGTGTGATCCTGACGCGAGAAGGCCCGAAGGTGCTGGAGTTCAATGCGCGGTTTGGAGACCCCGAGACGCAGGTTTACTTACCTCGTTTGGAGAACGATCTCGTCGAGGTATTGGATGCCAGCGTCAGGGGAGGGCTCGGGGCGATCGAGTTGAAGTGGGCTCCAACTGCGGTGGTTTGCGTGGTGATGGCGTCTGGTGGTTACCCAGGGAGCTATGCCAAACACAAGCCAATCTCCGGTTTGGAGGAGGTGGCCAGAATGCCGAACAGCAAAGTGTTTCACGCCGGGACTGCGGCTGAAGGGGATAAGGTAGTGACCAATGGGGGCCGGGTTTTGGCAGTGACGGGGTGGGGGGAGACGCTGGAGAAGGCGCGAACGGTAGCGTATGCTGCGGTTGAAAAAATTCGTTTCGAGGGGGCCCAATGGCGCAAGGATATCGGCGCGAAAGCGCTGGAGCGTAAGGTCGTGCAGGCGCCATCAGCTAACCAGGCTGGGCTCCGCAACTTTGGTGTAAATCGGACCCGAGGGTGAGAGTTGACTTCGAATCAGGTAAATGCTGGTTGCCTCCCACTCGCCAAAGAACGTCGAAGCGGATAATTCAGCTTCGGCCAATCGAGCTGCATCCCGGCGCGATAGGTGTTTGACGCGCCCGAGCGTTATGTGGCCATGGAATGCTTCAGTGCCGCCTTCACCGGCGGAGGTGCTTCGAGCGCGATGAACATTCTCCACTGTTCTTGGGGACTATCCACAGGCATATGTTACGTTAGTCGAAGATCGTGAACGGGCACAAATGATACAAAGATGTGATGAGTAAGTTGCCGGAAATTTACCAGTTCATCCCGTTGGATATGAAACGTAATAGCTTTATGAAATATATAGCTCAAGTTCTGGTTGCCAGCGTCACCTTGTCTGGCGCAGGTCGGGCTTCCTCCGCCGAGTCAGACCTCTTTTTCGCCGCCCTGACTAAAGCAGCCTCTGGAGAATCAACCGTCGAAACAACAAGGCTCGAGGCTGAGGAAACCAAAGAGCCAGCCGCTAATGACGCCTGGCTTGGAATTTCAACCAGCGAGGCCACAGAGACAGTCAGTTCTCAGTTGAACTTGCAACCTGGGGTTGGCCTGGTCATCAATTTTGTCGCCACCAACAGTCCGGCGGCCAAAGCCGGCCTTCAGAAAAACGACGTCCTGGTTCATTTCGATGACCAGGAGCTCGTGCATCCCGCCCAATTGCGCAAGCTCGTCCTGATGCATAAGGAGGGGGACGAGGTTAAACTCGGCTACTTTCGCGGAGGAAAAGAACATTCGGTTTCGGTAACCCTGGGAACGACGGCGCGTCATGCTTCGTGGGATGACACCCAGCGCGCCTTCGAACTGAAGCTCAATGATTTTAAGCATTTGTTCGAGGATAACGGCGAGTTAAAGGAGCAACTCAACCAACACTTGAAAACTTTCCGGGAATCACTGGGCAACTTGAAAATTGACGATGATGTCAAATTGAGGATTCGCCGCGGAATGGAAGACGCGCGCAAAGCGCTGCGCGAAGCGCTGCAGAATACGACCAATGTGGATGCCGTCCTCGACCCTGTACGCAAGGCGCTGGAGGAACTTTCTCGTTCCAAAATCGTGCTCGATGACAAGTCCAGCGTGCTCGCTCGCAGCGCCGATAAGGGCGTGAAGAGCCTGGTCAAAGCCGATGATTCGGGCACCATTGTCCTGCTAAGCCATCCGAAACTCCATCTCACCGCCCACGATAATGAAGGCAAGTTGCTGTTCGATGGCGAGATTGAAACCGACGCTCAGCGGGATGCGGTCCCGCGCGACCTTTGGCAGCGGGTCGAGCCGCTCCTGGAGAAGATGGAGCCCACAGAGTTGGAGGAACCCGGAAAGTAGGGACGGTCTTGTCTTCTAACACCTGTCACAATTCCCCCTTTTGTTCCGCCGGCTTACTGTTACATTCCAGCCATGCGCAGAGTGATCTACCCGGGCAGCTTCGACCCTCTCACCAACGGCCACTTGGATGTTATCCAACGGGCCACCAAGCTATTTGACCGCGTAATCGTTGCGGTGGCGAAGAGCGAGAGCAAAAATCCGCTGTTTACGCTGGAAGAACGCGTGGATTTGGTCGCTGAAGCCGTCCGGCATTTGCCCAACGTTGAGCCTGATTCGTTCGACGGTCTGCTGGTAGATTACGCCGAGAGACGCTCAGCCCAGGCGGTGATCCGGGGGTTGCGAGCCGTGTCCGATTTTGAATTTGAATTTCAATTGGCCCTGATGAATCGTAAATTAAATGAGAGAATCGAGACGATTTTCATGATGCCAAAGGACACCTACACCTTTCTCAGTTCGCGGATCGTCAAGGAAATTGCGCGTCTGGGGGGCGATGTTAGCGCGTTCGTGCCGGCGCACGTGCGGCAAGCCTTGGCGGACAAATTAGTGAACGCGCCGGCTTAGTTGGGAGTTTTATGCCGATTACGGTGAATTTGCGCCACCTGGAGGCGCACAATAAACGGCTTACCGGCGAGTTGCCGGTCGAGGAGTTGGATCTGGATCTCCGTGACGAAATGGTGCAGGCGCCGTGGCCCCTGGAATACGACCTGGAAGTGCAGAAGCTCGATGAGGACCTGTTGGTTCAGGGCAAACTGCGCCTGGTGCTGACTTGCCAATGCGTGCGATGCCTCAAGCCGGTCGAACGCGCGGTGGAATTGGACCCTTGGGCCTGCCATTTGCCCTTACAGGGCGAGGAGGCGGTTCCGGTCACTAATGATTTGGTAGACTTGACGGGCAGCATTAGGGAAGATATTTTGCTTGAGTTTCCGCAACATCCGTTGTGTGATCCGGAATGTGGCGGGCTGCCTAACTCGTTGAACGGCAAGAAGAAAACCGCAGGCAGCACAGGCCGCACCGAAGGCCCTTCTGCCTGGTCTGAATTGAATAAACTGAAGTTTTAGTATTAGAAATTTTATTTATGGGTGTTCCGAAGCGAAAACCGTCTAAGAGCCGTCAACGTATGCGGCGAGCCTACAACAGCGTGCTGAAACTTCCGCAGTTAAGCACCTGTCCCCAATGCGCGGCCCCTTATGTGCCGCATCGCGTCTGCCCTGCTTGCGGCTACTACAAAGGCCGCCAGGTGTTGACCGTTACGGCCGGCGCCTAATCTCCGCAGGCACGCGGCCCCACCAGTTCGCCGCGTTGCTGCCATCTTTATGCGTATCGCAGTGGATGTCATGGGTGGCGACCACGGCTGCGGGGTCGTCATCGAAGGCGCCAAGCGGGCGCTTCAGGCCGACAAAAAAATCACCACCCTTTACCTTGTCGGCAACAAGGCCTCGATCCACGCCGCGCTTCCTAAAGGCGGGTTCCGCGACCACCGGGTGCGCGTCGTCCATGCCAGCGAGGTTTTGACGATGGACGACAAGCCGGCTGCCGCCGTGCGTCGCAAAAAGGATTGCTCCATCGCCCGGGCAATTGAGCTGGTTCACGACGGCAAAGCGGATGCCGTGGTTTCACCGGGCAACACAGGCGGCATCTTCGCCGCAGCCACGTTCAAATTGGGGCGAATCCCCGGCGTGGACCGCGGCGCTCTGGCCACGGTAATGCCACGTCCCGACCGTGAATTCGTCCTGCTCGATGCCGGCGCGAATATCGAATGCAAGCCGCTGCACCTGGCGCATTTCGCGGT
>Ga0193692_1000324_pt1 | contig 11897 bp, 12 predicted proteins | sample L3a1metaG_FD_144917 | JGI IMG/M metagenome (GOLD analysis project Ga0193692, IMG submission 144917) | Soil microbial communities from a riparian zone of the East river system, Colorado, United States - L3a1 | ecosystem: Environmental > Terrestrial > Soil > Riparian zone | place: USA: East River... | reverse complement strand
CCGCCAAACGCTCGATTTGCCAGAATTTGAGCTCCGGATGCAGTTGTTTGAGGGCAGCGGCTTGCTCGGCCATGGAGCTATCGGTGATTACAATCTCGATCGAGGCATCGCGGATGATGTGGGATACTTCCTGGGCTTTCAGGAAATTGTTGATGGGGACGACAACCCCGCCTGCGGACATAATGCCGAAGAGGGCGGGAACGAATTCCGGACAATTCTTGAGCCAAAGGCCGATTCTTTGGCCGGGATAGACCTGGTGTTCGCCTTGCAGGGACGCAGCCAGGCTTTGGGTCTGGCCCAGCAGCTTTTCGTAGCTAACCTGCTCTTCCCCCGACAAAATTGCCGGTTTGGAGGCGTGTTTGCGCGCGGCAGCAGCCAGAGCCGAAGGCAGGTTCATGATCAAACTTAAATCCACCCCGGCAGATGGTGAAGCTAAAATGCTGGGGTAAAAACCCGTATTGGCAATGGTGGTATTTCCTTTTTTGGAGTTCATATCCCTGTTCTATATTCCCGCAGTGATCGATACCGACCAGAAGTTGAACGCGTTTTTGCCCCGCATTCGCTCTGCTGATTGGATCGCGCTCGATACGGAGGCGGACAGTCTTCACGCTTATCCGGAAAAGCTGTGCCTTGTGCAGATCTCCCTGCCCGGAGAAGATGAACTACTCGATCCGCTCTCGGAGGCAAACCTCAAGCCAATTTTCGACCTGCTCTCGACGCGGGAACTTATCCTTCACGGGGCTGACTATGACCTTAGGCTCTTGCGCAAGACCTGTGGCTTCGTCCCCGCTGCGATCTTCGACACGATGCTTGCGAGCCGGCTTCTGGGCTGCCGTGAGTTTGGGCTGAACAGCCTCGTTTCCAATTACCTGAAGGTGACCCTGGAAAAGGGCCCGCAAAAAGCCAATTGGGCCCAGCGACCGCTCACGCAGCGCATGGCCGAATATGCGCGCAATGACACGCACTATCTCAAGCCGCTCGCGGACCTTCTGCAAAAGCAATTGCGCGAAAAAGGGCGTCTGGCGTGGCACCGTGAAACATGCGATTGCCTGATAAAGGATTGCGCCCAGATTCGGCCGAGCGATCCGGATGTGGTCTGGCGCGTCAAGGGGAGTCACCGATTAGCACCACCCGCGCTTGGGGTGTTGCGCGCGATCTGGCACTGGCGGGAAACGGAAGCCGTCGGCGCGAATAAGCCGCCCTATTTTGTTCTCCCACCCGAAACGATGGTCGATCTTGCCGATGCGGCCGTCCAATCACGTTCGTTAAAAGAGATTTTGCCCAGGCACATTTCGCCGCGCCGACGACAAGGAATTCTGGAAGCCATTGAGAAGGGCTTAGCGGCTGAGAAACTTCCAGTCGTGCTCCGATCGCAGCCTTATCGGCAAAGTGAAAGCGAAAAGAGGCGGATGCAGGAATTGGAAAAGATTCGCGATCGCCGCGCCGCCGAACTGGACATCGATCCCACCTTGATCGCGAGCCGCGCCATGCTCGTCCTGCTCGCCAAAGACCGAGCGAAGCACGAGCAGGAACTGATGAAGTGGCAACGCGAGTTGCTGACGCCGTGAGGCGTAAACGTGAGTGTGCAACGCACCTATCCAAAGCCGAGTTAGTCAGACAGAAGCAGGGGGTGGCTTTTGATCTGACAAGGTCGGACTGACTCAGACAAGGTCGGACCAGGTCAGACGCAGGCGACGAACCGTCTGAGTTCGTAAGAGTTAGTGTCTGAGTGCGTCCAAAAACTTACCGACCGCAACCTTGCGTAGGCTTGCGGAGCCTTCCGTGTCACGTTTGAGCTTAAAGTAGAACCCTCAACCTAATCCCGTCCGCGACTCGGGGAGTGAGCCGCGGACAGGGACCAGGCGTGGGCCGGTATGAGCCGATTGCGACTTTCTTAAGATGTCAATGAGCGGTCCACGGCGATAAACGCCGGGACGATTTACGACGCCGGATTCGCGATCCAGATTCTGAATCTGAAACGCAGTTCCGATTTCATAAAATCTCCAGCAGTTTAACAGGAGTTATGAGGAAGTCTGGCGAGCTTGAACCGTATGAGCCTTACGAGCAATTTGAGCGCGTTGAGCAAGTTGGGGTTTGACAATTTTTACAAGGAGGCAGCAAAGAAGCAGAGAGCTGGTAGGAACCAAATGACACGGAAAAGTGTGATTGTGTAGGACTGACCCTAGCCTAGCATGCTTTTTGACGCCGGCTGAAATTATGAATGATCTACCAAAACCCGTCGCAGAACTCGTGGACGTCCTGGCCGTTATGCCGGGCGCCGTCGCCGTCGTTCTTGGTGGTTCGCATGCGCTTGGATCCAACGACGCCGGAGTGACTGGGACCTCGGCCTTTACTATCGCGGCAAAATCGATCTCACGGCGCTCGAAGCTCGCGGAGTCGTTTATCCTCCCGGTTCGTGGGGGCGCCTGATGAACGGTGGTGCCTGGCTGCGCTGCGGAGGCGAAAAGGTCGATGTGCTCCTGCGCGATCTCGACATCGTCGATCATTGGACGCGCCGCGCCGAGAACGGCAAGTTCGAGGTGGACGCCCTGCTTGGGTACGGCGCCGGGATTCCCACATACATCCTCAGCGCCGAACTCGCCTCGTGCCGACTGCTCCGTGGTAATATCCCGGCGTCACTATTTCCCGCGAAGCTCATTGCCGCAGCACCGCCCCGGTGGCGCTTCTGCCGATCGTTCAGCCTCGACTACGCGCGCATGCACGCGAGGCGTGGCAACCTCGTGGGGACCACCGTGCAAGCAGCCAAAGCGGTCATGGAAGAGGCCCACGCGATTGTGTGCGAACGCGGCCAGTGGGTCTGCAACGAGAAACGTTTGATCGAAACCGCGGGCCTCACCGGCCTGTACGCCCTCTTTGCTCAAGTCCCTGCAGAGACTCCAAGCCTCATCCAGTGGGTCGATCTCCTGGCAGATCAACTCGGAGTGCCGCGAGGAGAGATTACGCCTTGGAAATGAGGCGGACGGGATTTCACGTTAGACGAAACACCTGCGCTGGCATCCGCTCGCGTTTGAGAGCAAGTGCTGATTTTAGAGCGGTGAGCGGCAGGGTATTCACCACGTCTTCTTTTGTGAGCCAGCCTTTGCGTGCGATACCGGCGCCGAGCCGGAGGAAACCTGCGTGCTCGTTTCGGTGAGCATCGCAATTAATGACGCATTTCACCCCCTTGGATTTGGCGTAAGACCAGAGCCGCCAATCCATGTCGAAACGATAGGGGTTCGCGTTGAGCTCGATCCAGGTGCGAGTTTCGGCGCAGGCGTCGATGACGGCGCGCTGGTTGACCTTGTAGCCTTCGCGTTCGAGGAGAAGCCGACCGGTGATATGACCGAGCGCGTGAACGTTGGGGTTTTCGGCAGCGCGAATGAGGCGGCGGGTCATTTCGGCTTCGTCGCTGGAGAATCCCTGATGGAGGCTGGCGATCACTACATCCAGCTCGGCGAGGAGGGCGTCATCGAAATCGAGTTTGCCATCAGTGAGAATGTCGACCTCGCTCCCGGTCAATAAACGAAAGTCTTTTCCTTCGTTGGAGAGGCGCTGATTGATCGCGTGGATTTCCGCTATTTGAGCACGGAGCCGTTCGGGCGTGAGGCCGTTGGCCTGGAAGGATGATTTGGAGTGATCGGTAATAGCCCAGTAACTGCAACCGAGTCCCTCCATGTAGGCTGCAATGTCCTCGATAGTGCTTCGGCCGTCGCTCCACGTGGAGTGATTGTGAAGGGAGCCGCGCAGTTCTGTCCATTCGAGCAGGCGCGGAATGTCACCTTTTTCAGCGGCAGCGAATTCGCCCTGATCCTCGCGCAATTCGGGCGGAACATAGGCCAGATCGAGGGCGTGATAAATTTCCTCCTCGGTGCGGCAAGGGACGAGCAGTTTGGGATCGCGAGTTTCGTCGGCGCTGCGAAAGAGGCCGTATTCGTTCAAGCGGAGGCCGCGTTGAATGGCGCGCTGGCGCATGACGATGTTGTGTTCCTTGCTGCCGGTGAAGTAGGCGAGCGCAAATGGGAACTCAGCATCGCTGACGACGCGGAGGTCGGCCTGAATGCCGCCCTTGAGGATGACGCTGGCCTTGGTATCGCCTTTGGCGCTGGTGCTAACCACTTCCGGTTGCTGCACGAAACAATCGAGGACAGCCTGCGGATTGGGTGTGGAGGCGAGAAAATCGATATCGCCGATGATCTCCTTTGAACGGCGCACGCTACCCGCGGTGCTGCAGCGAACCACATCAGGATGTGACCGCAATGATTCGAGCAGGGGCTCAGAAGCGACAAGGGCATCGCAGAGCAAATGACGCGAGGCAAAGGTGCGGCGGAATTGAATTCCCTCGAGGATTTTGGCCTGGGTTTTTTCGCCGAAACCATCAAGCCCGGCAATTTTAGAGTCCCTGCAGGCGGCTTCGAGTTGCTCAATGGAGGTGATCCGCAACTTGTCGTAGAGCGCTTTGACCTTGCGCGGGCCGAGGCCGGGAATCTGCAAAAGGCCGAGCAAGCCTTCGGGAACAGAGGCCTTGAGGTGCTCGTAATAAGGCAGCCTGCCGGTCGTGATCAGTTCTGTAATCTTCTTCTGGATGGCGTCCCCGATGCCTTTGACTTCACCGAGGCGATTCTCGCTGATGAGTTTGTCGAGCGGCTCCGTCAAACTTTCGAGGGCCCGGGCGGCGTTGGCGTAGGCACGGGATTTGAAAGGGTTTTCGCCCTTCAAATCGAGCAATACGCCGATTTCGACCAACAGCTCGGTCACCTGATCTTTGTCCATAGAGTGAAAATAAGATAACATGGAACAGAGAAAAGACTCCTTTTCAAGCGCAGTTGAACCGATGATTTAAAAAGCGAGACGGCCGCAGAAGACAAGAATGTCAACGCATCGCGCACAACCGGTGGCGCTCACGATCGCTGGCTCAGACAGCGGCGGTGGAGCGGGGGTGCAGGCAGACCTAAAAACGTTCGCATCATTGGCGGTGCACGGGGCAACGGCGGTTACGTGCATCACAGCGCAGAGTCCAAATTCCATTTCAGCCATCCGGCCGCTGCGCGCCTCGCTCGTTCGCGCACAGATCGAAGAAGTCGTGGAAGCATTTTCACCTGCCGCGTGCAAAACGGGGATGCTGCTGTCGAGCGAGATTATCCGGACGGTGCATCAATTTGTGCGGGAGAGGCCGCTGCCGCTGGTAGTGGACCCGGTAATGATTGCGACTTCCGGGGCCCGTTTACTGCGGCCGAGCGCGTTGCGCGCGTTGAAAGAGCTCTGTTCTGCAGCCGTCCTTGTGACACCAAACCTCGCGGAAGCAAGGGTGTTCTCGGGACGCAAGGTTGATTCTCCGGAGGAGATGCGAGCGGCTGCACGCATAATACACAGTCAACTCGGATGCGCTGTTCTGGTCAAAGGCGGGCATCTGAAGGAGTCGTTGTCTGCAATCGATATTTTCTTCGACGGGGAGGAGGAAGTTCCCCTGGTAGCGCCGTTCATTTCGCAGGTGAATACCCACGGGACCGGTTGCACTTACTCGGCGGCCATTACGGCACTGCTGGCGCGCGGGGCGGGATTGCGGGAGGCGGTGGAAGAGGCCAAGGGATATATTACCCAGGCGATCGCACAGAGCGTCCGTGTGGGAGAATTCGACGTCCTGAACAGCTTCTGGGGCGGGAGGATTTAAGCCGTCTTCAGGAGGTAAAGTTTTGTCAGATTTATCCAATACGCACGCGCGGAGCGGCGTCTGATCTTCAGGACTTATGAAGCGAGGCGTGGTGGTTTTGGCGGTGGTGTGTACGCTCTTTTTGGCTGAAAAGATAAAAGCCGACGAAGCGCGGACCTACTACTACCAAATGGTTTGCGGATCCGAGAAGGACTTCTCCAAAAAACCGGGCGCCAAACCGATCGGCTTGAAGTTGCGGAACCAGCTGGAGAACCGTTTCCGCTGGAAACACTTTGCCGAACTGACGCATGGAGAGTGCGTGCTCCCGTCCGATCACGGAACGGTAATTGTCAAGCTACCGGAAAATCGAGAGCTACGACTGCATCGCAATGGCAAGCAGCTTGAAGCACAACTTTTCCGGAATGGACAGGTCGTGCGGACGACTCGAACAGCAATCGACCTTGAGCCGATGATCATGGGTGGTGACCAGGTGCAAGAGGGATGCTGGTTTGTGATTCTGCGCTCGGACAAGCCGACTACAATGACGGTGGCGGCGGAGAAGAATTAAGGTTCTTCGCTCTGATAGAACACATTTAAGCGGCCTGAAGTAGAACGCTGGAGAGCTTTGAGCTTCGCTGATAGTCCGCCCTCACCCTGACCCTCTCCCCGAGGAGAGGGAAACTTAAGCGGCCTGAAGTCGCCTGAAGTCCGCACGCCGGTTCCTGTGTTTAACCCCCAGAATTCGGCATTGCTGATTCCGATTGGCTGATCTTTTATTTCCGGTATGACCTTCCGTCCACGCGCCGTTTGGTTTTTTCTCATCGTCACAATCCTGTTTGTCTGCGGGTTCAAATCGGTGGCAGCGCCGCCGCGGATCGTGTTGATTTCGGGAGAACCGGAATATTTTTCATCGAACAGTCTTCCAGCTTTTGCGCGGCTGCTGACGACCAATTACCAGTGTCGCTGCACGTACCTGGAACGAACGGCGAGCAATAACATTCCCGGATTGGAGGCGCTGGAAACGGCTGACCTGGCAATCCTGTTTGTGCGTCGCCTGACATTGCCCGACGATCAGTTGGGCCGCCTCAAGAAGTATCTGGACTCAGGGAAGCCTCTGATTGGCCTGCGGACGGCGAGCCACGCATTCGAGAATTGGAAGGAATGGGACCATGAAGTGCTGGGCGGGAATTATCACATGCATCACGGAAACACGCTAGTGGCAACCGCCCGAGTGAATGCCACGGAGCGCAACCATCCGATCCTGCGGAATGTGACGCCAGAATTTAAAACGGGTGGTTCGTTGTACAAGACTTCACCGCTCGGTGAGCATACGACCTTGTTGGTGATGGGGAGCGTAGAAGGGCAACCGCCTGAACCGATGGCGTGGACGCATGAGTACAAAGGATCGCGTGTTTTTTACACCTCGCTCGGTCACCCGCAGGATTTTGAAAACACCGCCTTCCGCCAGATGCTGATCAATGCGGTGTTCTGGTGCCTGGAGATAGAGCCGAAGTAACAACAACCCCTTACCGCACGAAGGCGTCGTAAAGGGCCTGGCCCTTTTTGCGCTGTTCGACGAGCAGTTCCGGCGAAGGCTTTGCGGCTTCTTCAATCACGAAGCGATAGGAGAGCGTGAGCGGCTCGCCTTTCTTTAAGCTGCGCTTGAAGAAATAGCCGAAACGGCCATAGTCGCGCATCGAAAGTTCTTCCACTGGATTGGAGGGCGGGTTGAGTTGGGTGGAAGCGTACCAATGTTCGCCGATTGGAAAAATCAGCCGCACCCATTTCAGATCGGATCCTTTAACGACTTTATCCGGCTCGTAAACGTAAGCCGTTTCCTTCGCGCGTGTCGCTACTTCATTGCTGGCGCGGAAGTGGATGCCGGAATGTTGAAGATCGCCGACGAAACGCAAATCGCGCTCCGGCGTGAGGACGAAGAGGCAATCGATGAGGAGCGCGCCATTGCCTTCGCGATGTATCGTAATGGTTCGCTGCTCGTTGAGGAGCAGATTGCTTCCGGACTCATCCTTTTTGGCTGCGTGCCAGCCAACGGCAGCGACGAGTTTGGCACTGCCCCCCTTGTCGGAAGAGGTCACATCGGTCCGGACAATCCGGTCGAGCGTCATCGTGCAACCTTTGGTCATATGCCAGAGGTCATCGGTGCCGAGAGCGGATTCGATTTTCCAGCCGATGAAAATGCCACGGTGATGAGGATAGAGTCCAGTGGTCTTGCCGTTCGAGTCGAGCCCGGGATTGGTGAGGAGAGCGCCATCGGGCGCAAACACATGAAGGTAGGGCTTAAACTGCCCCTTGCCGTAGATGAACCTGGCAATCGGCTTGCCTCCTTCCAGAAAATCGACTTTTTCGCCGGGTGCATCTTTGTTTTGGCCGGATTCGATTTTCCAGTCAGCGGCTGGCGAGCCGATGCGACTGAGGCCCAGCAAAAGAATGAGAACGAAGAGTTGTGAAGCTCGGATACTCATAGGTGAACAGGAATGAACGCTTGCAATGCCGGCGAGGACGGTCAAGAGGAATTGAGCGAGTTATTCGAAGATGCGAAGGATCCGTTCGAGCCCGCGGGAACGCATGGGCTGATCGGCGGGGTCGAAAAGATTGCGATGCGCGCGGTCGAGGTCGAACTGGAGAAGGAAGCCGATGCTATGGGCTCCACGGTTGTTGTCGCGAATCGCATCGATTCCATACGCGTAGGCTACCAGGATTTGCCATGCGTCTTTGGGGGAACGATAAATGATTCCTCCGCTCACGCCTGAATGCCAATGGCCTGGCTGTTCGAGGCCGGTGACGTATTGCACACCGGCTGTGGTAGCCTGAAAGTTAAGCGCCCAGTTTTTATTGGCATCGAGTGGAATTCCATACTGACCGCCCAGTAATGCGAACCTGCTGGCACTGATCTCGCGATAGTAATAGCCGGGCAACGTGAGCGGGAACTCAGCTACGAGCGGAAGGATGCCACCGAGGCGGTAGGCGCTGAAACGGTCCGTATCGAGGCCCGCGCCATAGGTGAGGTTTACGCTGAAGCTGTGACGTAGTTTCGGGAGCGTATAGGCCAGGAGTGCGCGTCCCCAAAACAGATGAGACATCTGGTTTAGCTGCCGGTCACCGAAACCATAGGTCCCTGGATCGAACCGGTACATGTATTCGTACCAAAGGGAGAGTTCCATTGCGACGTCGGGAAATATCAGCGGCTCCATTCCACCAAAACGAAAGCCGGTCCGAAAATTGAGCGTTGGCTGGTCTGGCGGGAGGACGAATCCGGGCGCTGTGTCCTTGTCGCGAGCAAAGATGGATTCATGGAATTCAGCGCGAATGAGGCCATTAAGGGGAATGCGCTGGCCCGGGTTGAAGAGATGATAGACGCTGCCCGAGAAGCCGCCGCCGTGACCAGTGAAGGATTCCTCGCGGAGATATGTACCCTGGCGGATCTCGCTGTAACTGTCTGCAAAGCCTCCCCCCGAAATGCCGATTCCCAAATCGGTTGTCTCGCCGAAGAGGTGCATGAACCCTGCTTCCGCATCCAAATAAACGGGCGCGACTGCCAAGCGAAGGGTCAGGTTTGATTTGTAGAAGTTGGGGAGATTGGCGTAATAGAAAGCGTAGGCCGCGAGAGGGGCGTGTCCCTGGAGGGGATAGTTATATCCCAGTTGAATCAGTTCGCGCTTGGTGGGATCGATCTGGGCGTGGAGCGATTGAGCGAGCCAAATCAGCATCAAGAGCGCTGCCGCCAAGCGAGATAGCATATTGCGGCCATCTCTTTACGAGATTGAAAACCAAGCCGCAATACTTGAATGCCCCCAGTCTGCTAACGGGTTAAGACGCCACGTTTTCGGCGGCTTCCGGCTATCAGCGTTTGGGACCGGCTTAGCGAATCCGCGTATCGTTAATCGCAACGCCAAGCAGCGCGATCACTGTAATGACCATCCACAAGTCCATACGCGGATAATTTCTGAGTCGCTGGAAAGTTTATAGCTAGGTATGAACCGGAAAATGGGTGGAGGTAATAGCCGTAGAGCCGAACCGGACAAATGTAGGTACTAAGGTTAATAGAAGAAGGACACGTCGGGAGCGAACAAGGGAAGCGGACAAAAAACGGTCCGGGCGACGAGAGCCAAGGAGGTGCGGCTGGAGAAGCCGGCTGAAAAACACCCGTCACCCGGACACACTCATGTTGGTTTTGGTAGGTGCAGTCTGCACAATAGGGTAGGGTGTAGGTATGGGGTACATACCCACTCGCGCGTAGGGAAAGCGGGAAGACAGGCCCTACTCGCATTTTATAATTACCGCGCTACGATGCCGGAATGAGCGACTCAGCTTCAGCAGTTCGGCAACTTCTGGAGACCGAAAGATTGGCGGACCTTGGTCCGGAACGAAGGGACAACGGGTTTTCCACAAAGGAGATCGACCGTGTTCTGGACAGTGCTCTGAAGGCGAGCGGCGAGTCCGCCGAGCTGATACGCGCTTTGCTTTATTTATGGCACGACCATCTGGACGAATCGCATTCGATCGCGCAAGGAATTGAGAATCAAGACGGCAGCTACGTCCATGCCTTGATGCACCGGCGGGAACCAGATTACGGAAACGCGAAGTATTGGTTTCGACGAGTGGGAAAGCATCCTGTCTACGCGCAACTTCCGGAGCGGGCGAACAAAGTGCTCACGGGCGCGAATGCCGCCGTGCGGAAGGAACTGATTCGCGGGGGAGAGTGGGATGCATTTGCGTTTGTCGATTGCTGCGAACGGGCAGAGGGTGCAAAGGGCGATTTTCAAGCGGCCCTCCAGCAACTCCAGGCTGAGGAGTTCGCCGTCCTGCTGAATCACCTACTCGGCGAGGCGGGAGAGCGGAACGCTTAGAAACACACTCATGAAGCGGCCTTCAGAGCCGCGGAATTCTATTTTACCCCCAAGCAACCGGGCTCGTTCACGCATGCCGAGCATTCCCAACTCCGCATGACTGGACGGCTTCCCTCCGCGTGCATTGTACTGCACCGATACGACGAGCGTGTGATCGGACTCACGAACCTTAAGATCGACATGCGTCCCTTTACCGTAACGCGCGATTTCGGCGAGCACTTCCTGGATGATGCGAAAGATCAGAACGGCGGGCCCAGCCGCGACGGGACGACCGAGCTCCGGGATCGAGCAACCGGTAGGAATGCCAGTCTCGGCCGGAAAGCGTTGGGCTTGCCATTCAAGCGCGGCAAATAGTCCGAGTTGATCGAGGATGCCGGGACGCAGATCAGTAGCAATGCGACGAGCGCTTTCAACGATGCGATCGATCAATCCAAGCATGGTGCGGGCGCGCCGCAAGACGTCGGGGTTCCCTTTGATGCGCGTCATGAGCCAGGCGAGATCCATCTTCAAGCCGGTCAAGGCCTGGCCCAATTCATCATGGACCTCCTGGGCGACGCGTTTGCGCTCCTCTTCGTGGATGGATTCGATACGAGCTGCGAGCTTGCGAAGCTGGGAATCCTCATGGTCCCACTGGAAACCTTTGATGGTTTTGACTGGCTTGGAAGCAACCCGCTGGGAACGACGCCCTTGCGGGCTGGAACGCTTCATGTGCGCACCAGGGGAGGAAGAGGACGAGAGCGGCTCAACTCTTTAATGGTTTCGACGGCGTTTTCGAATTCAGCGGATTTATCGAAGAAGTATTCGGCCCCCAATTCCAGGCAGCGCTCGCGATAGGCTTCGTGGGCGAAGTTAGTAAGCATGATGATATGCGGGGCGCGACCACGTTTTCGGACGGCTTCCAGCACCTGGATACCGTTTCCGCCCGGCATGGAGATATCGAGAACGACGATGTGCGGGCGCAGTTGGCGAATTTTTTTGACGCCTTCGGAGACATTGGAGGCTTCGCCAATCAGCACCACGCCTGGCAGCTCGGAAATAAGCGCGGCGAGCCGTTCGCGCACGATGCGCGAATCGTCCACCAGCAACACTTTTTTCCGGGGTGCACGTTTCATTGTTCGGCACAGCGTAGACCTGCGGGGCAGATTGTGAATATCCGCGAGCGTCCGAATGAAGCGTAAGCGGGGTAGAGGGGGTGTTGTAGTGGATTGTCCTACAAGCCGGGCTATTGGACACCCTTAGTTGCAGCGCGTTCAAAGGAATGGGGCCGGGAGAGGGGTTCTTACATGCCCATGATCTGATAGCCGCAATCGACGTAAATCACCTGCCCTGTGATGGCTGCAGCGCCATCGCCGGCGAGGAAGGTGCCTGTGGCACCGAGTTCA
>Ga0193692_1000323_pt1 | contig 11920 bp, 11 predicted proteins | sample L3a1metaG_FD_144917 | JGI IMG/M metagenome (GOLD analysis project Ga0193692, IMG submission 144917) | Soil microbial communities from a riparian zone of the East river system, Colorado, United States - L3a1 | ecosystem: Environmental > Terrestrial > Soil > Riparian zone | place: USA: East River... | reverse complement strand
TTGATTTTAACGGCGACGGTGTGGACGCCAGCCCCGAGCGATTTCGCGGCGGAATCGAGAGCTTCGGCATCGCGATCCCAAAGGCTGCACGTCGCGCCTGATTCGAGGAGGCGTTGGGTGATAGCGTAGCCAATACCGCGTGCGCCCCCAGTGATTACGGCTTTCTTTCCTGTCAGATCGATCTTGTTCATACCTTTTGCAATTCCCTTTCGACTGGCACTTCGGAACGTAAACGAATCGGCAGCCAGCAAAGGGCTCCAAGCAGCGCCACCAGACCACCGACTCCGATTCCTAGCCGCCAGCCCACAGCTTCACTAATAAGGGGGGTAAAGACGGGGGCGAGCAGGCCGATGCCGTTTCCCCCGATGTTTACGATTGCCGCTGCGCTGCCTCCTCGTTTCCCACCGAGCTCAATGGCAGTCAGCCAGAATGGCCCTTCTGCCAGGCCCATGGCTGCAAAGGAGGCCGCGAACCAGGCAACCATTATGGCTGGCCGCTGAGAGAACACGCCGAAGAGGAGCAGGAAGGCGCTCGAAACCATTCCGGCTATGGGAACGATCTTGCGACCCGTTGCTTTCCCATACCGCCTTTCGACCCGATCTGAAATCCAACCGCCGAGCGGCATCGAAATACCCATCGCTACAACGGGAATGGCTGCATACCAGCGGCTCTGGTCTTTTCCGAGATGAACAACGTTATCGAAGTAATACTGGATCCAATAAAAAAACAGGTATTGAAAATAGCCGACCGCTGCATAGCCCAGCGTGAGAAAGAGCAGGCTCGGATTACCCAAAAGTTTGAGCCAGGAGAGCAGGCCGATCCAGACCTGGTGCAAACTGCGAAGCCGGCCGCGGTACTCGGCCGTGGGGAATGTGTCACTTGCATTCCTTAGCCGTCCTGCGGGTGAATCGGTGGCAAATAACAGCCAAAACGCGCCAAGCAACATCGTGACAACTCCCGCGAGCACGAAGGCGCGCTGCCAATGAAACCAATCGATCATTCTCCCAAATAACGGGTAGCACGATGCAATTCCAAAGACAGCTGCCCCTGTCACCAAACCGTTTGCCGTCGTTCGATTCGAGGACGGCATCCAATTGGAAACAGTTTGCGCGCAGGCCGGGTGCAACGGCGTCGTGACTATCCCCATTAATCCGCGAATGGCCAGCAGCCCGAGCAGAAAATCTCCTGCCAGTGTCACGGTCAGTCCGAGGTAGCCTGTAAGCACTTCAAACAATCCCGAACCGATCAACGCCGTGCCGAGAGCGATGCGAACTCCAAACCGATCGATGAAATATCCGCCAAATGCCATGAACGCGGTGTAGGCCGCGAGGAAGCACGAATACACCCAGCCGATCTCACGGGGATTGATCCCGTAATCGTCCATGATTTTCTCATTCCCTGCTACAGCCATGCTGATGCGATTGAAATGGCTGATGAAGCAAATCGCCATCAGGAGGAAGACGATCGTCCATGGGCGAGGTGCGACCGTGGCGATCGGAAGAGCGACCGTTGGCGCAGCGGAAGGCTGGCTATTTGCCGGATTCACAGACGAGATATTTTTTGACGAAATCCTCGTTCAAGGTCACACCCAGGCCGGGACGATCCGGGACGGCAATCCATCCTTTTTCAGCCTGCATTTTTTCGAGGGTTAGTTCGTGGCGCATCGGCGAGTCGTCGACGCTATCCTCGAAAAGAAATGCGTCGCGGCAGGTGCAAAGCCAGTGCACAGACGCGGCCACTGTCACGGGGCTCGTGTAGCAATGATTACAAAGTCGGGCGCCAATATCCTGCACTCGTTCCTTGATGTAATTTGCATCTGTGAAGCCGCAACGGGAGAGATCGACCTGATAAACATCCAGCGCATGGCGATCGATCAAAGGGCGAAATGATTCGCGGCCGCATTCCGCTTCGCCAGCTGCAATCGGAACGGGCGAACGATCCCGCAGCCAGACGTAACCTTCCACGTCATCCGGGCGTAGCGGTTCTTCGAGCCAGCCGATCCGAAATTCTGAAAAAGACCGAGCTCGGGTGAGGGCCGTGCGCGCGTCCCAAACACAGCCCGCATCGATCAATACGGTGGCGTCCTGCCCTGCGCCTTCGCGCGCTCCGCGGACCAGCTCGATATCGAGTTGCTCGCTTTGGCCCATTGGTTCCCAACCGAACTTGATGGCTGTGTAACCCGCGCCGATCCAGCGCTGGGCGATATCGCGTGTTTCCTTTCCGTCGCGTCCAAACAGAATCGAAGCGTAGGCTCGGATGCGATCGTGTTGCTTGCCTCTCAGCAGGCGGTGGATCGGTTCTTTGAAATGTTTTCCTTTGAGGTCCCAGAGCGCCATATCCACAGCGCTCATGGCTGCGATTGTCACTGAGGTTCGGCCGAAGTATTGGGTCCGGCGAAGCATCTTCTGCCAGAGACGCTCGGTTTCGAGTGGGTTTTCTCCGATCAGAAGTTCCCGTAGGCCGCACGCGATGTTGTGGCTGAAAGGAGCGTCGATGATCGCTTTGACCACTTCGGGAGAGGCGTCTGCTTCACCGATTCCTTCGAGGCCGGAGTCGGTCCGGACGCGCACCAGCACAACGTCCTGCGAGCTGGCGGTCTTCTTTTCTACGGATCGGACACGCAGAATTTGGCAAATGACCTGCGCAATCTTCATGTGATGCGCCAAAGGAAATGGGGATACGCCTCGAATGTCGAGTGCCGAATGTGGAGTGTCGCCCAGAACCAACGATCCGTGGACAACGAAATGAGGAAACTGCTTCTAAATCTAGCCCGAAGTGCCGGGCTTGATCATCGCCCACCGGCCTCGAACGAGCGCGCGGACTGATGGCGTGCCGGGCGGCAATTTCGTCACGTCTTTGAAGTTCTGATCGAAGGCCCATTTGCGCACGGGCGGATTATAGATCCCGATAGCAGAACCGGTTCCTTTCCACGGTCCGGTTGCAACTTTACTGTCGTACATCACGACCATGGAGCCGTTATAGGTTAACACTTTGGCATTCCAGTCCTCGAGAAAACGGGGGAAATTTTCGACTCCGCCGCTATAGCTCGCATTGCTGGTCGGCACGACTCCCGCGAGGAATGCGGCATTAACGGTCGCGTCGGTCGCGATGCGGCTCCCTAACGCCAAGGTGCTGTTGGCATCTTTCCAATTGGGTGAGAGGACTGTAATGGCATCGGCGATCAACGCGGCTGGCAGTGTGTTGCGGGTATCCGCAGACCCTAGTGCCGTCGCGTTATAATTGCCGAGAACATAGAGGGGATTGGGAGTTGCAACCGTAAGCCCGCCTTGAGGCAACACCTGTCCTTTCACAAGCCGCACGCCGGACTCGGTGGCACTCGTCTGAGTGCGCAGGTCATCAACATAAACGATCCGGACATCATGTGTCGGCACGATGGGGCGAAGTGGATTTATCGTCTGATCAAGGCTTTCATTCCATGCCTTGAGGCTGGCGACGTCGATTTGAGTCGCATTGATCGTCTTGCCCTCGCGCTTGTTGTAAAAAGTCGTGGTAGAGACAAATTTCGATACTTCCGTGGGCGGAACAACCGTCGCGAAATTATTGAATCCTCCACTGCGTGCCACGACACCACTGTCGCTCACAAGAATGACCATATCGGCTTTGTTATAAAACCGCTCTTTGCCGAGTGGAGAGAGAGGTGATTCGGAAGTCGGCGGTTTCTCGATAATCTGCCGAACGGCTGACGGTGTGCTGTTCGTGCCGATCGGCATTGTGAGAGAGCTGACATGTTCTTTCGGTTTTACGGCGAAGTTGATCGCGCCGCCGCCACCCGCCCCGGATGGGTCGTTGGGATCTCGATTAAGGGAAATTTCTCCCGCCGAGGTTACCGGGCTTTGGAAGCTCAGCACATTCCCAGGCGAGATGTAGACGTTCGTGTTGCCATGGACCGGACCGGTCACGGTCATGGCAGGCCCGGGATTAATTTCGAGCTCGATGTTGTAGAAAATGGCAAATTGGAAGAGAGGAATGGTCGCAACATCGATGTCCTGCAACAGCGCGCCTGTGATGTTAAAAGGACCATCTGTTTGACGAACATTCGAGATCACGCGGAAACTGCTGGCCCAGCCGCTGAGTCCTTCGTATTGGGAACCGAGCACCTTATAGGTCGAAGGCGGGATGTAATCGACTGTGCTGCGTTGCTGGTTTCCCTGGATGTCCATGAATGCGTAGGTCCGCCATGCGGCATCTTCGTTTGTCATGGGAATCAACCGGCGGTACGTGTCCAGATTGTTAATCACGAAGGCTTCGCCCTGCTGTTCATAGTCGAGGTTGATCGAAGCAATGACCTTTTCGGTGGCCGCTTCAGCGGCTGCTTCAGTTCGGTAGTATTCAACGTTGCGGCCAGTGAGCCGCGTGCTCGTCATCGTCCAGCCAAGAGCGCTGGCCAGGATGAGCATGGTAACGCTCAGAAAAATCAGTGAGAGCACGAGCGCGGAGGCGCGACGTTTCAGCTTCGAAAACAGGGCCTGGATTTTCATAACTACAGCATGCGGCGCGTGATGCGCGTTCGGACCTGGTAAAAATCGTAAAAGTTACCCTTCCCTTGGGGTGCTTTCGGATACTGCAACTGATTGAATCGCAGGTCGACGTCGAGCACGCGATTGTTCTGCGCGTTCGTTAGCACGATACCCTTGTAGTCGCGCGCGCTGAACACGAACTGATTCGTAACCGAGCGGGCGAGAATCGTCGACGTGCGTTGGTCGACCGAACGCTTCAACGTTTCATCGGTTTTGTCCCAGAAGTAGGTCACGAAAACGGTGGTGTTCGTGGTTGGATAAACCTGGATGGCGTTGCCGACTTGTGGCGCATTCAAGGCTGCCTCCGTGAAAGCGGAAAGTGTTCCCGAGCCGACTTTGATCGTGTTCGCTGAGCGCACCTCTTCGATCAAGCGGCTGATTGTATTCCTCGCTTCGTCGCAGGCCACCACCTTCGGCCGCACAAACTCGTACATGCGAATGCCGTAAAGATGCAGCATGACGGCGGCACCAACGATCACGAGCGTGAGCGCTATCGTCACCAGGAGTTCAGCCAGCGAGAAGGCTCGCTCAAGGTCGGATCTTGGTAAAAGCAACTTCATTGGTCGGCAGTGCGATAGGTGCGGATGACGTTCGTGAAAACACCACGGTTGAAATATCGCCAGCTGGTTTCGACTGTAATTTCGCGGAGGGGCGGCACTGTGGAGATTACGCGGATGGTCGTGACGTTCGTGCAGTAGGTCACGTTGTTGCCGGCGGTAGGAACATCGAGGATATCAACCACCGTATAATTGGTCGGCGCAAGTTGGTCGATAGGAGGAAAAGCCTGGGGGTCCCACTTGGCTGCCCGCACTTGTTCGAGTCCTCGCAAGGCTTGCGATTGGGCGGCGTAGGAATACGCAGACCACTCGGCTTGCTTTGCCGATTGGAGGAAACCAGTAACGATCCCGCCGACCATCATTCCCGTGATGGCCAGGGCGACGACTGTCTCGGTAAGGGTGAACGCACGAGACACTTCATGTGTGCGCAGCAACTGCATAGAACCGGGATTACCTTTAGCATCGGCGATGCCAGTGCCATTTGGCCCCGGTCCAATCGAGAATCGGGATAACTTCTTGATCCCGAGGGAAGATTGTGGGGCAGGGCTGCCCTACGGGATGACAGTTTCCCAGACTTTTAGCGCTGTCCAATGCGCGGACAGCTATGGCTTCGGAAGCTAAAGTTAGGGCTTCGCGGAACTGGCCCCTTTGAGCCGCTGGACCTTCTCCCACTGGTGCGACTTGCCCGACTTAAGCACGGCGTCGCAGACGTATTGGGTTTCGAGTGCGTCGCGGAAATCGGGCCGCGCTCGTTCACCCTTGGCCAGCGAGGTGAGGAAGTCAGCCACTTGATGGATGAAGGTGTGTTCGTATCCGATCTGCAGGCCCGGCACCCACCAGTTCTTCATGTAGGGATGCTCTCCGTCGGTGATGTGAATCGTCCGCCATCCACGCAGTCGGCTTTCGTCGCGATGATCGAAGTACTGCAACCGATGCAGGTCATGAAGATCCCAAAAGATCGAGGCATGTTCGCCGTTGATCTCAAAAGTGTAGAGGGCTTTGTGGCCGCGGGCGTACCGGGTTGACTCGAAGGTCGCCATGGACCCATTTCCAAACTTGGCGAGGAATGCGCAGGCATCGTCGATGCCGACTTTTTCCACTTTGCCGGTGAGGTTGTGTTTGCGTTCCTTAATGAACGTTTCCGTCATCGCAGTAACGGAATCGATTTCACCGTTAAGCCAGATGGCCGTGTCGATGCAATGAGCCAGGAGGTCGCCCGTAACACCGCTGCCAGCGACTTTCACATCGAGCCGCCATAGCGCTGTGCCGCCCTGCGGCAATTCTTTCGAGATAGTCCAGTCCTGGAGAAATTTCGCGCGATAATGAAAGATTCGACCAAGCTTGCCCTCCTCGATGAGCTGCTTTGCGAGCGTGACGGCGGGAACGCGGCGATAGTTGTACCAAACCATGTTCGGAACACCGGCTTTCTCAATGGCTCGCACCATCGTTTCGCCTTGCTTGCCATCCATGGAAAGGGGCTTCTCGCACAGGATCATCTTGCCCGCTTTGGCCGCGGCGATTGCGATTTCCGCATGCGTATTGTTTGGACTGCCGATATCGATTAAATCGATATCATTTCGCGCGATCAGTTTGCGCCAGTCCGTTTCGATCGATTGATAGCCCCAGTTTTCAGCAAATGCCTTCGCTTTGTCCGCGCTGCGCGCGCAGACGGCTTTGAGTACAGGTTGATACTCGACATCGAAAAAATTGTTAACTTTTCGGAACGCGTTCGAATGCGTCCTGCCCATGAATCCGTAGCCGATTAGACCGACATTGAGTTTTTTCATATTCGAGTTCCTGCGCTGATAAAAGTTGCTTTGTGAAGTCCTACTCGCGCCAGCCGTGATTTTCGCGAACCTGGATCATGGCGGCAAGAATATCGTTCCAGGTCTGCTGTTTCATCATCACTTCGTTGGGGAACATGCAGCCGTCCCAGCAGATGTGCTTGAATTTCTTCGTTACCTTCCCTTTGTCGTCGCGCATCCAGTAACCGGCGTCGCGCGCGATATTCAACTTGCCGTTGGGATCGGTGGCAAGGCAATGTCGTCCGGTTTTGTCGTGACTGCCTGAGCCTTTGACGGTGGCATCATTTTGGGCGACGTGAAAATCGATCGTCCACGGACGGAGCGCCGCAGTCATTTTCTTCATGGCTTTATGAAATTCCTCTGGCTGCCAGGAGAATTTATCAGGAACGATGCGGTGTTCGGGCGCGTTGTAACCGAGAGTGTAAAGAAGCGTATGGGCCATGTCCGCCTGGAAGCCGACGTACTTCGGTTGACCGACTTCCTCCAGGAGTTGCACCATGTACTTCCAGCTGTGCATGCCGCCCCAGCAGATTTCACCTTCGGCGGCGAGACGTTCCCCGTGGTCCTTCGCCACTTTGGCTGCTTCCTTGAACGTCTTCGCGATTTTTTTGGTGTTCGGTTTCGGGCTCTTTTCCCAATCAGTCACCCCAGCCGCTGAGTCGATCCGGATGCCGTGGGAGCGAACGCCGATTTCGCGGAGCTTCTTGCCGATGCGACACGCCTTCTGAACCTGCGTGACGAAGTTCTTGCGTTCCTCTTCGCTTCCCATCGCCGACCCGCCGTTGGTGGGAGGCCAGACCGGCGCGACCAGTGAACCGATGGCGAGTCCTTTGTTGCCGATCTTGTCGGCCACGGCTTTGAGTTCGTCTTCCTTCACATCGATACTGACGTGCGGGTCAAAGAGGAAAATGTCTACGCCGTCGAATTTGGTGCCATTAACTTCTGCATTCGCCGTTAGCTCGAGCATCGTATCGAGATCGATGCATGGTTCGGCGCCCGGACTCCCTTTGCCGACTAAACCGGGCCACATCGCGTTGTGAAGTTTGGGAAAATTATTCTGTGTCATAACCAAATTCCTGCATTTGCCAGCATGTTCTGATTTGTCGCGCGCTCCGTCCCGCGAAATCGCCTCACTGGCTCCGCGATTTGCAGGCTGTTTCGTGCCTAAAGCTGTGGAACGAAGGTACCAAGCAGGCCTGTTGAATCAATGTCAAATTGCTCCGTCGGGCTAAAAATGGCCGGCGAGTGGCAAGAGATTTACACCGAACGTGTGCCCACTTGCCTCAACCGGGGGCAACATACCCACGAGGAGAGTACCCTATGGATTCGCGAGGTCGGTTGATGACATCTCTTCGGCTGCGTATGCGAAAGATTTGCGTTTGGTTTTCGGCCCTCGTTGCTTGTGGCGCTCTGACGATTTTCACCGGCTGCGGAAGCGGCGATACTGCGAACGGAGACCCGGCTGATCCGGGTCCAACGAACAATCCTCCGCCCACCTCGGATTTGGCCCCTGCTTCAATCGGGGACAATACGATTCACGGAACTTTCCTCAGCCCACATGATCATGTCACGATGCTTCACTTCCATATCACGACCACTGGCGGCACCACCGGTAGCTACGTCTACGAAGAAGAGGATCTACCCGACAATTCAGGAAACTATACCTGGACAAAGACGGGGCCCAACACAGCCGTGATTGAAACGTCGAACAACGGCAACCTGACGTTTACGTATACTTCGAGTCGCGCCGGCACTTACGATTATGCCCGCCCGGGCTATGATGAGCAGGGCACGTTTACGACAGATCGGTAAACGCTATCGGCTCAGGGATTTGGCGAATTTCTCGATTCGGTCCAATCCCTTTTCGATATTCGCCATGCTGGTTGCGTAGCTGATTCGAAGATAGTCGTCCGCTCCGAAAGCGATCCCAGGGACAGCGGCAACCTTTTGTTCCTCGAGCAGCCGGGCGCAGAATTCCGTCGATTTCAATCCGAGCTTTGAGATGTTCGGGAAAAGATAAAATGCTCCCTTGGCGTTGACGCAGCTGATGCCCGGAATGCTACTGAGTCTTTTGTGGGCGAAACTGCGGCGCTTCGAGTATTCTGCCAACCACCCTTTCAAGTGATCCTGGGGGCCCGTTAATGCCGCCACGGCCCCCTTTTGTGCGAAGGAAGTGGGGTTGCTCGTGCTGTGACTTTGGACCGCATCAATCGCCTTGGCGATTGGTTCCGGAGCTGCGAGAAATCCAAGGCGCCAGCCAGTCATCGACCAGGCTTTAGCGAAACCATGGACGATGATGGTGTGTTCGAAGTGCGCCGGCGAAAAGCTCGCCACGCTCTGATGCCGCGCGCCATCATAAAGCAAGTGCTCGTAGATTTCGTCGCTCATAATGAGCACCCCTTTTTCCACGCAAATATCACCGAGCTTCTTGATTTCCTCAGGTGTATAAACCGAACCAGTCGGGTTGCTCGGTGAGTTCAGGAGAAAGAGCCGGGTGCGAGGTGTGATCGCAGCGCGAAGTTGTTCTGGAGTGACCTTGAACTCGCTTTTATCCGAAGTCGGGAGGATCACCGGAGTAGCGTTCGCTAGTTTCACCATCTCGGGATAACTGAGCCAATATGGGGATGGGATGATCACCTCATCACCTTGCTCGCACGTGGCCACGATCACGTTGTAGCAGGAATGCTTGCCACCGCAGGAAACGATCACTTGCGACGGCTTGTAGCTCAGGCCGTTCTCGCGTTTGAACTTGTCCGCAATTGCCTGGCGCAATTCCGGGATGCCACTGCTCGGCGTGTACTTGGTAAAGCCTTCGTTTAAGGCCTTGATCGCCGCATCTTTAATATGCTGTGGAGTATCGAAATCCGGTTCGCCCGCGCCAAAGCCGACCACATCCTGACCTTCACTCTTCATTTGCTTGGCTTTCGAATCGATAGCCAAAGTCAATGAGGGCGCCAGGGAGGCTGCGCGGTTCGAGATGTGATAATTCATAAGGCCGGAGACAAATACTGGCGGTTTTGCCCGGATTCAAGCCCCTTCGGGTTGAATCTGAGATCCTTAGGCTCCTTTGCCGGGGCTAATTGTCAGGCCGATTTCGGACCGCTCTGCAACTTGAGCAGGAAACGGGCTTCGTCCATCCCCGCAGCAGGCCTTCCGAATTCGCTCGCTGTGACACGGGTGAGCGCGACGAGATGCCTCCAGCGGAATGCCTCCCGCGTGGAAGCAAACTCTTCGGACACTGTGCGGTAGAACTTTTCCGCATGGAGCGCTCCGTCCTCGCTGATGGCATAGCGCAACAGCAGATCGAACACAGGCCGGGCAGGGTGGCCCAGGGCGCCATAGCGATGGACAATCGCCGCCGCGTGCGCTTGCAGGTTTCCGCGGATCGCTTCTTCTGCGTCGCGGAGGAGCGTTTGTTGATCGGTTGCTTTGACCTGATCGAGGTGTTGTTGCAGAGGAAGCGGTTTCCAATTAGGGAAATCGCCGCCGCGATTCGTTCGGTCCATCGCGACCTGGTAAGCGCCGAGAATGAGGCTGGCGTAAGTATTTCGGCTGTTCGTCAACCGCGCCATGTTGCGCCAGGCGTTTGCGGAATCGCTTGCATGGACGCCGATAGAATCACCGTGCACGCTCCCGATCGGTTTACCTGTGATTTCTTCCCGCGCCGTTCGGCCAATGTCGCGCAGAACGAGTTGATTGGCTGCCAAAGTGATGGCTTCGCCGAGCGCTGCAGGATTCACTCCGTCCGCGAGCGCGTTTGCCATAGCTTCTGCTGCCTGGGCACCTGTAGATTTAAAAAGCGTTTGGCTAAATTCATCGACCCACGCGTCGTCCACCTGGCGTGTGCCGGGGATCCGTCCGAGCAGCTTGTGTTCTTCGAGCATGCGCGGGAGAAGAGCCTTGGGTTCGTTCATCTCTGCGTTGTAGTTCCAACCTTCCGCCTTGACGCAATAGCGAACCGATTGCCGGAGGAGTGTATGAGCTTGCTCCTTGCCGATGATTCCGAGCAGGTCCCATGCACGATAGGGCAGCACGACTCGATGTACTTCCGTGTGGTCGTGCACCGCATAAAGGACAGCGTTGAACGCTTCGTCCGCTGATGCGCGGGCGATGGCTGCGAAAAGCTTTTCGGAAGCATCAACATCTTTGCTCCGAACGGCATCACGTAAACTCTCGCCCGTCGGTTTGACGGAAGAGGATTCCGAAGGTGCTACCGCGTGCAAGACCTCGCCTTTGCGGCCGCCATGCTCCTGGATGCGGTTGGTGTTTCGGTAAAGGACTTTGAAAATCGGCAGCGCCTGGGATTCCTTCGGTAACTCCTTCGACATATGCAGCGCGGGTGACAACGCCATCATCGTGTGAAAGCCGATATAGTCTTCACCGCCGAAAGTCCGGGCGTTTGCAAAGGATGCTGCGGCTACGAGTTGTCGGAGCTCGGTGCCGTTGTTTAGCTGCTCGACAAGCTTAGGCAGCAATTTATTGGCGGGCGTCTCCTGCATCATCGAAACCAGCCGTTCGAGTGAGCCGAATGTGAGCGGCGCTTCTTCGGAAGCGAAGGCAGTGGAGAGCCCGAGTTCAGAGGCCATTTCGGCGCCAATAGTGGCCATCACCATGCCGCGTCCGACTTCCCCGAGGAAGGCCCGGCGGTTGCGAAGCGTATTCATAGATTCATCCTTTAAATGAGCGTTTAGCCCTTCCTTTCTCATACGCCGAACGTGGTATAGGTCAAGGGATTAAAGCCTGACAGGACGAGCCAAATATATCCGTCTTTGCGGAATCGATTTAGGTCGGTTAAGACATTCGCAATGGGTGAGCCGCTCCTGCGACTGGAAAAGGTCGCCAAGAAATTTGATTCAGTGTCCAAAGCTGCAGACGTAACGGTCCTTTCGGACATTGATCTGCAAGTCGTTCGTGGAGAAAGCATCGGCATCATTGGGCCGTCGGGTTCCGGCAAAAGCACACTGCTGAATATCATCGGAACACTGGATCGCCCAACAACAGGCAAGGTTCTGATGGAGGG
>Ga0193692_1000322_pt1 | contig 11989 bp, 8 predicted proteins | sample L3a1metaG_FD_144917 | JGI IMG/M metagenome (GOLD analysis project Ga0193692, IMG submission 144917) | Soil microbial communities from a riparian zone of the East river system, Colorado, United States - L3a1 | ecosystem: Environmental > Terrestrial > Soil > Riparian zone | place: USA: East River... | reverse complement strand
ACGCGATCCGGCGTGTATCCCGTCATCATCTGGTAAATCGCCGCTGTATGATTAAACAAACCGGCCGGCGTATAGCTCACCGAGCGAATGAGTGTCGCTTTGTCCATTTGTTTGGCCAGCTGCGGCATCACTTCACTCAGCCAGATTCCTGAAGCATTCGATCGGATCGGCTTAAATTCACCCCGGATGTTCGATGGCGCATCCGGCTTCGGATCCCATATATCAATATGGCTGGGCCCGCCTTGCAAAAACACCAGAATCACCGACTTGGCTTTTCCCCAGCCGTTCTTCTTCTTGGCCGTCTCCGGCGACGTATCCGCTCGCGCTTGCAGCGCCAAAATGTCCGCAAGGCTGATCCCGAGGATCCCCGCTCCGCCCACGCGCAGGAATTCGCGCCGGCTAAAACCGTCACACGTGCTGCCAGGTTGACCAGGTATCGATATCATATTTATTCCCTTTATCGGTTAAACAGAAACGCCGGACTGTTCAGCAGGGCCCACCCGAGGTCCTGGGCGATTTCGAGCCGCGAACCGCCTTTTGAAGAAAAATCAATCGCCGCCGCCTCCTTCTCCGAAGGCAACCGGCTTAAGCACGCCAAATAAATCTCTTCCACCACCTTGATGTCCTCTCTTTCGGCCTCGACGATCTTCGCAATCTTCCCCGTTTTCGAACTCACTGCGTCCGACACCGTCACGCCATTGATCATATTGAGAGCGTGCGACAAGGTAATGTTGCTCGTCCGCTCGCATTCACACGCCGACTGCCGTTTCGGACGGCCAAATAAACTTAGAAAATCATTTCCTTCGACAACGCCGTCCGGAATTTCAACGGCGCGCATCCCTTTCGGCATTCCGGCGAAGTTCGGTCGCACACCCGTGGCTTGTGCCACCGCATCCATCAACTGCTCCGCGCTCAGCCGCCGCGGCAAGGCGTGCGAAAAGTTGATTTTGTCGTCCTCATTCCATTTATTGACTTTGATAGAAAGCTGGTAGGTGCGTGATTGGCAGATCGTTCGCATCAATTTGCGGAGGTCGAACCCATTCTTCACAAAGTCATCCGTCAACGATTCGAGTAACGCCGGGTTGCTTGCCGGATTGCTTGCACGGATGTCATCGACTGGGTCAATAATGCCTTTGCCGAAAAAGTAGCTCCAAACCCGGTTCGCCATCGACTTTGCAAAGAACGGATTCTCTTTCGAAGTCATCCAGTCCACGAACGCATCGCGACGGTCTTCACCACTCCCAGTCTGTCGCGCATTGCCCACCGGCACTTTGGGCGCCATCACCATGTCGGTCTTCAGGTGCTTCACCTCGCCGCCCATATAATTCCGGTAAACAATTTCTTCTCCCGGCAGGGCGCCCCGCTTAAAAGCGACCTGCGCAAAATAGGCTCCAAACTGGTAATACTGGTTTTGTGTCCATTTCTCGAACGGATGGTCGTGGCATTTGTTGCAGTTAAAACGCACTCCCAGAAATGTTTGGCTCACGTCTTCCGTAATCTTTCCGGGCTCGCGCAGCACGCGGAAATAGTTCACCGCCGGGTTCTTGAATGCGCTTCCTTCGGCCGTTAAAACCGCCCTCACCATTTTGTCATACGGCACATTGTCCGAGATCGATTGCTTGATCCACTGCCGATAAACCCAAACACCTTTCTGCCCAAGATTTTCACCGTTGCACTGCAACAGGTCTGCCCACTTGTTCGCCCAGTAGTCGACGAAGTCGTTGTTGCCGATCAATTCGTCTATGAGCAAATTCCTCTTATCGGCTTTCTTGTCCGCCAGAAAGGCGCGTACGCGCTCCGGCTTGGGTGGCAGGCCCGTAAGATCCAACGAAACTCTCCGAATAAACTCCGCGTCAGAGCAGAGCTCCGATGGCTCGATCTTCATCCTCTGTAGCTTCGCATTGATATGCTTATCGATGAAATTGCTCTCCGGCACGTCGCTCCACTTGAATCCCGTCCGATCTCCCATCACCGTCACCAGATTGGCTGCGTAGAGACCTTCATAACGAACCAGCACCGCAGCCTCGCCCCGCCGCACAGCTTTCACCAGGCCGTCCTTCACTTCGGCCACGTCACCGTTATTGCTCGTGAACACGGCTTCGCGCGTCACATCACGTGTTGTCCCATCTGCATAATGAGCGATCACGAGGAATTGATGATTCCGCCCCGGCATATCGATCTCCACGTCGCCCGGAAGGACCTCGAGGCTCTTCGCTCGCCCGAGTTCCGGTTTCTCATAAATCGCTCCTTCAGCAAGCCACTGCCTCAACAAATCATATTCGCGCGAACCCGGCTTGATCGCCTGCCGTCCTTCGTGTGGAACTTCCGCGATCGGCTTCAGCAAAAGCAAACTGTCATCGACTGCCGCCCGGGAATAGCGACGCCCCGAAATATCATTTATCAACGCCTCGTAATCGTAATCCGGATCGTATCCGCGCAGCGACAGCTTGAACCCGTTCTTCCCTTTCGCCGAACCATGACAGGTCCCCTGGTTGCATCCCGCCTTGCTGATGATCGGCTCCACGTCCCGAACGAAACGCACCGAAGGCAGACTCACATTCTCCACCGTTACAGGTACTTTGATCGTGTGCCCCGCCGCCGTGATCGCGATCTCCGTTTTCCCTTTCGCTTTTCCTTTGATGTACCCCTTGTCGACTACAACAACCGCCGACTCCGGTTTCAGCGTCGCATTCGTGGTCAGATCAAACCATTTCTCTCCGTCGCCTTTTCCAAGCACCAGCACGCGCCGCTCATCGCGACCATCCAGCAAAGTCAGCGACGACGGGTGCGCCTTAAGGGCGGTGATCTTTGGAAGTGCCGGCGCTACCGGCGCAGCGGAAGAAGAAGTAGACGATTCGACAGCTTGGGCGCCCTGCGCCGCCATAAAACATCCGGCGAGCAAAGCTGTTAGAAATGCAGATTGCTTCATCAACAAAAAATGGTCCCTTATACTTGACGCCAAAACAGATACAAATATTTGAACAAAAAATGTTCGAACTCCGGCTATCTCAAAATCATAGCGTCCTTTCCACGCCCTGCAAGCTTCCAGTTCCTATCAAAACCGCCCCAATCCTGCGTCAGGTTCTGGACTACGCCGCTCCCGTGCTATTGCTATTTCCCTTTCAGAGCCGGTGCCAGCTCCAGCTTCCGGAACGATTCCCAAACCTGGTCAATCGCCTTCACGTCCGGCACGCCCGCATGCACATACAACCCATACCTCAACCGCAGCACCTCATTCGGCTGGACCGTTCTTGCCTCCTTCTCCGTCAGACACGCCCCCATCCATCCATCGTTTCGCACATGAAACACCGCCGGGTGCCCAGGATTGCCTGGATGATCCATCAAAGTGATCCCTTCCTCCGCCTTCGCGGTGATCGGCCCTGAGTAATCCACCCACTTCGCCGGTTTCCAAAAACAGCCCACTTCATCGATACCTCCCTCGGAATTACGAATCGTCCCGCCGCCATCGTTCACTCCGATCGTCTTCGCCATCCTCACTCCTATTAGTCCAAACGGCGTCTTCCCAAATGTCACCGCTTCCGCCGCCGTCATCTCCAAGTCAATAACCAGCATCCATTCCCCGGTAGGGCGACCGCTCCGCCGGGCGCCGCCCCCTTCCGAAACCTCCCTCACCGCCACGCGCCTTAACTCCTTCAACACGGTCTTCCCTGACTCGTTCACCCAGGCATTCTCTGTCCGAACGCTCGCCTCCTCCGGACCGTCTTCGAAACTGAGCACTCGCTTGTGAACGATTCGCACTTTCCCGCGATCCTCCCAGAAGTTCAGCCCGTTCACATCGCGATGCGAAATCCAGACGGAATTATGATGACTATGCGTCTCTGGATCGCGCGGATGCCCCATCCTCGTCAACGACCTCCCGGATGGCCCGATCAACGGGTAGATAAATGGCCGATTCAAATCATGGCCGTAGTAATACCGCGCGATTTCAACCCCATCGCGCTGAAACGAAATCTGCTCTTCCGGCAACGGAATCGCCTGCATCAACGGCACCGGCTTCGCTACCTTGGCCTTGGCCTTGCCTTCCGCCGCATCAGCTACTCTGCCCGCAATACAAGCAATCAGCATCAATCCAATGCGCAAATGCATTCGGCTCATATTACGACCTTGCTGTGCAGCGCCAAACCTGTCGAGCTTCCGAGATTTCATTTTGCATCCACTTTCCACTTTAAAAACTCCCGCCAAACTGCCAGACATTGAGTCATGACCAAGCCATCCGTCATCGCTCGCGCATTCATTTGCTCCACCGCTTTCCTCGCCATCGCTGCAACGCTCCCCGCTCAAAACGCTCGCAATCCAATTTCATCTCGCGGCGAAACCTACGTCATCCACACCTGGAAAAGGCTCCAACTCAACCCCGAATTCTGGAGCGAAGGCGCCCACTACGGCGACTTCAATCACGATGGCAAACAGGATGTCGTCGCCGGCCCTTATTGGTGGGAAGGACCCGACTTCACAAAGCGTCACGAATATTATCCGGCGAAGAAATCTTTCACGCTCACAAAAGCCGACGGCTCAAAACAACAGATTCCCGGTTTCGAAGGCGCGCTCGGAAAGAACAACGCCTACTCCGATAACTTCTTCGCCTTCACCTCCGACCTCAACCGCGACGGTTGGGACGACATCATCATCTACGGTTTCCCTGGCGAAGATGCCTCCTGGTACGAAAATCCAAAGGGCAAACGTGCCGCGGATGGAACCGAACATTGGGTTCGCCACAAGGTCTTCGATGTCGTCGATAACGAATCGCCGACCTGGGGCGATCTCACCGGTGACGGCAAACCCGAAATCATCTTCCACTCGAAAGGCTACCTCGGTTATGCCGAACCCGATTGGTCCGATCCCGCCAAGCCCTGGACCTTCCACAAAATTTCACCCAAAGGCGGCTGGCAACGGTTCACTCACGGTTACGGTTACGGCGATGTGAATGGCGATGGCAAAAAGGACATCCTCGAAGCCAGCGGTTGGTGGGAACAACCCAAATCACTCGCGGGCGATCCGGAGTGGGTCAAACATCCCGTGAAGTTCGGCAGCGGCGGCGCGCAAATGTATGTCTACGACGTCAACGGCGATGGACTCAACGACGTCATCACCAGCATCGAAGCTCACGGTTACGGCCTCGCATGGTTCGAGCAATATCGCGAAGCCAATGAAATCAAGTTCCGCCAGCACCTCATCGTGAATCGCGAGCCGAAGGACAACAAATACGGCGTCAAATTCACCCAGATGCACGCGATCGATCTCATCGATATGGATGGCGATGGCCTCAAAGATATCGTCACCGGCAAACGCTTTTGGGCCCATGGCGCCACCGGCGACGCCGAACCCGCCGCCCCTGCCGTTCTCTACTGGTTCAAGCTCGTGCGGGGCCCGGATAAATCAGTCGACTTCATTCCCTATATGATTGATGACGATTCCGGTATCGGCACGGAAGTCATCGCGGGCGATCTCAACGGCGACGGCCTCCCTGACGTTGTCGTCGGAAACAAAAAAGGCGTCTACGTCCACCTTCACCAAACCAAACGCGTCTCCCGCGAAGAATGGGAAAAAGCCCAACCCAAACCCATCAACGCCTCCGTCGCTGCAAAAACGCAGTAACAAAGAGCGAGACCGAGTCGCCCGACGCGGCGAGCACACGCAGGTGAAGTGCCAGTCTCCTTAATCAGCGCTAACTCGCGCTCATACAGCTCACCGAGCTCAATTTGCTCTTTTAGCTCTTTAGGCTCATACGGCTCACGCTCGCCAGACTTCCTCACGCTTGCCTGTTAATCTTCCGGAAGGTTTATGCATCGGAAAATGCCCTCAGTCGCAGATTCGGGTGCGTAAACCGTCCCGGCGTTTATCGCCGCGGACCGCTCATTGAAATCTTAAACAAGCCGCACGAGAGGCGAAGCCGATCGCGAACGCGTGGTCCCCGTCCTCTGCTCGGAAACGAGCAGAGGACGGCGATAGCTTTTCGCCGTCCAGCGCAGTAAACTTGCTGCTATGAACCAGGCACCTTAGCGACTCGAAACCGAAACCGCACCTCGATGCCATCTCAGCAGATCCAACCGCATCCAGGTAAATCCAGCCATTTCCAGACGAAAAACGTGGTCCAGCCAAATACAGGTTCGCTTTCCGATCGCCTCGGAATCTGTCGCGTCCGAAATACGGGGGAGTTTGTCGACGCTCCGTATACTCCACCAAAGCAGGAGCACTATTGATGCACAGACGCCGCATTGTTATAAGCACTCTTGCGGTCCTGCTGCTTGCGACTACTGGCTTTCTGGTCATCCTCAACCGAAAGCGCGCGGAATCGCGAATGTGCGCGGGCCGATTGTTCCCACTCACGTTTTCAGCAATGATGTGGGCGAACGAGCGCGAGGAGCATTATCCGACGAATCTAATGTATCTTTCCAGCGAGTGGCGAGTTCGTTGGTTGATTTGCCCCTCTGACAGTTTGCGCAAGCCCGCTCAGGATTGGGAGTCGTTCGACCCCGACCGCAACAGCAGCTATGAGATCGTGTCGCCAGGCATCGCGCAGAGCGACACAAACCTTGCCTTCCTGCGCTGCCGCGTCCACGGTCACCTGAGTTATAGTGATATCACGGTCTTTGATGGCCAGCGGAGGCGGCCAAAAGATTAAGGAAGGAAACTTTCCTTTTGCCCCCCGGTGACTTTTGCGCACCTGCGCGCACCTCCAGCCATCCGGAGCACCAGATCAATCGCTATTGTCGTTGCCCCTTGGCCGTTCTACCTTTTGCATGATTTGGTTATTATGATTGGATTTTGTTTATGGACCTGACCCGCACAGCTTACGGCACCTGGAGCGGCGGACGCTACATGCACTTCGGCGAAGCACTTGATGAAAAGCGCTTTATCTCCGTGATCCAATACGCCTACCACCAAGGCATCCGCACGTTCATGACAGCGGACGTTTATGGCAACGGCCAGGCGGATGAAATGCTCGGCCGCGCCCTCGAAGGAATCCCGCGCCAGAGCTATTGCCTCGTCGGAGCTGTCGGACATGATTTCTACACCGGCAAGCGCGAGGGATCGAAAGGCTATCCGCGGTTTACCGACCCGTCCCTGCGCGGGCCAACTCAATTTGCTGATTACCTGAAAATGGCCACGGAACGGGAACTGGAGCGCACTCGCGCCAACAAATTCGACCTGCTTCTCCTGCACAACCCGGATTGGGTCGGCTATTCAAGCCACGCAGTCTGGGATGGCATGAGCGCGGTCAAGGCCGCGGGCTTGACGGACCAACTCGGGATCGCTCCCGGCCCCGCAAACGGCTTCACCCTCGATCTCCTCCATTGCTTCGAACGGTTCGGCGATACGATCGATTGGGCGATGGTAATTTTAAATCCTCTGGAACCGTGGCCCGGCAGTCTCGCTTTGCCCGCTGCGCAAAAACACGACATCAAGGTAATCACCCGTGTGGTCGATTACGGTGGGCTATTTCATGACGACGTCCGGCCCGGTCATAAGTTTGGTCCCCAGGACCACCGCACCTTCAGGCCGGCCGGCTGGGTGGAAGCCGGACATGAAAAACTAAATCGAATGCGTTCCATCGCGGAGAGGCATGGGTTGACCATGCTGCAGCTCGCTTGCATTTGGAACCTTTCCCAATCCGCGGTGAAAAGCGTGATTCCGACTTTGATCCAGGAAATCGACAGCGCGAAATCCATCGAACAAAAAGTCAGTGAACTTGCCGCCTTGCCCGAGCTGAAGCTCAGTCCGGAAGAGACCCGCGAGATCGCTCAAATCGGTAACAACAAAGGATGTATGTCGCTTAAAGGCGCTAGCCCTGAGTTTTCAGGCGAGCCGCAGCCAGACCGCTGGCCCGTCACGCCAGAACTGCAAAAAGTTGGCAGCCGCTGGGGAATCGTCCCGGAAAAGGACCTTGTCCTCACACATAGTTGATGACTGGTCGAGCGTCCGCAAATTGAGTATATTCTTACGAAGATGAGACTTCACAGAAAGAACGGCATCCTTTGGCTCCTGCCATTTGCCCTGCTTGCAATATTACCTCTGTCTATGAATGCAGCACCCGAACAGAAAGAGAAAGGTTCCGGCACTTCCGGACAAACCGAACTGGCAACATTTGGCGGCGGCTGCTTTTGGTGCACCGAAGCCATTTTTGAGCGATTCAAAGGGGTCAAGGCAGTCGTCTCCGGCTATGCCGGCGGAAGCAAACCAAATCCCAGCTACGAGGAAGTTTGCACCGGCGGCACCGGCCACGCCGAAGTGATCCAGGTGCAATACGATCCAACCGTCATTACCTACTCCCAGCTCCTGGAAATCTTTTGGGAGGCCCACGATCCCACGACACTGAACAGCCAGGGCGCCGACCGGGGAACGCAGTACCGCTCCGTGATTTTCTACCACAACGAAGAGCAGAAAAAGCAAGCCGAAGCCTCGAAGAAGCTGGCCACTGCGCATTTCGACAAACCGATTGTGACGGAAATCGTGCCGCTGACGAAATTCTATCCGGCCGAGGCCTACCACCAGGATTATTTCCGAAAGAATCCGCACGTCCCATATTGCTCATACGTGATCAGCCCCAAGCTCCAGAAACTGGAAAAGAAGGGCAAATTCCAGCTTCAGTCGCCTACAAAGTAATCTCTGATGAAAGTGAAGCTCGCTTACGGGCGCGGCCATCTCTCGATCGACGTCCCGAAGGACCGAACTACCGTCATTGAACCTTCGCACGCGAAAGGTTTAGCCGATGAACGGACCGCTGTCTTTCAGGCGCTGGAGAATCCGGTCGGGACCCGCCCTTTGAAAGAGTGGATCAAGCCGGGCGATCGCATTTGCATTTCATTCACGGATATTACGCGAGCAACGCCGAACGATCGTCTCATCCCGTGGCTGTTGGAGCATATCTCGCACATTCCACGCGAGCAGGTAACCTTGTTGAACCAACTCGGCACGCACCGGCCGAATACGCAAGAGGAGCTGGAACGGATGCTGACGCCGGACGTGGTCCGCCGCTATCGGGTCATCAATCATGAACCGGAAAACCCTTCCGCCCTCGTGCAATTCGGCGCGACGCGCGATGGCACGCCAGCGTTGATCAATAAAGAGCTGGTTGAAGCGGACGTCCGGATCATCACCGGTTTTATCGAGCCTCATTTCTTTGCCGGGTTCAGCGGCGGTATCAAGGGAATCATGCCCGGCACGGCCGGCTTGCGCACCGTCATGAGTAATCATGGCGCGAAGAATATCGGCGATCCGAACGCCACCTTTGGGATCACTGACGGAAATCCGCTCTGGGAAGAGTTACGCGACATCGCGCTTCGCGTTGGGCCCAGCTTCCTGCTCAACGTTACGTTGAACGAGCAACGCGAAATCACCGGCGTCTTCGCTGGGGACATCCTTCGGGCTCACAAACTGGGAACGGAATTCGTCCGCCGTTCGGCTATGCAAAAGGTGGAAGCCCCTTTCGACGTAGTCGTCACCACCAATAGCGGCTATCCGCTCGATTTGAATCTATATCAAGGCGTCAAAGGGATGAGCGCGGGTGCCCGCATCCTAAAACCGGGCGGAACGCTGATTCTGGCATGCGAATGTAGCGAAGGCGTCCCCGCGAATAGTCCTCTCGACCAGCTGCTCCGCAGCGCCAATTCATCCGAAGAAATCCTCGCGATGCTGGCGACCCCTGGTTTCGTTCGTCCGGAACAATGGCAGGCGCAAATCCAGGCCCTCGTGCAGCGCAAAGCCAAAGTTCTTGTCTACAGCTCCCTTTCAAAGGAAACGATCCGCGGCGCGCATCTCGAACCCTGCGAGGACATAATGGCAGCAGTAGCAAAAGCACTCAACGAATCCGGCGAGGATGCCACCCTTGCCGTCCTCCCTCAGGGACCGCTGACAATCCCATATCTCACCTCTGATGCAGGCTAGCCGTTGGCCTTTAGGCACCTTGAATGCCTGCGGCACCACTCCAGGTTTGCTAAACTGAGCCGCTATTGGCATATGTAACCCCCGCGATGCACGATTTTCGCTATATCAAACACAAACTTTACTGCGAGCAAATGCCTGTGGCTTCCCTCGTGAAGAAATTCGGCACGCCCCTCTATATCTATTCGCAGCGCACGTTGACCGACCATTACATGAAGCTCGCACGGGCTCTGCGCCCGCTCGATCACCTGATTTGCTTCGCCATGAAGGCGAACTCCAATGCCGCGGTGATGCGCACGCTCGCAAACCTCGGCAGCGGGTTTGATGTAGTGAGCGAAGGCGAGTTGCGCCGTGTCATTGCCGCAGGTGGCGATCCCGAGAAGTGCGTTTTTGCTGGTGTCGGGAAAACCGAAACTGAGATCGAATTTGCGCTCCGCGAAAATATTTACTCCTTCAACGTAGAGAGTGAACCGGAACTCGAACGCATCAACAAAGTGGCGCGGCGGCTCAAGAAAACGGCGCCGGTGGCAGTGCGTGTGAACCCGAATGTCGACGCGAAGACACATGCCAAGATCACGACCGGCACGTATGCGAATAAGTTCGGGATTCCCTTTGAGGAAGTGGAAGGCGTCTACGAGCGCGCGAGCCGGCTCAAAAATCTCCGGTTGCGTGGCGTGCAGATGCACATTGGATCGCAGCTCACAACCGTTTCTCCGTTTGAGGAGGCAGTCAAAAAAGTGGTGCCCATGGTTTCCCGTCTCGCCCAAAAATACGACTTCGATTTCTTCAGCATCGGCGGCGGTCTTGGGATCATGTACCAGAACGCGCTCTCCAGCGGCGCAGCCGAATGGTGGAAGCACGGGCCCGCGAAACAAATCCTGACCCCGGCGAAATACGCGGCCACGCTGATCCCATTGCTCAAGCCGCTCAATCTGCGGATCCTGATGGAACCCGGCCGCTTTATTGTCGGCAATGCCGGAATCCTGGTGGCTCGCGTCGAGTATGTGAAACGGACCGGAAAGAAGAATTTCGTCATCGTTGACGCGGCCATGAACGATTTGATCCGACCGGCTTTTTACGACTCGTATCACGAGATTGTTCCGGTCGTTCAAAAGAATGGTACGGCACGCGGTAAAGGATTGATCCCATCGGATGTCGTCGGCCCAATCTGTGAGTCGGGCGACTTCTTTTGCAAAGACCGCCCCTTGCCTAAAATGGAGGAAGGCGAGCATCTGGCCTTGCTCAGCGCCGGCGCTTATGGATTCGTGATGGCTTCCAACTACAATACTCGCCCCCAGGCGGCGGAAGTGTTGGTGCACGGCAACAAGGCCGCTCTCGTTCGTGAGCGGCAGCCTCTGGAAAAGATTTGGGAGCCCGAGAAGATCCCGCAGTGGTTGAAATAATCAGGAATGGCGAGCGATCCACCCGCCGCCGACAACCAGATCCTCATTATAAAAAACGCAGGCCTGCCCGGGCGTGACGGCCCGCTGCGGCGTGTGCAACTTGACCCTGGCTGATCCATCCGGCTGCGGATAGAGCGTGGCCGCCGTCCCGGGATGATTATAGCGAATCTTCACCGCCGCCTCGAACGACTCAGGCGGATTCTCGAACGCGATCCAATTGCACCGTTCCACCCTGAATTCATCGCGATCCAACTGCGATTCATCTCCGACGATCACGCGATTATTCACTGCATCCAGATCCACGACGTAGAGTGGCCGTGGTGAAGAAATGCCGAGACCTTTGCGCTGACCGATTGTGTAGAACTCGATGCCATCATGCCGGCCCAGCACTCGCCCATGCACATCTACAATGTCGCCCTGGTGCTTTTCGACAAGCCTGGCTTGTTGCAGAAACTTTCCGTAATCCTTGTCCGGAACGAAGCAGATTTCCATGCTCTCTTCCTTGTCGGCGGTTTTCAAATGGCTCTCGCGCGCAATTTCACGCGTATCATTCTTCGTCAACTCGCCGAGCGGAAAAAGAGATCGCGCGAGTTGTTCCTGCTTCAGTGAAAAAAGAAAATAGCTTTGATCCTTCCGTGGATCTTTTCCCTTCTTCAGCAAATACCGTCCGGTTGCGGAATCGA
>Ga0193692_1000320_pt1 | contig 12103 bp, 8 predicted proteins | sample L3a1metaG_FD_144917 | JGI IMG/M metagenome (GOLD analysis project Ga0193692, IMG submission 144917) | Soil microbial communities from a riparian zone of the East river system, Colorado, United States - L3a1 | ecosystem: Environmental > Terrestrial > Soil > Riparian zone | place: USA: East River... | reverse complement strand
TTGCACTCTCCAAGTCTCATATGCCGCTGCTAAGCTATATCGAGAGGTTGAACAAACAATTGAAAACGTGGATCCATCCACTTCGAGCCGATTCAACGAAAGAGGCTTGCGCATCACAGGTTTAAGAAGCACTGTTGTGTCATCTTGGCACGCGCCCAAACAATTCAGTTGAGAGACAGAGTTGCATGATCCGCTCCTTTGTCTTCACTACCCAGGGCCGCTTGCACAGTACGAACATCGAAATGTTCCTGATGCCCACGCTCCTTGCCGACACCAATCTATTCCTTTGGGTTGATTTGGAAAAACCGACCCCTGCGGAGCGAAAGTTCGTCCTGGAGGATGTCTTTCATTTTCATCCGCTCTCGATCGAGGACTGCGTCGGCGTTAGCGCCGCCCCCAAAGTCGAAGAGTATACGCCGAAGGACGAGGACAAATTCGCCTCCTATCTCTTCATGGTCATTCATGGCGTGGATTACAGCCGGAAAGACGGCGTCTTCGCCACGAGTGAACTCAATTTCTTTTTAGGCAAAAACTTTCTGGTGACATATCACGACGTTCCATTGCGCGGCGTGCAAGCGACGGAGGAACGCTGTGTGCGCGGGACGATGCACATTGCGCGGGCGCCGGACCGGGTGGCGCATACGCTTCTCGACTCGATCGTGGAGAACTACAAGCCGGCACTGGAAGAGTTGTCACTCGAGATCGCGGAACTCGAAGCCGTAGTGTTGCAGAACCCAAGCAAAGCTGCCCTCAACCGCATCATCCAAACGAAGAAGGAAGTACTGCATCTGCGGCAGATCATCGGTCCGCAGCGGGAGGTGCTCGCCCGGTTTGCGCGTGGAGAATTCAAGCTGATCCGCCCGCATCTGGTCCCGTACTACCGCGACGTTTACGACCGGCTTTTTTACATCTCGGGCCTCGCCCAAACCTACTTCGATTCGCTTACAGGCATTCTGCAGGTCTATTTGAACATGTCATCGAACCAAACGGGCGAAGTCGTGAAGCTGCTCACGATGATTACCGTGATCACCACCCCTTTGATGGTTGTCGGAACCTGGTACGGCATGAATTTCCAGGGTATGCCGGAATTGAAATGGAAATATGGTTATGAGCTGGGCATGGGACTAACGCTCGTATCCACCGTGGGCACCTTTTGGTGGTTCAAAAAGAAGCGCTGGTTTTAGGTTTTTCGATGGCAATTCCCAAATCCAGTTTTCTCGACAAGGTTCTCGGCCGGATTGGACGGCTGGACAAGGAAGGCTTGCAGACAGTCGTGCAGCGATTGGCCCGCGAACGTTCCTTTCTGGAAACGTTGTTCAACACGATCGAAGACGGTGTGGTAGTGCTCGATGAAGCCGGACGAATTCTCTACTACAATCAGGCGATCGTCACCATGCTGGGCGTGCAGAACCAGGGCATCGAAGGCCAAACGATAGATCATTTGCTTCCGGGCATCGACTGGGAAGCTCTCGCGCAACACGATGCTCGAGGCGGTACACGCGTTGTCCGGCACGAACTCGAGGTTAGCTACCCCCGCCAACGTTTCCTCAGCATTTATGCCGCGCCTCTCGATGGCGAAGCCAGTGGCAGTCTCGGCGTGGCTTTGATCGTGCATGATGCCACCGAAGCGCGGGCGCAGACGTTTGCGGCCATCGAGAGTGAGCGCGTGCAGGCACTCACACTTTTGGCTGCGAGTGTCGCGCATGAGATCGGTAACCCCCTCAATGCGCTCCATATTCATTTGCAACTGATGGACCGGGAAATCCGGAAATTGAAGGCGAATACCGACGTTGTGCCTGCAAAGACGATCAACCGAACGATCGCCCGCAAGACGACGGAATCGGCTGCCAACCCTTTGCATGTTCTGGAAACCTGCCACAAACTCGAGCGCTATCTCGGAGTGGCAAAGGGTGAAATCACACGCCTGGACTATATCATCACGCAATTTCTCCAGGCACTCCGTCCGGTTCCCGCACGTCTTACTCCGGGCGACATAAACCAAGTGATCCGTGAGACGATGGATTTGCTGCGTCCCGAAATTGACAACCGTGGCGTGGCTTTGGATTTGCAACTAGCGGCAGATCTCCCGTCTGCCCCAATTGATGCCGGACAGATCAAGCAAGCGCTCGTCAACCTCATCAAGAATGCGATCCAGGCAATGACGAAGGGAGGCCGGTTGACATTGCGAACGCACTCGGTTTCCGAAGGAGTGATCATAACGGTTGCGGATACGGGCGGCGGGATTCCGCAGGAGAAGATCAACCGCATCTTCGAACCGTTTTACACGACGAAAAAGAAAGGCTCCGGTCTTGGCTTGATGATCGTGCAACGGATCATCCGCGAGCACGGAGGGCGCATCGAGCTCGAGAGCCGGGTCAGTCACGGCACAACGTTTCGCATTTGGCTTCCGCTGAGAGAACGGCACCCGCGTCTGCTCGCAGCCAGCGCTGAACCGGAACAAAGCCCCGCCGCGGCCGGGTAATCCATGAGGTCCCGTGGCTGAAGCTCCCAAACCAATGTTACTGATTGTCGACGACGAAAAGCCGACCCGTGAAGGCTTGCGTGCCGCGCTCGAAGACAGATACGACGTCTATATTGCCGAAGACGCTGCTTCCGCCATGGAGTTGCTCGAACGAGACCATTTCGACGTGCTGCTGACCGACTTCCGGCTGCCGAATGAAGATGGGATGAAGCTGATCGCCCGCGCCAAGTCTCTTCCCAGACCACCAGTCTGCATCCTTATGACGGCTTACGGTTCGGAAGATCTGGCAGTGGAAGCGATGAAGAGTGGCGCGGACGATTACATCGCCAAGGGCCGTTTGCAGATCGACGAACTGGAAATGCGCATTGCCCGTGTCCTGCGCAGCCAGAAACTTGAAGCAGAGAACACAGCCCTCCGGCAACAAATCGACCAGAAGTTCGGGCTGGAGAATATAATTGGTCAGTCGGAGCCGATGCAGGAGATCTTCGACCTCGTCCGCCAGGTGGCTCCTACACGCGCCAGCGTCCTCATCACCGGAGAAAGCGGCACCGGCAAGGAGCTGATCGCTAAAGCGATCCACAATTTGAGCCCGCGCGGCAAACAGCAGATGGTGACAGTTCATTGCGCTGCGCTGCCGCCCACCCTCCTCGAAAGTGAGCTCTTCGGCCATGAAAAGGGAGCTTTCACCGGCGCGCACGAGCGGAGAGTGGGCCGGTTCGAACAAGCTCAGGGAGGCACTCTCTTCCTCGACGAAATTGGCGAGATCGACAGCACCACTCAGGTAAAGCTCCTTCGGTTCCTCGGGGAGAGAACATTTGAACGAATAGGATCCAACAAGACCATTACTGCTGACGTGCGCTTGGTTACGGCGACCAATAAAAAGCTCGAGGAATTGGTCCAGGCCGGAAAATTCCGGGAGGACCTGTTTTTTCGGCTGCGTGTAGTGGAAATTCAAATGCCGCCGCTTCGCGAGCGCCGAGTCGATATTCCCGTGCTCGCACAGGCGTTTGTTGTGGAGTTCGCGCGTGAAAATGGAAAGAGCGTCCGGGAGATCCTCCCGGAAGCCATGGACATCCTGCTTAATTATCCATGGCCAGGAAACGTCAGAGAACTGCGGACTTCCATCGAGCATGCCGTCGTCCTTTGCCGTGGCGAAAAGATTGGTGTTCGGGATCTGCCCGCGACCGTGCGAGGCCACAGCCAGGCAACGGTTCCGTCGAAACCCGTGAGCGGTGGGGCCGAGTTAAGTGTCAAAGACGCTGAAAAAGAATTGATCATCCGCGCACTGAAAGAATCAAACGGAAGCCGCACTGACGCTGCGAAGAAGCTCGGAATGAGCCGACGTACCCTTCACCGCAAGCTTCATACTTATCGATTGGAAGGATTTGAATAATGGCTTTTCGTCTTCAGGAGATACTTCATAAGTACGAGGTCGGCGCAGGCGCCGCTGTGCTGCGCTTTATTACCGCGGCGGCTGCTTTCCTCGCTGTCGCTGTCGTATTCGATTTGGCTGCGTTCCGGAACCTGGCCACGCGAGACGCCATGGATGCGGCCCAGGTGGGACGGAACGTTGCAGAAGGGCGCGGCTTCACGACCAGCTTTATCCGCCCTTTAAGTCTCTATCTGTTGACGAAGCAGGGTGGCAATGAATCCAGCAACACCTTGCCTCCGGTCGATAGGCATCCCGATCTGGCGAATCCGCCGGTGTATCCTGGCTTGCTTGCGCTTGCCTGGAAGACGAAGCCCTTTCCTGTCGTGGATCTTTCTAAAAAACAGAATTTTTCGGCCTATTTTCCCGATTTGTGGATCACGATCTGGAACCAGGTTTTGCTCGGCCTTGCCGCATGGCTTGTCTTCGTGCTGGCTAAGCGTTTGTTCGATAGCTCGGTTGCCTGGGCTTCGTTCGCTTTGCTATTGCTTTCCGAAACATACTGGAAGTTTTCGGTTTCCGGATTATCGACGGTATTGCTCATCGTCGAGTTTCTTTTGCTCGTTTTAATCATTTCCCGGCTCGAAGCAGCCGCCCGGGTAGCGGTTCCCGGTAGAAATTCGGTTATAGCCTTCGCGGCCCTTGCCGGAGCGTTGGTGGGGTTGATGGCCATGACGCGGTACAGCTTCGGTTGCCTGATCGTTCCCCTGGTTATCCTCATCGCGACATTGCCGTCGATGCAGCGACCGACCTTGGTTGTTGTGACACTCGCCACTTTCATGGTCGTCTCTGCGCCGTGGGTGGTGCGAAATTTTCAGCTCAGCGGCACGCCGTTTGGGACGGCCGGTTTCGCGATTATGTCCGGCACATCGAATTTTCCCGAAGACCAACTCGAGAGATCGCTCCATCCATTGATTCGTCAGGTCGAAGCGGGCGAATATTGGCAGAAACTCTTCACCAACCTTCATGATATCCTTGTAAGCGATTTATGGCGTTTGGGGGGAGGGTGGGTAATGGCTTTGTTCCTGGTCGGCTTGTTGGTTCCGTTTCGGAATCCCGTCCTGGGCCGGACTCGGCTCTTTCTGGTTCTGACAATGCTCGCATTGTGCGTCGCACAAGCTCTGGCGCGAACCTCAGCTTCAACGGAGTCGCCCGATATTAACTCCGAGAACCTTCTGGTTGTGGTGGGGCCGGCGATTTTGATGTTCGGGATCAGCCTGTTCGTCTTGCTGCGTGAACAACTGAATCTCGGTGGACCGGCCGGTAGAAACCTCCTCTGGGCCCTTCTTTATATTCTGGCCGGCGCTCCCTTTCTCTTGGCGGTGATTGGTTCGCATCCCTCGCGCCTTGTTTATCCACCCTATTATCCGCCTTGGATTCAGCAAAAATCCGCCGCGTCGGCTCCGGGCGGGGCAATTATGGCCGATGTGCCGTGGGCAGTTGCCTGGTACGGCGACCGGCCGAGTATTTGGCTCTCGCTCAAATATATAGACCGGCTCTCTCCTCAGATTCGTGAGGATTTTGACACAGTAGGAAGGCTGCAGCCCATTAAAGGTTTTTATCTGTCCGTCAGGATGCTTAAGACGTTGGATGCTAAAGACTTGGCTGCCTGGAGCCAGTCAAAAGCGCCGGATTCACAATTGGAATTGGTCCAGAAAATGGTTACCGAACTGGGCCAACGCCTCGTCGAACAGGATGCCAAACGGGACGACGTCGAGCGGTTGCGCGCCATTTACAAAGTGGTGGAACGGAACTGGGTGCAGGGCGGAGGCGACGATTGGGAGAGCTTTATACTCGGGATTTTTGTAAAAAAGGAAGTTCCGACCGGTTTTCCGCTGCAAAAGGCTGTCGGCGGGATAGTACCGGAGATATTTTTAACCGAATTATCTGAACGCAAATAGCAGAAAACAATCAAATGACCCAAGCGGTACAACGCGAATGACATACGAAACAAAAGTTTTGACACCGACCCCCCTCTCTCTTAAAAGTCCCCCTCATTGTTTTGGTAACGGCTCACTTAAGAACATATCGACTATGAAAAAACTCATCGCTTCCGCCGGACTCGTGGCTGTTGGAGCAACAAGTCTGCAGGCAGCTTATGCCCCAGGTCTTTCTCCATTAGAGACCGCAAAGCCATGGAGCATATCAGCCACCGTTCGCGGGTTTTACGATGACAACTATCCGACCGCCCCGGCCAGCTTCACGGGCAAAACGAGCAGCTTCGGCTTCGAATTCAGTCCATCTGCGGCAATCAATATTCCGTTGGACCAAACCTATTTTGGTGCTTCTTACATCTACACGATGAAGTACTACGAAAGCCGTCCGAATGACAATTTCGATCAGAGTCATGAAGTGACCCTCAAGCTCGACCATCGCTTTTCGGAACGCTACAAGGTGACGTTGAGCGACGCGTTCGCCTACTCATCGGAACCGGATGTCATTCAGCCCACTGGGGCGCCCTTCTCAGTCTTTACGCGAACAGACGCCAGCGCGCTACGAAATCTGGCTAACATCGAGTTCACTGCGCAAATAACTGAACTGCTCGGTTTGCAGCCGGGCTACCGGAATACATGGTATAACTTCCTGGATTCAGGGCCGGGTAGCCGTTCAGCAACCTTGGACCGTATTGAGCAATACCTGCATCTCGATGCGACTTATCAGGCTGCAGAACACCTGATCGGCTTGGTTGGATATGAGTTCGGGCTTCGCAACTACACCAGTGACGAAGAGATTATCGCTGGAAGCGGCCTTATCGGCGATTTTCGTAATAGCCAGTCCCACAAGGCGTATGTCGGCGTCGATTACGCCATGAGTTCCCAATTGAACGCATCAGCAAAAGCGGGTGTCGAATACACAACCTATGAGAATATTTCGGGCGAAAATAGCCTGACGCCGTATTTTAACATAAACGCGACGTATACCTATTTGCCTGGAAGCTATGCGCAGTTGGGTTTCCGTGTCGACAAGGCTGCGACGGACGTGACCGGTTTTTCGGCCAGCGACGTGGTCCTGGATGAAAATACGGCTACGGTTTATGGATCGGTCAATCACCGGGTGACGCGCGAAATCACAGCCAGTTTGCTTGGCCAATATCAGTATGGAAAGTTCAGCAGTGGAAGCTTCGATGGCGAGGTTGAGAATTGGTATACGGTCGGCATCAATTTGGAATACCGAATTAATCCGAATTGGGCCGTTGAAACAGGATACAATTGGGACCATTTGGTTTCGGATATCGGCCGCGGTTTCTCGCGTAATCGAGTTTACATCGGCGCCAGTGCCACATTTTAAAGTTATTTAACTGAAACACGTGGGAGGCTGGATAAAAATCTAGCCTCTTTTTTTTTGATAATATGGAAGAAGTAGCAACAGCGACAAAATCGTTCAACGCGCCGGAAACCAAACTCCACTTCCTGGATTATTGGCGCATCATTCGCATCCGTAAAACTGTCATCCTCGCGGTTTTCCTGCTGGTGGCGATCACCACGACGCTGGTGACCTTCATCCTGCCGGAGTCCTTCTCGAGCACCGTTCGCATTAAGGTCGAAAAGGATGTTGGAGACGTGGGTGGGCTCGAAGGCCGATACGCTCAAGGCGGCTTCGATCCTTATTGGGTCCAAACGGAATTTGAGACGATCCAATCCAAACTGATCCTCAACCAGGTGATTACCAACCTCACGCTCCACAAAAAATGGGCGGAGAAATTGAAGGCCGATGAGCTTCCGATCGACCTCACCTACGGCATGCTTAAAAGCAAGATCGACGTCCGTCAATCGCGCAATACCAGTTTGATGGAGATTCGCGTCATCAGCGAAGACAAGAACGAAGCGGCGCTCATCGCCAACGAGATCGCGGATGTTTATAAAAAGACCCGCATACGACAGAGGTTGGAGCTCTCTCGCAGCGGCATCGCTTCTTTGGCGAAGGGATTGGAGGAGCGCGACAAAGAGGTTAAGCAGATGCAGGTGGACTTGGATGAAATGAAGGAGAAATTGAGGATTTCCGACGTCGAGGCGCAAAATTCTTTCGCGACTCCCACGCTGGAACCCGAAACGCTGCGGAAATATGAGAATCTGCGCGTTGAAGCCCAGGCAAGTTATGCTCAAATTCAAACCCTTTATTCCCATCTGACCAACCTTAGCCGGGTCGAATTTAGAAAGGCGGTCCAGGTCGCTTCCCCCGACCCGCAACTCGGAATTTTGCTCGAGCAGTTGGCGAGTGCAGAACAGAAACTCGACGTGGCTTCCCAGAATTATGGTCCGGAACATCCGGAGGTCATCGCGGGGCAGAAACTGATCGCACGCATTACTACTCAAGTGAATGATCGGCTGGACGGTATCCTCGAGGGATTAAAAGCGAAAGCTGCCTCCTTTAAAGCCACTTGGGAAACTCTTCAGCGCGCAGTAGATGATGCAAGGGAAAAGGATATCCAGGCAGCGAAGGTTCGTCGTCCCTATTTCCAGAAAAAGCGCGATTTGGAGAACGCTCAGCAGATTCGTGAACGTCTCCAGATTCGAGTCATCTCCGAAGACGTCGAGGCTAAGATGCCCAAAACCTCGATTGTTGAAGTCATCGACCGGGCGGAACCCGGTATTCGTCCGGTTCGTCCGAACAAAGTCGTAAACATCTTCCTCGGTGTGATCGTTGGTTTGGCAGTAGGCGTTGGTCTCGCATTCTTCATTGAGTATCTCGATACCAGCGTGAAGACCATCGACGATGTCGAACGCGCATTGCAGGCGCCCGTCCTCGGGGTTATTCCACAGAACGTTGGCTCGCTCCTTGACGAAGGTCCGGACAGCCCGCACGCGGAAGCTTACCGGGTGCTGCGCACCAACATCATGTTTTCGCAGAAGGATGGAAAGCTCAACACCATCACAGTGGTCAGCGGCGGCGCCGGCGAAGGCAAGTCGACGACCATCTTCAATTTGGCAACGATCTTTGCCCAGAATGGCCAGCGCGTCCTCATCGTCGATTCCGACTTGCGACGCCCGAGCCTGCACAAGATCCTGAAGGTCTCCAATTCGATCGGTTTGACCAATTACCTCCTCAAGCAGAACACGCTCGAGGAAGTTATCCAAACATCTCCTCTCTCCACACTCGACTTTCTGCCCAGCGGCAAGCTCCCCAGCAGTTCCATGGGTGTGTTGAGCTCTTCGCAGATGAAGGAACTCATCAACGAGCTGAAGCGCCGTTATGATTGGGTATTCTTCGATTCACCACCGATCATGGGTGTGAGCGATGCCTCCATTCTCTCCAGCGAAGTGGACATGGTCCTGCAAGTGATCCAATACCGCCGCTACCCACAACCGATGACCATCCGCGCCAAGCAGATGATCGAGAAGGTTGGCGGCAATCTGCTCGGCATTGTATTGAACAACATCAGCATGGCGTCCGACGAGAACTACTATTACTACAGCGGCTACTACTACGACTATTACTCGAAGCAGGACGATGACGACGGCGAAAAGCCCTCGAAAGGTTCCGGCAAAGAGGTCGCAAAAGTTGAAATCAAACCAAAGTACTGATCAACTGTCTATTGACGGTGAAGTTATGAAAATGTCTATCAAAGCCAATGCAACTCGCTGGGGTTTTCTGGCGCTGGCGCTGGCTGCAAGCATGGTGGCGCTGGGGTGCAGCAGCCTCAGCTACGTCGATCCCAACCCGAGCCAGCCCTATGCGTTTCCGGGTCAAAACCAGAACCAGACTCGGCCTGCGATGGCGCAGCAGCATCCCGTGACGCCAACTCCTGCCGCTAACCGTCCACCTGTGGTCCCGAATAACAATGTGGGCGGGACACTCGTGGCTGTTAATCCGTCCGCGCCATTTAATCGTCCGCCGATAGATAACGCTGATCAGGCCGGCTTTAGCATCATTCGAATGGGAGATGCGCTTAATATTTCGTTCACCGACATTCCTGTACCTATCGTTATCCAGTCGCAACGTGTGGGAGAAGACGGGAATATCAAGCTTCCTTACAACGTCACGGTCAAAGCCGCCGGCAAAACACCGGGTCAACTCCAGGACGACATCCGTAAAGAATACGTACCGCGCTATTTCGTAAACCTCACTCCCACAGTCAAGGCGGAAGAGCGCGTTTACTTCGTGGGTGGTGAAGTGCGAGTTCCTGCGCGGCAACCTTACCTTGCCGATATGACCGTGCTGCGTGCTATTGATACGGCCGGAGGATTCACCGATTTTGCCAACCGGAATAAGATTGAGCTGCGCCGGTCCAATGGAAAGACGTACACCGTACATTGGAAGAAAGCATTGGAGGATCCGAAACAGGACCTGCCAGTCTATCCAAATGACCAGGTAACCGTTCATAAACGGCGTCCACTCTTTTAGTGGTCCAACTTAAAATCCTTTCAGGCAAAATGGCGGGCCGCGAGCAGGTGGCTCGCCATTTTCCATTCCAGGTGGGACGCGCCTCCGGCGCAGGCCTCCGCTTGGAAGACTCCGGTGTCTGGGATCAGCACTTGACGATCGATCTTGGCCCGAACACGCAGTTCGAATTGCAAACCCAACCCGGCGCCGCAACCTACCTTAACGGCGTTCCGGTCGAAAAAAGCCCGTTGCGGAACGGTGACGTTATTCAAATTGGAACTGTCGAGCTCCTCTTCGGCTTAAGCCCCACACGGCAGCGCAGCTTTTTTGCCCGTGAACTTCTCGTTTGGTTCGGCCTTGCAGCCATTTCACTGGGCCAAATAGCGCTGATCTATTGGCTCCTGCAGTAGAACTCAGTGCCGGAAATGGCGCACGCCCGTGAAGAGCATCGCCACGTTATGCTCGTCCGCGGCGGCAATGACTTCGGCGTCGCGCATTGATCCACCCGGCTGAATCGCGGCTGTCGCGCCGGCCTTGGCTGCTGCGATCAATCCATCCGCGAATGGGAAGAACGCGTCACTACAGACGACGCTTCCCTGCAAGGAAAGTCCCGCTTCGCCAGCTTTCCATACCGCAATGCGACTCGAATCAACTCGGCTCATTTGCCCCGCGCCGATCCCAAGAGTTCGGCTCGGTCCGGCATAGACGATCGCGTTGGACTTAACATGCTTCACCACGCGCCAGCCAAAAAGGAGCGCCTTCGTCTCAGAATCGGTCGGTTTCCGACGAGTCACAACTTTGCAGTCGCCCAAACTCACACGCTTGGCGTCATTCTCCTGCATTAGAAACGTATCGGCCCCGACGCTTCGCGTTTCCCAGCTTGAGCGGGTAACGGGCGAATCCTTCATCCGGATAAGCCGAAGGTTCTTCTTTTTCTGCAAGAGCACTACTGCCGCCGGTTCGAAATCCGGCGCGACGATTACTTCGCTGAAGATTTCGGAAATGGCCTGGGCGCATTCAAGATCCAGTGGTTTGTTCACGGCAATGATGCCGCCGAATGGCGCTTGTTTGTCGGTCGCATAAGCGTAATCCCATGCCTCACGCAATGAACCGCCCTGTCCCATGCCACATGGATTCGTGTGCTTTAGGATCGCCAGCGTCGGTTCCTCTCCACCGAACTCGCCGATCAAAGCGGCTGCAGCTGTCAGATCCAGAATGTTGTTATAGGAAAGTTCCTTCCCGTGGAGTTGCTCGTAATAATCGTGGAATTGTCCGTAAAGGCCCGCTCGTTGATGCGGATTCTCTCCGTAGCGAAGCGGTTGCGCGAGTGGCGCTTCAATGCGAATGGCGGACGGAATCTCCTGCGGTGCGCTGGGCTCAGCGGTTAACTTGGACGGCGCTGATTTGGGAGCAGAACCGAAAGTCTTACTGAGATGCGCGGCAATGCTCGCATCGTAGGCGCTGGTCCTCGCGAACACACGCGCGGCCAGCTGGCGGCGCAAATCGAGGGTGGTCTCGCCACGCTCCTTAATCTGCTGCCCCACTTCCCCGTAGTCCGCGGGATCCATCACCACTGTCACGTTTTGGTGGTTTTTTGCCCCACTGCGGAGCATCGATGGGCCGCCAATATCAATGTTTTCGATAGCTTCCTCGAGCGTTACGTTCGGTTTCGCCACGGTCTGCTCGAACGGATACAGGTTCACCGCCACAAGATCGATCGGCTTTATCTCATGCTGCTCGGTCGCGCTCCGGTGCGACGGATTCTCGCGCAGGAATAGCAACCCTCCATGGATTTTCGGATGCAGCGTTTTCACGCGGCCATCGAGCATTTCCGGGAAGCCAGTATAAGCTCCCAGTTCGATGACTTTGAG
>Ga0193692_1000319_pt1 | contig 12114 bp, 10 predicted proteins | sample L3a1metaG_FD_144917 | JGI IMG/M metagenome (GOLD analysis project Ga0193692, IMG submission 144917) | Soil microbial communities from a riparian zone of the East river system, Colorado, United States - L3a1 | ecosystem: Environmental > Terrestrial > Soil > Riparian zone | place: USA: East River... | reverse complement strand
CGATCGTGGAAACCTGTCGCTTCCATGGATAGGGCGGGCCGCCTTTGCAGCGAGGGAGGTCGTCACAACCGCCATCAGAATCGTCGACCGGGAAAGCACCCTCTTTGGCAGGATCGATCCTTGTCCAGCGGCCGATCTCCATGGGAGCTTTCGCCGCTGGAGCTTCGAGCGCGTGACGGCGTTGAGGCGTGTTCTTGTAAAAGTCCATGGTTTCGCTGGGAGCATGGATGATGAAAACTCCGCGGTCGCGAGCCGCTCTGACAGTGGCGTTCATGGCCGGGGCCATTTCGGCGACCCGTTCGGAAGCGCCTTTGCACCAGTGCTGATCCCACATATCGCAGATAATGATGGCCGTTTTCCGGGGATTCCACTGGACCGTCTTTTGCTTCACCGCATATTCGGTGCCCGAGACAGCCTTTGTCCGCTGGCGGATTTGAAGATTCAGCGGTTGGCCGTCCTGGACTGCGAGGGAAGCAAAGGCGATCGTGGCAAAGAAGATGCCCAGGACATGGCGAGCTGGTTGCATGACCCTACTAGACCATGAGCAAAGGCCGCGCAAAAGTGGAAAAACAGGGCCCTGACGCCGAAAGCTGAAAAGGGGGAAATCCATCGAAGGGCATACTTGTTTTTTAGGTTTTGCGAAATAGACTGTGCATATGAAGAACGACGTAGTGCCTGTGGAGATCCGGGGCATACTGCCCGCCAACAGCGGCTGCGCGATTTTCATCGGCAACGATCAGAAGGTGTTTGTCATCCAGGTCGAACACAACATGGGGGCAATCATCGGGATGTTTCTGCGGGATACTCCGAAGGAACGTCCGCTCACTCACGATCTGATCACCAGCATCTTCAAAGGTTTCAATGTCACTGTCGAACGCGTGGTCATTACCGAACTGAAAAACTCGACTTATTTCGCCCGGCTCATCCTGCAACAGCAGAATGAACTCGGTCGCAAAATTGTCGAGATCGATGCGCGCCCGAGTGATTGCCTCGCATTGGCAACGGCGCAAAAACGTCCCCTCTACGTCTCCTCTTCACTCTTCGGCCAGGTGGAAGATATGTCCAAGTGGTTGGAAGAGATCAACGAGAACGGCGGGTCTGAGAACGAATAACCTCGCCCGATGGCCGTTGCGGCTTCCACTTCAGCCCCTTTGTTGCTCGTCCATGGTGACGACGAATTCGCCGTAAAGCAACGTGCCCGGCAGGTCTTCCAGGCCTGGTCCGCCGAACTCGGGGGCATGGACCATGAAATCATTGATGCCCAGGTCACGAACGGTGGCGAAGCTTTAAAGGTGCTCGGTCGTTTGCGCGAGGCGCTACAAACGCTTCCCTTTTTCGGATCGGGCAAGGTCGTTTGGCTCCAGAATTGCAATTTCTTTGGTGACGACCGCACCGCAAGTTCCCAGGCCGTGACCGAGACGCTCTCCGAACTCGCCCAGGAACTAAAAACGTTTCGCTGGGACAATGTCCGTTTGCTGGTGAGTGCCGGAAAAGTCGATAAGCGCAAAGTATTCTACAAGACACTCGAAAAGGCCGGCACCGTGGAGACGTTCGCCGCGTGGTCATTGGATGACAAGAATTGGGCTGCTGAAGCCGAGGCTGCTGCACTCAAACAACTGCGCGCGCTGAAGAAAAACATTTCGGACGAGGCGCTGGCGGAATTGATCAACAATGTGGGGCCAAACAACAGGCAGTTGAGCAGCGAAATCGAAAAGTTGAGCTTGTTCGTCGGTGACCGGGCGGAGATCGAGTTGCAAGACATTCGGAGCATCGTCACGCGCAACAAACAGGCGCGCGCTTTCGCGCTAGGCGATGCCCTGGGAGAGCGCGACCTGCCCCGGTTGCTCCGGACCCTCGATGAAGAATTGTGGGAACTGAAGTTCGACAGCCAAAAATCCGAAATCGGGCTCCTTTACGGTTTGATCAGTAAAGTGCGTGTGATGATTTTCTTGAAAGAGATGCTCCGGGAAGGCTGGATCAAACCGGACGGGGATTATTCCCGGTTCAAGGCTCAACTGGAACGGGTCCCGTCGGAAAAGTTGCCGGAAGACAAACGTTTCAATCCGCTGGCGTTTAATCCGTATATTCTTTATAAAGCTCTTCCGCAGGTGCGCCGCTACTCCAGTGAAGAGTTGGTGGAGGCAATGCGGTTGTTGCTCGAGTGCAATCAGCGCTTGATCTTCAGCAACCTGGACGAGTCTCTTGTGCTGCAGCAGACGCTGGTGCAAATTGTGCGCGGGGTGAACGGTCGTCCAGCAGGTGTAAAGAAGTAAAAAATGCAGATTTTGCCTCATAAGAAGGGTTGCCATTCGCGCAATAGCCCCATTCGGGTACAAGCCATATGAGCACGCCATTGCCAGCCAATTCAATGTCGGTCTGCACGGAGGAGGAAACCGCATGGATTCGAATCGAAGGCCGGGCAAACTTCAATTCGAGCGTCGATTTCAAGGCTGTCGTGAATGGACTGGTCGAAAAGGGCTACAGCCGTTTCGTGCTCGATCTCACCCATTGCGTATTGATGGACAGCACGTTCCTGGGGGTGCTTGCAGGCCTGGGAATGCGCTTCAACAACAATCATAATGGCGGCCGCGGTCCCGTCATTGAATTGCTAAACGCCAACGCGCGAATCGCTGATCTGCTGGAAAACCTTGGCGTTGCGCATCTGTTCAAGGTGGTGTCCGGTCCCGAGGTGAACAGCCATCGGCTCGAACCGCTCGAGCATTCCTCGCACGATCGCAAAGAAGTTTCCCGCACCTGCCTGGAAGCGCACGAGATGCTCATGCGCATCAATCCCGACAACGTTGCGAAGTTCAAGGACGTGGCGCAGTTTCTCGCCGAAGACCTGAAGAAGCAGGATTAAGGTCAAGCGTTTTCTCCCTGCGAGTAACTTTTTTGGCGTTCCTCTTGCGTTCGATTTTCACGAACGTAAACTGCGCCTTCGATGATCAATCTCGGCGGACTGAATCCACAGCAACGACTCGCCGTTGAGACCATCAAGGGACCGGTTTTGATCCTTGCCGGAGCAGGGACAGGGAAAACGCGAGTCATCACCTTCCGTATCGCTCACATGATCGAGCGAGGTATTGCTCCCGGAAATATTCTCGCGGTAACTTTCACCAACAAAGCCGCGCGCGAGATGAAAGAACGGGTGATGAAGCTCGTGCCGCGGCAGCGCCGCGATGGCGACGAGAAAGTCGAAACGCCCACGATTTCGACATTCCATTCCCTGGGGGCGCGGATTCTCCGGCAACACATCGAAAAACTCGGCTACAAAAAGAATTTCGTCATCTACAATGAGACGGAGCAGTTGGGCGCGGTTAAAAAAATCCTGAGCCACCTCTCCGCCAAAGGAGAGAAAACGGATGCGCAGGCGATCCTCGGTTTCATCAGCCGGTTTAAGTCCGGGATGATGAAGACCAACGCATTCGCCGATGACAGCGCCGCAGAATTGGCCCGCCACATTCTTTCGAGATACGAAACCGCGTTGCGGGCGTGCAATGCTATCGATTTCGACGATTTGTTGCTCCTCACCCTGAAGCTCTTGAAGGAGCATCAGGAGGTGCTTGAGGCCTGCCGAACGAAGTTCCGCTATGTCATGGTGGACGAGTACCAGGACACCAACAGCGCCCAGTTTGAACTCGTGCAGCTGTTGACGTGCGAACACCGGAACCTGTGTGTCGTTGGCGATGACGACCAAAGTATCTACGGATGGCGCGGAGCTGAGATCGCAAACCTGCTCGATCTGGAAAAACATTTTCCGGAGGTCAAAATCATCAAACTGGAGCAGAACTATCGATCAACGAATGTGATCCTTCAGGCCGCAAACGCGGTCATCAAGAACAACGCTCGACGGCGGGGCAAGCAACTCTGGTCGGACAAAGGTCAGGGGGAAGCAATCACGTTGCACGCCTTCGACACGGATGAGACGGAAGCGCAAACAATCGTCGAGGAAATAGAGTTCTGCCGCATGGCGCGTCGAGTTCCATGGGGGGAGCAGGCGATTCTCTTTCGGACTAACCAGCAATCGCGTCCATTGGAAATGGCCCTCCGAAAAGCGGGTGTCCGCTACAATCTGATCGGCGGTCAGAGCTTTTTCGACCGGCGTGAGGTGAAGGATCTGCTGGCGTATCTGAAGCTGTTCCTCAATCCGCACGATGATATCAGCCTGTTGCGCATCGCCAACGTTCCAGCGCGCGGTTTGAGTGATGTCACCATGGAGCGGCTTATAGCCGAAAGCCATGCCCGAAACACCTCGGTTTACGCCGCAATGCGGCACACCGATGTGCAACAGATGTTTCAGGCCAGAACGCGCGAGAGCATCACCGAGTTTTTGCAGTTTGTGGACCGAACGACAGGCTTGCTGGAAACAGAGGAGGGTTTTTCACTGCAACTCTGGGCCGAGCATTTTGTGAAAGAGATTGGTTATCTCGAAGAGCTGCGTCGTTCAGAGAAGAATCCGGACACCGCAGAGAACCGCGTGCGCAATGTGAAGGAGTTGCTGGCGAGCCTGGAAACGGACACGAAGGGCGGAGAGAAGCCAGTGAACCGCATCCAATCCTTTCTCGAGGAGCTGACGCTGGATAGTGAGCGCGAGGAGGAGGCGGAGCTGAAGAACGACGCGGTAACACTGATCACAATGCACAGCTGCAAAGGGCTCGAGTTTCCGCATGTCTACGTGGTTGGTTTGGAGGACGGCTTATTGCCGCATTCGCGCTCAAAAGTGGAAGGAACCCTCGATGAGGAGCGCCGGTTGTTTTATGTGGCGATCACGCGGGCGCGGCAAACGCTCACTCTGAGCTATGCGCTGGGACGAAAAAAATATGGCCAGCTCTTGCCTTGCCATCCCTCGCCGTTCCTGAAGGAGGTGCCGGCGGAATTGGTAGAGCACGCCGCGGCCAAAGCATCACAGCCGGTAACCGTAAATAGCGGTCGCAACCTCTTTTCGGCAATGCGCGATAGCGTGGGCGGCTAACGTTTTGGTTTGGCGCGCTCCAGCCGCTGGAGACCGACGGTCCACTCCACTCTAACGCGCTTCTGCATGGCGAACGTCAAGTCCAGCGTCTTGGAGTCGGGGTACAATTGTATCCCGTAATGGAACTCTTCGATTCCCCGATGACTTGGCTCAAAAAGCAACGTTCTCCCAGAATCATCGCGCACCTCCGCGAGTGTCACGGCCGTGTCAGGTAAAATTTCCGGCAGCAAGGCTTCGACCGCCACATCTTCATTGATTCGATAGAAGTTGATGCCGCGGCCCATGCGTTGCAATTCGACTCCGATGAGGCTGATTCCATTTGCTTCAGCGTCCGCCAGGATCTGTGTGCTCACGCCCGAAACAGGCACGGGCACTCCTTTGATGGTGCAAAGCTCATTTGTGGGGAAATCTGAGCCACGGACGAAATCCGCTGTCAGCTTCCAGTTCGATTCGGAGGACCAGACCGGCCCCTCCAAACCGAACATAAGATAGTCAGCGACGCGAACGGATGGAGTGAGCCGACGAGAGGCCACCTCGTTACCCGTTGGGTCTCGGACGGTCATCCGGTCGACCTTCCAATTCGATTGGGGCCGGCCCTCCTTGTTGACCATGAAAATACCTGCGAATCCCGTGCCAACTTCGTTTCGTGCAAAGACCGGAAGCCAGGGTGTGGTAACGAACTTGGCTTCGCTGAAGTTGGCGATGGTAAATTCCATGCCGTTGGCGGCTCGAGTGGCGGGGAATGGTTCGCGTTGCCAGCGGTCAATGTGCGGTCGCGCGGGATTTGGTAGTTTGAAATGCGCCACAGCATCCCAGCGGGAAGTCCGCCACTCGCAGATATCGAACTCAACCGACTTCGCCCGACGCGGAAAGTTATCGATCGGCCAGGTCATGACGAGACGATTCTTCCCCTGGCCCGCAATCCAGTTTCCAAACGTTTTGTATGTTTGCTGGCTGCCGGCTTCCTTCACAAGGAGCATGGGCGCGGGCTGATTGGTTCCCGGCAGGATCCATTCTCCGCAGACCATCAGAATTGGTTTAGTCGTCTTTTGTGTGTGAAATCGGACTGGAAGTTTCCCCTTCCACGAGCGGGGCGTGACACTCGCGAGCATCCGATACCAGATGTTTCCGATGACGAATTCGTGATTCGTACCGAAACTGAGTTGTTGGATCGTGATCTCGCGCCCATCTGGAATTGAAACGGTGCGGGCGGCCGTGCTGGCAATCATCTGCCAAAGGAGAGCGGCTGCCAGAAGGACCACCAGCAGGTAAAGGAGGATTAGTCGAATTCGGCGCTGCACGTTATAAGTATTTGGTTGGAATCACTCCGCGCAAACCATGCTTATTCCCCTTGCAATTAAGGCCTTTCGCATCCATTTGTAATCCGCATGCAGATTCCGCTCGTAGATTTAAAAGCGCAGTACACAACAATAAAAGCAGAGATTGATCAGGCAATTTCCAACGTTCTATCGGAAACGGCCTTCATTGCAGGTAAATACGCCAAAATCTTTGAGGGTGAATTTGCGGCCTACGCCGGCCTGCAACATTGCATCGGCTGCGGAAACGGAACCGACGCCCTGGAGCTTGCGCTGGGCGCGCTTGGAGTCGGTCCGGGTGACGAAGTGCTGGTGCCAGCGCTGACATGGGTTTCGAGCGCCATCTGTGCGTCGCAAGTGGGTGCGACCCCCGTATTTGTCGATATGCTGCCGAACCGCTACACGATGGATCCGGCCAAGCTCGAAGCGAAGATCACGCGCAAAACCAAAGCCATCATCCCGGTGCATCTTTATGGGCTGCCCGCCGAAATGGACGAGATCATGGCTATCGCTCGCAAACATAATCTCAAGGTAGTCGAAGATTGCGCCCAGGCCCACGGTGCGACTTACAAAGGTAAAAAGGTCGGCACGATGGGCGACATTGCCTGCTTCAGTTTTTATCCAGGAAAAAACCTTGGGGCCTACGGTGACGCAGGATGTCTTTGCACGAATAACGAGCAGCTCGCAATTCGCGCGCGCAAGATCGCCAACTATGGCGGCCTGGCTCGACACGAGCATGAGTTTGCCGGAAGGAACAGCCGGTTGGATGGGATTCAAGGCGCGATCCTGAGCGTGAAGCTGAAGCATCTCAACGATTGGACGGCTGCCCGCCAACGGCATGCCCGCAGTTACACCGATGCATTGCGAAGTGCCGGATTCCAATTGCCGGAAGTGCCGGCGAATTCAACTCACGTTTTTCACCTTTATGTCGTGCAGGTCGATAATCGCGACGCCGTGCAGGCGAAGATGAAAGAACGCGCAATCAGCGCGGAGATTCATTATCCGGTGGCGCTCCCGTTCATCAAGGCCTTCGAAAGCATGGGACACAAACGCGAGGATTTCCCGGTTGCAGTCCGCCAGACGTCACGGATTCTATCGCTGCCGATCTATCCTGAGTTGACCAGTGATATGATTCAACACATTACCAGCAGCTTGAAGGAAATCGCCGGAGCGCAGGCTCGTTAGCGCCTGAGGGCAACCTCAATCATGGCGCAGCCGGCTGCATCTTCGCGAACAATCCATTTCATTGCGAATTGCGTTTACGGCAAGCATCTCGCTGGCGGTGATATTCACTTTTTCGAGATGGCTCGAGCAGCCTCTGAAGCCGGATATAAAGTAAATTTTTTCGGCGGACACGCGTTGCAACACCATATCCACGCGCAAGGCCTCAACGCTTCGATCACACTCACTGAATCAGGGCCAAAAGAAGGGATCAACGCAGGTTCACTGGGAGGGCAAGTGGCCTTGTTCCGCGATTATTACAACCGTTATCGCGGCACGTTGCAGCGGCTCGATCAAATACGGCCTGAGGACGCAGCGTATGCGACGACCGATTACTGGTTCGATGTGCTGCCGGTAGTGAGAAGTTCTGCGACTGCGAAGATAATGATCTGGCATATGCAGGCGCCAAACTTTGGGCAGATCGTCCGCCGCGGCCGCGCCGACGTGGATGCCGCGCGCCTGGCTTCGCTGCATTATTGGTGGAGCCAGAACAGGGCCCTCCGGGAATTCGCCCGCGTTGCGCCAAAGCGATTGTTGTATGTCCATCCATCGATGAAGGATCAATTGCTCGAGCGCGGCTATCGAGAGAACGAGATTCGGTACATTCCGTTCGGCGTGAACCCCGATCCGCCGATGAGCCGTGAGCCAGCACCAAAAAAGTACGACGTGGTTTGGATTGGACGGGTCCATCGGCAGAAAGGAATTGACGACCTCCTGCAAACGCTTGGCTCGCTCGCGCAGGAGGTGCCGAACTTTCGAGCGCTCATCATTGGCAAAGTGAAGGAGGAACTCGAGCCTGAGATACGCAAACGGGGCCTGAATGCTACGGTGGAATTCTCCGGGTTTGTGTCAGAGGAAGAGAAATTCCGGTTGTTCCGGGCGAGCCGTGTGTACCTGATGCCGAGCCGATTTGAGGGCTCGCCACGAGTAATCGGCGAAGCGTTAATTTGTGGCCTGCCGGTCGTTGCTTATGACGTGCCGACGTATCGACCGGTCTTTGGTGAATTCATCCGCTATGTCCCTTGTTATGACGTGGCAGCCTTTAAATCCGAAACGAAAAAATTGATCGAGCAGACGCGCGCGGGCAGCAACTATTTGGATAAGCTTGATCTTCAAAAATTTCGGGCCGAAGCATCATGGGGGAACGCCCGCGGAATATTCATGAGAGCTCTACAGGACTTGACGCAATCAGGATAGCCGATGACCTTCCGTTCATCATGCGGCAGCTAATTACGTATCTTTCTCGATTCGCAGTCCTTCGCCGGACGATCCAGGTCCTGCGAGTTCATAGGTTTGCGAATCTGCTGCTCCGCATTCGGCCGCTTGTTAAGAAAGTGCCCGGAAGCACCGTCACCTACCGAGCGGCGAGTCTCGAAAGCATTCCTTTAGCGGTGGAGATGTTCGAAAAAGGAACCGTTTATGATCGAGCATTCCTCAGGAAAATCGGACCGATCGAAACGTTTGCGGACCTGGGTTGCAACGTCGGCTACTTTACGTGTCTTCTGGCATCGCTGAACGCAAAAGCAATAAAGGGATTAATGATCGATGCCAACGGTGATGTGGTAAAAGAAGCTGCCTGGAATGCAGGAGCGAATCAACTCAACCAGGTTTATGCGCTCCATGGTATCGTGGGCGAGCCATCACCGACCGGTGAAGCTCAATTCTATGTTTATGAGTCTAGTATCTGTTCCTCCAGTGAGCGAGGCACAGAGGCGCAGGCTGGTCTGAAGGGCGAATGGAAAGAGACCAAGGTCCCCTGCCTCAATATTGAAAAGATCTGGACGGAAAAGTTTGGCAGCGCGCGGTGCCACCTCTTGAAAGTGGATATTGAAGGTTCAGAGATGAAGTTCCTGGAAACGGAGAATTCGTTTCTAACAAAAGTAGACTCGATTTTGCTCGAATGGCACAAATGGCGGGTTCAACTGCCGGAGATCCAGACCTACCTCGAAAAGCAAGGTTTCGCGCTCAGTAGAATATTCGAAGAAGATAGTACAATGGGGACTTGTTTCTTTCACCGGCCATCTCAAAGAGTGGCTACTTAGCGATATGAGGCTGGCGCCTCAATTGGACTTTGCGCCAGAGTTTTTCCCAATCGGTTAGCGGCCGAGTGTCGGCAACGAGCGGGGGAAGTTCGGCATGAGGCTTCACCCCCGCAAGTTTCTTCACTGCAGGCATGCACGTGGCATTATGATAAATTACCACTCCGTCCAAACTCTCGACCGTCGGCCATCCGCGTTGCCTTACTTTGTAATGGGCTCGAAAGTTGTACTGGCTCGGTAGAATAATTGTTTGCTCGTAATAGCGCGTGTGGACGACTTCGTTGAGGCTCAACTGGTCTTCGACGCTGCGGAAGCGGCTTCGGCCGCGACCTACTACTTCTTCGCGCAGCTTTTTCGATGCGGGAACGTTCCAGAATGTGACACCCGCATTGAGATAACAACCGGTCCAGCCCTGGCCTGCAATGTAACGGCTGGCGGCATGCTCGGGACAGGCGGCCAGCGCCGCGCCCCTGAGAAGCTGAGGCAATTCGGGCAGCGGTTGCATGCACAGGACGTCGGAGTTGTCGACGAGGAGTGCGAACTCCGCTCCGACTTCGTCGAGAAAAACCAGGCGCCGATAGTAGGCATCGCGCATTTCGCTCATGAACGATGGATCGGGTTTGAAGAGATGATACTGAATTCCGGGAAGCTGCCGTTCAGGCAACCGGTCACCGATAATGAATGCGTGGAGTTCGAGGAATTTATTTTGCGCGAAACTGGTGAAGGTGTGGTCAAGCCGTTCCGCGAACGATCCGGTGGCGACGGTGGCAACGATTTGGCGTGCTGCAGGCATCAGGGCGACTGCGCTTGCGCGCTGTGCGATGAGTCGCGAGTTCGAAAGTTCGATGCCATGGCGCGAAATAAAACCGGCTGCTCTCCGGATGTCAATGAGCAGGAGCAGTCTTCTGGAGAGCATCTGCACGAGAATCGGGGTGGCGGCTTTGAAGTTGGCAGCGCTGTCTGGGTTTGCTGACTAAATTGTCGCTCCGAAAAAACGGGATGCAGGCGACGAGAATGGCCAGGAATTTGCTCCGACTTTCTTCGAATGGCCTTTACAAGGCCGCGAGCTAATGTAACGCTGAACGCCCATGATGAGAATCATCTCTAAATCGTTGCTGTTGTTGGTGCTGCCACTATTCGTGGCCAGTTGCTCCACCACCTCGATCACGAACCTCACTCCTAGCCTAATGGACCGAAATCCGACTGGCCAGTACATGGTCGAGATGGAGGTAGATACTTCCCAGCAAACCCTTATTCCGACCTCGGTCAACCCGATGGTCATCGTAGGCTTCGAAGCCTACCCGATGCGCCCCACCAAGCGGACCGTGAACCGTTGGGAAGGCTTGGTGCCGATCCCGCCGGGCAAGAGCGAGATAGCTTATCACTTCAAGGTGGATTACGAGTACAAGCGCTTTGGCAAGCCCGGAAAAGGCAGTTTGATGTCGCCCGAGTACAAGCTCGCGATCAGATAGTCGGGCCAAAGATCAATTTTTAGAAAGGCCGGGTTTATCAACCTGGCCTTTTTTTATTGTGTGGCAGGTTCGCCTGCCTGCTCGGCACCCAGCGAGTCGGGTTCATCCTGCAGGTAAGTTTTTTCCTTGTAGAAGTACGCCACGATGATGAAGCCGAATGCAGTCACGGTCATCAGGCCCGTAAAGAAAAAGTAATAGCTGGCGCCAGGCAGCTTCGAAGTTCCGTCTGGGTTTTGGATAAACTTGTTTACTCCTGAGGTGAAAACATTGCCGAGCCAGACCGAAGCGAGAAAAAGCGACATAACCAGCGACTTCATTTTCTTTGGCGCCTGGGTATAGGCAAATTCCAGCCCTGTGAGGGAGACGAAGACCTCTGCAGCCGTCAGGATCGCGTACGCGAGCAGTTGCCACGCGATGTTGGGCTTGTTTCCAGCTCCAATTTGCAGTTCAAGCCACGCGGGGATCAGAAACGATGCAGCGGTGAGAAAAAAGCCGATGGACATTTTCCGCATGGGCGTCAGGGGGAAGACTTTATTAATGAGCGGATAAAGCGCGTAGGAGAAAAGAGGGATGTAAATCAGGATGAGCAAAGGATTCGCAGCCTGGACCTGGGAGGGAAGCAATTCGTAACCCATTAGATGCAAATCCAAATGCTTCGCCTGCAAGACCCAGGCGGACGCTGTTTGATCGTAGAGCGACCAAAAGGCCGCGATGAAAATAAAAATGATAACGAGTCTTAGAAGGATCCGGAGGCCCTCCGGACTAAAAGCTTCCCGAATGAATTGTATTCCAGCCGGTGGGATGTGGCTGTAGCGATGGCGTCCAAGCCAGAAGATCACGGTGGCAATAAACATCAGGATTCCGGGCACCCCGAAGGCGACATGAGGTCCTACCGTTTTCAACAGGTAAGGAATGAGTAAGGTTGAGAAAAACGAGCCGAAATTTATGGAAAAATAGAACCACGTGAATACGCGCTGGATGAGGTGCCTGTTGCTGGTACCGAATTGGTCCCCGACGTTGGCAGAGACGCATGGCTTGATGCCTCCGGACCCGATCGCAATGAGTGTCAAGCCGATGAGCAGGCCGATTCGAGT
>Ga0193692_1000317_pt1 | contig 12134 bp, 3 predicted proteins | sample L3a1metaG_FD_144917 | JGI IMG/M metagenome (GOLD analysis project Ga0193692, IMG submission 144917) | Soil microbial communities from a riparian zone of the East river system, Colorado, United States - L3a1 | ecosystem: Environmental > Terrestrial > Soil > Riparian zone | place: USA: East River... | reverse complement strand
ACCGACACCGAGAAACTTCAGCCTGCGGACAGCGATGATGACCGCGGCACCCTCGACGAGGAAGCGCTTGGCGAGTTGTTCGATCGCGAAGCCGAGAAAGCAACGCTCGCTTCCGCCGCGGCCGCTTCGTCCGCCTTGGAGCGTCAACTGCTCGATCAGATGTCCGACATCGCCGAGAGAAGTCGGGCTCTACCGGACGCCCGCATCCGTTATCTCGTGAACTGGATTCGGAAGAATATGTGCGCTGGCGCTGCCCTTCCAGATCAAGGCGGACCCCAAGCAGGCGCACCCTGGACCGATCTGCGCCTCATCCTCTTCACCGAGTGGGACGACACCAAACGCTACATCGAGCAGCAGTTGAAACTGGCAGTCGCCGGCACTGACCGAGCCGACGAGCGCATAGAAATTTTTCACGGCCCAACGCCGCCCGAGAAAAAGGATGCGCTGAAACAAGCGTTCCAGGCGCCGCCAACGAAGACTCCCGTTCGCATTCTCATTTGCACCGACGCTGCGCGCGAAGGCCTCAATCTTCAGGCGCATTGCTGGAATCTTTTTCACTTCGATGTTCCGTGGAATCCGGCTCGCCTCGAACAGCGCAATGGACGCATCGATCGCAAACTCCAACCCCAGCCAAAGGTCTATTGCCGATACTTCGTTTATACGCAGCGGCCGGAAGACCGCGTCCTGCGCGTACTCGCACGCAAAACCGACACGATTCGTGAGGAACTCGGCAGCTTCAACGACGTGCTCGCGCGCAAGCTTAAGTACGGCATTCGCCGTGACTCCGCAGAAAAACTTGCTGGCGAGCTCGACGCATTCGAAGATAAGACTGCGCACGCCGCCGCCACAGAAGAACTGGAGGCCGTCCGCAAGCGCCAGGATGGATTGCGCGAAGATATCGCTGCGCGCCAGCGCCAACTCGATATGTCGCGTCGCGAAATCGCCTTCGACAGCTCCATGTTGCGCGACGCGCTCTCCTGTTCATTGGAAATGCTGAACACACCGCCGCTGAAAGATGTTGGTAATGGCTGCTTCGAACTCCCCGATCCCGAGGCTCTGAACGGCGCGGACGGCAGTTGGTCTTCCACTCTCGATACGCTCCGCGCTCCGCCCAAGGACGGAAAGCGCAGCTTCGAGTGGCGTGCCAAAGCTGACATTCGCCCGCTCGTGTTCGAGCCGCCCGAAGCGCTCGATGACAGTATCGTGCAGATGCATCTTTCGCATCGTCTTGTGCAGCGGCTCCTTGGTCGCTTCACCGCACAGGGCTTTGTTCTTAACGACTTGTCGCGCGCCTGCCTCGTTCAATCCCAGGACCGAATTCCTCGTGTCGTGCTGCTGGGCCGGCTCTCCGTTTACGGTCCGCGGGCGGCGCGATTGCATGAAGAATTGCTGACCGTCACTGCGCAATGGAGCGATCCAAAGACCCGCATGAAGCCAGTCACACCTTTCGCTCGCGATGCCGAGGCAAAAACCATGTCGCTATTGCAGGCAAGCCTCGCACCCGGCTTGCAACACGACTTGCCCAGCGCCACGCGTGAGCAACTTGCCGCAGCCATTTCTCAGGACGTGCAGGAACTGCTTCAACACCTTAGCCCTCGCGGCGCCGCCGCGCTCGCCGATGCGCAAAGGAAACTCCAAACGCGTGCTGACAGCGAAATCGCCGCGCTCGTGAAGATTCTCCAGGACCAGCGCAAACGCGTTGAAACCGAAATCACGAAAGCAGCCGGTGACGATTGGCTGCAACAACCGCTCCCACTGGACGACCAGCTTCGCAAACAGGAAGAACTCGAACGCAAACAACGGCGGGCCGACATCAAGTATTGGAACGACTGGCTCAAGAACGTGGACGACGATTTGCAGCGTGAGCCTGCGCGCATCCGCGACTTCTACTCCGTGAAATCCAGTCGCGTTGAACCGCTCGGCATCGTTTACCTCTGGCCGGCATGATCTTCGATCCCCGTAAACACGCCATTGACGAGCACAAGCGCTGGCTGGGTTATCTCCAGCCGGAAGGAGTCGTCGTCTCGCCCGTTGCACTCGTGGATCACGGCGTCCAACTCGACGCGTCGAAGTTTAACGAACTTCAGGAGAAGTTTATTACGGCAACGACGAAGGACCCTGACTCGGTCGCGCCCGCCATTTCCAACTTTGCTTTGTTCGCCCGCTCATTTCTCGGCTGGCGCGATGACCTGCTAAAAATCTTTGCCGTTGAAGCCGAAGTGCCGGACGAACTGCGGCTCTCCACCGGCGAATTCGGTGAACTGCTTTATCCAGATGCCGTGCTGAAGCATCTCGTTCCATCCGATCCAGCGAAACCATGGATGCTGCTCATCAAGCAACTACTGCCGGGTGTCGGCCTGGACGCATTGCCCGATGCGAAATCCGCTAGCTGGGTTGCTTCGCCAGTCCAAAAACTCGAGCGCTTGCTTCGCGCCAAAGACATTCCCATCGGCATCATCTCGAACGGCGCCGAGGTTCGATTGCTCTACGCGCCGCGAGGCGAGAACGCCGGTAGTCTCACCTTCCCGGTCCGGTTCATGACAGAGATCGCCGGGCGTGCTGTCACTGCGGCGATGCACACGTTGCTTTCGCATCAGCGGCTCATTTCGGTCGTCGAAGCCGCGCGGCTCCCCGCCTTGCTGCAAGCCAGCCGCAAGTATCAGTCGAACGTTTCCACCGCGCTCGCCGAGCAGGTGCTTGAAGCGCTCTACGAACTAATTCGTGGCTTCCAGTCCGCCGACGCGCTGCAAGGCAAGAGCCTCTTGTGCGACATTCTTCAGCGGAATCCCGACGAGGTTTATCACGCGCTGCTGACGGTGCTGCTTCGCCTGGTGTTCCTTCTGTTCGCCGAGGACCGCGGCCTCATGCCCGCCGGCGCGCTGTATCAGGACAACTATTCCATACACGGACTCTTCAAACGCCTGCACACGGCCTCTGAACGCTACCGCGACACGATGGACAGCCGCTTTGGAGCGTGGACGCAAATCCTCGCGTTGTGTCGCCTCGTTTATAGCGGCTCGCTCCAATGGCATTTGCAAATGCCCGCGCGCGAAGGCCACCTCTTCGATCCCGATCGCTTTCCGTTTCTGGAAGGACGCTCCAATGCGACGAGCGACGTGCGCGATCCCGCGAACAAAATCCCCGCGGTTTCGGACGGCACCATTTATCGCGTGCTGGAGAAGCTGCTCATCCTCGACGGCGAACGGCTCTCTTACCGCACGCTCGACGTGGAACAGATCGGCTCGGTCTATCAGACGATGATCGGTTTCACGCTCCAGGTCGCGAACGGCTGGTCCATTGCGCTCAAGCCGGCCAAATCAAAAGGTGCTCCTTCGTTCATCGATCTCGATGCACTGCTCGCGACCGCATCGGCTGATCGGACGAAGAAGCTGAAGGAACTCGCCGAACACGATCTGAAAGGCGCTGCGGCCAACGCGCTCAAGGAAGCACAAACACTCGATGCACTTATCGCCGCTCTCGATCGTAAAGTCGCCAAACGTGTAACGCCGCATCGAGTACCGGCAGGCACACTGATTCTTCAGCCGACGGACGAACGCCGCCGCTCCGGTTCTCATTACACGCCACGCGCTCTGACCGCGCCCATTGTTCGGAAAACGCTCACGCCGATTCTTGCCCGGCTGGGTGAACATCCGACGCCGCAACAGATTCTCGATCTCAAAATCTGCGATCCCGCGGTCGGTTCCGGCGCATTTCTCGTGGAAGCCTGCCGGCAACTCGGCGATGCGCTCGTCGCCTCGTGGCTCTATCACGGCGGCAAGCCCGTGATTCCGCCGGACGAAGATGAGTTGCTGCACGCGCGCCGACTCGTTGCGCAACGGTGCGTTTACGGCGTGGACCGCAACAAGATGGCGACCGATCTCGCGAAACTTTCACTCTGGCTGGCCACGCTCGCGAAGGACCATCCATTCACGTTTCTCGATCACTCCCTGCGCACCGGCGATGCGCTCGTGGGCCTCGGCAAGAAACAGATCATTGCGTTTCATTGGGAACTCGATGCGCCCGCCGTTCAGGAACGCCACCTGGCTGAGCAGGAGATCGAGCGCGCCATCAACACTGCCGTCAGTCTGCGCCGCGAAATTCTCGAAGGCGGTGACCATCTTCTGCCCGCGGTGAAAGCAGAGCGGCTCAATCGCGCGGATGAGATTCTCCAGAAAGCCCGCCGCGCCGGTGACCTCTGCATCGCGGCGTTTTTCAACGGCGACAAAACAAAGCAACGCGCCACGCTACGCGAACAATATCTCGATGCACTGCTCGAAGCCGATCCTTCGCGCCCTGGCTACGACCCCCAACGAAGCCTGAATCTCCAGCGCGTCACTGACGAACTCCGCGGCGAACGCCACAGCTCTCAACCCTCAGCTCTCAACTCTCAACATCCCGTCACTCCTTTCCACTGGGAGATTGAATTCCCGGAAGTGTTCGCGCGCGAGAATGGCGGATTCGATGCGTTCATCGGCAATCCGCCGTATGCCGGTGGAAAACGGATTACGACGGCAAATGGCGACGCTTACCTTGCATGGCTCCTTGTGTTGCACTCAGAATCAGACGGCAATGCAGACTTGGTGGCCCATTTTTTTCGGCGTGCTTTCACGCTTCTCCGCTCAGATGGCACATTCGGACTAATTGCCACAAACACAATTCGGCAAGGCGACACACGCTACACGGGACTGCGTTGGATTTGCACGCATGGCGGCACAATCTACGCCGCGCGTCGCCGTTACAAATGGCCGGGCGAAGCGGCCGTGATTGTCAGCGTCGTTTGGGTGACCAAAGGCACGCCGCCGTCACCCTTTGATCTCGATGGTCAACCTGCGCCGATCATCACGGCATATTTGTTTCATGACGGCGGTCACGAAAATCCAGCTCTACTTATTCCCAATAAGGATAAGAGCTTCATTGGTAGTTTCATAAATGGAATGGGATTCACGTTCGACGACACCGACAAAAAAGGTGTCGCAACGCCTGTTGCCGAGATGAACCGACTGCTTGCCAACGATCCTCAGAATGCTGAACGGATATTCCCGTACCTCGGCGGAGAAGAAGTGAATGATAGCCCAATCCATGCGCATCACAGATTTGTAATTAACCTCAGCGATTTTCCGTTGAACCGTTCTAGTGCTCTCGAAAAGTGGACAACTGCCAGCGCGGAACAACGGATGCTATGGCTGCGCGAGGGCATCGTCCCGGTGGATTATCCTGGGCCGGTCGCACAGGATTGGCCGGATTTGTTGAACATCGTCGAGAGCAAGGTAAAGCCTGAACGAGCGAAAAAAGCGCAAGAGGTCCGCGAATTTCCGTGGTGGAAATTTTGGCGATCGCGCGGTGAACTCGCGTCGGCGACCCGCTCAATGAAAAGAATCCTCGCTCTTTCACGCGTGGGGCAACACGCATCGGTTGCATTCGTTCCAACAGGAACTGTTTTCGCGGATTCGATGGTTTTATTTGCGGCTGACTCGTACTCCGCCTTTTCGCTTCTTCAAAGTCGGCCTCATGAGGCGTGGGCCCGTTTCTTTGCGAGCTCGATGAAAGACGATTTGCGCTATACTCCTAGCGACTGCTTCGAAACGTTTCCTTTCCCGCCAAACTGGGAGAACGATGCAGCTTTGGAACAGGCCGGGAGGGCTTACTACGAGTTCCGCGCCGCACTGATGGTGCACAACAATCAAGGCCTCACCGAAACTTACAACCGCTTTCACGACCGCGAGGAACAGGACGAGCAGATTCGCCAGTTGCGTCGGTTGCACGCCGCCATGGACCGCGCCGTCCTCGGCGCCTACGGCTGGAACGATCTCGTGGAGTCCGGCCGTTGCGAGTGCGACTTCTTCCCGGACTACTACGAAGAACCCGAGCAACCCGGCGGCGATCCCATCCCGTGCAGCTTCCGCTACCGCTGCCCGGACGCCACCCGCGACGAAGTCCTCGCCCGTCTCCTCAAGCTCAACGCCGAACGCGCCGCTCAGGAAAAACCGGCAGATGAAGCCGTACCCACACTCGTCAAGCGCCCCAAGAAATCCGCTGCCAAAACTCCGAAGGCTGGAAAACGCCAACTCACCTTGGACACTCCTGGCACGATGGAGCGGACGTTGCCCAGCGATTTCCGTTTGCCTGCCGTTCAGCCGCTGCTCTACACCACAAATCTTGTGGTGGCCTTGTTATCCGAAGCCGGCGGCAATTTGTCGTGGCCTCGTTTGCTGGATGCTTTCATTTTGGCAACGACACCGAAACTAACCAAGTGTCTCGCTCCTACAGATGATGCCGCACGGGTCAAGGCATGGGCGGCCCGCTGGAATGAAACCGTGCCCGAAGGTTTGTTACTTCCCACTTTGAATCAGCTTGGCGCAAAGAATCTCACAGTCACGGAGAACAACGAAGGCCGAGTGTTTCATTTACTCGACGGCCCGCGCCCGCCCGCAACCGATGATGTGGCTTACGATGCCTGGCTCGCCTTGCGCATCGCCGGAACACTCACAACAGATGCGGTGCAAGTTACCGAACGCGCCAGGTGGACCACGGAAGTAAATAAGTTGGTGCTCGGTTAGGGAAATGAATGCCACCGATCAGCCCGCGTTGCCCGGTTTGGCGGTTGCGCCGCCGAAGGAAGAACCACTTTCATTAACGCCCGCTTCAGGGCGAGAAGAACCCGCGCTTTGGGTGTCCAAGTTGGCGGTCTATAAGAATTGGCCGCCTTCGAAGGACACGTTGCTCCGCCAAGTGATCGAAATGCGCCGTGGTTTGAACATCCTTTGGGCGCGACCGACTGGATCAACTAATGAAGCATCCCGCCTCGCCGGACATGGGGCGGGCAAGACGACCTTCTGTCGGCTCGTTCGCTATGTGCTCGGTGAAGAACCCGCCGGCAGTAAAAGTTTTCGTGATGGATTCAGAGCGAAGTTTGAAAACGGCTGGGTGCTCGCGGAAGTTTTTGTCGCAGGCCAACGATGGCTTGTCGGACGGACTTTGAGCGGAGGCGGCTACAATCACTTCGCGAAGTTGAAGGGAACGCTGGACGACGAGTTCCCCGAATCACCGTCAAGACTTGGCTTCAAAGAATACGAAGCTGCAATCGATACTGCAGTATTCGGCGGAATGAAGTTCCGCACGCTTGCCGATTCGCAGAGGACCCTGGATTGGGCGCGATTACTGCCGTGGCTATCACGGGATCAGGAAGCGCATTTCAGCGGCTTGCTGGAATGGCGCCGCGAGCAGGATAGCGATTCGAGCAGTCCGTATGTCTCCGCCGATGACAAAGCGAACCTCATCCGCCTTGTGTTGGGCTTGGTGGATGCGGAGGAACAAGGGCTCTTGTCCGAGTTCGCTCGGAAAGCAGAACTGCACGAGCAGAAGACGCGCGATCGTCCGAAGTTGGACTTCACGGTTGAGCGCGAACGCACAACGTTGGAAGCGAAGTTGGGGATGAAAGTCGAAAGCCCTGACGCGCCATTGTTGCAGCAGGAAGTGGACAACAAAGTCACCAAGTTGCGGAACGAGTCCGATCAAGCGTTGGCCTCGGTAAAACAGAATGAGGAAATTGACAAACTGATCGCGATCGTCGGGCAACGTCGCGCTGAATGGGGCGTCGCAAACGCCATGGTTGAAGAATACGAGGAAGCGGTTGAATTGGCAGATGCGCGATCTAGAGGCGTCACTCCGCCACCGAAAAAACAGCCGACTGAGAAGGACCCATATCGGGAAGCGCTTAAAGGTTTAGGACCGTTTCCGGGCTATTGTTCACATCCAATGGATAAAGCCTGGCAAGCGGATTGTCCTATCGCGCACGAACGCCCAAAGGAGGACGAGATTACTGAAACGACGAAGAAGATTGCCGCGGAAGCGAAGCCTCAACCGAACGCACTTGCGTCCTTGAAAGTGGAATTGGAACGGCGAAGGAAACTTGCCGCGCCCAAGCAGCAAGTTTTTCAAAATGCGGTCGGAGCATTAACGCTGGCACGGGAACGGCATCAAAAGGAGCTGGAGAAACTCAAAGCGCCAGCGCAGGAAGCCGCAAAGATTGAAGCGTTGCTCGCCAGTTTTAGGAAGGCTTACGCGGACCTGGCAGCGTGCGATGTAGAGATTAAAACTCTCAAGCGCGACAAGGAAGCGTTGGATGTGAAGCTGACTGAATTGACAATGCATCACAAAAAGTTGCTGGATCAGTTTGGAAACATCTTCAATCACGTCGCACAGCGAATGCTCGGCAAAGCCGTGACCGGCAGTGTCCGTTTTTCGGGTAAGGCGATTGTGCCGGAGCTTGAATATCATGGGCCGAGAGACAGCGCCGCTCTCAAGGTAGTGCGCTGGCTCATTTTCGATCTCGCCTCGCTCACCCTCGGAATAACGAACATTGCGGCGCATCATCCGCGATTTCTAATTCACGACAGCCCCCGTGAGGCTGATCTCGCGGCAGCCATCTACGTTTCTTTGTTCAGCGCCGCGCAAGACTTGGAAGAGATCAGTGGCACTTCGCCAGCTTTTCAATACATCGTCACAACGACTGAACCACCGCCGGATTCCTTGAACAGAAAACCGTGGTTGCTTGACCCGGTTTTGGATGCATCGAGCGAAGAAGGCCGGCTGCTGGGAGTGGATATTTAGCGCAAGGCAAAGTCTATGCACTCATCCTCCGAAGAACCCGACAAAGTTGAAAAGCGGATTTGCAACATCTGTATCCGCGATGCGTTTCTAAGCGAACTCGTCGCGAAGACGGGGACCGCAGCCTGTTGCTCCTACTGCGCTGAGACAGAATTGAATACATTCACGATCGAGGAACTCGCCGACGTGATTGAGAAAGCATTCGAAGACCACTACGAGCGCACGCCGACAGAACCTGATGGGTTCGAAGCAGCAATGAACAATGACAGTGAAAGTAGTTACGAGTGGGAGCGCAAAGGAGAGGAGGTAATGTGGGCAATTGCCAATGCCGCCGGGATCGAAGAGGAAGCCGCGGAGGATGTTCTCTCCCTCCTTCAAGACCGCCACTCAGATCATGAAGCGGCCGAGATGGGTGACGAATGTGAATTCGATAAGAGTTCACATTACGAGGAAAAAGCTGCCGAATGTGAAGAGTTAACACAGAAGTGGTTTGATTTTGAGCATCGGCTTAAGACCGAAGCGCGCTTCTTTTCTCCCAAAGCGAGACTCACACTCGATGAAATTTTTGAGGAGTTGTCCCTTTCCCGCACTTTCAAAGGCTCGTCGGTCATAGTGACGGCCGGCCCGGGCACGGCAATCGAGTCGCTGCACCGTGCCCGTGTGTTTGCTGAAGACGAGAAGCTGGAAGGGGCTCTGAAAGAGCCTTGGATTCATCTCGGTCCTCCGACCGTTCAGGCTGCCTCTGCCGGCCGCATGAATGCTCGCGGCATTTCCGTCTTTTACGGTGCCATGGATGCAGTCACCGCGTTGTCGGAAGTGCGACCGCCGGTCGGCAGCAAAGTCTCTGTCGCGAAGTTTACGATTTTGCGCCCGTTGCAGTTGCTGGATGTGGAAGCACTCCAGACTCTCATCGTGAAGGGCAGCGTGTTTGATCCGACCTTCCTGCGCCGGCTGCAACGAGCGAAGTTCCTCGAAATATTCAGCGAGTTGGTCTCCCGCTCCGTAATGCCGCATGAGGAGGCACTCGAATACCTTCCGACGCAGGCTGTGGCCGAATACCTTGCGACCGAGGCAAAACTGGACGGGATGGTTTTCCCGTCAGTGCAGGTCGGACATCGGTCATCCAATGTGGTCTTATTTCACCATTCATCTCGCGTAGAGGGACACAAACTGAAGGCTGGCACCAAGTTGGAGGCCAGTCTCGAATGGCATGATTCAGACGGTGCCTCACCTGATTACCGCGTTTGGGAACGAGTGCCCTCCGCGCCAGGTCCCGCTTTGCAATCGGACTTGATGGACCTTTCTTCTGCAGATGTTCCTTATCACACATCGTTTGATCCCAGACTCCCCAGCCTGAAGATCGAATTCGACAACATTGAGGTGCATCACGTTAAAGGAGTTACTATCGTTACAGCTCGTTACCCAGTCGTTCGACACGTCACCTAAGAGCGCCCGTGAACAGCCACTGAAAGCGACATGCCTTCATGAACTTTATCACCATCGAAAATCATCAAGTCACCATCGAACCACACGTTCGCGGCGTGGCTATTTGGATCGCTCCCAAACAAGGTCACAGAAATTCAGGAGCAGCAATTTCGCTTTCGATGAACTTCTCCCAGATCCTCCGCGCTCTGCGGGAAATGGATACACCCGATGGTTTTTCGGTGGGGGGTAAAGCAGGGATGTTTCATCAGGACAGGCGGGTGTTCTTCCGGTTGCCCTACCTCGACAATCCCAAAGAGACATTCACCACTGCCCTCTCGGAGACGGATTCGGCGCGGTTTCACTCGTTCCTGGAGCAATGCATTTCTGGCGGCGCACATGAGGAACTGATTCGCAGCGCCTATGCAACGCCGCAGCCAAAATCGATTGTCGGCCGGAACGATCCTTGTCCGTGCGGTTCAGGCCAGAAATTCAAGAAATGCTGCGCGGTAAAGGCCGTTCCTGCTGCGGCGCTTCCAGCGGAACTGAACCCGTTCGCTGGCGTAGAGGACCGCAGTGTGAGAGCGATGCTCGATCACGCTGCTGCGAAACCGGACTGTCTTCACGATCCGGAATTCTGGGGTTACCTCGGGCGTGAGCTAGGCACTAGCGGCAACCTGGAGCTCGCCATCCAGGCTCACAAGCGCTGCTGTGAACTGGCTCCCGACAACCCGGTCAATGTTGCTGATTACGCCCTGAGTCTCAGCATGACGGGCCAGCACGAAGCGGCTTGGAAGCTTCTCGAGCCATTACCAAATCCAAAGGGACAGCTTTCAGGGGTCTTCAGCAGCGTTCTGTTCGAACTCGGTAAAACCAAAGAAGCCATTCACGAAGCCGAGCGTGCCATTAATTTCGAGCCAGATCACTGGTATCACTACTTCAATCTTCTCAAGTTCCTAGTGAAAACAGATCACCCGCTTTACGAATTCTGGTTGCGCCGGTCTCATCGGCAGTTTCCTCGCTCGCCTGCGATCGCATTCTTGTACGTGCGCTGGCTTTGCTGGGAGAACCGCCTGGAGGAACTCGCCGTGGCTAATTGGGTGAAAGAATTGAATTACATCCCCGATTCCCGTGTAACCGGGCGTAATTACGATGGTCCGACTTTCATCGCGGAGATTCAAGCCTTGCAGTGCATAGCTCGATGCATTGCTGAGGAGAATCCCACGCAGCTTGATGAAGCGGCAAAGATTCTCGCTGCGGCTCCTAAAGATTGGCACGTGTGCGAGATGGCGCGGCAACTTGTGCTCGCTGCACGTCACTTTGGGCGCCGGGATCTCGTTTGGAGTGCCTCGCGTTGTTTCTGCTCCCAGTGCGGTCCTGAACCTGCATTGCTCCAGACGTTCCTTGCCGAGGCGGCCATTGCCGCCGGCGACGCTCCCACCGCAGTGAAGGACGCAGAGATTGGGCTCAAGCGCGCCGAGAATCATCAAGGTTTGCTGAATGTCTACTGGTGGGCGCTTGATGAAGTGGGCCGCTCCAACGAGGCATTGCCGATTGCGCAGAAGCTCTATGAAGCGGACTTTCGCCAGCCGTGCTTTCCTTACAACATTGCATACATCGCAGCCAAATCCGGACATCCGGCCACAGCAATTCACTTCTACGAGCAATCCATTCAGCAGGAACCGGAGACGACTTGGGCTCACGAGAACCTCGCCATACTTCGGCTAATGGAGGCGGACATCTCCGCGGCGAATTTACTCGTCGCCGCGTGGCGAGAACGCGCGAGCGAATCTGAAAGCCCGGAGCAAGTGCGACTGAAGCTAATGAAATATGACCGTTTGGTCGGTTACGTCACCGCGAACCGTAGCAGCGTTTCCCTCGCCTTCGATGTCATGCGACTGAATGCCCAAGACGAGCCATTTTTCGGCGCTTCAGTGAAAATCCCGCAAGCGCGCCCCACGCGGGAGCAACTCGTGGCAGCCATTCTCGGTCGGGCCGATCCCAACCAGCAGCGAGAGCTTCTCTACTCGTTCCGAATGGAGGAGCGTGGTGATCATTCAGCGATCTTAAGCCGGCTTGAGTCTGAAATCCCGGGCGTGCACAGC
>Ga0193692_1000316_pt1 | contig 12229 bp, 11 predicted proteins | sample L3a1metaG_FD_144917 | JGI IMG/M metagenome (GOLD analysis project Ga0193692, IMG submission 144917) | Soil microbial communities from a riparian zone of the East river system, Colorado, United States - L3a1 | ecosystem: Environmental > Terrestrial > Soil > Riparian zone | place: USA: East River... | reverse complement strand
GTCACCTACGCGAATGGCATTTGGGCGATCGTGGGCAACGAGGGAATCATCATTACATCTCCAGATCTTCTCAACTGGCGGCGCCGCTACTGTCCGACGTTCGTGAATCTTCACGGGGTTCGCTATTTGCCAAACGGCACCTTCATCGCGGTCGGTAACGGCGGCACTATGTTGCAGTCCGACCGGTTTGCTCATCTTCTCGAAGGTTCCAAATCAAGCAACGGTTTTATGGTCACGCTGCGTCCCGGGCTCGGCGAAACGATCCGCCTTCAAAAATCTTTCAACCTGATAAACTGGACAAACCTGGTCACCTTTACCAATCCGCCAAATCCAGTTCTCTATCGGGATAGCCCCGCCTCCGACCAGGTTGGCGTTTATCGCGCCGTCTCACCCTGAGCTTTCCAAAGAAACCGATCTGTTTTGAGGCGTGAGGCGTTACCCATGTCCTGAACCACCACTAGCGCCCAAGGTCGACACTCGACACTCGACACTGAACCGTCCCTCTCCTATCGTATCTTTCTAAATTGGCGGTTTTGCCTTTAATTCCGGCGCAACCGCCTGCGCGAGAAGGCCGTCGCCAGTTGCGACGGCTTCAGATTTTTGCAGTCACATGACCAGTCGCCAGATACGCCAGTCGTTCCTCGACTTTTTTAAGTCGAAGCAACACACCATTGTGCCGTCCTCGAGCCTGTTGCCCGATTCCCCGAACCTCCTGTTCACCAATGCGGGCATGAATCAGTTCGTGCCAATCTTTCTCGGACAACGGCGACCCGATGTCGATAAATGGCCCGGCGCCCCCCCTGCTCTTCCCACCCGCGCCGCCGATAGTCAAAAATGCATCCGCGCCGGTGGGAAACACAACGACCTCGACGATGTCGGCCTCGATACTTATCACCACACGTTCTTTGAGATGCTCGGCAATTGGAGCTTCGGCGATTACTTCAAAAAGGAGGCTATTGATTGGGCATGGGAACTCATTACCGAGGTTTGGAAGTTCCCCCGGCATCGCCTTTACGCGACCGTCTACAATCCGGATAAAGCCGCCGGCGATCCGAGCGAGTTCGACCAGGAGGCTTACGATTTCTGGGCTGCCAAATTTTCAGGTGCCGGTCTGGATCCAAAGGCCCACATCGTCTACGGCAACAAAAAAGACAATTTCTGGATGATGGGAGAGACCGGTCCGTGCGGGCCCTGCTCCGAAGTCCATGTTGATCTCACGCCACAGGGTGACACTCGCGGCGCGCTCGTCAATAAAGGCACCGCTGAATGCATCGAGATTTGGAATCTGGTTTTCATCCAGTTCAACGCGAATCCCGATCACACCTTCTCTCCCCTGCCCGCTCGTCACGTTGACACAGGGATGGGATTTGAACGTGTCACCGGCATCATCCAGAACACGAAGGGGTTCAGCGATTTCTCGCGCCTCATCTCCAATTACGAAACGGACGTTTTCCGTCCGATCTTTGATCGCATTGAAAAGGTGAGTGGCAAGACTTACGGCTCAACCCTTCCCAAGCCCGGCTCGACTGGCGATACCGAACAGGAACGAATTGATGTCGCCTTCCGAGTCATCGCGGACCACATCCGCACGCTAAGCTTCTCCATTGCTGACGGCATTCTCCCGGGCAATACCGATCGCAATTACGTCCTCCGTCGGATTTTGCGCCGGGCGGTGCGCTATGGTCGCACGCTCGGATTCCACAAACCTTTCTTCTACCAATTGGTGGATGTCGTTGCCGAGACCATGGGGGATATCTTTCCGGAGGTTCGCTCGCGCCAAAAGCACGTGACCGACGTGATCCATGCCGAGGAAGAGGCTTTCAACAAGACCCTCGATCGCGGGATTGAATTGTTCCGCGATCAAACCGAATGCACGCGGTCCGGAGGGACGCTCACTGGTGACTTCGCTTTCAAACTGTATGATACCTACGGCTTTCCTGTCGACTTGACCGAATTAATGGCGCGCGAGCGCGGCTTGCATGTAGATCAGGCTGGCTTCAAAAAGCTGATGGAGGAGCAGAAGGCCCGTGCCCGTGCAGCACAAAAGAAAGAGGTCATCAGCCTTTCGAACGTTGAAACGTCCACGCCGTCGCGGTTCGTCGGCTTCGACCAACTGCAGACCGAAGCCACGGTGATGGAAGTGCTCCATCATAAAGACAAAACAGCGGTTATTCTCGACGTCTCACCGTTTTACGCGGAAATGGGTGGTCAGGTCGGCGATACCGGGGAGTTCACAAGCGGCGCTACCGTCTGGTACATCGTTGCCACTCAAAAATCCGGGAATACTTTTCTTCATCTCATTTCCGGAGATGACGCGCCTGCTGTCGGCACAAAAGTGAACGTCCGCATCGATGCGGAACGCCGCAATGCGATTCAACGTCATCATACAGTCACCCATTTGCTCCATTGGGCCTTGCACGAGGTGGTCAGCCGAGAGGCCAGCCAAAAAGGTTCTTTCGTTGGATCAGAAAAGCTCACCTTCGATTTCAATTGCGCTCCACTAACCCGCGTACAGGTTCTGGATGTCGAGAGACTGGTGAACGAGCGCATCATCGAAAACGCCGGTGTCTCCTGGTCTGAAGTTCCCTACGCTGACATCAAAGGGCGCAAGGATGTCATGCAATTCTTCGGCGACAAATACGGCGACCGTGTCCGCGTCGTACAGATCGGGGGAAAACCCGCTGAACTCAACGGTTACTCGATGGAACTCTGCGGCGGCACGCATGCTCGTGCCACGGGAGAAATTGGTTTGTTCCGAATTCTGAGTGAAACCGCAATTTCCTCCGGTGTTCGCCGCATCGAAGCAATCGCGGGCCAGCTGGCGTATGCCCAGGCCCGCAAACAGGCGGAGCTCCTCGAAACCATTGCCGGAAAGCTCAACTCACCCCTGGGTGAAATCGAAAAGAAAATCGACGCACTCATGGCTCATCAAAAGGAACTCGAGAGAAGCGCGAAAGCCCAGCAACAACACCAGGCCGCTGATCTCGCCCGAACGCTCGCAGCGAAATCGACCAAAGTCGGCGCCGTGGCAGCGATCATTGAAAAACTCGAAAGCACTGAAGGCGACTTCCTTCAGATGATTCTCGAAGCGCTTCCACCAGACTTCAAAGGTGTTGCCGTTCTTGGTTCAGCTGTGAACGGCACGGTGGCTCTTGCAGCAAAAGTTTCTGCCGATCTCACGAAGCAGATCCAGGCCGGAAAGATCATACAAACGATCGCTCCGATTGTCGGTGGCAAAGGTGGGGGTCGCCCGGACTTCGCCCGCGGCGGAGGCAAGGATTCTGCAAAGATCGACGACGCTCTCGCCAAAGCGCGCGAATTGCTCGCGTAGAATCGATAAGGGGCTTCAAGGCGGCATGAAAAAACACTTCGACTCCATCGAATCGGTCATCGCCGATCTCCAAAAGGGAAAGATGGTGATCATCATTGATGATGCCGACCGGGAGAACGAAGGCGACTTGATCATGGCCGCGGAAAAAGTTTCTCCAGAGGCGATCAATTTCATGACCAAATTTGGTCGGGGCCTCATTTGTGTCCCGACGACATCCGATCGCCTCAAGCAACTCGGCATCGAGCAGATGGTTCTGCAAAATCGCGAGAGCTTTAAGACCGACTTTCAAGTCAGCGTAGACGCCGCCAAAGGGGTCTCGACAGGTATTAGCGCGGCTGATCGTGCCCGGACGATCAAAGTGATGGCGGACCCCACTGCACTGCCCGAAGACCTCGTTCAGCCCGGCCATGTCTTTCCTTTGCGCGCGCGACCGGGAGGCGTTCTCCAACGGGCCGGCCATACGGAAGCAGCGGTCGATCTGGTGAAACTGGCCGATTGCCGTCCCATGGGCGTGATTTGCGAAATCCTCAGCGAGGATGGCTCGATGGCTCGCTTGCCCGAGCTGATGAAGTTCGCGCATCGCCACAAGCTTCGCATCGCCACGATCGAGGACCTCATCAAATTCCGGCGCACGCGCGAGAAACTCGTGCAGCGCGTTGAAGTCGTAAAGATGCCCACAGACTACGGCGACTTCGACCTTCACCTTTATCGTTCGATCACAGACGGCCAGCATCATCTTGCACTCGTGAAAGGCGACGTTGCAGGCAAAGCAAACGTTCTCGTTCGGGTTCATAGTGAATGCCTCACCGGCGATGTATTTGGCTCGCGGCGCTGCGATTGTGGGCCGCAGCTCCATCAGGCAATGCGACAGGTTTCGGAAGAAGGGCGAGGCGTTATCCTTTATATGCGGCAGGAAGGCCGCGGAATCGGGCTCGCCTCCAAGATTCAGGCCTATAAACTCCAGGAGCGTGGTTACGATACCGTTGAAGCGAACCTCAAGCTCGGCTTCAAAATGGACCTGCGCGAATATGGGTTAGGCGCGCAAATCCTGGTCGATCTCGGCCTCAAGACGATCCGGCTCCTCACGAACAATCCGAAGAAGGTGGTTGGCCTGGAAGGCTACGGTCTTGAAATTACCGAGCAGGTGCCAATTCGGGTGAAGGCGAACCCCCATAACGCCCGCTATCTGAAAACGAAGCGGGAAAAACTGGGTCACCTCGTTTAAGAGTGGCGTATTAAAGAAAATCAAAACCACCAGCCGCCGCCGAACGCTCGGCCGCTTTGCCATCGTCGCTTCCAAATACAATGCCCGATACGTCGATTCGATGCTTCGCGCCGCCCGCGCAGCCCTGCTTGACGCCGGTGCTGCATCGATTGAGGTTGTCCGAGTGCCGGGAGCATTTGAAATTCCGGTGGTTGCGGCAAAGCTCGCTAGATCGAGCGAGCCTCGCTTCTCTGCCATCATTTGCCTCGGGGTCGTCCTGCGCGGCGCGACGACCCATGCCCAGCACATCACCGAAGCAGTTAGCACCGCCCTGATGCAAATACAGGTTTCCCTGGGAGTGCCAGTTATTCACGAAGTGCTTCTCCTGGAAAACCAGCAACAGGCGAAGGAGCGTTGTCTGGACCGCGATCACAACCGTGGACGGGAAGCGGGTTTGACGGCCTTGGAAATGGCGGAGGTGATGGGAAAGTTGGGCGCGCGCGAATAGGCGGAACCGTGTTCCGTCTAACGAATGGCGAGTTTGTGAAAAGTTTCACAAATTGCTTGCGACGCAAAAACGTGAATGTTAGCGTTCAACAACAGAAAGTAATACATCGATTCCGAACTATTATGAAATCTTATATCACGGGGCTTTCCGTGGCCATCCTCGCTGGTTCTCTTCAAGTGGGTTCTGCTGCGGAAATTTCAGGGAAAGTGACTCTTAAGGGCGATCCGAAACCGGAAGTGCCTATCGATTTGGGACCGATGTGTGGTCCGCTTCATCCTGGCGGTGAAAAAGTCACCACGCGCCATTTTGTTGTCGGTCCCGATCACGGCCTGGCAAACGTCTTCGTTTACATCAAGGAAGGGGCAAAGAAAGGTGGCGAGCCTGCCGAACAACCGTTGCTCGACCAAAAGGGTTGCCTTTACGAGCCCTATGTTCTCGGTGCCATGACTGGCAAGCCGGTCAAGATTCGGAATTCGGATCCGCTGATGCACAACGTGCATGCCACTCCAAAGAACAATCCCGAATTCAATTTCGCCCAGGCTCTCCAGGGCCAGGTGAATGAAAAAGCTTTCACGACTCCTGAAGTGCTGGTCCGCATGAAGTGCGACGTGCATCCCTGGATGTTTGCCTACATCGGCGTCTGCGATCATCCTTACTATGCTGTCACCGGCAAGGACGGCTCCTTTAAAATTCCAAACGTTCCGGCGGGGAATTATACCATCGAAGCATTTCACCTGAAGGCGGGCGCAAAGGCGGAGAAGCTCACGCTTTCAGACAGTGATAAGAAGACGCTTAACTTCGAGCTCAACGCTCCGTAGTGATCGTTTCACAGGGTTCATCCCTGGCTTGGGTAATTTGCAGCACTGCCGCTGCAGCATCCGTTGCAGCGGCAGTCTTTCTTGAATGAATTGTTGTTCCATAGTTCGAACAAAGAATAATCCGTGGCTTCACCGCTTCGCAGTTTTGCTTGCGGTTTCAGTGCTCGGATTGCTTTGCGTCGGCGGGCTGGTCACCAGTCACGGGGCCGGGATGGCCGTCCCGGACTGGCCGAACACTTTCGGTTACAACATGTTCTTCTTTCCGATTTCGAAATGGGTCGGAGGAATCTTCTACGAGCACTCGCACCGTCTTTACGCGTCAGCAGTTGGATTTCTCACGATTATTCTCGCAGCATGGCTTTGGATCAAAGAGGAGCGGCGCTGGCTGCGCTGGCTCGGAGTTTTCGCATTATTTGCGGTCGTTCTCCAGGGTGTTCTGGGTGGACTGCGCGTCGTCTGGATGAAGGATCAAATCGGCATTTTCCACGCAGCCCTCGCCCAGATGTTTTTCTGCCTCGTGTGCGCGATCGCGCTCTTTTCAGCGCGCTGGTGGACCGAAGGACAACCACATTTAGTGAATTCCCCTGCCCTTGCCACTGTTCGCAAGCTCGCGATCTTCGGTTCCGTCCTGATCTTCCTGCAACTGCTCCTCGGCGCAACGATGCGTCATCAACATGCCGGCCTCGCGATTCCTGATTTTCCTGCTGCTTACGGCCGCTTCTGGCCCGCTACTGACCCCGCCTCCGTCGCCCGCTACAATCAATTGCGCGCCGAAGTCATCGCTTTAAACCCGATCACCTCGTCCCAAATCTGGCTGCAGATGGCTCATCGAATCGTTGCTGTTTCGATCCTGATCGTGGTCGGTTGCACGGCTACGGTCGGTCTCCGCTCTGTGGCCAGGCCGTTCCGATCTCTCCTCTGGGCATGGAGTGCTTTGATTTTGATCCAGCTTGGCCTGGGGGCAGCCACCATTTGGACCAATAAATCCGCGGATGTCGCGACAGCCCACGTTGCTGTCGGCGGTCTCAGCCTCGCCACAGCCGTTCTTTTGGTCCTTATGTCGAGTCGAGTTCTTCGCGGCGAACTTTCATCAGTTGAGCCCGAGCGAGCACCCGTTGAATCCTTTGGCCAGCGCCAGGAGGTGCCGGCATGAAAGCTAGTGTCGAAACATTCGAAGCACCGATAGCCGTCGAACGCTCATCCCGGGTTTCCACTTTCTCTGATCTTGTAAAGGCTCGCCTCACCTTTCTCGTGTTGCTCACGACGCTGGTGGGTTTCTACATGGGCAGTGGAACGTCCGTTGACCTGCCCCGGGTGGCTCTGACTCTTTTAGGCACGGCTTTTCTCGCATGTGGCGCCGCTGCGCTCAACCAACTCCTCGAGCGGGAGTTCGACGCAAAAATGCACCGCACCGAAACACGACCTCTCCCGGCAGGAAAACTCCAGCCGGACGCCGTTTTGCTAATTGGTGTTCTCTTATCGATTGCGGGTCTGCTCACGCTGGCGTTCGCGGTCAATCTCCTGACGAGCTTCCTGGGCGCATTGACGCTCATCAGCTACCTCTTTGTTTATACACCCCTGAAACGAAAAACCTGGCTCAATACCGCCATCGGGGCGATTCCAGGCGCTCTGCCTCCACTCATGGGCTGGACCGCTGCCCGCAACCAACTCGATCCTGGCGGGTGGGCATTGTTCGCCATTCTCTTTTTCTGGCAAATGCCTCACTTTTTCGCGATCGCATGGATGTATCGGGAGGAATATGGCCGCGCGGGCTTCGTCATGTTGCCAACGGTTGACCCTGATGGGTTTCGAACCGGACGCCAGGCCGTCAATCATGCTTTTGGGCTGTTGCTCATGAGCCTTTTGCCGGTAGCCCTCGGAATGGCGGGATATCTCTATTTCGCGGCTTCAATAATTCTTGGCGGGATATTTTTGGTGTGTGCTTTGCAGTTCGCGCGCGATCTCACAGCCCGCGCGCGCCGCTTGTTTTTTGCCTCGATCATTTATCTGCCGCTCCTGTTGATTTTGATGGTCGTAAATAGGATTAGATATTGAAAAACGGCCATTCTGCCGTTGACATCCGGTTTTGCCGGTCGCTACGTTTTGCGCCCGTTGTCGGATGGTTTTTGGTAGATGGCCACATTTCGGGCAAACACCCGAAAAGAGCGATTTAATCAGCTAAATAATTAATTAAAATGGAAGCCTCTTCTCACGCAGCTCATCTGCACGACGTGCACGAAGCTCATCACGAACATGAAATGAGCTTTTGGCAGAAGTACATCTTCTCCACCGACCATAAAGTCATCGGAGTCCAATACGGCGTCACGGCCCTCCTCTTTCTCCTGTTCGGATTTTCCCTCATGATGATGATGCGGTGGCAGCTGGCCTATCCGCAGCAGCCTATCCCGGTAGTCGGCGGCCTGCTCCAGAAAATGCTCGGGGCCGAAATGGTTGCCGATAAAATCCTCGAAAACGGCGCCAAGATTCCGGGCGTTATGTCGGCTGACCTCTACAACGCTTTTGGCGCGATGCATGGCACGATCATGGTCTTCCTCGCCATCGTCCCTCTCGCTTTCGCGGCCTTCGGTAACCTTATCGTTCCGCTTCAGATTGGCGCGGTCGACATGGCGTTCCCTCGCGTGAACATGGTCAGTTACCAATCGTATTTCATCGGCGGCGCTATCATGCTCGCGAGCTTTTTTGTTCCGGGCGGAGCGGCGCGCTCAGGGTGGACTTCCTATTCTCCGCTCGCCACGCTTGCCGACCGTTCGCACCTCTTCAATGGACAGACTTTCTGGATTATCGGGATGGTATTTCTGATCACTTCCTCACTGCTGGGTGCGGTGAACTTCATTGCCACCATCATCCAACTGCGTGCCCCCGGAATGACCTGGATGCGTCTCCCTTTCTTTGTTTGGGCTCAGTTTGTCACAGCCTTTCTCCTGCTCCTGGCCTTCCCTCCCCTGGAAGCCGCTGCAGTGATGCAATTAGCTGACAATCTGGTCGGCACTAGTTTCTTCCTCCCCAGCGGCCTCGTGGTTTCGGGAACGCCAGTTCCGGTTTCGGGCGGTGGTAGTCCGCTGCTTTGGCAGCACCTCTTCTGGTTCCTCGGCCATCCGGAAGTTTACGTTCTGATCCTGCCGGGCATGGGCATGGTCGCGGAAATCATTGCCAACAATACTCGCAAGCCGATCTGGGGTTATAAATCCCTTGTCTACTCGGTTCTCGCGATCGGGTTCCTCTCATTCATCGTTTGGGCCCATCACATGTACCTGACCGGTATGGGAACGAAGATCAGCACCTTCTTCCAGACCACCACGATGATCATTTCGATTCCGTCTGTGATCATTCTAACGTGCCTCTTCATTTCGCTGTGGGGTGGTTCAATCCGGTTCAATACGCCGATGCTTTTCTCGCTCGCGTTTCTTCCGATGTTCGGTATCGGTGGCCTCACCGGACTTCCGCTTGGTTTCAATTTCAGCGATCTCCATCTGCACGACACCTACTACGTCATCGCACACTTCCATTACGTCGTAGCACCGGGAACCATTTTCGCGTTGTTCGCGGGAATCTATTACTGGTACCCGAAGGTTACCGGGCGCTTCATGAGTGAGTTCTGGGGCAAAGTTCACTTCTGGCTTTCGCTCATTTTCATGAACCTGATTTTCCAGCCTATGTTCGCCCAGGGCATGGCCGGTTTGAACCGCCGTATGGCTGATGGCGGAGCGACTTATGCCGAAAGCGACAGTGTCATCGGATTCGCGCCTGCCATCCTCAAGGCAAACGTTGGGATTTCACATGCGGCATGGCTGCTCGGCGTCGCGCAACTCCCCTTCATTATCAATTTCTTCGTCAGCATCGCCAAGGGACGCCGCGTTGAATCGGATAATCCCTGGGGTGCAACGACGCTCGAATGGCAGACCCCGACCCCGCCGCCTCACGGGAATTTCACCAAGCCGATCGAAGTGCACCGTGGTCCCTACGAATACAGTGTGCCGGGCCACGCGGCCGACTTTACTCCGCAAAACGCACCTGAATCTCTCCACAAGGCTTAATCATCCATGGAAATCCCATACACAGTATCTCCTCGCCCGGATACGGGTCTGTTCAATGCCAAGGTCGGAATCTGGCTCTTCCTGGCTTCCGAAGTGATGTTGTTCGGCGCGCTTTTCTCGTCGTACATTTTGTTGCGAGTCGGCGCCACCGCCTGGCCTCATGGCCTCTTGAACGTTCCCATCGGAACGTTCAACACTGCCGTCCTCATCACCTCCAGTATTACGATGGTGCTCGCCTGGGCGAATATGAAGATGGGCAATCCGGGTCGCTCCCGCCTTTATCTTGGCATTACGGTCCTTTGCGGCTTCGCCTTCCTTGGAGTCAAAAGCAAGGAATACTACGATAAGTTCGTTCACTATGAAGTTCGCCTCGTGGACGGGACCGTGATGGATGGCCACATCAAGCCCAGCCCTGATTTCAAAATCAACAAGTTTAAGGCGGAGAGCGGCACCATCGTGGTGGAAGCAGAGAATGTCCTGAAGGCCAATCCCGGTGAAAGCATGGCGGACGCGAAGGATCGGCTGCCAGCCAAGGAGCGTTATCACCATGGGCACGAGGAACGCGAGGTCAAAGCCTCGGACATCCGCTGGATCAGCAATTACACACCCAAGCACAGTCCGTATTTCGCCATTTACTTTACACTCACCGGGCTGCATGCCTTGCACGTCTTCGGCGGCATGATCGTCCTCGGCTATTTCTGGTTCCAGAATCGGACCATGGGTCGCACCCAAACGGAACGCTATACGAACCGCCTCGAAGTTGGCGGTCTCTTCTGGCACTTCGTCGATCTGGTTTGGATTTTCCTCTTCCCTGTCCTTTATCTCCTATAATTCAAATATGAGCGCTCACTCACACGACGACGTTCGCAAACACCTCAAGCTTTACATCGGCGTTTTCCTCGCCCTGCTGGTCGGCACCGCGATCACCGTCTACGCCTGGACATGGCATTTTGAAAGTGTCGCGGTCACGGTCACGGTCGCTCTTTTCATCGCCTGCATCAAAGCCTTCCTGGTAGCGGGGTATTTCATGCACCTGATGTCCGAGCGAAAAACCATCTACGCCATTCTCCTGACGACAGTTTTCTTCTTCGCTGGTCTCATGTATCTTACGGTCTGGTCGCGAGACGAAATGCCCCGTGGCACCTATTGGCATGACCACGGCCCGCATAGCGCCAAGCAGAGAATTGGTCATTGATTTATGTCGCTGAAAGCTTTCCATATCGTTTTTGTCGTTGCTTCAGTTCTCCTGGCCTTCGGCTTCGCCGCCTGGGGCTTCGTGAACTTTGCTGACGACCGGAACGCCCTCAATCTGCTGTGGGGAGCAATTGGGATCGGTGTGGGAATTGGGCTGATTTTTTACGGCCGTTTTGTGCTTCGGAAGCTGAAGGACTTTCCTTATCTATGAGTCCGCTTCTTCGAAAACTTTCCTGGCTGGGAGCCGTCCTCGCTTTCATTGCTTCCAGCCCCTGCCTGCACGCGTGCGCAGCCTGTTTCGGCAAATCGGACTCCAACCTTGCCAAGGGCATGAACATGGGAATCTTCGCCCTCCTCGGCGTGATCGTTGCAGTCCTCGCAGGTATTGCATCCTTTTTTGTTTTTTTGGCGCGCCGTGCCGGTGCGTCTCACCCTCCTTCACACAATCTGCCCGAACTCACAAAGCAAATCAGTTAAATGAAATTCCTTGGATTACCTATTCTTGGTTCTAAGCACGGCGCTGACGTGGATAATTTTATTTTCTATGTCCACCTGCTCATGATCGCGCTCTTCATTGGCTGGAGTGCTTACTTTCTCTATACCCTTTGGCGCTTCCGAAAGTCACGCAACCCCAAGGCCGATTACGTGGGCACCACCACTCATGCCTCGAGCTGGATCGAGGGCGCAGTTGCCCTCGTCGAAGCCGTATTGCTCATCGGTTTTGCTATTCCCCTGTGGGCTCGCTCGGTGGATGATTTTCCCGATCCGGCTCAATCAACCGTGATGCGCGTCATTGCTCAACAATTCCAATGGAATGCGCGCTATCCCGGAGCCGACGGCAAGTTCGGTTCTAATCGCATTGATCTGGTCGCCGGCGACAATCCGCTCGGATTGGACAAAACGGATCCTGCCGCCAAGGATGACGTCTTCGCGATGGGCAACGAAATGGCTGTTCCCGTCGGGAAGCCTGTGATTGCCCACCTGACTTCTCTCGATGTGATCCATTCGTTTAAGGTCGTGCCACTTCGCATGACTCAGGATGCGAATCCCGGCATGAGCATCCCGGTTCATTTCATTCCCACGATCACCACCACTTACCAAATCCAGTGCTCGCAGCTT
>Ga0193692_1000315_pt1 | contig 12259 bp, 19 predicted proteins | sample L3a1metaG_FD_144917 | JGI IMG/M metagenome (GOLD analysis project Ga0193692, IMG submission 144917) | Soil microbial communities from a riparian zone of the East river system, Colorado, United States - L3a1 | ecosystem: Environmental > Terrestrial > Soil > Riparian zone | place: USA: East River... | reverse complement strand
CATTGATCCCCTGCTTGGTAATCTCACCCACCCAGCCGCTCTTGAATGAGTTGGGACAAACCACTACGAGGCGGGTTACTTCGCCCTGTTCCACCAGATCGGTGAATTCGGTCAGCGCCGTCAGGGTCTTGCCTAGCCCCATTTCCATGAAGAAGGCAAATCCCTTTTTGCCGTCGCTGGCTTTTAACGCCGCTTTCTGAACCTCCAGCAACTCAGTCATTTCTTCCACCCGTATTCCTTGATGGTCTGCTCGATATACGTCTTCAACGCCATTGCCACCTCGGGTTCCAGCCAAATCTTATGTTCGGCGTCGTCTTCTCTGTGGCTCATTGTGGTGAGCAATATCATATCGTCTCTGTATGAGGCATAAACCCCGTCGCCCAAATATCGTGATTCCATTGTCCTACCCATACCTTCCGGACTTCATGTCCTTCGTTGTTGACACCCACCCGTTCAGCCGGTGCATTATTTCTGGACCAAATTGACGGGCATATTCGAACATCTGGTCCGCAGTAGACATGCGGTGGCGCTCGACGTATTTATTGCCCATTGCCACCTCCATGCTCAAGAACCAAAATGCCTCCATCAGATCAGCAAGCTTCACGATACGCCGCGTCTGACCGTCCACATTATACCACGCCGCCGACAGTGCGTCAAGGTAGGTTTCGTTAAATATTCCCTTCTTGGCCGGTCCCGGAATATCCCCCGTGATGGCCTCTTCGTCGTCGTGGTGGAGAGCTACCTGCGACAGCAGGTTCAGCTCTTTGGGGTCTTGGAGGTCGAACCACACCACGGCTATCTTTCGGGCTATCCGTTCCACATTGAAACAGTGTTCGGCGACGGATTGCTTCTGGATAGTGCCGAGGACAACCCATCGGGGAACCAGCGAAAGGCGGTAGTCCAATTCATCAAATACACTATCCATTATTGCTGGCCTTCGCTATGGACGCAATGATCATGGCGAAGTTGGCCACGTCGGCAGCCTCCAGGTATATTTCGGCGTAATTGCTGGCGACGATTTCGTCGTGGAGTTCCCGCGTTTCGGCGCGCATCAAATCGTACGCGTCCCACATATCTTTCCCCTCCCACCGCCCTTTGTGCACATTCTTGTGGAGCTTGAATAGCATCAGCCCCACAAATCTATGCACGTCGTCGGTGTACTGTTCCATGTCGCCCTTTAGTTCAAAAGATATGACACTCATGCGAATTTGATCCCCGTGCCTTCTTTATTGTAGTTAAGGATGAACCGAATTTTCTTGTCTAACCCCTTGATCATTTTCAAGCAGTCAATGAAATCCTCCTGCTCCCGTTCAGGAAGGTAGTTCATGAAGTTCATAAAGATGAAGTCGGGGTCGTTGGCGCGGATCGCCTCGATCATCTGTGTATCTGAAAATGTGGCAACTCGCCGCATTCGTTTGGTCACCGTGGTAAATTCTGGTTCCACCCCCAGTTCTTCCCACGTGATCTCTTCCTGATCGTCGTACCAGCCGCCGCTTGAATGCCCATCGAGATTGCCCACCCGAATGGGATAGGTTCGCATTGACATGTATACCCGCTTTACAAATCGGGGCGGTATTCTTGCGTCGGCAATGCCTTGCATCACAGTGCATTCGCGGCTGGTAACGTGGGGGTAAAATTCGGAGTTCAGCCCCAACGAGAATCCCTGCGCGATCTCCATGAAGTAGGCATGTTCTTCGGGGTGGAGATTGTGGTTCATCAGCGATATGTTGTTAGGAATGGATATCGATCCTAGTATGTTCCCCGCGATCGCGCTGGGGTCTCGCTTCACCTTGCGAGCAATGCAAGCCCCTGTACCGCTTTGCGTCGAGGCAATAGCCTTGATGGTACCACCTTGTTCTTTCATTATGTCTTCGTGGGATATGATGGCGGCGTTCGGGTGCACAAATATGGGGAGGTCGGGAAACATCAACGCTTCGTCAAACAACGTTTCAAGGTTAATAACCGCACCCGCCGAAAGATAGGCAGGGACGATCGCATTGCGCAACAACGCATGCACCGAAAATGTGGGCAACTGTTTGAGGACGATCTTATCACCCTCAAAGTAGCTGGTGTGGCCGCTGTTCGGCCCGTTGCTACATATTGCCCCGTCGAACATGTGGAGCTGTGCCTTGGATGCTAGCCAAGCGGCTAGCACCCCCTTTCCGGTGGAACCAAATTGTCCGTCGACAAGGACGTGAACTCCCGTCGGGGTAAACAGCGTTTTCATTCCTGCACCGCCTTCAGTACCTTTTCCTCAAACTCTCTGTCGGCGGCGGTTCCGTTCGGTACCTTGGCTGGAACAGCCGACGGCAGCTGCAACATACCGGCGAGCGCCGCGTAACCAATCGAATCGATGTAATTGTCCCGATTGGATTGGTCCCCGTAGATGGAACGGGCGATCTTCAGCAGTTCCATCATGCGAGCGACGTCTTGCGGAAGGATGCGATAATCCTTGTTGGCGCGCACCGCCATCGTGTGGCTGAGATACGCCGACCACATGTCACCGATCATCTGGAACGAGTTTTCGGTGTGTCCGTGAACTCCTGGTCGCTTCTTGCCTATTACATCGCCGGCTTCTACCAGCAACGCAACGGCGTCTTTCACGTTATTACCCATTGGCTATAGCTCTCCTTATTAGAGAGCCGGGGCTTTCCCCCGGCTCCTGCTTGAAACAGTCTTCAAGGTGCACGGTCTCCTTTGGCAGGGATACGTATAATGTGTCCTTGAAGCCGATCAACAGCCCCACCGAATGTGGTGGCCGTGATAGTCTAACCAGCTCGACGAACTGGCGTGGGGTTGGGTGGAATACATACCCGGTGACGATCTTCAGCTCGGCCCAAATCACGGGACATTCGAGCGGGATCAGAACCATGTCGGGCATTCCCACCGTAAATTTGTCTTCGATGCGACGGGCATAGCCGCCTTCTTTGCGGATGGCCTTGGCGAGTTCGGCCTTAATCTTCGCCTCACGAATGCTCATCTCACCCCCTTGACGAGCAGCCGCTCGACCTCTGCCTTGGCCGCATCCAGTTCGGATCGCCGTGCAAAGCCCCGCACACCGATGTCGGTGGTCCAATCGGAGAGCGTCTGTCTGGCCTCGTCCCGCTCTTTAGTCAGCTGGTCGATCTTCTCTGCCGCGAATACCAACAATTCGCCGTCGCCGCTCAGCTTGTCGATCTTGTCGGCTGCTTCGAGCAGCAGCGGCACGTCGGTCAGGTCGTTGTGGTAGGCTTCCCTCAGCTTTTCGGCGATGGGATCGCCTGATTGCTTGTTCATACTATGTACTCCGCCATGTCGCTGTGCGAAGCCCACCAGAATGTGACCGTGAACTGTATGTTCCCTTCACCATCGGGGTCACTCATTCCCACCGTCTGCGACTTCGGGACCCAGACTTGATCCGGACCCATAGTAGGAATGACCAGGTAAGCTTTCGCGGTTGTAGTTTCAATTTTCCCCTCGAATGTATGGGTGGCGTCACCCTCGCGGTAAGGCATAGTGTATCACTCCTGTGTGTCTCTGTCAAGTGGGTTTTCTACCGGACCACTGTTAATCGCATAATGATGTAAGCCAACACGATGACAATGATCAGTCTGTCGCCATTCGTTAGGTCAATCATCATATTTGTCCAGCTTGTCCCCGTAGGATGCCCGCGCCCAATCCGAACCGCTGCCCAGCCCGAATGGTATTGGCACTATCAGCCCCATTTCGGTGGCTACGTTTTCGATGGCCTTTATCATTTCGGCGGGGTCGTGGGCAGGATCTCGCTGCCACATGAGCGAGTCATGAATGGACAGCAATATCTGCATTTCCGGGTGGGCGTCTTCGTACTGGTTGGCCCGGAGCATGCATAGCTTAATGTGGTCGCCGCCGTTATTTTGGATCAACCGACTAACCCCGCGATATGCTAACCACGTCGCCGAAAGACCTGGATAGCGGTGTCCTGAAATTCCTTGATCTTAGGAAACGCCTGGCCCAGGAATGCACTGTGCATGTCGCGGGCCTGATCGATGGTCGACCGCATGTGTCCTGCCAGCGTCGGAACACTCATCATAGTGAGCATTCCCATCCCAAGCCGCTTGGCTACTTCCCGATCAATGCCGAGAACCGACGAAGCACGGTCGTGCATATCCATTGTGCCGTTCCGGTACCCTTCGACGAGGGCGGGTTCCTCGGAATAGTGGGTAAAGAGTCTAGGTTCTTGTTGCTTGGCGTCGGCCTCTTCAATGACTTGCCCATCGTCGGGGATGACGAGTCTTCTAACGATACGACCAACGTCAATGTTTCGCTTAGGGTATGCCTGTAGGTTTGGGTCGGAACAAGAGAGACGGGCACCAGCGACTCCGTAATCGTCTGATTTGGATTGGTTAAGAATAGGGTGGACCCTTCCTGCGATATTATGAGTATCAATGAGCGGGGTAATGAAGGAGTCACGTGCCTTCTCCAATCTGCGAATCTCGAGAATGGCCGATCCCAGCTCGTTGCTGGTTAGCCACCTTTCGGTGAACGACACCTTCCCGGTGTCCGTCTTGGCGAATTGGGCGTCTTCGTAGCCGTTGGCTCGATACCACTGCTCCACGTCTTTCGGTGAGCGGGAGTTGAACCCCGGCGGGAATGTCTCTTGCGCCTTGTCCACCGCCACCTTTATGTCAGCGAGAACTTTATCGGCGGCTCCGTGGTCGATTCGGAGTCCTCGGTTGTGCATCCTCGCCAAATAAGGGAGGAGGTCGCATTCGAGTTGCCACACTCGTCGAAGATCATCACGATCGAGCAGAACTTGTTGGGCCTTCCAAAGCTGCAGTGTTGACGTACCGTCGCCAGTGGCGTAGGATACCACTGCACTATTGTCCCCGGCAATTTTATGGAAGTGCTGCATTGATTTACGATCAGGCAACCCACCGAATTGCCGAGCAAGCTCTGCATATATCTCCGATCCTTTCTTTGTTTCCACCTTATGACGAGCCGCGCAATCTTCCAGACTATAGCCGAGGGTCCGGTCATCAATCAGCGCCTCGTTTATCATCGTGTCTTCTAGTGGCCCAAGCACACGAACACCGTGACGTAAAGAAATGCGTAGGTCAAAACCGAGATGATGGCCGACAGTTCGATAGCCGCGACGATGCCTCTCATCGAAAGCCTGGGCCAACGCAATTTCGAAATCCAGCGCTGCCGGGATGTTTCCTCCTGCCGCATGCCGAACCGGCGCGTAAGTGGACGTCTCTTCGTCTGCAACCACATATCCACAAACATAATCCTTCACAGTTAGGCCGGACGTTTCGGTGTCATAAGTTATTACGGGAGATTCCCGCACCATGCGAAGAGTTCGTTCTGGATCAATCATTTTTCCCTCTGAGCATTGTTCCCACACCGGAGCTGGAATCAATTTTGTACCCCCGCTCCCGTAATATCTTGAAGTAGCGGCGGACTGAGCGTGACGAAATACCCATCGTCTCAGCCATTGATTCCGCCGTGGTAAGGCGGTCATCGAAATGGGAGAGGAGGCGGCTGATTGCCGCCTCCCTAGATTCTGCAGTCGGCATCAGAACTTCGAAGCCATCGTTTCGTTAGCCTCGCCGCGAGGGGCTGAACCCCGCATATCTTCGGCGGTGTCGACCCCCTCATCGTTCGCCTGCCAGCTTGAGTCGGCGAACTTGGCGTAGAGCCGTTGCGTATGCTCCACGGTGTGTTCATCGGCGAACCCGGCCCCGGTGTAACTGTAGGTAAAGTATGGCCCCTCGGCTCCCTTTGCTTGCAGCGCGTTGATGGTGTAAAGCTGGGCGAAGTGGGCCACCGGCTTGCTGTCGATCTTCGACAACAGCTCCTTCATCGGCTTGACACCCGAGCGGGTGTTGATAATCACCGACGGGGAGAGTTCTGGGAACTCCGGGAAGTACCAGAGCATGTTGTACGTGAGGCTGGCGGCTGGCACCGACTGTGGGTCCCCCGGAATGCTGGAGCCGAATTCTGCCAGCCCGCTTTCGGCGACCGAGTTCCCGGTATTGTACACGATCGAGGTGGTGCTGCCTTTCGGCTTCACGGTGAACTCGGCGTTCGGCACGTCCCAGTGAATGCCGTCCATCGAGCGGGCGAGAATGCCCCGGTCGTCGTTCCGTGGTGCCCACAGCATGTAGGACTTGCGGATCACAATGGGAACGGCTAACAGTGCCGCCCCCATGTTCTGGTTGGCGATGGTATGCCAGAACGCCCCCGCCTTGGCGTCGTTGAACGTCTGCAGTTCCGGCGATATCGCCTGAATCAGCTTGACGCGGGGAATGATCTGGTCGGTGATATCGACGTTACCAATCTTCGCCTTTTGTAGCTTCTTGAGGTAGTCGGGCAGCTGATTGCCGTTCACGTTGGTCATTTCGTTGCTCATTTCAATGCTCCTTGTTATTGAACAGTTCCATAAAGGTCCTGTTCACAGTATCACGCACGTCCTTGATTTCGGCGATTCCGTACTCGCCCACCACCCGAATGAGATCGACCATAAGCCGATCTATCACGGTTGAGTCGAGCACGTGGTTGTGCACTACATCTTCCAGCCTGCTAACACACACCGAAAAATTGTCATCCATTACTCAAGCTTTCGTGATTGAGGTAAACGTCATCGTCGACGTCTTGAAGATGTCGCTGGGGAGTTCGGTGCCATGCTCTTGGGTGAGATCCTTGGCGAATGCACCGAGCGTCGAGGCGTTCACGGTCTCCTGAATCAGGTCGCCGTGGCCGTTATTACGCAACCAATCCATCCCGTTCATCTTGTCCAACATGGAGCAAGACCAGCGGGTGGACAACGAAACCCGCCCCACCCCCTCGACGGTGATGGTTCGGATATCGTGCGCCCGCATTACTTCGGGCACCTGTTCACGGCTCAGGCGCTCTTCCATCTGGTCGAGCGCCTCACGAGCCTCTTTGATTTGCTTGGTTGCTTTGCGGAGGTGATCGTAGTGTTTGATCACCGCAATGTGGTCGTGGGTATTGACCACCGCGTCGGTGTCTGCCCTAACTGCCCCCGCAAGGCCGGTTAGGAACCCGCACACAAATGTGAGCCGGTCTAATACATCTGGCGTCATTCCATGTCTCCGTGGTTTCGTTGCACCGGCTCGGTTCTCCAAGCCGTACCCAAATTATACCACGGCGGCGCTGGCCTGTCAAGTACGTCTTCAGGCGGTGGTAACCGTCTCCCAATCGGTCGCTAGCAAATCCGTCTGCGAACACAGCCACGGAACAAGATCGCCCCGCGCCGTCACCATGAATACGTAGGGCAGCGTCATCTTCGAGCGCGCATCGGGAACTTGCAGCTGCAGCCACATATTCTTGCCATTCCACCCGGAACGCGTCACCATGCCGCCCTTGCGCAATACGTTAACTGCTTCGCCGATATCCATAACACTCTCCTCTGATGTTGCGGTGCATCATCACCGGATTGCCCGCGCCAGTTTTTCAATGGCGTCGAGAAGCTCGGTGCGCATTATATCAAGCTGCTCGGTGGTTGTCCCCTTGGTCACCGCCTTCACCAGCGAAAGCAAGTAGTGCTCGCCAGCCCTGAGCACGTTCTCAATAATTACCCGGTCTTTCATTCGACTATCCATAATACTCTCCTCTGTTTTCCGCGGGTTCGTCAGGCCATTTTACCATTTAGAGGTGCCGCCCACTAACGGCTGGCTTTTCGGCGGAGTAGTGGCCCCTTCCTATACGAACCCTGGGAAAACAGAGATTGGGGGCGTTCCGACTCTACGCGGAACGCCCCCTGCTGCTTCCAACTACAGTTCCTCGCTTGGAGGGCTTAGAACTGGCTGGTTGCAGCCCCCTCAGCCGGAGCTGTGCCTTCAGCGGCACCTGCCTTTGTCGCGGCATCGGCGGCGGCACCGCTGAGAACCGGCTTGGGGAGATTGATCGTCGTCTCCTCGCCGTTCAGACCGACGAGCTTGCCGTTCTTCCGGGCGATGGTGGCGAGCATGTTGCGGAGAGTCATTCGGGCACGGCCTTCGGCACCGTGTCGCTTCGCAGCGACCTGAGCCTCGTAGTGCGCGACCTTTTCCTCCAGGATTCCGTTGGCACGGACCAGCTGGAAGAATGCAGGCCACTCGAAGCCCTCCTTGCCGGTGGCCTGCTTCTTGATGAACTCGGCGAGTTCGTCGCTGCCGCCTGCCTTGTAGCGGCCCGCATAGCGCGCCGGAACAATCGACTTGGTTACTTTCGGTGATTCGGTTGCCTCGACAGTCTCGACAGTCTCGACGGCCTCGGATTCAACCTGGGTTGCGTTTTCGGTGTCCATCATCAAAACTCCTTTACTGGTTGGATGATGGGTCCACTTTAGCACGGGGACGCCACGCTGTCAAGTACCCATTCATATCTTCCCGAACATGCGGGCGTTCAGGCCCTTCCAGTGCCTCGGGTTCTTCAATGTAGAAGTGTTCAACCCCCTGTCCTCGTCCGTAAACTGAAACCGAGGTTCCAGGACCACCGAAATGGAGGACCCATAGTTTTCTGTCAGGGTGCCAATGTGCCATTTGAACCTCAGATAATTCCGCCCATTTTCGGTGTACGGTTCAAGCAGGCCCGCCTCCTTAAATTCGGCTAGGACGCGCTGCCCGTGAACATTAGACATTCCCAGCTCTTTGCAGACTTCGACCACTCGCTTGTTCAAGTCTGCCGCCGTGAACGGCATCGAAATGTCGCCGTCTTCGTATATTCTCCCGTCCTCAATGATGTACTTCGCGATGCGGCGCGGCCAAGACATGTTAGACGAAACGACATCGTTATCCGCCGAAGAGGAGAGGTTGGTATTCTCGAGGTAATGCCTGTCGACGGGGAGGGTGGAGAAATAGTACATGAAATGTTCGCGGATGTCCCGTCGCTTCAATAATGCATCGAATTCGTCGAAGAACGGCTTAAGAGTAACGGCCCAATTTCGGAACTCTGAAGCGTCCATAAGTAGGTGGTCTTTGTCGTATGCCTTGATGTAAAATAACGCACGATCTTGTACGTTGGCTTGTCCGATGTTAATATCGAACTTGTTGCTAGCGAAAATAACTCGGGCAAAGATGCGATAGTTGCGGGCGTTTTGATATTTTTCAGCCCCTCCCACGTTGACATTGCGGATGAGTTTCTTAATCTCGTCCGTGCTTGACTCAGAATGGAACTTCGCCTCATCTATGAACACACACATCTTGCCGACGAATGGCTCTATAGCAAAGGTCCCCTCGAGAATCTTGGGTGATGCGGTACCCCACAATGTCTGCATCAATGCCGGAATGAATGTGTTCCCGAAGAAACTTTTTCCAACTCCCTGCCCACCAATTATAACCGGCGAGACCTGTTGCTTCACTGCCGGATGCTGGAACGTCCACGCCACCCATTGCTTTAGCCATTCTGCCTGTTCCTTATTGTCGCGAGTGAGGTATGCAAGCAGGCGGTCCAACATCGTCACGCATGTGTTCAGGACGCCCCCGTCGACGGGCTGAGCTATGGCTACCGGCCAGCCGCGCCACGTGTTGAATACAGTGATAGTTCCCGGTTCTCCATCATCTTCGTCGCCAACTTGTTCACTGGCTCGGTTAATACGGAAAATTCCTCCGGGGTTAAGTTCCGGATAAAGATCTCTTGTACTGACCCGCTTTCGGAGAGTCGAAATCTCAAAAAGTTTGAAAGCAGGACGGAGCTTCCCCCCGGCTCGAACAAAATCTCCGCGGTGGCGTCGATCCAGTTCGGTTCCATCGTGGGTAAATGCAATTGGGGATTGAAATCTGGTTCGGTCGATATACTTATCGTCAGTTTCATCGTAGACATAGCGGTCCGCCATCTGAGTTAGAATGGATATGTCCGCCCCCGGCATCAGAACAGCACGGAGGGCGTTTACAACGGCATCACCGAAAATATGGGACATAGTTGGCCAGCCGGGTATCTTCGCATCGGGATTTCGCTCCACCTTCTTGCGGGCGTCGCGGAACGTGCGAACACGCATGTGTGATTCGTCGTCGTTCGACCCCTTGCAGATGAACTCTAACAGGCTTTCGGCGATGTCATCCGAGTCAATCGGACAGAACACATCCTCCGACAGCGCTTCGTGGTTGTTCATGGACTGGCTTTCGGCGACTACCCTTGCGAGCCAGCCGCTTACACGCTGGGCGGTCTGTTGTCTTGTACCCTCGACCCAATGAGGTCGTAATAGATAAAGTGTCGTCCCGAAGGCAATCGCACGGATAATCGTGTTGAACGTGGTCCTCCGGGGTGTTGTCGTCGCAATATCTGCGATATTATGTGCCACGCCGTTCGGCTCATACCAGACTGAAATATCATGCTTGCTTGCATCCTTCTTGTTGGCATAGATGGAACCCGGCATAACAGTCTGCTTAGCCTCACGGACCAGATTCTTCATGTCCGTATTGGTGGCGAAGGAACGCAGCTCTGTCTTGAACCTATTACCACCGAAAGAGAAGTCGTTAGGTTCAAACTTCTTCAGCTCCTCGAAGTTGGTGGATTCTTCCTCCGAAAGCTGAACCAGCAGGTGCGATGGAACACCTACTGATTGCCGACCAAATGCGAACCGTGTGTCCACGCCGACAGCCTTCATCGCTTCGACGATGCAGCTATTATACACGGGATCGCTGGAATCTATGTCAATGTCTACCCAGCCGAACTGCAGGTTGAACCCTACGTTCAACAACCGGGCATTCCCATCGTCGATCCAACCCTGAAGGTCAGTATCTCGATGGTTCTTCTGCCACCAATCGGTGGCAAATGGATTCTTGCTGCTAGCTTTTAGAAATACGGCGCCCACTTGTATGAAGTTGTTATTTACTGTGCGGGTAATCGCCCTTTGCTCGCGAATTAGGTTCCAGTCGCTCTGCTCGATGGCAAAGCCGCCTTGGATGGCGTTCAGCATGTGGTCATCCTTGTGGTTTCGTGGTGGGTCGGCGGGGAGAGCCGTCGCTCTTTGCCCCCGCCTTGTGCCCTACCACGCAGGCAAGGACCCACTATACCACAGCGGTGAGGCGCTGTCAAGTTTCGACGCAATAGCAGCGGTATTAAGGCCCTATACATGCAGTACGCGAAGGGCCTGGGCGGCGGCACGGCCCGTAGTACCGGCCTAGCGCTCGGTGCCGCTGGCGTACGTACGCCAGCGGCCAGCGTAGTTAAGTACAGGGGCTGGCGGCGGTGCCGCCACGCGGCCGGTCCCCAATGCTACAGCTTCTTGTCCAGCTCTTCGTGCAACACATCCTTCTTGATGGTGTGTTGCATATTGATCAAATCCCACGACGTGAAGTTGCGCAGGAGAAAGTTAATCGTTGCATCGGGAGTGAACACCGAAAAGAGGGTGGACTTGGTGGACTGAACCAAGTCTTCTTTACTTACTGGGGGAATACCTGGCTTCTTGGTCATTGGTCTCTTCCTTGTGCTGAATAGAAACATATGGGAGGGTGATGGTTCGGTTAACCTTCACCGCCCCCGACGAGGCGATGGCGTATTTATACGCCATCGCCTTCTCTTCTTTGGTCATCTTAGCCATTCGGCTTATTTGGCCTCCTTTACGAACTTCCGGCTGGCCATCCATTCGGCGCTCATCTGGTATTCCGGCTCCGCGCCCTCGACCGGCGTCTTCATCACGCCGCCCGCTTCGTAGATCCGCTTGGCCAGCAGGTTCCGGCCCGTCATTCGCAGCCTGCCCTGCCAACCGTTCGTGGTGCGGTTGTACTTGGCGAGGCTCACCCCGTTCGCGTTGCAGATCGTCTCGAACCGGTCCAGGTCCGTTCCGTTCTTCGTGGTCTGGCAGAGATTGTTGAGAATGACTGCCATGTCGTCGCCGCAATGGGTTGGATGCCCCATTTCGGCGTAGCGGGCGCGGTATTCCTCCTTCACCACGGAGCCGGGCTTTTCCTCCTCGGCTTCATCGGCGTGGGCGTCGAACTCCTCGTTCCAGCGGATGAACTCGTCGTATTCATCCTCCTCGCCGTCCGCTCCCTCCTCCGAAGAGTAGGGGCAATCAGCGGCGGTGAACTTCTCCGCGTGGGCTTGCCCGCCGTCGAGCGGAACGCCCTTGTCGCTGCGGGGTATGTTCCCATCGGTGACCTCGGCTGCGGGGGCGGTCGGCTCGTCCTGAACAATGGTCGGCTCGTCCTGTTCGGTGCCCTCCACATCCAAGATCGGTTCGAACGCCTGCTCCACCACCGGCTGTTCGTGTGGCAACGAACGATCCGCCGTTACTACTTCCGCGATGGGTTCCGATACCTGAGCCAACGCCGCCTGACGTTCCGCCTTTGTC
>Ga0193692_1000314_pt1 | contig 12264 bp, 12 predicted proteins | sample L3a1metaG_FD_144917 | JGI IMG/M metagenome (GOLD analysis project Ga0193692, IMG submission 144917) | Soil microbial communities from a riparian zone of the East river system, Colorado, United States - L3a1 | ecosystem: Environmental > Terrestrial > Soil > Riparian zone | place: USA: East River... | reverse complement strand
AGGTAATGCGCGCCGCGAAACAGGACCGGGATGCGCGTCTGTGGATTGGCGTCGGAAACTTTCGTCCAGGTTTCACCAGAGTCCGTGCTGCGATGGATGCCATCCTCCTTGCCGTAGATGAGTGTCGAGGCGTCGAGCGCGCCGACCATACCCAGCTTCTCCGGTCTTCCACCGATGTGAATCGAGAGTTGCTTCCAGTTCAGGCCGCCATCGTGAGTCAGATAGACTTCGCCGGGTGGCGATGTTTCATGTTTGGCTGCGATAATGGTTTTGGGAACGGGCGCGGACCAATCGACCGATCCGAAATCCCAATTGCGGCCGAGCGTCTTGAACTTCTGCCATTGCGTGCCGTCGCTGGTCCAACCAGCGGTGCCGTCGAGCGAAAAGCTGGAGATGCGCCCGGGGGAATTCTGATCGACGCTGGTGGCCCAGCCGGTTTCGTCGCGCCCGGAAATCGTGTCGCCGTCGATGCGCTTCCAATTCTTTCCCTGATCAGAGCTGCGCCACAATCCGAGCCCGACGACTTTGATGGTCACGTCTGAGTTGGTCCGGTTCACCACTACGCCGGAACAGCCGCCGGGCCAGGGGAGCTTGGCGCCGTTGTTGGTGAGGCGTTCCAGCAACGAGCTGGAGATGTCGGTCCATGTTTCAGCAGCGCGTGCCGGTAGCGCCGCCAGCAGGAGGGCGCATGACATGAAGGCGGCGAGGCGCGATGTTCGGAGATTGAAGGAGATCATTGGATGCATGTGGTGTCGTAGTCTTCGACGCGTGGCGAAGAAGGACATTCATGGGCCGGCAAAGCCGACGCCTCACCGAAGCGCATCCTACCCGTCAGGGGTAAAGGAACGCACCGGCGACGGGAGCCGGTTATTCACGAGTCACGCTTAAGCGGCCAGGCTGGGGGGAGGTTGAACCTGGTTCGGCGGAGTCTGGGGGGCGGGCGTGGGAGCGGGTGCTGAATAAGGCTGAGGGAAGGTCGGATTATTCAGCGCTGCGGCGGCTTCGACCTTTTCCACGACGAATTTGCCAACGACAAAGCGGAAGGCCACATAGGAGATCGGCAGCGACAAAAGAAAAGCGACCGTGCCGCCCGCGATGCGGCCAACGAACCCCGCGATCATGCCACCGATCCACGCGCAAACAAAGAAGATGACCCACGCGATGAAATAATCTTTTTCGCTAAGTGATGACTTTTTCATAAAATATTGTTTGTACACCGTCCTTAAAACGCGCAGTTCAGGCGAACCTGCACCGCTAACCCGACCATTTGGAAGCAGTCGGCCTGCCAGTTCTTTTACGAGGCCTCGAGTCCGAAGTCGTTCTCAACTGGCTGGTTGCTCTCCTGCCAGAGGCGCTTAAGCAGCTGCAGGAATCGGAGGCGGCACGGCAGAACGCGTGGGGGATTTGATCTGCGCGTCGATCAGATTGCCGAGGTGCTCCGCCAACACGTAATCCATGGAGCCGGGCCTTGGTTTGGCGAGGTTGCGCTTGAGGTATGTTTCCAACGTATCCCAGGCGACGAGATCGTTGCCGGCGAGACGCGCTTTCGCGAGCACGGCTTCGGCGACCTGGAGATTATGCGTAAGAATCTCGGTAGTCATTTCGCGATGCTGCGGCAGGTAAAGGCAGTCCCTCACGAGTTTCCAAAATTCGAGAGTCGCCGTGTCGCCCACGAAATCTTTCAAGGTCGAGACGGACGCTTGCGCTTTCGTCCAGTTTTGCGCCTGGCGTTTGTTGCTCGAGCGGATCAGCCACCAGACGGCGGCTACTGCTGACACCAGCGGAATGAGAACGGCGACGATTCCGAACTGAGTATATGCCGCGAAACCGAGCACAACCGTGCCTATGAACCAGAATGGGAGAAAAAAGAGCCGGGCGCGAAGCCCCACAAATTCTGCGCCACCGCTAATCGCGGTAATGAGAATCCCGATGCTCCAAACGGCATGCGCCTCGTTAAATGCGGCGGGCGCAACGGTGTAGAGCATCATGCCCGCGAACGCGATGATGGCTCCGACGAGGAGCGCCCATAAGTTGTAAATGATGACCATTCGGCCCTGCCTTCCCCCTCCATGGGAGCAAGGGTTGGGCCAAAGGGCGTGTGGAGGAGGCGTGCAAACCGCGGCCTACCAAGTGCAGGCCCCATTCATGGAAAACCACTAGGCCTTTCGGATCCGAACGCTGCCTTCACGGATCTCTTGTTCGCCACGTTCAATCTTGGACTGAAAAGCGGGGCTTACCTCCAATTGATCCTCCAGCCTGTTGGAAAGCCACTCTAGGAGGGCCTCCTGTTCGACTTTGGTCAACTGCTTGACCTGATCTTCCACTTGCTGAAGCGTGGGCATGCCCCAGGAAACCTCAAAACTCCAATCTTTGCAATGCGCGCGAAAAGCCTCAATTCACAAAGCGTTCGTATTTGCGGAGAACTGCTGCGACATGGGGCAACAGGTCCAGCGTTTTCATGTTCTGGATGGAGCCGCCTTCGCCGGCGGTGCTGAGGATGCCGAGACGGTTGCGGTTCTGGTGCCAGTAAACGACCTGGTCGATGCAGGCTTGCTCGAGTTCATCGGGCAGCGCGGTCTGGCCGGCGTCGGACGTTGCGCCGGGCAGGACGTAACCGCCGGTGTAAGTGATGCGGCCTTTCTGGCGCGAGTTGCCGAGCGGGGTGGCCAGTTCAACCACGCATCGCTCCGGGCTGAAGAGGTAGACGATGTTCGGCTGCGCGATCCAGCCGTCGGTCTCGTTCGATTTGAGATCGAAGCTCGCGACCGATTCGACCGGGTAACGGTCCGGCAGAATATCGATCTGGTCGGCCCGAAACTCGAAAGTAACATCGACGCCGCGATCAAAGGTGCGATTGCACTCTAGAGCGAAGCGGCCGCTGGCGTGCTTGATCAAACCGGTGATAAGGGCGTCGTCATCGACATCGAATGAGTTGATGCGGAGACGCGTTTTAATGGTGGCAAGTTGGGTGAGCATAAGAAAAGGGGTTAGGGGGCGTAATAGATATTGCCGTAAACGATCCAGTTAACGGTGCGACCGGTGTTGCCGGCGACGCGGACACGAACCTGGTTTGAGGCAGTGTCCAACAGGGCTTCATAAGCGGAATCCTCCTCCGCCAGGGCAACCCCTGCCATAGTGCCGATCTGGGTGACTGTTCCGCTCACATTCTTGAACATGCCGAGCCGTCCGTAACCTGCGGATGCGGTGGAGTTCCAGCCCACCACCTGCGCATACACACGAACGACGGAATTATTCGCGGGTGTGAATGCGTAGATGGTGTTGGTGCTGTTGTCGGTGGTGGCGAGTTGGGCGACGAAGTCGTACTGGCTGCGATAAAAGCCATTGCTGGAAATGCAGCCGACGATCGCGCCGCTGCTGTTGCGGATTTCCAAAAGATTGGTGGCGTGATTGGCCGCACCGACAATGCTGAGCGGCACATTGGTGTTCACGCTGGCATAAATGGCAATATTGGTGCCGAGGCCATCCTGGCTGACGATGGCCAGGCCGTTCGTGATGTCGCCAATGCGCGCCACGGTGGAAGCGTCGCGTCCCCCGGCAAGGGTGGTCTTGAAGTTCCAAGATTCCGAGCCGGTGTAATCGCTGGCGGAAGCGCCAGACTCGAACCGCAGTTGCGGAGTGCCCGTGCCATCGCCAATCGTCAGCAATCCGTTTCCTTTCAGGGTGAAGTTGCCGTTGGTGATGACGAGGCTCGCGCCGGACGCAAGGCCGAGGGCGGGACCGAGTCCGCTTGAGTAAAGCACCAGGTTGGTGAGTGATGCCGCTTTACGGATGGCAACGTTGGTGTTGTTCGCGAGCGTGAACTGGGCGGGGTCGTAGAGATATGGAACGGGCGGTGGCTGCCACGAGGCGATGGAACCGTCAGTGCCAAGGAAGTAACCGTTGGCGGCGCCCCCGCCAAGTTGCGCAGGCGGAATGACGCCGGCTGAGTTCAATCCTGCATAGCCGTTGACGATCCCTTTGTTCACCTTCTGCTCGTAGATCGGCGAGACGGGGAACGAATAGGTCACCTGCGAAACAATGAGTGAGTTGATGTTATAGGTCGCCGAATCGTTCGGGACGGCGATGAGGATGGTGTCCGCCGGGACGTTTCCGATGTTGACCTTGTAATTGCCCTGCTTGAGGACCACGGAGAAGGAGCCGTCTGCGGCTGCAACAACGTTGGTTGGTGTGGACGCAATGATATTCGCGCCGTCGGCTTGAGGAGTGGAGAGCGGCGTGAAAAGGGCGTTGGTGGCGTAAGCATTCCCGCTGGTGTTGCGGATGTTGCCTGAGAGGGTGCTCGCGGCGACGGAGGACACGAAGAGCACCAGCGCGGCTAACTGCGCGAAGGTGCGCGTAAGTGCGCGGGATGCATTTCGCAGAATGGCGCGATGGCGCACACGGGCGGGTTCCGAATTTGCAGGGACGTTGGGCGACCTTGAGGTTGCTCGTGGCGGTTGGCTTCAATTGGAATGGAGGGAGTATTCTCATGGGAGTTCTTTCTTTGTTGCGTGGATGCGTGGTTCCACAATTTTGAGTTTGGTTTTATGAACGAGGGCAGGCGGGACGTGTTGTTCCGTTCAGTCGCCGCGTTGTTTGGAATGTTCGGCGCGCAGCGAACAACAGCGTCCCACCTGCACAAGGTTACGATGCGGGGTTTACGATGCAGCGAGTTGGAGCACAGAAGTGGCGTTGTCGGCCATCAACTGGATATCGAACCGTTCGAGCGCACGAATACCGACTTCATCGGTCGCGAAGTAAACGTCACGCGACGCCTGAATATCGAGGCCGGTGCGCTCGCCGAACTACCAGTAGCTATGGTCACCGAAGAGGACCTGATACTGGTTGAGGTGTGCCGATTGATCGTAGATCGGCATGACGCCGATCCAGCGGACGGGGAAGCCGTCCAGGGTCGGCCCGTTCTGGCCGTTGGCCACGTAAGGGGTGAGGTTGGTGGCGTTATTGAGCCCAGCCAGGAAGCTTTCCATCGTCGGGTGCATATAATATGCGCCCATGACCAGCGCAGCCGCGTCGACCTTGCCGCGCAGATTGCGGAGGTCGGCCAAGGTGATGTCGCTCGGCTTGTTTTTGGTCGCGGCGAGCTGGATTTTGTTGCCCAGCGCATCCGCCTTTTTCCCGATGCCACTCACGCTTCCGTAAGTGCCGGTGCCGTCGCCGAGGTAGCCGACGGAATCTTCCCAACGAGCCATTTCGCGCGCGATGTAGCGGGCGAGAAACTGACCGAGTTGGACGATGCTGTCCGCGTCGATTTCGGACGGGACACGCACAATGCCGCCCGATTTGAAGGCGGTAAAGGTGACGAATCCGATCTGCGGACTCCTTTCAGCCGCCGATGCGCTCTGCGCGATGACTCCGAAAGCCGGCGTGGTGGAGAGCTTCGGCAGCTTCGTCGTCAATGTGCCAAGCGGGTAAACGGTGGCATAACGACGGAATTGGCCGAAGGACCAGACGAGCTCAACGACTTCCTGCGCGTAAGCGATCGGCATCGGGATGTCGGTCGTGGTGAGCGCGGCGCGTTGCTGCACGCCGAGAAAATCGCACGCTGCACCGAGCAGGTTTTCCCGCTGGCGATGATCGTGCAATTTGCCCTGCGTTTCGGCCGAGAGGACGAAGATGGCGGCGAGATGCCGCGCGCAGCCTTCGCTCACGACCTGGCCGGGGCGCAGGATCGGTTTGCCACCGGCAGTGAGCTGGCTCTTGCGGAGCTTCTCGAGTTGTTTGCGAGTCTCCTCGTTGTCGCGCTGCACTTCCTTGAGCGCGCTGTTGAGGTCGCTGAGTTCGTGCTGCGTCTGTTCGACGCCGCTGCGGATTTGGGTGAGTCCCTGTCGGAACTCATCGATGATGGTTGGTTCCATATTATGTCTTTCCTTTCTTTTGGTTTGGTTTGTTTGGTTGAAGCCGTGAATGGATAGTCACGGCAAAGTGTGGGTGCGGGTGGCAACCGAGGTGAGGAGGCTCTGGTTGCGTTCTCTTTTAGTGAGCCTCGTTACCTCGGCTGCTACGCCGTTTAAAACATTGCGGAGTTGGTCGAGGTCCTGGGTGTCGACTGCGCCTGATTTGAGCGCGAGCATGAGCGCGTTGGGATTGGCCGGGATGCCGACGGCGGAGACTTCGAGCAGTTCCTGCTCGAGATATTTGCGGGTCCACGCGGTTTGCTGCGTGCCGTCTTCCCAGCGGATCGGGATAAAGCCGACGCTGGCGGTGTTCAGAAAGCCGCCGCGATAGAGGCCGTAGGCGATGCGGGCATAGGGATTGGCCTCGATGGCAAATTGCCAACGCTGCACCAGGGCGGAACCGACGACTTCCGTGCGCAACGCTTTGCCGAGCGTGAAAATGACATCGCCATATTGGTGCGCATTCTGGATGACGGGATTGTTCCGGTAATGGTCGAGACGCCAGCCGCTCGCACTGATGATTTCGCCGTAGCGATCGACGGTTTCGTCGCTGACACGAATGTCGATGACGGGGTCGGTCGATTCGGCAGGAATCGTGACTTCGACGGGCAATTGCGTGCGCAGGCCTTTCTGGCCGTTGCCAAGGGTGCAAAGCCGATGGGTGAGTTGGGCGAGATTGTGTGTGTTCATAATGATCCTTTGGTTGAGGAGGTTGATGGAGATGGAGCTGCCGACAGATTGTTCGGGAGATAGCCGGTGTTGCCCCAGGAATAATCCGGGAAGCCGAGGTCGAGCGCGCGGTTGATGTCGTTGAACGGGACGCCGAGCTGAAAGAGTTTCTGGGCAGTATCGACGCGATTGCGTCGAGCGGTCTGCATGATCGGCAGGCTGTCGAGATCGAAGAAGCCGTAGAGCGATTGGCCGAAACGCCGGATCTCAGGCGTCATGGCGGCTTCGATGCGGGCGCAAAGCGGGGCCAGCCGGTTCTCGACGAAATTGAGCCGGGCATTGTCACTCACGCTGCGATTTGCGTCCTCGGTGAATCCGAGCAGTTCCTGCGGCACGCCGAAAACGGCGCAAATCTCCTGGCGATTGAATTTGCGGTTCTCGAGGAATTGCAGGTCGGTGTTGGTGGGAGCGGCGCGTTCGATCCGCATTTTGCCCCAGAGAATCATCGGGCGATCGGCGCTGCCGGCAGCACGTTTGCAGGCACGCAAGGCGACGAGCAATTGTTCGCGTTGCTCGGGTGAGAGTTGCTCGTCCATGCAGGCGATCACGCCGGTATCGGCATTGTTGATCATGGCGCCTTTCATGAACTGGGCGCTGGCGTAATCGGTTTGCGCGGGCAGGAGCGCGACGGTAAGCGGAGAAAGTCCGCGCCAGACGTTAAATGGATTTGGGATGCGGTCGTGGATCACTTCATCCGGCAGGAAGACCTGCGATTCGAGGGGGGCTTGCGGGCCGAAGCCGGTGTAGCGCCAGCCGACGAGTTCATGGTCGTCGATGACGTGCTGGAATTGGTCGGGCGAAAGGACGAGCAGACGCCGTTCGTGACGGCTCACCTGCACGGGCACCACAAAAACTTCGCCGCGCAGGCAGAGCCATGAGACGTAAAGTTCCCAGAAAGCGAACCGGCTGAGTTGCGGATGGGGGCGATTGAACAGCTCGACGGCCGGGCCACTCGTGACGAGGTCTTCGCCTTTGCGCGAGCCGCGCGAGATACGGAACGGCACCTGCGCGACGTTAACCGCAAGCGTGTGAATGCATGCATGGACCCAGACGCTTTGTTCGTAAGGATTGACGAGGGCCGCGCCGCCGCGAAGGTCGTCGTCGTTCCAGAGATCTGTGGCGCGCCACTCATCGGCGAACGAGCGTTGGGCAGATGCGCGCCAGGCGCCACGAAGGTTGGTAAAGAGATTCTTGAGTTTCATAGATTGGAAAGGGGTTGGGCGTGGGACAAGCCGGTCGCGCTCACGAGCCGATTCATTTCCGCCAGGCATGGCGCCCGGAATTTGCGGAGGCAGACTTGAGTGTCTGCTCCGCGATGGATTGCCTGAGCCTCCTTAGTGGATGCTTTGAAGACCCGAGCGATGCGGGAACTGGCTCGTGAGCGCAAGCGGCAGCCCGGATTCGTCGTTGCGTTTGTGCGCGATGTAATCATCACGCCACGAGGTATACGACCGGAGCGCGAAATTACCTAAGCGCGGTGAACCTTATGAGCTCTACGAGCGCGTTGAGCTATTTGAGACGTATGAGACAGATGAGCAAGAAAAGGCTTTACACGGAGGAAACGGGGACCGGAGTTACAGGAACCAACGAGAAAATAATTGGGCGACCCAGGAGGCCGCCGCCATACCGACGAGCGTCGTCACCATCGAAAGGACAAGAAGGAGAATGTCCGGGATGTTGCGCATGAGCGCTGCTCGATCAAACACCGCGTGGTGGTTGCGGTTTCTGTAGAAGAACACGGGAAATGAGTTCGAAACCAGAAATGGTGCGAAGGTAGCGAAAGCATTTTCCCGTTAGGGAAAACATAGCTGTAGAAAACGTCCCCCATGTGAATCAATCCCGTGAGGGATGACATGGGCCGGTTTCGAATACGTGTGTGTTACGGCCAACGACGATGCCATCCCTGACGGGATTGGAATCCTCGGCGCGTCGGGTACTACAGATATGTTTTCCCTAACGGGAAAATACTGGCGCGCAGTGGTGAAGGGACTATGGTTATGTTAGCAGTCTAGCGACAACATCGGAGAAGCGAATGACGATCCATTACCTAATGCCACATGTTGGGTATGTGTTAGCCTGGTCAGTAATCATCGGCGCGCTCGCGTTAATATTTACGCCAACCCGATTCAAGGGATACGCAACGGTCGGCGTTGCCAGTGGTATTGGAACGGTCCTGTTCGCACTGAACAATTTTTCCTTCGTGGAGTCATGCTATCACTACTCTCAGGCAATTTTGGCGAAGGTAACCGGGTTCGAAATCCCATCCACGTTGAACGGATTTTTTGTTCCGTATGGCCTTTTAATCGTGGTTGCCGGCGTTGGTACCATGTGTGGCGTTCTCACGGGGCAGCTCGTTATGTGGGGAATGATTCGGCGCGCGCAACCTCCGAAGCGGGTAGAGTGAACGGTGAGGCCATCATTGTTTTTGAGGTGCTGAAGCAGTTCCGGGCAATTTCCCTTTGAGTCCGAGGAACAGTGCGAGAGGCATCAGAAGCACCGCGAGAATCCAGCCATAACCTCCCCAAACGTCAGCCATAGAGTGGCTGCGTAACGGCCTCTGAGGCTCAATCAGAAGGATTGAAAACAAGATGACGCCCTGGAGAAACGCACCTATGCAGTACGCCACAAACACCCAAAGCACGATGAAAAATGTTCTTTTCATAAAGGCTGATCCTAAGTTTGGCTGAATTGCGGATGTCAGATGGTTATTCCTCTCTTTTTGGAAGTCAATATTACGCCGCGGCCGCATGTGAACCGACAGAAAAAGCGCCAGCAAGCGGGCGCACTCCATACGCTGGCGCGACTTATTGGCGGGCCTTGCATAACGGGGCGCTTTGGGCATTCGGAGCGGCCACGGACTGCATGATGGGTTACGAACCTCGCGAAGCGTATGGAGTGCGGTCGCTTGCTACCGCTTTCGAAAGTGGATAAATAACGGCGATGGATCCGACCCCGGAAAAGGCGACCTCTACCAAAAGCTTCAGCATCAAATCGGCGGGTGGAAAACAACCAGAGCTTCTCAAGAAGGATTGGCCACACGCTCCGGTTCATCGTCTAAGCGAAAATGGCATTTATATTATAACGGCAGCAACCCTTCACAACGAGCATCTCTTTCACGCTCCCATTCACCGCGATCTGATCGAACGATCGTTATTGTCACAATCCAAGGCTGCGGGGTGGGATCTGGAAGCCTGGGCGGTTTTATCCAACCATTATCATTTCGTGGCGCGTGGAAATCCCGGCTCTACCAATATGCGTGAGTTCCTTAAAGGTTTTCATTCCCTCACAGCACGGGACCTGAACGCAATGGATGGTAAAGAAGGTCGAACGGTTTGGCATAATTTCTGGGACACGCGAATCACCTATCAGCACGCGTACATGGCTCGCTTGAACTACGTGCATCAGAATGCGGTGAAGCACGGGTTGGTGCCGGTTGCGAATCAATATCCGTGGTGTTCTGCAGCGTGGTTTGAGCGTGTCGCGTCAGCGGCACAGGTGAAAAGCATCTATGCGTTTAAAATCGACCAGGTAAGTGTGCCGGATGACTTTTAATCGGCGGATGTGATTTGATCCAAAGCAGTCGGGCGAATTTGAACGCAAGGCTCGACAAGGGCCCCCGAAAGCGCCAGCAAGCGGGCGCACTCCATACGCTGGCGCGACTTATTGGTGGGCCTTGCATAACAGGCGCTTTGGGCATTCGTAGCGGCCACGACTAGATGATGGGTTGCGAACCTCGCGAAGCGTGTGGAGTGCGGTCGCTTGCTACCGCTTTCAGGAGTGGACAACAGAACGCGCCCTCAACAATCCCGCCACCTTCGTAAACGAAGGCGCTCCAAACCCAATCGCTCGTTTCAACTGATAATCGCGTTCGAGGAGGTTGGGGATGCGTTTGCAGCGCAGGAAATCGGCCCATGAAATGAAGCGTTGCAGGAGAGCCCAGTGGGGCAGCACTGGCACGGGGTAATCGCTTCCGTGCAGGATGCGGCTGGCCAATGGCTCAACGAGGCAGCGCTTGCTGTGACGTCCCCGGATGGGCGTGCTGAAGGCGCTGTTGTCGCCGTAGAAGTTCGGGTACTGCTTCGTCATCTCGACGAAGGTCCAGAAATATTCCCTGTCCGCGACGCCGCTCTTGGTGGCGCAATGCGCTGCAATGACCTTCACACCGCAATCAAGCGGACCCTTGAGGATTTCGGGGTTGGAGTATTCGGGCCGGATGACCGGGACGGTGTGTTCGCCGCCCGTATGCGCCAGCAAGGGCAAGCCGGCTTCGGCCATCCGCTTCCAGAACGGCGTGTATTTAGGATTTCTGCAATCGATGTTGTGGCAGTTCGGCAGGAATTTGAGCATCACCGCGCCCCCTTCAAGGCAGCGATCGAGCTCGGCAAGGGCATCGGGCCGGGCCGGATGAATGGACACGGCAGGCAGGAACTCCGGATGTTCGCGCGCGAGCTTGAGCACATATTCGTTGGGGACGTAGAACGAGCCGAAGTCCATGCGGCGGCCGTCGTCATGATAGACCTGGTCCTGGGCCAGCAGGACAATGGCGCCGAGGGAGGATTCCCTGACAAGCCGGAGCAGGTTTTCGGCGTAGATCCGGTCAAAATCAGGATCGTCGATGCTCTTCACGGGCACGCCGATGTGTTTGAGCATGTAGGTGGCCATTGGCTTGTGCCAGCCACTCACCTTCAGCCAGCAGCCGCTTCCCCCCGCGCCGTTGCCAACAAGATGCACGTGCATGTCGATCGGTTTGGAAGTATCCGGGGTTGGCATGGGTATTTGCGTCGAAATCTTTGACGTGGCGGCCGGTTTCGTGCGTCGATATAACCACTCTATTGCATGAAGTCAGCTTTTAAACTGGTCGTTTGGTCTGTTTCGATTTGCGGTTTTTGCGTACCTGTTCAGCACGCTCGGGGCGCAGGGAAAGATCCGTTCGCGGAGTATATCCGTCCCACCGATGCCCGCACGCCCGCCGATGAAGTGGCCGGGTTCCATGTCCCGCCCGGGTTCGTGGTGCAGCTGTTCGCGGCTGAACCGGATATCGGCAAGCCGATGAACATGGCGTTCGACGCACGTGGACGGCTCTGGGTGACGCAATCGAAGGAATATCCTTTTGCCGCGCCAAAGGACCGCCCCGGCCGCGACGTCATCAAGGTCCTCGAAGATACCGATGGTGACGGCAAAGCGGACAAGATCACGACTTTCGCGGAGGGATTGAACATTCCGATCGGCCTTTATCCATACAAGAACGGGGTGATCGCCTTCAGCATTCCGAATATTTCCTACTACGAAGACACCGACGGCGATGGCAAAGCGGACAAGCAAACTGTGCTTTACGGACCGCTCGGTTACGAACGCGACACGCACGGGATGACCAGCGGCTTCCGGCGCGGGTTCGATGGCTGGCTCTACGCCTGCCACGGTTACAACAACACTACGACGATCAAAGGGACCGACGGCCAGGCGATCACGATGAATTCCGGGAACACTTACCGGATGAAAGTGGATGGTTCGCATGTGGAGTACAACACGCACGGCCAGGTGAATCCGTTCGGGCTGATGTTCGATCCGCTCGGGAACCTGTACTCGGCGGATTGTCACTCCTCGCCGGTTTATCAACTGC
>Ga0193692_1000313_pt1 | contig 12272 bp, 6 predicted proteins | sample L3a1metaG_FD_144917 | JGI IMG/M metagenome (GOLD analysis project Ga0193692, IMG submission 144917) | Soil microbial communities from a riparian zone of the East river system, Colorado, United States - L3a1 | ecosystem: Environmental > Terrestrial > Soil > Riparian zone | place: USA: East River... | reverse complement strand
AATGGCAGCCTCTATCTCCGCATCAGCAAAGATGACGTTCGGGTTCTTGCCCCCGAGTTCCAGAGAGATTTTCTTAATATTGCCCGCCGCGCCGGTCATGATCTTCCGACCCGTCACGGTTCCGCCCGTAAAGGCAATCTTGTCGACAAGCAGGTTGGTCGTGAGCTCCTCCCCTGCCCCTGCACCGGTGCCGGTCACGATATTCACGACGCCTGCCGGCAGCTCGATAGCGCGAAAAATTTCGGCAAGCTCCAGCGCGGTCAATGGTGTCATTTCTGACGGCTTAAGGATGCAGCAATTGCCAGCAGCCAATGCTGGCGCCAATTTCCACGCTGCCATCAGCAGCGGATAATGCCATGGAATGATCTGGCCACAGACGCCGATCGGCTCCCGCAGGATGAAGCTGAGTGAATTCGCCGGAACCTGCATGGTTTCACCATGAATCTTGGTGGCGAGCCCGCCGTAGAACTCAAAGCAATTGGCAGCATCCGCAACATCGAATTCCGCTTCCGCGAGCGGCTTGCCACAATTGCGGACTTCCAGTTCGGCCAGCTGTTTTCCTTTGGCCCGGATCGCATCAGCGACCTTGAAAAGAACTTTCCCACGATCGAGCGCAGGCGTTTTTCGCCACGGACCGGAATCAAACGCCGCTCGCGCTGCTTTGACCGCTTTGATGATATCCTCGCGATTCGATTCCTGGACTTTCGCAACCAGCTCGCCATTGGCTGGATCGTGTAATTCACGCAGTTGCCCTGACACTGAAGGTTGCCATCGCCCGTCAATGTAGTTGTCGTACGTTTTCATTCACACCTCGTCAGTTAAAGAGTCCGGCGCATAAAAAGAGTCCAACCACAATAAGCACCACCTGCAGGTATTGGAAAAGCGATATCTTTTCACGGAGCACCAGCGCGCCAAAGATCAACGTCACTACCGGGTAAGCGCCGCTGATCGGGTTCACCAGTGAAATCGGTCCGACCTTCGACGCGATGATCACGGCGAGATCTCCTCCAGCCATCATGCCCATGGGCACGAAAGATTTCACCCATTCGCGGGACGAATGCGTGCCCTTGCGACCGTAAAGAAAGCCGTAAATGCCGAGGCTGAATGCGCCGCCAATTGTGTTGTAAAGGGCCATGTTGGGATCGGCAACGTCGTGGTTGTAGCACCATTTCACGACCGTTTGATCGATTCCCCAAATCAGGAGCGCCGCCGCGGCGAAAGGAATCCAGCGTTTCTTGATGGTCTTTCCTGTTGGATCCGACGGCGAATAGGAGAGGCCGATGCAACCGCCAATGACGAGGACCACGCCGAGGTACTGAATCCCGTGCAGGGTCTCCCCAAGGAACCAGCGCGCGAAGAGCACTACCAAAGCCGGGTAAGCCGCCGAGAGCGTCCCAACGATCGTGATCGGACCAGCGATGATCGACTGGAAGTACAAAATCCAACCCACACCATCCATCAGGTAGGCGATAATGCCCGCCCAATAGTAACGGGCCATGCCGTCGGCAAACGGTGGTGGATGAGCCTGCGTGAAAAAATACCCAAGATTCACGATCGCCTTGGCGGCGAAGAAGTAGAGACAGAATCGTGCAGGGGGAACTTCTGAAATCCACTTTTTGACGAACCCCTGACCCAGGCCGTAAAGGAGTAACGCGCCGAAAGTAGGTATGAGCCAAACCAGGGCGTTCATCGAGCAGAGGACTTTGATTTCGTTGCCTCGAGCGACTGAAGGATACCCTGCACCACGCGGTGCGCCGAAATAAAGGCGCCGTCTGAGTGCGACGACTCAGTGAAATCGCCCGCAAGATAGACGTTATTTTCGGGGCGTCGAATCTCATTGGAAAGATCATCAAAACGGGAACGCCCCGGTGGCCATGCGGCGATCGCGCGCGGATGATAACGATAGAATTCAATCCCCTCGATTTCCTCTTTGATTCCTGGCCAGAGCTTGTCGAGACCATCCCCAATCTGCTTTCGCGTTTGGTCAAGCGGCACCATGTTGTCACTCTCAGCCGGATCGCCATGAACCAGCAGCGACAGGATTTTAGTCGGCCCATCCTGCTGCGGGTTGCCGTCATAAATCACACCGAGTTCCGAATCTGAAAGAATCGGCAGGATCGAAGTATCGTTCGCGGTCCAGAAGCGCGCCGACTTTGCCGGAAGAAAAACATGCGCTTTGAAATAGGAGCCCCAGGCCATGGTGCTGATCGCCTCCCGTTTTTTCGGCGAAAGGGCGGGCACAAATTGGACCTCGAACAACCGAAAGAGCGGGACCGTGCTGATCACATATTTGCCCCGAATAACGCCGTTTTCGTTCGACTCAGTCTCAAGAAACTGGACCTCAACTCCGTTACCATCCGCCGAAGCGATCCGCGTGACTCGTGAGTTCAGCGAGATATTGCCACGACCGATCGCTCTCGCGAGTGCGTCGGTGAACTTGTCATTGCCGCCGACAATGCGATAGGAGTCTTCGCCGTCTCCGAGAAAAATATGATACTCCGCTAACCCATCCAGAGCGGAAATCCGGTCCCAGCCCGTTCCGATCTCGCACTCGACCGAAACACGAATCCATTCCGAGACTTTGGAAGGAAGCTTTTGCTGGCCGATAAACTCCGCAAACGAAATCTCTTTCAGCTTCATCAACTCCGGCCTGATTGGCGCGCCGGGCTTCAACTCCTTGATCCACGGGCCAACCTTTTCGCCAAAACCGTTGAGCGCCTCCAGTTCCGGTGGCGAAAAGATGGTCTTCTTGAAACCGCCCGGCGTCACATCTTTCGGCAGTGGGTAGAGCCGCTTCTCCAGCACAATGCTCGACACCGCCACATCCGACGAATGCTTGAGTTTCAATTCCTTGATCACCTGCACAGCCGGGTTGCTCTGCCAATATTCTTCCATCCCCGAATCGGCGTAGGTTTCAGGCTCTCCGGGGCGATGATAGCGAACCGTGCGGACCCGCCCGCCAATACGCGGCGCGATCTCGAGAATATGATAAGGCACGCGGGCCTTCTTCAGCTCGTAAGCCGCAGCCAGCCCGCTCAATCCCGCGCCAACAATGATGACTTCGGTTTTTTTAGGCGGCGCACCGAGTGCCTGAAACACGCTCGAAGCGGTGATCGCGCAGCAGAATAACGCGGTAAAAAGGCAACGGCTCATGGATGAAACCGTTGCCCGATTGAAAACAGGAATCCTCAGTTCCATTTGGGCGACTATGGTTCTGCCGAGCAGAGATGGCGAGAACACAATCCACATCGTTCTCCGGTCGGCCAGCGCACTGCGCGGGAATCACTTCCCCACCGCTTCGGCTTCGGCAATCGGCAAGGGGCTTTCTTTGCGCCGACGGAACCGGAAAAACCGGCCTTTCCCCAGATCATCGAAAATCGAATAGCTCACAGGCGTCACGAGCAGCGTCAGCAACAGGCAAAGCATTTGTCCGCCGATGATCACCTTGGCCATTGCGGCCCTGCCAGCCGATCCCGGGCCGGTCCCCAGCGCAATCGGAATCATTGACGCCACCAGCATCATCGTCGTCATCAGGATCGGACGCAGCCGCACGCGGTTCGCCTGCAGGATCGCTTCCTCCCGCTCCACGCCGCGGGCGCGCAACGTATTCGTATAATCGATCTGCAAAATCCCGTTCTTCTTCACAATGCCGAATAACATGAACAGCCCGAAAATCGCATAGATGTTGAGCGGTTCACGCAACAGCACCATCGTCAGCAATGCAAATGGAAGCGAAAGCGGCACAGCCATCATGATGGAGATCGGATGAACGAAATGCTCGAATTGCGCCGCGAGGATCATATACATGAAGACCATCGCAATTCCGAATGCGATCAGGAAGTTTCGCCCCGTCTCCTGAAACGACTTTGCGCGTCCCGTAAATGCGATCTGATACTCGGGCGGCAAATTCATTCCTTGCACAACCTGCCGGATTCGCGCAATCGCGTCACCGAGCGGAAGATCAGCCAAATTCGAAACAACTGTCACCTTGCGTTGACGCTGGAACCGCTCGATCTGGTCTGGTCCGCGCGATTCCTCCAATCTCACAAAGTTCGCCAACTGCACCTGTGGCGTTTCACCGGTTCGGATCAATCCCCCGGGGAGTGCGCCCCCCACCCGCATCGTGATCTGTTCCAGCGCCTCTTTCGTGTCCCGATTCGGCGCCTTTGCCCGAAGCCAGACATCATATTGATCATCCTCCTCCTTGTAGGTGCTCACGATCTCGCCACCCACAAGCGTCCGTAACGTCGACGCAATATCCCCAACGCGTAATCCGAACTGGCTCGCCTTCACGCGATCGATGTGCACCTGCAGTTCGGGCTTCCGGTTGGACAACGTCGTATCGATGTCCACAAACCCACGCGTTTCACGCATCTGCACCATGATCTGCTCGGCGTAATCGCTCAATTTGGAAAGGTCCGGTCCAAGCAAATTGAACTGCAGTTCGGAATTGCGGCCCGAGTTGCCAATGTTCGAGATCGGCTGCACTCCACCGCGCAGATCCGGAAAGTCCGCCATCACTCTCCGCGCCATCTGCATCGCCTGGAACTGCGACCACCTTCGCGTCTTCCCCAATCGCGTCTCCCAAAACCCGCCCAATTGCGGCAGCCGGCAATAGATCACAGCCAGCGTAACGTTGCCCTCCCCCTTGCCCACCGATCCGCTCGTTTCGCCAACGGTCACGAGCGTATCGGTCACCACTTGTTGGCCCTCAATCTTCAGCGCCTTCAATCGCCGTTCCACTTCCGTGCAGACCTGCGCCGTCCGCTCCAGGCTGCTTCCCTCCGGCGATTGCATCGCGATCTCGAACTCGCTCGCGTCGTCCCAGGGGAAATAGGTAAACTTGGTCATTGGGACAAGAAAGTAGAGCGAGCCAACACATCCTGCGCTCGCCAGCACCACAACCCATCGATGGCGCAGGCTCCACCCCAGCACCGCCATGTACAAACCCGAGAGCCACCGGAACAATGGTCCCCCATGCGCTTTCTTCTCCCGCGCCCGTTCATCAGGGCTATGGCGGAGAAAACGCGACGCCAGCATCGGCGTCAATGTGAAGGAAATGAAAAGCGACACCATGATCGCGAACGCCACCGTAACACCATAACTGGAAAAGAACCGGCCCACCCTCCCCTGCATGAACGCGAGTGGTAGAAAAATCACCACCAGCGAAAGCGTCGTCGCGAGCACCGCCAGCGCAATCTCCCGCGTCGCGATCATTGCCGCTTTCACGCCGCTCCACCCCTTCTCTTCCATCGTTCTATGGATGTTTTCCAACACTACGATTGCATCATCGATCACGATGCCCACGGCAAACACCAGCCCCAGCATCGTGAAATTATTCAACGTATAGTTCATCACCCGCAGCAACGTAAACGTGGCAATGATCGACGCTGGAATCGCTACGCACGCAATCACCGTTCCTCGCCAATCGTGCAGGAAAAAGAAGACCGTCAGAGCCACCAGGATCGCGCCAAACACCAGGTGAAAGCTCACCTCATCCATCGAGCGGTTAATGAAAATCGATTGGTCCCGCAAGATCGTGAGCTTGAAGTCGGCCGGAAGCACCGCCGCCAGCTCGCCGAGTCGCTGCTTCACCCGGTCGATCACCGCCACGGTATTCACGCCCGATTGCTTGCGCACGACTACCGTCACCGAATTTTGTCCGTTCAAGCGCGAAAGCGATCGTGGGTCCTCGACGCCGTCAGTCACCGTCGCCACATCCTTGAGCAGGATTGGCTCCCCACCCGAATTCGCTACAATCAACTCATTGAAATTCTTCACGGCCGGCATGCGTCCCAGCGTCCGCACCACCAACTCCCTGGCTCCTTGCTCCACGCGCCCTTCCGGCAATTCCAAATTCTGCTGCGAAAGCGCCATCCGCACATCTTCGATCGTCAGTCCCCGCGCGCGCAGCCGCTCTACATCGGCTGCCACTTGCACCGCCCGCGTCCTTCCTCCCACGATGTTCACCGCGCCGACATCCAGCACCGTCTCGAGGTTCTGTTTGATTTGCTTGTCTACGATGTACGTGATCTCCCGCAGATCACGTGGCGCGCTCACGCTCACCGAAATAACCGGCGTCGCGTCCAGGTCAAATTTTCCAATGATCGGCGTGTCCGTGCCCTGCGGCAGCTGTGACAGGATCGAGCTGACCTTGTCGCGCACATCCTGGGCGGCAATGTCGCGATTTCGTTCGAACAGAAATTGTATCGTGATCCGCGAAATCCCTTCCCTGGAAATGCTCGAAAGTTCATCGACCCCTTCGATGGTGTTGATCACTTCCTCCATGGGCTTCGTGATGCTCGTCTCGATCTCCTCGGGCGACGCTCCGCGCAACGTTGTGGTGACCGTCACCACTGGAAGTTCCACATTCGGAAATTGGTCGACGCCGATGTTTTGATAAGCGAACCACCCAAGGACAACCAGCAGCAGGTTGATCATCGTGGCAAACACCGGCCGCTTGATGCACAAGTCCGCCAGCCCCACTCCCATTCCCTCGGCCGGCGATGTCGGGTTCGGGTCAGGTCGCGCTTCCATCGGCATTCTGTCGCACTTTCGCACCTTCGAAGAGCTTGGCCTGGCCAGAAACGGCTACCACTTCGCCCTCTTTCAGGCCGGAGAGAATCTCCTGCATTCCATCGCGAATTCTTCCGGTTTGCACCAACCGGCTTCGCGCCACACCGTTCACAATGGTGAACACTTTCGTCACACCCGCGAAGTTCACGACCGCGTCGACAGGCACCATCGCCATGGGAACGCCTTTCTTCACGATCAACTCGCCCCGCGCGTAGGAACTTGCTTTCAACCGGCGCTCGCGATTATCCACCAGCGCTCCAAGCGCAAAGCCTCGCGTCACGGTATTCACCGATGGACTAATCAGGTACACGCGTCCCTCAAATGTCTCATTCGGATAAGCGTCGACCGTAAATCGCACCAGTTGCTCTTTGCGTACATCACCAGCATAGCGCTCCGGCGCCTGGACGATGTACTTGAGCACTCCATCGTTCACCACCCGGTACAAGGGCGCGCCCACTTTTACGAAATCACCCGAACTGGCCACGCGCTCTGCCACTGCCGCGTCGAATGGCGCGCGGAGTCGCGATCGCTCCACATTTAAACGCGCCAGCGCCTCCGTCGCCTCTGCCGCTTTCACCTCCGCGCTCGCTTGCTCGGACGCCGCCACGGCTTGGTCCAATTCGCTGCTCGACGCGATTGAACTCTTATTCAATTCGCTCGTGCGTTTCAGGCTTTGTGTTGCATTGAGTGCGGACGCTTTAGCTCGCGCCAGGTTCGCAGCGGCTTGCCGCGCAGTCGCCTCGTAAGCTGTCGTATCGATCTGGGCGATCAGTTGTCCGTTCGTTAGCCGGTCCCCAAACTCAACCATCGTCCGCTCCACGCGTCCTTCCACCTCTGCGCCCAGGGTCGCTTCATCTTTGGGATACAACGTCCCCACGATTGGCAGCGTGAAGTCCACCTTAACCACCCGGACGGGTGCGGTGTTTACCGGGATCGCCTCCTCGACATGGCGCTTCGCTTTGGTTTCCTGCTGCGAACACGACAAACCAAGTCCCACGCAGAACGCGAGAAGAATCAGCACACTACATTTCATCGATGAGCTTACGTTAGAAGCAATTGCGTTCGCTTCTATTCAAGCGGGCGTGAGGAAATCACTACCGAACGGTATATCTGGCCGCACTCAGCGTAAACTGCGGATTCGATTGCGCTCCAGTCCCTCTCACCGCCCGGCCATCATACGAATTCTGCTGTTGCGTTGTCTATCAAGGGAAGAATATCGATTTGAAGGGTACCAATCGGCTTATGAACAGCTCAATTCGAACTACAGCGATTCTCTCTCTTTGCGTGTCGACAGCTCTCACCGTCATGGCTGCCGAAAAGCAGAACAAAACCAACCGCGCCCCGGCCGAGGTGCTCGCCTTCTGCGCGGAGAAGGAACGATACGCAAGGTCTCTCGCGAACGAGTTGAAGATCGAAATTCCAGGCGAGATCTCCGACTTCTTCATCGCCGCCAAAAAAAGTGATTGGCCTCGCGTGGATGAAGTCTACGAACTCATCCGCACGCGCTACATGGCGACCTCGGATTCCAAAGAGGAAAACAAGCTCGGTGCCGTGATCAATCAAAGCGCACTGGAAATTGCACTCGCAAAAGAGCAATTCGTCGAGGGCAGCCCCAGACTGGCCCTTGCCCTTGGCAAGGACATTCTCACTTCAATGCCGCAGGGCAGCATCTTCTTCGCCGGGAATGACGCAGGCCAGAGTCTTGCGACAACGCTCAGCAAATCCCAGCCCAGCGGCAGCCCCATTTTCACAATCAGCCAAAATCAGCTCGCAGACGGAAGGTACGTCCTCTATCTGCGCACGATTTATGAGAGCCAGATTTATGTTCCCACTACTCAGGATACCGAACGAAGCTTCGCAGAATATATGGCGGACGCCAAACGCCGCCTTGAACATGATCAGACTTTTCCGAACGCGCCGCGACAGGTCAAACCGGGCGAAGATATTCGACTCGACGACAATAAGCGCGTGCAGGTTAGCGGTCATGTTTCCGTCATGGCTATAAACGCGTTGCTGGCGAAAATCATTTTCGACCAAAACCCGGCCCGCGAATTCTTTGTGGTAGAAAGCTTCCCGCTCGATTGGATGTACCCTCATCTCTCGCCCAATGGTCCTATCCTCAAGGTTAACCGGAAGCCAGCCACTGAGCTCTCGCTTGATGTTGTCGAAAAAGATCGCAAATACTGGACTCAGCAGCAAAGCAAACTGATCGGCTCCTGGCTCACCCCAAAAACGTCCGTCAAAGAAATCTGCCAGTTTGTTGACAAAGTCTATGTCGCGCAAAATTTTGATGGCTTCTCCGGGGACCGCGAATTTATCAAGGACGAACGCGCGCAGAAGAATTACTCGAAGCTCCGCAGCGCTATCGGCGGTCTCTATTCCTGGCGTTCGAACAAAGCGGCCTCTACAGAGGAGAAAACACGAATGAACGAAGAGGCCGATTTCGCTTTCCGGCAGGCATTCGTCTTCTGTCCAAATAGCGCCGAAGCCCTGTTTCGTTACGTGAATCTCCTCGTCCAGGCCAAACGTTATGACGATGCGCTAAGCCTGACTGAAGCCGCCATGAAAGTCAGTACAGAGACCGGTAGCTTGCCAAACCTGCAGCAGGAACTCCATCGGCTCAAAGAACGATCCTGAACGACCGTTAGGGACAAAATCCAGGTTTTCGCAATTCGTAAAATCGCGCGGAATTCGTTGATGGCACGAACACTCGAAACAATCCGTTGGAAACGCTAACCGGCGCGTTCAGCGGCGCCCAGTTTGCACATGGGTCGCCCGTTTCCTGCACTGCCCAACCGGAAAATCCAGCCGGCCAATTGAGCGACAAGACCGACCCGGCATTCTGCGCCGCCAACGATGGTCGCAACGCGTTGCTGCTCTCGCTATATCCGATTAATTCGAGGTCGAAGCTCAGGTCTGTGCTGTTCGTTCGGAATTGATGCACTTCCACAGCGATCACGTTTGTGCCCGCGTGCAGAGCTCCCGTCGTCAATCGTCGAAAGTAAGCCGCTTCTTCACTGGGCAGCACATCGACGAGCGCCGGGGTGTTCGGGGCAATCGTGCCGCTCGGCATGTTCTCTCGATAAAGCTCTGTTCCGTTCAGGTAAACTACCGCGCCGTCGTCCCGCCTCAAACGCACAGCCAAATGATCAATCTCCGAGACATCTTCCACCGCAAACAGCTTCCTGAACCAGGTCGTGATGTAGCGATCGTTCGCGTTGCTCCCCCAACTCACAACAGTGGCTTCATCGCCCACGCCATATCCCAATTTCGCCCTACCCGTTTTCCAGCTGTCGTCCCCATAATCTGCCTGCGTCCACGCAGCCGCCGGTGCAACTCCCGTATCCAGATATTTCCAAACTACTCCGGTCGTTATGAAACTGAATGCGTTGAGCGAAAAGGGTAGCGCGGTAAAATCCAGCCCGCTCGCACTGGGCCCGACAGTCAAAGGATTATCAAAACTCGAGTTGAACAAGGTAAACCCGTCCATCACGCCGCTCAGCGTTTGCCGTCCTGCAGTCAGGCGGCTGACGCGATAGCTGCCGTCGCTATCAGAATAGCTGAAACGCGCCCCGGCTTTTACCAGGGCGCCCTGGACCGCATTTCCGTTTGGACCGCGCACCGTTCCTTCAACTCTGAATGTAGTCACAGTTCCCACACGCATGATAACCGAAGCGCTGGCCGCTCCTCCCTTCATGTCAGAAACCGTGCACCGCGCCACGTACTCGCCGTTCGCTGCCCAGGCATACTGAAACACCGGTGCGTTCGGCCCGAAATTGCCGTCCCCCATGTCCCACCAATACGCCAGGGCATCCCCATTCGCATCGACGGCTGCGGCCGTTAACGTCACCAGGGCTCCCGCAGTCGTGTTCGTTGTGCTCGCCGTTACCGTTACTATAGGCGGAAGGTTACCCGGAAACGGTCCGCGATTCACCACGACATCCAGCGCTTCGGGTATTGTTCCAGCCTTTCGCACAGGCGTGATATGCAGATCGAAACACCGATCCGAAAACGTCCGGCCTATCTGGATCGGTGAATCATTCTTAAGCCCCGGCGTTCCCGCGGTCGTGTCGATCAGGAAACTGTTTGTAATCTCGGTTCCACCCCACCTTACACCGAGCCCATTCGTTACAGCGCGGCTGTTGAACGCGTTCCGAAATTCCAGCCAATAGTCCTGGCCACTCATCCGCGGTACACGCAACGCCCGCAGACCCGTCGAAGCCATACTATCCTGTGCGTTGAGTCGGTAAGTTCCGTTCGATGTCACCACCGGCGCATCCGCATCGCTGATCCAGCCGACATAATGTTTGAAGTAGGTATTGAAGTGACTCGTGTTCCCTCCCGGCGTGCCCATCGAATCGAACGGATCTCCGTATTCTTCCTTCGTGCCCGGACCGATCGAACTCTGGTCTCCAGTGCTCCAAAAGCTCGCGTGCGGCAGTCCCAAATTGTGACCCAATTCATGGCCAAATACGCCGACATTGAAATTGTTGTTCCCAATCCAGGTCCCCGGGCCGCCTACATAGGACAGCGCTCCAAATACAAGGAACGGCTTGGCGCCTGTGAAAATCACATCCGAATCAAACAAGGCCGCATTGTATCCAGCATCGAGTGCCGCCTGCCTTGTATGCGTGATCAACTTTACAAAATCATTGTCGTATCCGGTCGATGGCTCCGGCAGCCGCAGCGTGTCGGTGACAATTGACCCCGACTGCGCGCTGGCAATCGTCATCAACCCATACGACATTTCGCGATAATAGGTGTTTAGATCTACGAGTAGCTGCGCCGCTGTGTTCGATGCGATCGCAGCGCCGGGTGCGTCGGAAAAATCGATCCGGTAAAGCAGTAACCGTTTTTCGCCGCTGCCGGGTATCGAAGGAATGGCTGCAGCGCTCAATAGGGATTTCGTGCTTCGGGTTTCGAATGGGACCGTGCCGCACGAAAATGGCGCGATTTCAGCAACAGCATTCTGCAGGCCGATCAGCAGGATTATGGATACGATACCTTTCATGCATGGCGCACAACGGGAATTGCACGTGTCTGTTCGCTCCCTTTATATCTGGTTCGGGCATGAGAAGCAAACCGTCTCTGGCCACGGGAGTTGGGCCACAAGCGCACTCCGACATCGGGAGAGCGATCTGGCCTCGATTCCGTCTAATTGAATGCGGCTCTGGGTTTGTAAAAACGCACTGGGAACATCAGCAACTTAATTGCATGAAGAATTTCATTTGTCTCTTTATCTGTTTGGTCGTGGTCTCCGCGCACGGAGCCTCGCGGCAGGCAGAATGGCAAAAGGTCAACGATGCCATTTCCAAGGGCTTGCCAAAAACCGCCATCGAACAACTCGATCCCATCATCAAGGGAGCCATCGCTGATAGAGCCTACGGGGAAGCCACCAAGGCAATCGCCCGAAAGATCGCCCTCGAAGGCAACATTCAGGGGAACAAGCCCGAGGAGAAAATTACACGCATGCAGGCCGAAATCGCGAAGGCGCCTGCCGCCATGGTTCCGCTGCTCGACACCATCCTCGCGAATTGGTACTGGCACTATTTCCAGCAAAACCGCTGGCGTTTCCTGCAGCGTACCGCCACTGCCCAGGCCCCCGGGAACGATTTCACTACCTGGGATTTGTCCCGCCTGTTCGCTGAAATTGACCGGCAATTCACTCGCGCTCTCGCTGGGGCCGATCAACTGAA
>Ga0193692_1000311_pt1 | contig 12315 bp, 9 predicted proteins | sample L3a1metaG_FD_144917 | JGI IMG/M metagenome (GOLD analysis project Ga0193692, IMG submission 144917) | Soil microbial communities from a riparian zone of the East river system, Colorado, United States - L3a1 | ecosystem: Environmental > Terrestrial > Soil > Riparian zone | place: USA: East River... | reverse complement strand
GAAGCGAAGCCGGAAAAAGTCGAAGACCGGGAGCTGGAACGAACCGATATCAAGAAACGGGAGAAGCCGGGCAAACCGCAGGAAGTGGTGTTTTTGGTTGATGGAAACAGCGTGAAGAAAGCACCTGTGAAGCGTGGCATCAGCGATGCGGAATATGTCGAGATCGTGGAAGGATTGCAGGAAGGGCAGGTCATTATTTCCGGCGGGTACAAGGCGATCAATCGTGAACTCGACGAGGGCAAAAAGATCGTGATCGACAACAACACGGAAAAAAAGGAGGGCACTTGAGCCTCATTCGCCTCGATCACATTTCGCGGCGATACGAAATGGGATCCGAGACGATCCACGCGTTACGGGATGTATCCCTGACGATTCAAAAGGGAGAGTACGTTGCTATCATGGGGCCGTCGGGTTCGGGGAAATCGACGCTCATGAATCTGGTCGGTTGCCTCGATACTGCATCCTCCGGGACTTACGAACTCAACGGCACCAATGTGAGTCACATGGATGACAACCAGCTCGCGGATGTACGTAACCGCGAAATCGGATTCGTCTTCCAAAGCTTCAACTTGTTACCGCGATCGGATGCGCTGCACAATGTGCTCCTTCCACTGATCTACGCCGGTATCTCTCCGGAGGAACGAAAGCAGAAGGCGCTGGATGCACTCACACAGGTTGGTCTGGCTGACCGCATTCACCATAAGCCAAACGAGCTTTCCGGCGGACAACGCCAGCGCGTGGCAATCGCCCGGGCGCTCGTCAATAAACCTTCCATTCTCCTGGCCGACGAGCCGACTGGAAACCTCGATTCGAAAACCGGCGTCGAAATCATGGCTCTGTTCGAAGATCTCTCGCGCCATGGAAACACGATCATCGTGGTCACGCACGAAGAGGATGTCGCCCGACATGCCCGCCGCATCTTACGAATTCGCGACGGACTGATCGCGAGCGATGAGGCAGTGACAAATCGCGAACCGCATCTGGTTGCACTGGCAGGACCATGAACCTGGTCACGGAGTTTCGTGAAGGCCTCAGCATCTCCTGGAGCGCCATTCGAAGTAACAAGCTGCGCTCCGGACTGACTACGCTGGGAATTGTCATCGGCATCCTCACGGTGTCGCTGATGGCCACTGCAATCCAGGGACTCAACCAGGCCTTCGTGCAAAGCATCTCGGCCCTGGGTTCCGATGTCTTCTATCTGGAGAAATTCCCATGGGAGCGCGTTGACGAGTGGTGGAAGCTGCATAATCGCCGCGACTTTCAGGTCGATTACGGCGCGGCCCTGATGAAGGAGTCACGTTTCGCGCAGGCGGCGTCTGTGGAAGCCTCCTGGAATTATCCGGTCAAGTATAAGGATCGGTCGGCATCGAGCATTTGGGTTGTTGGAAACAATGCACAGAGTGCGCTGGTGCGCGGGCTTACTGTGAAGGAAGGTCGCTTTCTTTCCGAAAGTGAGGTTGCCGGGGCACGGCCAGTCTGCGTCATTGGGTCCGAAATTGCCGACCGCTTTTTTCCCAAGGAATCGCCGCTCGGTAAAAGCCTTAAAATCAAAGGGACCAACTACGAAGTCATTGGCGTGTTGGACAAGTTCGGCAAATTTCTCTTCGCCAATATGGATGCGCAAATCGTCATTCCGATCACCCGATTTGTTTCCGAAGCTTCGCGGCGTCCTTACGTGATGTTGATGGTGAAAGTGCAGGACCCGAAACTGATGGAAGAAGCCAAAGAGGAGCTTCGTGGTATCATGCGAAAAATCCGGCGGGTTCCGCCCGGGGCGGAGGACGATTTTGCGATCAATCAGCAGGAGCAGTTGGTGAGCACGTTCCATCGCGTCGGTGGAATCATCGCCACGGTGGGCTTGTTCATCACCGGTCTTTCGCTCTTTGTCGGCGGGATCGGCATCATGAACATCATGTTTGTGTCAGTCGCCGAACGGACGAAAGAGATCGGCGTTCGCAAGGCCATCGGCGCGAAGCGGCGCACCATCCTGATCCAATTCCTGACCGAAGCGGCGATCGTTTGTCTTCTCGGGGGCCTTCTGGCCGTGGCCATCGCATGGCCTGGGACACTTGCCCTGAGCCGTTTCCTCCCTGTCACTCTGAGTTTGCCAGTGATCGCGCTCGCGATCGGGATCTCGCTATTGACCGGTGTTGTTTCCGGATTCCTGCCGGCATGGCGCGCAGCCCGCATGAACCCGGTCGACGCGTTGCGAAGCGAATGAAAGCGACCACACGATTTTTACTTCGCGCAGAGCTGCGGGAAAGTTTTTCCATGGCGCTCACCGCGATTGGCGCGCACAAGCTCCGCTCCGCATTGACCCTTGTGGGCGTCCTCGTCGGAGTTTTCTCGATCATCGTCGTGATGACTGCGATCCGCGTGATGCAAAAGAACATCGAAACGGAGCTCGGTTCGCTCGGCGCCCATTCGTTCGTGATTCAGAAGTGGCCTGAAATCTTTGTGGGCGGCACGCGCGATACCTGGGAAAAAATCTGGCGTCGCAAACCGATCACTTACCAAACGGCGCTGATTGTGAGAGAAAAGGCTCCGCTGGCACAGGCGGTAGCGCCCGAAGCCGAACATTCGATGGGGCAGGTGCGCTCACGTTTTTTCGCCACCACCCCAAGTGTCTCGCTCCTGGGCGCCTGACACATTCGCCGCGCGCAATTGGGTAATCGAAGAAGGACGCGCCATCCTGCCGACCGATTTAGATGCCACCCGCAATGTCTGTGTGTTGGGAAATCAACTCGCGAAAAAGCTTTTTCCAAACTCCTCAGCGCTTAAGGAAAAAATCAAATTCGAAGGAATCAGCTACAACGTTGTCGGTGTGCTGGAAGCCAAGGGAAAGGCCATGGGGGGTGATCAGGATATTTTTGTGGCCATTCCGATTACGACTGGCCTGAACCGATACGGCCACGAGCGGAGTCTCGCTGTCCGAGTGCTGGCAGCGGATGCCAAAAGTTTTGAGGATACAATGGAACAGGTGCGCGGGGTCTTACGAACATCAAGAAAGGTTCCTCCCGGCGATCCGGACGACTTTGAACTGTTTTCCAACGATACGTTGATTGCGCAATTTCGATCCATCACCGCGGCTGCCCGAATCGGCGCTGCGATCATAAGCTCTATTGCGCTACTGGCAGCCGGCATTGGCATTATGAACATCATGCTCGTGTCGGTAACCGAACGGACCCGCGAAATCGGCATACGGCGCGCCATCGGTGCGAAGAAGCGAAACATCATGGCGCAGTTTATTCTTGAAGCGATTGTCCTGTGCGAGGTGGGAGGCGCAATGGGGGTCCTGCTGGGGATTCTGGGAGGAAACGCAGTGGCCTTCTTCCTGAAAGTCCCACCCTCGGTACCGCTCGATTGGGCCGGATTTGGCCTGCTGCTGTGCTCGGTTGTGGGAATCGTTTTCGGGACTTACCCGGCGTTCAAAGCCGCAAACCTCGACCCGATCGACGCTTTGCGCTACGAATGATGGCGGTCGGGCATCCGGGGTAATTTTGCGCTCGCCCCTCTAGAATACGGCGCCTAAGCTCCCCGTCCAATTCGGCAGCTTACATTACAACAGCGATGAATTTGAAGACCTTGCGTTTGGCCTCGAATTTCCTCTGCCTTAGTAGCTTTTTGTTCGCTCTTTTGGCCACCAACCTGAGCGCGCAAAACGGTGACAAGGGCGATACCAATCAGCCACTCCGCGTCGCGCGTGAGAAGATTCCGCCTGCGCCGCCGCTTAGTCCGGACGAAGCACTCAAGAGCTTCAAGGTAGCGCCCGGGTTCAAAGTTGAACTGGTCGCTGCCGAACCGTTGATTGTAGCGCCGATAGCTCTTTCATTCGATGCGGACGGCCGTATCTGGGCGATCGAGATGCGGGGCTTCATGCCGAATCCCGAAGGCAAAGGGGAAACCAATATCCCGGGACGCATCGTGATCCTTGAGGACACCGACAACGACGGCCGGATGGATAAACAGACGGTCTTCCTCGACAACCTCATTATGCCTCGTGCGCTTGCGCTGGTTCAGGGAGGAGCACTCGTGGCTGAGCCGCCAAAATTGTGGTTCTGCAAGGACACCGATGGCGACGGCAAGTGCGATGAAAAGATCGCGATCGCCAGCGACTACGGCGACCAAAAAAATCCCGAGCACAACGCCAACGGACTCGTGCTCGATCGCGATAACTGGATTTACAATCTCTATCACACTTATCGCTACCGCTTTTTGCACGGCAAATGGACGCGGGAAGCCGATCCGAACCGCGCTCAATGGGGGCTTGCGCAGGATGATTTCGGGCGGCTCTTCTACACCTCCAACAGCGATCAGCTCCGGGGTGATCTTGTGCCCTCGCAATATCTGCGTGGCAAACTGCCGGGGGTTAAGCTCACCGGAATTGGCGCAAAGATCGCGACGGATCAAACCGTTTGGCCTTCGCGCGTCAACCCTGGCGTCAATCGCGGTTATCAGCCGGATACGCTGCGGCCCGATGGCACACTCGCGAAGTTCACTGCAGCTTGTGGGACATCCATTTATCGCGGTGACCTTTTCCCGCCGGAGTTCTATGGGAATGCCTTTGTCTGTGAGCCCGCAGCCAATCTCGTCCGGCGCAACGTGCTTCACGAAAAGGACGGAATTGTCACCGCCACGAATGCGTACAACAAAGCTGAGTTTCTGACATCGACTGACGAACGATTCCGGCCGGTGAACAGCTATTCCGGTCCGGACGGCGCGCTCTACATCGTCGATATGTACCACGGGATTCTGCAGCATCGGATTTATCTCACGACTTATCTGCGCAACCAGGCCCTCGATCGGGGATTGGAGAAACCGATCGACCGCGGCCGCATCTATCGAGTGATGCCAGAAGATAAGAAGCCGGGTCCACGGCGTCAGCTCTCGAAGGCAACTCCGAGCGAATTGGTGCAGACGCTGTCGCATCCAAATGGCTGGTGGCGCGACACCGCGCAGCGGCTGCTGATCGAACGTGGCTCTGGCTCGGTCGTTCCGGAGTTGAAGAAGCTTGTCGCCGAAAGCCCCAAAGCGATCACCCGTTTGCACGCACTTTGGACACTGGAAGGTCTCGAACAGGTTGATCCGGAGATATTGAAGATCGCCATGGCGGATAAGGAACCAAAGATTCGCGCCGCTGCCATTCGAATTTCTGAACCACTCGTGAAGGCTGACAAGAATCATCCGCTCCGGCCGGCGACGTATGCCCTGGCAGCTGATCCGGCTGCAGACGTGCAAACGCAGGTGGCACTTTCACTGAGCCAGATGAGCCCGGATGCTTCTGCTAAGGAAGTGATTTCGAATCTTCTTGCGCGAACTTCATTTTCGCTCACGCGTGACGTAAGTAAATTTGCGTTGGCATCGTTTGATCCGCCCAAAATTGCGGCCGTGTCGAAACGTGTTCTCTCCGCAGCCGACCAAAAGCGCTTCGATGCAGGGAAAGCGATGTACGAAATGACCTGCCTTGCATGCCATCAACCCCACGGACTTGGACAGGAAGGACTCGCCCCGCCGTTGCTCGGATCAGAGTGGGTTGCTTCTTCCCCGGAACGGCTTGTCCGGATCGTCCTGAACGGGTTGCGCGGAAAAATTAAGGTCAAGGACCAGACGTTCGAACTCGATATGCCATCGCTGAACGTGCTCGACGATGAACAAATCGCCAACGTCCTGAGCTATGTCCGGAATGAATGGGGTCACGCCTTCAGCCCGGTCGATCCCGCTACCGTGAAGCGTATTCGGGAAGCGACTGCGCAACGCGAGGACGCCTGGACCGAAGCCGACCTGAAGAAAATTCCGTAAACGAGGTTTGGCCGGAGCGCCAAAAATTGGGGTTGAAACATCTTGCGCCTGGAAAGATGGTGTCTTCGTATGAGAATTACGGGTTTTTTAGGGATTAAATTCGCATCAACACTCACGACTCTGGCTCTGCTCGCATTGGCCAGCCAACCAACGCTCCATGCGGCTGGAGAACTCTCCGGCGACAAAGTTCCAACCAGCAATGGTGACCTGATTATCCATCCAGTCGAGCACGCCACGTTTCTCATGAGCTGGAATGGGAAAACCATTTATGTCGATCCGGTTGGCAATGCGAAGCGCTTTGCTGAATTTCCGAAGGCAGACCTTGTTTTGGTAACGGACATTCACGGGGATCATCTGAATGGCGACACACTCGCTTCTGTGACCGCAGATCAGAGTGCCATCGTGGCGCCGAAAGCAGTGGCCGACAAACTGCCTGCCAGTCTTAAATCACGGGTCACAGTCCTGGCGAATGGCGATTCCAAGGCCGTTTCAGGCGTCCAGATCGAAGCCATTCCGATGTACAACCTGACGCAGGCGCGGCTGCAGTATCACACCAAGGGGAGGGGAAACGGCTACGTGCTCACGATGGGCGGCAAGCGGATCTACATCAGTGGGGATACCGAGGATATTCCGGAAATGCGCGCGCTCAAGGACATCGATGTGGCATTCGTCTGCATGAACCTCCCTTACACGATGGAGGTCGAGAAGGCAGCCAGCGCAGTCCAGGAATTCAAGCCAAAGGTGGTTTACCCCTACCATTACCGCGGCAGTGACACGCAAAAGTTTAAGGAATTGGTCAGTAAAACGCCCGGCATAGAGGTTCGCCTGCAGGATTGGTACGCCAAGCCGGGCGGCAAATAAGGTGCGTCACTGTCCCAAAGTGTGACGCTGTCCCGGCCCTTCGCATGGGCTTCGGTTAAGGGAGTGTCCTCGCTGAGACAGGAGGTTAGGAAAGTTTACCGAGGAGAAACCGGCATGGCATATGCCCTGCTCTCATTCCGGCATGACAACAATACGGCATTTCGACAACCGAAATAATGTATTGCTCTCCGCCTGCTTCATCATGAAGCGGGTAAGTTATCCTATCTTAATCCTACCTGACAGCGTTGGGTTTTCGAGCCTGACGTCCTGCGTGGAATAGAGTTGTTGACTGGCGGCTGCGACAGCAGCCGCCAGGTTCCTCTGTCTCAAATCGAGACATTCGCCAGACAATTTGTCTCAGGCATGCTGGTAAACTCTTTTCAATCTGGTCAAAACTGATCAGGCGCTGCCGCGGGAGTGTCGGGAGATTCCTGTTACAAATTTGCGTCGAACGAATTCACGATTCAATCTCCAGGCGCGTTAATCTCCACTTGCGAGAGTAAGGAAGGACGAGCGATTGTCCGTTCGACCGGACATGGCAAAAGAACGAGCTATGCTTGAATTGATTAATCCGAATCCGGAAATCATCACGACACGGCTTGAGGAGGACGGCGCGTTTCCGAACAATCCAAAGTTGCCATTGATTATTTACCAGCGTGCACTGAACTTTCCGGCCACGGAATCGGCAGCCGTTGCAGAAGGAGTGCTGCACGCAAATCATTGGACCGGCTCGTGGCGCAATGGCATCTACCCGTTCCAGCATTATCACAGCACAGCCCATGAAGTTCTCGTCATCTGTGGCGGGTCAGCGAGGGTGCAGCTGGGCGGGCCCAGTGGCCGTGAATTTGAGATTGCTCCGGGCGATGTCCTGGTTTTGCCGGCCGGAACAGCGCACAAAAACCTCGGCTCCAGCTCAGATTTTCTGGTGGTCGGCGCCTATCCGGACGGCCAGGAGATGGATATGCGCTACGGGAAACCGGGCGAACGCCCGAACGCCGACGAGAATATCAGAAAAGTCTCGCTGCCCAAAACGGATCCTCTTTACGGCGAGAATGGGCCACTGATCAAAGCGTGGCATGGATAGTGGAGAAGGGCCAACTACAGCTTCGACTGTTGCGCGACTTGCTTCCGCTCGGGATCTGAAGCTTTTGCAGGATTCGAATTCAGTTCGCCCAGTTTTTTGCCGTCTTTGGTGTTCCATGCGTAGACGTGCCCCGTAAAATCACCCGCAAAGACGCGATCGCCGGAATGACTGAAGATGGCTCGCAGGGGAAGTTCGCCGGAATACTGCATCGCCTTCTGCTTTGAGCCCGATCCATCCCAGACTATGACCTGATTATCACGGCCGCATGAGACGATTCGCCCGTCGTGCGTATAACTGGCCCACAAAGCGCCGCCAACGTGCGCATTCCAGGTCTTCGCTATCTTCCCAAATTCCATTTCCCACAACTTCACGGCGCCATCTTCGCCTGAGGAGGCGAGCAACTTCGAATCGCCGCGCCAGCTGATGGAAGTTACTCCGGCTTTGTGCCCGGGCAGGGTGTAAATCTCCTGGCCGTTTTCAGGATCCCAAATGACCACGCCACCATTTCGATCCGCTGTGGCGAGCATTTCACCATTCGGGCTGAACTCCAGTGCTGTGACCCAATCGGTGTGCTTCTTCATTTTGTAAATCAGCTCGCCTGATTGCGTGGAATAGATTTTGACCAGGCGGCTTGGCCCACCCAGGGCGATCTTCGTCTGGTCAGGTGAAATATCCGCGGAAAGGACCGTGTCATATTCGTTGCCGATGCTGATCATTTCCTTGCTGGCCACAATATCCCAAACCACCACGCGTCCTGATTTGCCGCCAACCCCTCCGCTGACCACCAGAAGCTTGCCGTTCCGGCTGAATCGCACGTCCGCAGGAAAGCCATTTGTGAATGGCAGGACGCCGAGGAGATCGAGCGAATCGGAATTATAGAGCAACACCTGCTTCTGTCCCGCAATAGCGACGAGCGGCGCCCAGGGACTGCCGTCCATCCCGATGACTGGATTCAAATGCTCGGTATGAACTACGGGCAACGCCGGCAGGTTCTGAGGCATCGGCGGCGGACCTTCAGGTTTGCCATTGGGCGTCAATTTGACGGTGAGATCGACGGCTGACTTGCTCGACGCGATCGCTTTGCTGCCAGAAGTCTCCAGCAGGCCGCCGGCTATCCATTTTTTGAAAATCTCAATTTCCTTGTCCGGCAGCCGCGGCTTGTTAGGCGGCATCGTCGGATCCTCTGCATGCGTAATGGCTTTGAAAAGTTTGCTACTGTCCGGGTTTCCCGCGAGGACGACCTGGCCTGAGCCCCCGCCTTTCAAAGCGGCGTTATAGCTGGTGAGGTCGAGATCACCCTTCTTCTTGTCGGGGTTATGGCATTTGCCGCAATTGTTCTCGATCAACGGCAGGACATGATCCTGGTAAGTGATCTTTTCCTGCGCCGCCGCAGGCCAAATGGCCACCAGAAATGCCGCCAAAAGGGCAGGGCGGTTCAGCAGGCAACTGCGAAAGGTTCGCCCGGCAGTTTTTATGGTGGGTAAGGCCATCAGTGATTGAAGATAAATTCCTTGGAGTTCAACAAGGCCCAGAAAAGGTCGGTGAGCACCTGTTCCTCCTTCTTGCCTTCTTTGAAAAATCCGTTCACAGCGGTGAGTTCCTTCTCAGTCGGTTTGCGCGCAAAACAGCGCAAATAGAGATCGTCGACAATCTCGTCCCGCTTTTTGCCCGATTTGAGCATCGCCTTGACCACTCCGCCCTCGTTGATCTTTTCGCTCACGGTGTTGCCGTTCAGGAGGTGAAGCGCCTGGGAGAGATTGGGCTCGATCTTTACTTCGCACGAACAAACCGTTTCGCGCGTGGCGCGTCCGAAAGCCGTCAGGAAATAGGTGCTCGAGTTGCCATCGGCAATCTGGATCGCGCGGGCTCCGCGCGGCAATCCCTGGAACTTGTCTTTGGTCTCGGTGACTTCGCTGATGCAATCCAGCAACACCTCTGCGCGCAGGCGGCGGATCGTGGCCTTGGCGAAGTTTTTGTCGTCGAGTGCATTTGAATCATTCGCACGACTGGAAAGCTGGTAGGTGCGAGATAAACAAATATCCCGGACGAGCTTTTTGAAATTGTATTTGTAGTCAGTGAACTTTGTCCCGAGCGCGTCCAGCAATTCGGGATTCACGGCGGGATTGCTGATTCTCACGTCATCCACGGGATCGATGATCCCGCGTCCCATGAAATGCGACCAAACTATGTTCTCGAGGTTCCTCGCAAACCATGGATTCTCCGGAGAGGCGAGCCAACGCGCCAGCACCTCGCGCCGCGAATCTCCTTTGATTTCGGGTGAATTGCCTCCGAGAAATTTCGGCGGCATCGCTTTTCCGGTCACGGGGTGCTTCACTTCACCGTCGCCTTTGTCGAAGATCACGGTTTCGCGCGGATCTTCGCCGGGCTTGCGGCCAATCTGGGGGAAGAAGGCGGCGAAACTGTAATAGTCGTTCATGGTCCAGCGATCGAACGGATGATTATGGCACTGGGCGCACTGGATCCGCATTCCCATGAATACTTGCGCCGTGTTCTCCGCTGTCTTGAGAGTGTCGGTTTGAACCTGATAATAGTTTGCGGCCGGGCTTTTGAATGTGCTTCCAGAAGCGGTGAGAAGTTCGCGCACGATCTGATCGATCGGCACATTCCGCGTCATCCGATCTTCGAGCCAGTTGTAGTATTGCAGCGCGGACTTGGCGCTGAATTGGTCATTGCGCGATCGGATCTGAAGCAGTTCAGCCCATTTCATTACCCAGAAGTCAGCAAATTCTTTCCGATTGAGAAGCTCATCAACGAGTTGATCGCGCTTGCCGGCGCTCGGCTCATTCAAAAACTTCTGCACCTCCTGCGCGGAGGGAAGTTTGCCCACAATATCCAATGAGGCTCGCCGGATAAATGTGGCGTCGTCGCATATTCCCGAGGGAGCCATCCGGAGCTTCTTTAGCTTGGCATGGACAAGCTCATCGATGTAATTGTGCTCGGCGATATCATCCGGCCATTTATAAGGAAGATCCTTCGGTATGACGATCATCTGCGCTCCGACGTTGAAGGTGTCGAAACGGGCCATCACGAAAGCTTCGCCACGTTGACCCGCGGTGATGACGCCCAGATCTGACACTTTGGCCGACAGTTCGTTATTGCTGCTGAACACCGCGAGACTGGTCACATCCCGATCGCTCCCGTCCGAGTACCGCGCTCGCACCGTCAACCGTTGAATGGAATTACTTCCCTCGAGCACTGCCTGGTTGGGCATGATATCCAGAGCAACGACTTTCGGGATATTGGTGGAATCTTTCGGGGCATTCGCTTGCAGCCATCCAAGCAAGGTCCGATAGAGCGGGCTGTTGGTGGTGAAGCGTTCGCCTCCGGTGTGAGGCACGAGCCCGAGCGCCTTTTGCACTACCAGGCTTTCTTCTGGAATTGCAAGATTGACGCGACGGCCAATGTTTTCGCGCGTTAACCTGAAATAATCGCCATCCGGATCAAAGCCAAATAGCGACAAGCGAAAACCATCCTTGCCCCGGGAGGAGCCGTGACACGCACCGGCGTTGCAACCGGCCTTCATGAAGATCGGCATGACGTCCAGCTTGAAACTGGTCGGACGCTCATCCTGGCAATGCTCCACGGACACCGGGAGCGCCACCGACTTGGTTGCGTAGGCGATCGTGAGCTCGGTTTTGCCGTCAGTTGCCGGAGAAAGGATGTTGCCCTCGCGCCGGGCGATACTTTTATCTTTAAATTCGAATGTTGCTTCGGAGGTAACGTCCCGCGTGACGCCATCTGCGTAAATTGCCTGGACCACGAGCGACTGCTTGTCCTGCTTGCTCGACAGATTGACGTCTGAGGGAAAGACCTTCAGTGCGGTTGGAGTGCTTCGGGCCGACGTTGTCGACTTCGCCTGTTCCTTCCCAAATCCTGCGGCAGCTACCAACAGGAACAGGATGGCGCAGCAGTGCCACTGTGCGCGAGCGCTTCGTGTGGCGAGCGGTTTTGCTCCCATGCCTTTTCGAATGATGAACGCCATACTACTTGGTCTCACTCTTTGCTGCGACGCGGGTTTCCTCGGCAAATGCGGTCTTTACGCGTTTGGGAGGAACAATACGCAACACGCTATAGGGAGCGATGGTCTGGGAGATCGTTTCACCGTTCTTCTTGATGTCCACGGCGCACGAGAGCGCCTTATGTGATCCCGCAGGAACTTTGGGATCGATCTGCAAATCGAAGCTGGCCTCTTTCGAATCCTTCGTAATCTCGATGTCCGGAGCCGTAACCTTCTCGGGCAACCCGACCAATTTCACCTTCGCTTTGCCATCGAATGATTGCTTCTGGTCCAGTTTGCAAATCAATTTGGTGGTTTCCCCCGCTCGAGCGATCACCGGCTCAATCTTGCCAAGAAGATAGGGGTCTCCGACTTCCAATTCAGTAAGCTGCGACGAAACCCATGCGGGTCCGCCCTTGACCGTCGCTGTGCCGATCACTGCGATTTTCCATTTATGGGTTTGAGCTTCGCCGGTCGCATTCAAACGGTATTCGGCAGTGGTTTCACCTTTTGCGATGGTGACTTCCGGCAGCGAACCGATTCCGGGCGGATT
>Ga0193692_1000310_pt1 | contig 12323 bp, 8 predicted proteins | sample L3a1metaG_FD_144917 | JGI IMG/M metagenome (GOLD analysis project Ga0193692, IMG submission 144917) | Soil microbial communities from a riparian zone of the East river system, Colorado, United States - L3a1 | ecosystem: Environmental > Terrestrial > Soil > Riparian zone | place: USA: East River... | reverse complement strand
CCACTGTTCCGGCGGCTTCAGCATGATCGTGGTTTCGATCATCTCGACAGGGGCAGGGTCCGTGGCGGTCTCCGCCCGTCCTAATTTTCCGGCAACCGAATCCACTTCGGGCACCTGGCGGATGGCCTGATCCTGCCAGGCCATAATCCGCTTCACTTCGGTGAGCGAAGTGCTGGGCGACAGCACTGGCATGAAGAGCAAACTCCCTTCGTTGAGCGCCGGCATGAATTCATGGCCAATTCCCTGCATGACTTGCGCCACGCGTGACAGATTCCAGTCCCGCAGCTTCGCCAACACAGGCCGCGGCAATCCGAAAGCGAGTGTAAGCGCGGTCGCGAGCAAAAGGGCGGCACCGGCGATTACTGTTTTGCGATGGCTCAAGGCCCAATCGAGTGCTGGATCGTAGAGGCGGAGAAGGAAACGCATGACCCAATTCCGGTCCTCCCCATGGAACGGTCCGCGCACGAGCACCGAGCAAAGCGCGGGGACAATCGTGACGGCGAGCAGTGTGGAACCAATCATCGCGAACGTTTTGGTGAACGCGAGCGGATGAAACAGTTTGCCCTCCTGCCCCACGAGCGCGAAGACGGGCACAAACGCCAGGATAATAATCACCATGGCGAAGAAGATCGGACGGCCCACCTGCTTCGCGGCCTCGAGCGTGACGAGCAAAGTTTCAGATCGGGTAAGGCGAGAACCCTTGCGGTGCTCCGCGTGTTCACAATGCCGAATCACATTCTCCGTCATTACGATCCCGGCGTCGACGAGCACGCCGATCGCGATCGCAATGCCACTCAATGACATGATGTTCGAAGTGATCCCGAACTGTCTCATGAGAATGAATGAAATCAGGATCGAGACTGGCAACGGAAACGTGACGATCAGGATGCTCCTGAAATGGAAGAGGAAAATGATATGAGCCAGTGTGACCAGGATGATTTCCTCGGTGAGAGCATGCTTCAACGTCTCAATAGTGCGGCTGATCAGGTCGCTGCGATCGTAGAACGGCTTGATGGAAACGCCCGGGGGCAGGCTGGGCTCAATTTGTTTGATCTTTTCTTTCACTCGTTCGATCACCGCCAGTCCGTTTTCGCCCGTGCGCATCACCACAATGCCGCCGACGGCTTCCTTGCCATTGATATCGAGCGCGCCCCGCCGGAAATCGCCACCGATCTGGACCGTCGCCACATCGCGTAAATACACGGGCGTGCTCCCGCGCTCCTTCAGCACCGCATTCTCAAGATCACTCACGGCCTGGACGAGACCGATGCCCCGAACGACAAATTCCATCCCATTCTCTTCGATGACTTTGCCGCCTACGTTCAGGTTGCTCTGCCGAACGGCCTCCATCACATCATTCATCGAGACACCCACCGCGCGCATCTTCACCGATGAGACCTCGACCTGGTATTGGCGAACGAATCCGCCGATGCTCGCCACTTCGGCCACACCCTGGACTGCGTTCAATTGATAACGAACGAACCAATCCTGGATCGCGCGCAGCTGGCCGAGGTCGTAGCCGCCCTGGGGAGAATTCTTCGGATCGACGTCGAGGTAGTATTGATAGATCCAGCCAAGGCCCGTGGCATCAGGTCCAAGCCGGGCCACGACACCCGCCGGCAGGATGTCGCCCAAATAATTCAAGCGCTCGAGAACACGTGCACGAGCGAAATAATTGTCGATCTTGTCTTCGAAGATGATCGTGATAAGCGAGAACCCGAACATCGATGAGGCACGGACGGTTTTCACTCCAGCGAGGCCTTGCAGGTTCACTGAGAGCGGATACGTCACCTGATCCTCGACCTCCTGCGGGCTTCGACCGGTCCAATCTGCAAAGACAATGACCTGATTCTCGCTCAGGTCCGGAATGGCATCGACCGGCGTGCGCAACACGGCGTGAATGCCAAAACCGATCAGGAATAGGACACCGCACGCGACGAGGAAGCGGTTGCGCAACGACCATTCTATGATGCGACTAATCATGCGAAAGCTCCAGAGTTGTCACAGGCTCACCTCCGATCCACAGTCGATCATCTCCCCGCCGTAGAACGGATTGCGCAACGGCCCCGCGAGCTGCATCCAGAATGAAGTCTGGCCTGGCTTCGGCGCCATCGGGCACTTGTAGATCTTCACGGCTCGGAACGCGGATTTTTGCCGCGCGATTTTTGCCAAATCGACGGATGCCGCCGTAAATGGGAGGAAGGCTTTCCGCGCATCGGCCAAATCATTTGCAGGACCCGCTGGTAGAACGGTCGAAAGTTTCTCCACCAGAGGACGCCAGGAGGGAGCTTTTGCAAACGCCTGCTTCAAATTCTCGGTTCGCTCTTTGAGCAGCGTCACGTTGCGGTTGTAATCCTCGAGTTTATCCGAGGAGAGAGCGGTGCCGATACCATCCGCCGTTTTGAAGAATTCGCGCAACGATGTCTCTTGTTGCTCTTCGAGTTCGGGCATCGGCTTGCCACTTTCAGCGGGAACCGCCGAGCCACCGAGGTCAAGCTGGGCCTGTGCATCGACCAGCAAGTTACCGGTCGTAACCACACGTTCGCCTTCGGCCAATCCTTCGGCTATTTCCCAGAGTTCGTCTCCGGCGCGGCCCAGCTTCACCGGCCTCTGCTCGTAAACGCCGTTGCCGCGATCGATGTAAACCAACGTACGAGTGCCGGTCGCAATTACCGCAGTGCGGGGCACCGCCAGCACTTCGGGAACGTCGACTTTGACGACGCCTTCAGCAAAGACGCGGTGCAACAGTTCGCGGCCGCGCGATCCCGAGTTCGTAGAGACAATCGGATTCGGAATCTCTACACGAACCTTTGCGCTGCGTGTCGGATCGTTAATATTGGGATCAATAAACGCTATCCGAGCCTTGAACGTCTTCGCAGGCACAGCGGGGGTGCTCACTTCGATCTCCTGTCCGGTTCTGATCCAGGCAAGGTCGCGCTCGTAAGCATCGAATTTGAACCACATCGTGGCGAAGTCGGCGATCTCGAAGAGCTTTTCCCCCTCTTTGACGTACTGCCCTTCATAAACGTTTCGTATCACAACCGTGCCGGAGATCGGCGCCAGAATTTCCGTTTGGATATCCCCGGCCTTCTTTGTGCGAACCGCCTCGATCTGGGCGTCGGCCAGGCCGAGTTGACGCAACCGCTGGGCCGCGCCGGCCAGCAGGCGCTCTCGCTCGGCTTTCAACTCGGCTGAAACGCCAGTTGCTTCCTGATTCGCTAACGCAACGTACTCACGCTCGGCTGCCAACAAAGCAGGGCTGTAAAGTGTCGCCATGGGCTGGCCTTTCTTAACTTCGGCTCCGACGAAGTTGACGAAGAGCTTGTCGATGCGCCCATCCACATAAGCGGAAATGACGCGGTGTGTAGCATCGTTATCGTCGATTGTTCCGGCTACCCGCAGCGAGCGTCGCAACGGCTGACGGCGAACTTCCACAGTCTGGACATTGATCGCGTTGACGCGGTTTGAACTGAGCATCACTCCATTTTCCACCGGCGCTTTGCCGGATTGCCCAAGCGGGACCAATTCCATGCCGCAGAACGGGCAGCGGCCGGGCTTGGGCGAACGGACCTGCGGATGCATCGAACAGGTATAAATAATGCCGCTGTTCCCTCCAGCTTCCGGTGGATGCCAATGACGTGACGCAAACCAACCACCGGCCGCTGCGGCTATCACGAGAATTAGAACGACGACGATTCGCTTCATGGTTTTGTCTCCGGTGAACCGGGTTCGCGTTCGGAAAAGCTTTCGAGCGCGGGCAGCCCGGAAAGCCCGCAGGAAAGGACCAATTCGGCCATCCCCGTGTATTGCTCAACAACGGCACGCGCATACATCGTCTGGGCTTCGAGAAGCATGCGACGCGCTTCAAAAAGATCGGTGAGATTCCCCCGCCCCGCTTCCCATGAGGCGCGGATTGCGTCCAGCCCGCTTTGCGAACGGGGAATGATGCCATCCCGATAAAGCAAAGCTTCCCGGCGCGCTACATCGACCATGACGAGGAGCCGGTGCAATTGCTCGCGCACCGAGCGCTCGTAATCTTCCGCGTCAAACCGGGATGCGCGCGCTTTTGCTTCTTCACGGGCGATTTCCGCTTTGTATTTGCTGCCATTGGCCCACGGAACATTCATCGCCAGCGTGAACATGCCCTGGCGGAAACTGCCATCGCCCGTATAATTGCGCGCTTCCACACCCGCGGTAACGTCCGGGAGCCGTTCGCGCCTGGTCACACGCACTGCGGCGTCGTCCCGTTTTATTTCCTGCCGGAGCGTTCGAAGCTTCGGTTCGAGGCGAAGCGCCGATCCTTCGAGCCGTGGATCGTGGGGAATCGTTGGCGCCACAGGCGGCAGCTCAAAATTCGGCCAGATCTCCTCATTCGAACTCCAGAGCATGATGTTCATCGCCCAGCGTTCGTGCATTCGATGGTCGCCCTCGTTCACGACGCGTTCGGCCTGGCGAGCGCGCTCGTTGCGCGCCTTGAGCAAATCCAGCTGTGAAGCCTGGCCGGCCTGGTAACGTTGTTCGAGAGTAGCTACGAGCGTCTCGAGCCACGAGAGATCCTGCTTTGCAATCGAGGCCAACTGGTCATTCATGGCGGCCTGGAGAAGATGCTTTGTGAAATCGAGCCGTCGCAGTTGGAATTGGTAATCGGAATTGGATTTCGCCACCTCGGTCTCCGCTTCGGCAAGACCCCGGGCGAATTTGGCTTTGCCAAATAACGGAAGGCGCTGCTCCACCCCGTAGATCAGGTCTCCCTCGTCGGCTCGCATTGGCTCGCGTGCAGCGACACCACCGAGGAGAATCCTGGGGTCTTCCCAGGTCCGCACTGCGCGGACATTCTCTGCCGCGGCTTCAACGCGAGCATTGGCCGCGAGGACGGCGGGATGATTGGTCCGCAAACGCTCGGCGAGCCGGTTGATATACCCGGCCGACAATGTGACACGATTGGTGGGGAGCGAGGGGACATTTTCAGCAGCCCCAGCCGCCATGGCACTCAACGATAAGATTGAAATCCAAAAGTTCTTCATACACGGAATCGGAACTCTCCCAGCGGGAGAGAGATTTAAGCACAATTCACCCGGCGTCTTTTATGCCGGGAGACAGTACGGATGTATGAAGCCGATCAGATCAGAAGACTGCAATTCCTGTAGTAGATAGGAACCGCAGTTGCAGAGGAAAACCGAGCGCGCGACGAAACGGAGAAAGCCGCTTCCGCCGGCAAATTGAAAAGGAAACTCGTCAGCTGTTGTGCCAGCAACTGGAGTTGCTCCGATGAAACCTGACGAACAGGCGCGAGCGGAGCAGATGAGGTGTTGCGCGTGCCTTGATCGTAGCAACAAGCCTGGCCCGGGCAGGCGCAATTCTTACAGGGAGGCTTGAGTGGCGCCGAGCCATTTGCAGGCAGAGCGGCCTGGGTAATCCCCAGCACCAGCGCGAAAATAATGGCAACGGCCGCTCTCACGTTTGCTATCCCACTATCTATATCGGCGAAAATCGCCGATCCTCGACTGGCGTTATTTCGCCTTCTTTTCTTCCTTCTCGATCTTCTTCACGAATTTCGAGGGGTTCTTTTCAAAATCCTTCAAGCAGCCTTTGCAGCAGAGCTTGATCTCGCGCCCATCGTGCGTGAAGACGTAGGGATCCCCCATATCGCCCAATTTCTCGTCGGAGACAGGACAAACCTTCAGTGTATAGGGCTTGGCTTTGGCAGCTTTATCGGCCTTATCAGCGGCCTGAGCGGACAGGCCCACGGCTAAAACAATGGCGGCAAGGTACTTGAGCAAGTTGCGTTTGGTCATAAGAATAAATCTCTCTGTCTGCTAGAGTAGACAGCAAATAGGAGCAAAAGATTCGACGTTTTGCAAGTTTCTCCCCACTCGACGCACCCTTGTAACCTTTATTCTCCCCGTTCGTCTAAGAGAGCAAGGCCCAAATTCAGCTAAGGTTTTGGCCGTTTAGAAAGACGTATGAAAGTTTCGAAGTACATTCTGATGACCCTCTTCGTGGGAACTTTGGCAACCTTTGGGCCCGCATTGCGCGCGGCTGACAACGATGCCAAACCAGCCGACAACAAACCTGCGCCAGGCGCTCGAGCGGCGGTCCGCCAACGGCTCCAGGAAATCTCGAAGAGTCTCGACCTCTCCGCCGAACAGAAACAAAAGCTCCGCCCCATTTTCAGGGAGCAGGCCACCAAGCTGCGCGAATTGCGCGATGACAAGGACCTTTCACGCCAGGACCGCCTGGCAAAACTCAAGGAGCTCCGCCAGGGGCTCGACGCCAAAGTGAAGCCGATTCTGACGCCTGAGCAGCTCGAGAAGTGGAACAAACTGCGCAGCGAAGGACCAGGACGCCGCAGACAAGAGTAGGCTGCGACGGAACTGGCAGACACCGGAACAGGGATGGCGCCCGCCATCCCTGTTTTTATTTGCAACTGAGTGTGACTTGGTCCGCCATTTTCAGCATTATCGATCCATAGCTTTCGCGCAGATAAAAGTCATAACGTTCGACGTGGGAGGGACGCTAATTGATCCCTTTCCCTCAGTAGGCCAGGTCTATGCCTCGGTGGCGCGCGAATCGAATTTCCCCTGCCCGCCGCCACACGAACTGACCGCCACATTCTCCAAAGTCTGGAAAAACAAAGTAGGCTTCGACTACTCGGTCAACGCGTGGGCATCCCTCGTTGATGAGGTCTTCGGCACGACGCTTCCACCAAATGTCTTCCAGGCAATGTATGATCGCTTCAAGAAAGCCGATGCATGGATGATTTATCCCGATGTTCGCTCCACACTCCAAGCACTTCGCGACCGCGGCTATCGCATCGCCGTCATCTCAAATTGGGATGATAGGCTGCCACCGCTTCTGGATGCGCTTGGCCTGGGAGAGTTCTTCGAACCAGTCGTCCTGTCGGTCCACGCCGGGGCAACAAAGCCGTCACCACAAATTTACAAACGAGCGCTTTCTCTCCTGAACGCCGAGGCATCCGCAGTGCTTCATATTGGCGACAGTCTGGAGGAGGATGTGAACGGAGCCCAGGCGGTCGGAATGCAAGCGCTCCTCCTTGATCGAAAAGGGTCTGGAAATAATTCCATTCGAACTCTCGAAAGCATTCTCCCGCTGCTGGGCCGGTCCGAGTCGACAAAGCCACCTGGCCGTGAATAAAACTGGCAAACGCAGAATTCGAATGGCAACTTGCGCTTCGTGAACCGATTTATACCTGTCACTTTTGCATTGTTCCTTGCCTGGCCGGTGCTGGCAGCGCCACCACAAAAGGAGATCAATAAAAAAGAGAAGGTCACGCCGACAGCAGACGCCACATCGTTTGGCTTCACTGGACCGGAAACGTACCCGATCGACCCTTTCATCTCCCAAATGCGCTCGGCCGATCTCGATGGGGATGGTCTGAACGACCTGATCATCGTCAATAATTCCCGCTCGAAAATCACCCTGCTCTATAATCAAACGGGCAAAACGAATATCGCACAGGCCCGCGCTTCGGTGAAGCCGGACATCAACGAACTGCCGCCAGACGCCCGGTTCCGCATCGATTCCATCGCTTCTGAAAAGCGGATCGCGGCGCTCATCGTTGCCGACCTCAATTCGGATGGGCGTCCCGATATTGCCTATTATGGAGAACCCAAGGAACTGGTGGTGCAATACAACCAGGGGAGCAACAACTGGAGTTCACCAAAACGGTGGGCCATCGACGACGGTCAACTCACGCCCAATGCGCTAACCGCGGGCGACCTGAACGGCGATCATCGCACCGACCTCCTGCTTCTCGGAGAGAACAGCGTTTATTGGTTCCAACAGGACGCAGAAAAAACACTGGGCGAACCCATCAAGCTCCCCTACTCCGGCGCGGTCAAATCCGTGCAGATCCTCGATGTGGACGGTGACGGTCGTGACGATTTGATGCTGGTCAATTGGGACAGCCCCAACCCCTTCAGGTTCCGCCTGCAGAATTCTGCGGGTCAACTGGGGCCCGAGATTCATTTTGCACTGCCACCGATTCGCTCATATTGGGCGGATGACCTCGACGGGGATCACAAGACAGAACTGATTACTATTGCGCAAAACTCCGGACGCGCCCAAATCTCAAATTTCGTCAAGAAGCCCGCCGAAACGTTGGCTAACGCGTTCAAACAGGGGCAATTCCAGGTCCTGCCGTTGAACAAAACCAGCAAAGCACGGCGCGGCGTCGCGTGGGGCGATCTCAATGGCGACAGCTTGCCTGACCTGGTAGTGGCTGAACCGGATGTTGGGCAACTCACCGTTTATTTGCAGCAGAAGGACGGCACGCTTTCCCAGGCGAAAACCTTTTCCACGCTCACGGGCGTGACAGACGTGGAAGTTGTCGATGCCGGCGATGGTGTCCCTGCCGAAATCTTCCTCATGAGTCCCGACGAACGCCAGATCGGCGTAACCCAGTACGACAAACAAGGCCGTATTGCGTTTCCGACAATCATCCCCACGGACGGTCGCCCCCTCGCCATGGCCCTCGGCTCCCTCAAGCCCAAAGCCAAGCCGACCTTGGCGGTGATCCTCGACCAGGACGGCAAACGCCTTCTCTTTACCCGCTCCGCGGACGGAAAAACTAAAACGCAAAAGCTGAGCGAGAATTTTAAATCGAATCCCAGTTCACTTGCGTTTCACGACGCAAACCAGGATGGCCTGGCTGACCTGGTCGTCTTGATCCCTTACGAGAAAATCAAGGTGCTCATCCAGGTGGCGGATAAACCGTTCGACGAGCAGGATATTTCCGCCCCGGGTGGCAGCGCGGAACAACCATGGATGTCCGCTTCGGATGTTGATGGGGATGGAAAGCCGGAATTGTTGCTGGCACAAAAGAACTTCCTTCGTGCCGTAGTGCTGAAGTCCGATGGCGAGAAAGGCAGCACGAATCGGAGTTGGAGCTTCCTGGTGAAGGACCAGATCAACGGCACTGCGTTGAATTCCCGGATCGTGGCCGCCACCTCTGTGCGCAACGGAACAAATCCGGTCGCGTCTCTTTTCCTGCTCGATGCCGAGCGCAAAGACCTGACATTGTCCGAACGAAACACCAATGGAGCCTGGCAGGTCGTGCGCAATATTCTTCTGCCATTTACTGATTTCAACGAACTCCGCCCCTTCGCCGTCGGTAACAAGTCGGACAACAGCATCGCATTTATCGGACCGAATGCCGTCGCATGGATGCCGCTCGGTGGAAACGTCTGGGATCTCGTGGAATTGGATGGATACGAGACACCGATCAAGGATGGCCAATTGCACGACGTCGTCTCAGGCGACCTGAACCAGGATGGCCGGCGCGATCTGGTGTTCCTTGAAACCGCCAAGAACTATCTCGACGTCGTCATCTTTGACGCAAATCGCAAGCTGGTTCCCGCCACGCGCTGGCAGGTCTTTGAGGAAAGGACCTTCCGCGGCCGCCGTGGCGATCAACCTGAACCGCGCGAAGCGTTAATTGTGGATGTCACCGGCGACAAGCGAAATGACCTGGTGCTCGTGGTCCACGATCGCATCCTTGTCTACCCACAGGAATAAACGGCCGGTTGGCGCAGGCCGCCGAACGCAGCGTCAAGCTGCATCGAGGAAAACGTCCTCCCCTTTGCCGGTTGGTCCGCGACAGAACCGCAGGGCAACTGTAATCAAAAAAGGGCGACTGCTTGCGATCGGAGTTTGCATCCTGGCCGGAGGCCTAAGCCAACGCATGGGTCGCGACAAAACAACTGTCCGACTGGCAGGCCGAACGTTGCTGCAACTGATCTCGAAGACGGTCCGTGATCTTCACTTGCCCCTCCGGGTGATCCGACGCGACAAGATCCCGCGATCCGGACCGATCGGTGGAATTTACACAGGCCTGTCGACCAGTAACAAAGAAGCGGAACTGTTTCTGGCTTGCGATATGCCGTTCGTGACCCAGCAAATGTTGAAGCGGTTTCTAAAAGCTTTTGCACGGTCTCCGCGGGCCCTCTTCACTCGCAAAGCCCACCGCGTGGGCTTTCCATGCCTCATCCCGCATCGTAACCTTCCGGTGGTTGCCAGTTGTGTGAGCAGGCGCCTGTTTTCGATTCACGATTTGGCGCGCAACTTGCACGCGAGGTACTTGGGAGCTGAGAATGCTTTTGAATTGTCCAATATCAATACTCCGGTGGACCTGGAGCGCGCCCGTGAGCACGTTCGAGAAAAACAGGCCATTTCGTGAGAAATTCTGCACAGCAACAGCTTGTAAATGGGTTCAGTGCGGCTATGGTCTTGCCATGTTCGCACGGACCACTGTTGCTTTGGTGCTCTTAGCTGGCGTAAGTAAGGGTCTCGCTGAGACCCTTCAGCTCAAGGACAAAACTTCCCTGACCGGAAAAATCCTCGCGGAAAAACGGGACCAGGTGGTCGTCGATCTCGGCTTTACCGTGCTGGTTGTGCCGAAAAATCAGATTGTAAAAGTCACTGAGGAGAACACGCCCACGCCCACTCCACCGAAGCATTCTCCTCCCCCTAACACTGCCCCCACCTCTCCCGGCGAAATGCCGACCGAAATCTTTCAAACCGCCCGTACACCGTTGGCCGAAAAGTCGGTCCGTGAGCTGGTGAATCAACTCGGCGAAGCCGTCGTCCAGGTACGAGCGCCAAGCGGACTCGGTTCCGGCTTCATCCTCAACGAGGACGGATACCTCATCACCAACTTCCATGTGATCGAAGGTGAGACGCAAATCTCCGTGGAAGTCTACCACCAGCAGAACGGCCAGCTCGAACGATCCGTCTACAAGCAGATCCGAATCGTGGCCATGAACAAGTTTCAAGACCTGGCTTTGCTCAAGATTGATGACAAGGAGGCCCCTCGCTTTTCGAGAGTTGTGCTCGGCGATTCGGATAGTTTGGCCGTCGGCGAACGCGCTTTTGCCATCGGCAGCCCGCTTGGCCTGGAACGGACAGTGACTGAAGGAATCGTCAGCACCAAAACACGGGAATTTCAAGGCTCGCTTTACCTGCAGACCACCGCCCAGATCAATCCAGGCAACAGTGGCGGCCCCCTCTTCAATATGCGCGGCGAGGTCATTGGCGTCACAAATATGAAGCTCGCCTTCGGCGAGGGCCTCGGCTTTGCCATACCGGTGGAAGCAGTCAAATTCTTCCTCAACCACCGGGATTCGTTCGCCTACGACAACGATAACCCCAGCAACCCATATCGCTATCTTCCTCCTCCCGCCCGCGTGGCTAAATCAGAACCCGAACCGGTTAAAAGCCAGACCGCGGTCAAAAGGAACCGAAAGTAAATGACTTTTTCGTGAGCGCGTCTAACCGTGTGGTCCGACAAACTATGAAACGATTGTTATCCATCACCCTCGTTATTGCGGCAGGCCTCTTATCCGTGTTGGGAGCGGTGCCAGCGCCGGAATCGCTTCTGGCGAACGACACCCTGCTTGTCCTCACGATCCCGGATTATACCAAAGCGCACGCGACGTGGGCACAGGGCCCAACCTTCCGTCTTTGGGACGATCCCGCAGTGAAACCGTTCCGCGACAAGTTCACAGCCAAGCTCAAGTCCGAATATATCGAGCCGCTCGAGAAGGAACTGGGAATCAAGTTTGGAGACTATACCGATCTGGCTCAGGGGCAGGTTACCTTCGCCATCACACAAGGTGATTGGGATGGCAGCAGTCCGGGAAAGCGGCCCGGATTCATGCTCCTGGTTGATACGAAGGACAAAAGCGATCAACTCAAGGCGAAGCTCGCCGAAATCCGCAAGAAGTGGATCGATAGCGGGAAGAAACTGCGCACCGACAAGATTCGCGACGTCGAGTTCACAACCCTGCTTTTTCAGTCGGACGAGCTGGCGAAGACCTTCGAAAAAGCGGCTCCGAAAAAGCCTAAGGACAATCCGGATGACGCTAATGCCGAGAAGCCAGCTCCGCCCCAGAAAATCGAACTGCTCGTCGGGCAATCCGGTTCACTGCTCGTCCTCGGCAACTCAGCGAAGGACGTTGAAAAAATTCTCATCCGTCAAAGTGGCGGCGGCGTGCCCAGCCTCGGCGAACAGGCGAGCTTTGCATCGAATTCGAAAATGTTTCGGGACGCGTCCACTTACGCATGGGTGAACCTGAAACCGATTATTGCGAACCTGGAGAAGTCCCTTCCTTCCGGGCCAAATCAGGGTCCGATGCCGTTCAGCCCGGGCAAAATTCTATCGGCGCTTGGTTTTTCGGAGCTTCAAACGCTCGCGTTGGCATTGGGCAATAGCCCCGACGGAGTCCACGTCCAGATGCAGTTGAACGTGCCAGAAGCAAATCGCAAAGGTCTCTTCAAGGTTCTTTCTTACGAAGCGAAAGAAG
>Ga0193692_1000308_pt1 | contig 12367 bp, 11 predicted proteins | sample L3a1metaG_FD_144917 | JGI IMG/M metagenome (GOLD analysis project Ga0193692, IMG submission 144917) | Soil microbial communities from a riparian zone of the East river system, Colorado, United States - L3a1 | ecosystem: Environmental > Terrestrial > Soil > Riparian zone | place: USA: East River... | reverse complement strand
AAGTGCGCTTCTACGGATCGCCGAACCTGAAGGACTGGTCGCAGCTAGGTGAATTCGGGCCCGCCGGTTCCACGAAAGGAATCTGGGAATGCCCGGACCTCTTTCCCGTGAAGGTGGAAGGGAAATCCGAAATGAAATGGGTGCTGATCGTAAACGCCGGTTCGGGCGCGCCGGCCGGCGGAGCTGGCTGCCAATATTTTGTCGGCAACTTCGACGGCGCCGATTTCACAACGCGACTAGGCCCGCAACTGAAAACGGAAGAGTTCGTCCCGGAAGGACGCGTCCTCGCTGATTTCGAGGGAGACGATTACGGCGGTTGGCGCGCGACCGGCACAGCCTTCGGCACCGGGCCGGCCCATGGAACGTTGGCCCACCAGCAAACCGTGGGAGGTTTTCGCGGCAAAGGCCTGGTGAACACTTACGTCGCGGGCGATACCTCCGAGGGAACGTTGATGTCGCCAGAGTTTGAAATCGCAAATGATTACATCAGTTTCCTCATCGGCGGCGGCAACCTCGCGGGGAAAACCTGCATGAACCTCCTGGTGGATGGTAAGGCGGTGAGGACAGCCACCGGCGATGCGGATGAGCGATTAAATTGGAAATCATGGGATGTGCGCGATCTGCGGAATAAAAAAGGGACGATCGAAATTGTCGACCGCGAGAAAGGCGGCTGGGGGCACCTGAATGTGGACCAAATCATTCTCGCGGATAAACCGGCGCATCCCGCCCCTGAACCGGGGCACTGGACCGATTTCGGACGCGATTTCTATGCAGGCGTGTCGTGGTCGGATATTCCAAGTGACCGCCGCATCTGGCTCGGATGGATGAGCAGCCCGCAATACGCCGGCGATGTTCCCACGTCGCCGTGGCGTAGCGCGATGTCCTTTCCGCGCGACGTGACCGTCCGGCAAGTAAATGGCGACTGGCGGATGTTGCAGCAGCCGGTGAAGGAGCTCGCGTCGTTGCGCGGCAAACGCGAGCGGCTTCAGTTCCGGAAATTGACCGGCGCGAAAGATCTCTCGAAGACGGCTGGAGTGGCTGGCGATTTGTACGAAGTGGAAGCGATCATCCGTCCCAGCAGCGATGCGGCTTTCGAATGGCAACTGCGCAAGGACGCGGAGCACGCGACAATCATTCGCGCTGATGTCGCCGCCGGATACATCACGTTCGACCGCACACACTCCGGCACCACCGGCTTTCATCCGCAGTTTTCCGGCTCGTATCGCGCCCCAATTCGGATCATCGATGGAGTCCTGAAACTTCGCATGCTGGTGGATACATCATCGGTCGAGTTGTTCGTGAATGATGGCGAATCCGTGCAGACGAACCTCATCCTCCCTCCTCCCGATGCGCATGGATTGGAACTGAACGTCACACGAGGTTCGTTAACCGAAGCCGAGATTAATGTGTGGCCTTTGAAATCAGTGTGGAACGAGGCAGCTGCTCATGAACCTAAATAAAAGCATAATGCGCACAGGAGCGCGGACTTCAGGCCGCTTAATTGCGAATGAGCCCAGGAGAAAGATCACTTCACACGCGCTATTGCTCCTGGCAGCGCTTTTCTGCGCATTAACTTCCTCGGCCAGCGAAGTAACACGCGTCGTAAAGGATGTGCCATACGCATCCATCGGCCAACGCGCGCTGCGGCTCGATTTGCATTTGCCCTCTGGAAAACCGCGAGCGCCGTTAATCGTCTGGATCCACGGCGGCGCATGGCGATCAGGATCGAAGAATGATGTTCCGATCCGAAAGCTGGTGGCCGAAGGCTATCCGATTGCGAGCGTCGATTACCGGCTTTCGACTGAAGCACGGTTTCCGGCCCAGGTTCATGACATCAAAGCCGCGATTCGATTTTTGCGCGCGCACGCAAACGAGTGGCAGTTATCGGCGAAGAAGATCGTGATTGCCGGAGATTCCGCCGGAGCGCATTTGGCGGCGTTGGTCGGCGTCTCCAACGAAAGCCGCGCACTGGAAGGAGAGATCGGCGACAATCCTCGCGCAAGTTCCTCGGTGCAGGGAATCATCAGCTTGTACGGTGCAGCGAATTTGCAAACCATCTTGAAGCAATCAACCCCGCACGGACTGAGCGTCCGCGTGCCCGCGCTCGATCTCTTGTTGGGCGAACAGCCCGAGCAGGTTCCCGATTTGGCAAAGCTGGCTAGCCCGGTCTTTCACGTGGACAAGCACGATCCTCCCTTGCTCCTGTTGCATGGCGACCAGGATCCGCAGATGCCGATCAACCAGTCACACGAATTGTGCGGCGCGTATCAACGCGTCGGAGCACCGGTTGAATTCGTAGTAGTGCACGGGGCAGCGCATGGCGGCGCGATGTTTTACGACGACGAACGCCTCGAGATCGTGAAACGCTTCTTGCGAAGCAATTTTTGAATCATGACGAAGGCACCTTATTCAATGCTGCTGTTGATCGTGTCCCTCGCAGGCTGCCAGCAGGGGCCGCCACCTGAGACCGGCGCATTCAAGCGGTCGGACCTGGTGGAGATCGTGAAGCTCGATCCGACCGTGCGGCTCGATATCCGATACGCCACCACTAATAATTTCATGCATCGGCCAATGTATACGATGCCGAAAGCGTACCTGCAGCGACCCGCCACCGAAGCCCTCGTGCGGGCGCACCGCACGCTGAAGTCGAAAGGATTCGGCATCCTGGTATTCGATGGTTACCGGCCGTGGACGGTCACAAAACAATTCTGGGACGCCGCCACAGACGAACAGCGCAAAATCGAGTTCGTGGCGAATCCGAAAAAGGGGTCCCGTCACAATCGCGGCTGCGCAGCCGACATCAGCCTGTTCGAACTTTCGACGGGCAAAGAAGTGAAAATGCCGAGCGAATACGACGAGTTTTCCGAACGGGCTTATCCCTCCTACACCGGCGGAACCGCTGAAGCGCGCGGGTTGCGCGACCTTTTGCGAGCCGCCATGGAAGCCGAAGGCTTCACGGTTTATCCGGCCGAATGGTGGCATTTCGATTACAACGATTGGCGCAGTTACGGCATCATGAATGTGCCATTTGAGCGCCTGGTTTCGGCAGACAACCCCCGGTGAGAAATAGTCCTGAATTCGGGGTTTACCTGAGTCAGGTTCATCCTGACAGATGCTAATGTTGCACATGATCTCGACGATTCCGCGGCACTTGGGAGTAATCGATGGAACTTCGACCGACTGGGAAAGTGACGTGCGCCAGCAAATCGATGGGGGGAGCAACTTCCTCCTGGTTCTCGAGAACAAGCCCAATTCCATTTCGAAATTTTGCGCGGTGTTCGAGATGGAGCCCGATTGCAACCCGACACCGTTGCCGCGCTACTCGCTCTTTTCGATGAGCCAATACATCGATACGCGCCATTTCGATGAACTCTTGCAGGCACAGAACGACGGCAAGCGGATCGTATTTATCGATCAACTCGATCTCGCACTGAACAAGCCGCCGCGGGTCAAACCATACCTGGTTTATTGCCCGATCTGGGGAATCATTTCGCAACACGAGGAATTGCGCCAGGCGAAGGAATCGATCGAAGAGTATGCGCAGACCTTGTATCGCTTCCGGCCGAATCCGGATGCAGCAATTTATCGGTGGGTCGGGGGAAAATGGGAGATTCTGGAAATCCCCTAGTAAGGACTCCCCATTTCGATGTGGGGGTTTGAGGAAGATGGTTCTTCAAGCAAACAGGAGGTGACTTGCAAACCGCAAGTCAGAGAAAGGGAAAAAGAATGAAAAGTATCAAACTATTGCTACTGGGGATCTTCGCGTCGACCGCGCTGGTTGGCTGTGTGTCGCATACGCGTGAGCGCGTTGTTGTGGAAAAACCTGCGGATCGAACCGTTATTGTGACCCCGCCATAAGCGCGGGTCACGAGTCTACCGGGTCGGCGCCGGGTGGAACAGACGGTGCTGCTTCGGATCGACAAGGGAAGGACCGGTTTTTCGGTCCTTCTTTTTTTGCTCCATGTCCTTGACGCACGCTCGCGCTCTGGAAGAGTTCAGCCATGGCTGCAAATGGGATGCGGGAAGTGCTGGTCCTGGGGGCGGGTTTCGGCGGGCTTAGCTTTGCCAAACACTTTCATCATCCGCGGGCGCACGTGACGCTCATCGACCGCACGAATCATCATCTTTTCCAACCGCTGCTTTACCAGGTGGCCACAGCCGGCCTCTCAGCTCCGGACATTGCGCAACCGATTCGTTCCATCCTTTCCAATGATGCTGAAGTCACGGTGCTGATGGAGGATGTACTCGACATCCAGTTGAAAAAAAAGGAAGTGGTTCTTGAGAAATCGGTGCTGCCGTACGATTACCTTGTGCTGGCACTCGGCAGCCGCACCACCTACTTCGGGCATCCCGAATGGGAACAATATGCGCCGGGGCTCAAGACTCTCGATGACGCCTTGAGGATTCGAAACAATATCCTCTCAGCATTCGAAGAAGCTGAAACAGAAACCAATCCCGATCGCCTCAATCGACTCATGACCATTGTCGTCGTTGGCGGCGGGCCCACCGGTGTTGAGCTCGCTGGCGCCTTTGCCGAATTGGTGCGGTTTGTTCTGCGTCGCGATTTTCGGCATATCGATCCAGGCCTCGCGAGGGTGATCCTGATTGAAGCATCACCCGTCGTGCTCTCGCATATGCCGCTCGATTTGGCCCAGGACGCAACCGAAACGTTGCGCCGGCTTGGCGTGCAGGTGCGGACGTCAACGCGCGTGAAAGAGATCAGCCAGGGCCGAGTGGACCTCGAGTCGGGTGAAACGATTTTTTCGGAAAACATCGTCTGGGCTGCAGGCGTGGGCGCAACAAAATTGACGCAGCAGCTCGGCGTAGAATTGGATCGCGCCGGACGGGTGAAGGTGAATCCAGACCTGAGCGTTCCTGGTTACCCTCATGTTTTTGCGATCGGAGACATGGCTACAGTGATTGAACCGAATGGCAAGCCGGTACCCGGCGTCTCGCCCGCTGCGATGCAGATGGGGCGGCATGTGGCAGAAATCATCATGTCGGAAATGGATGCGCCGCATGCGCCGTTGAGATTGCCGTTCAAATACTGGGACAAAGGGACGATGGCAACCATCGGGCGCTCAGCCGCGGTGGCTTACAAAGGTCCCATCAAGATGCGCGGTTTCATTGCATGGCTGGCATGGCTCTTCGTACATCTTCTGTTCCTGATCGGCTTCCGAAACAAAGTCGCAGTAGTGATCAACTGGATCTATTCGTACTTCGCATACAAGCGTGGCGCACGAATCATCATTGGATCGAGGTCGAAACCAAAGGTCGTCTCCCCGCCACCGGTTCAAAGCGCTGTGACGGCATCGAGCTGAAGCAGCGATCGGCGGAACGACGCACCCTACCTACCCGATGTGGCGGCGGAAGCGCAGAGTGCATAGCGCGAAAAGTCCCACACCCATTCCGGCTAGTACTACGAGATGCGACCAGAATTCGGAGAGGCTGGCGCCACGGAGAATAATAGCGCGGCTGAGCTCGATGAAGTAAGTCGTCGGAAGCAACGAACCAATCGCATAGAAAATCCAAGGCATGGTTTCGCGCGGGAAAATAAATCCCGAAAAGAATACGGAAGGCAGAATGAGCGCCATCGACATCTGGAGCGCCTGCATCTGGTTTTGGGCGCGAGTCGAGACGAGCAACCCGAGGCTCAAAAGCGTAAAGATATAAAGAAGAATCGAAATGAAGAGGGCCGTGAAACTGCCGGCGATTGGAATCGCGAACAGCCAATGCATGATGGCAACAAGCCCGAGCGCCATCGCGAGCCCGATGCAGAGATAGGGAAATAATTTGCCAAGCATCAATCCCCAGCGCGAGAGAGGGCTGGCGAGCAATTGTTCAAGAGTGCCCCGTTCCCGCTCGCGGACAACGGCCATCGCTGTTGCAAAAGTAGTGGCGATCTGCAGCACAACCCCGATCACGCCGGGCACGAAAAAATTTGGACTGCGCATTGCGGGGTTGTAGAGGACTTGCGGGCGAACTTCGACGGGAACATCGGTCCGGCCGGTTTGTGCGAAAAGACGCAGCAACGATTCACGCAAGGAGACAGACAATGAAGTGTTCAAAGCCTGGAGCGCAGTCGTGGAATTCGAGCCGTCGATGAGGACCTGGACCTGGGCATTGTGGCCGGCGCGCAACTCGCGGCTGAAGTTCGGCGGAATCTGCACGCCGGCGAACGCTTTGCCCCGGCGAATGAAGGCGGACATTTCAGCCAGACTCTGGACCTCTCCGACAACGCGAAAGGTCTGCGTGTTAACGAAGCGATCAACCAATTGCCGGCTCTCGTGCGTGCGATCCTGATCGAGAACCACGAGGGCCATGTGCTTGACGTCGTTGTCGAGGGCGTAGCCGAAGGCAATCATCTCCACGAGCGGCGGGAAGAGCATGAAAAAAAGAGTCATCGGATCCCGCAGCACGATGAGGAATTCCTTGTAGAGAATGGCAGTGAAGCCGCGAAAAAGTTTCATGGGTCACGCGGCACGGGCGGTTTGGTTCGAGCGGGTGGTCAGGGCCACGAAGACGTCCTCGAGCGAAGGACTGATCGGCCGGATATCGGCATGGCGGATTCCGGCTTTGGCCAACTCGTCGAGGATCTGGCGCTCCGAAACCGATTCTTCCACTAACAAGTGCATCGATTGCCCAAAAACAGTGGCGCTGAGGACACCGGGCATTCGACGCAATGCCTGCAAACCAACAGTGACATGCTCGCAAGTCACATCGAGACGGCGAGTACGCGGTGGATTGACTTCCGGAATCTTCTTCAGTTCGTCCGGTTGCCCGCAGACGATCAGTTTGGACATGTAGATGTACCCGACATGCGAGCAGCGCTCGGCTTCATCCATGTAGTGAGTCGTCACAAACAGCGTCATTCCGCGACCCGAGAACTCAAAGAGCAAATCCCACAGTTCGCGGCGAGCAACGGGATCGATTCCGGCGGTCGGTTCGTCGAGGAAAAGGACCTTGGGCTCATGCATCAATGCACAAGCCATGGCAAGACGCTGCCGCCAGCCACCCGAGAGGAGACCGGCGCGACGATTGATGTACGGCTCAAGATGCGTGAGCGCTATGAGCTCATCCATTTTCTGCTTCAAGGCAGCGCGACGCAAACCGTAGAGGCGTCCGTAAAACAGCAGGTTCTCACGCACGGAGAGTTCGTCGTAAAGCGAGAATTCCTGAGACATGTAGCCGATGGTCTCCTTGAGTTCATCGGTCGCTTCGACGACGTCGAAGCCCGCAACGCTGGCGGTGCCCTCGGTCGGACGAAGAATACCGCAGAGCATGCGGATGACCGTTGATTTGCCTGAGCCGTTCGGACCGAGCAATCCGAAGATGGAACCTTTCTCAACGCTGAACGTAACATGATCAACAGCGGTGAACGACCCGAAGCGGCGGGTCAGATCGCGACAATCGATCATCAGTTCCATACGGGTTATGGGTTCGCGGGAGCTGGAACGTTCGGGAAGAAAGCATCCGCTGCCATCCCCGCGCGAAGCTCGGCCTGATGCTGAGTCAAATCGATCTTCACGCCGAAAACCTGTTTGACGCGCTCGGCCACAGTCTGCGTGTTACGCGGAGTGAACTCAGCCATGCGGCTGATCTGCTCGACGCGACCGGGGAAATCGCGACCGGGAAAGGAATCGACACGCACATTGACCTGCTCGTTAACTTTGATATGGCCGAGCCATGGTTCCGGCACATAGACACGCACCCAAAGATGCGGCAAGAGAACAGTCGCGATGTCGCGATTGGGAGTGAGGACGTCGCCCACTTTCGCCTGCAAAGTTTCGAGAACGCAATTCGTGGGGGCAATCACTTCCAGTTCGCGGATCTGGGTGTTCAATTGTTCTACTCGCGCTTTGGCCTGGGCGATACGTTCCGGGCGAGTGCCGGCGAGCAGCAATTCATGGCGGCTTTTTGATGCCGCGACGGTCTTCTCGAGTGCAGCGGCCTGAGTAACGGCGCGGTCGAGTTCCTGGGGGGTAATTGTTTTGCCGTCGAATAGTTTTCGCGCGCGGGCTTCCTCGGCACGAGCCAGTTCGAGTTGGGCGACCTGCGATTCCCATTCGTGTTTCGCGGTGGCGATTTCCTCTTTGCGCGGCCCGGCTTCCAGTTCCTGGAGTGTGGCCAAAGCTTCCTGACGATTCGCCGCGAGTTCGGGAGCTTCGAGATGGGCAATCAGCTGGCCGTTAGTAAGGCTGTCGCCTTCGCGAGGAAAAAGTTTTTCGACACGACCACCATAACGCGAAGCGAGATGAGCTTCATCCATCTCGATGATGCCGGAAACGGTGGTTGGTGTTTGCCCCTTTCGACAACCAACCGCCAGCAGTGAAATCGCTGCCGCCACTACCCAAAGCAGCTCCCTCCCTGCCCGGTCCATGAGGGACCTTAGTTGTCGCCGTCTAATAATCGGCCGAGTCCTCCCAATACAGAACCTTCCTCGCGTCCAGTACCGCCTGCCCTTGGTGAAGCTGCGATGATGCGATCGGCCAGGCGGCTGAATGGGAGCGATTGCAACCAGATCGAACCGGGGCCGCGCAACGTGGCAAAAAACAAACCTTCGCCACCAAAGATGGCACTCTTGATCTTGCCGACATATTGGATGTCGAAATTGACGGTGGGCTGGAAGGCGACGATGCAACCGGTATCGACACGGAGCGTTTCGCCAGGACCCAAATCACGTTTATGGATCGTTCCACCGGCGTGACAGAAAGCCCAGCCACCGAACAGCCCGGCCCCGATTTTGCGATTGAAGGCGATGCCTATGCTCACACCTTTGGCGGCACAGAGGAAGGCATCCTTCTGCGCGATCATTTCACCGCCGACTTCGGCGAGGTGGACAGGAATGATCTTGCCGGGATAAGGCGCGCCGAAAGCCATTTTCCTACGCATGCCGGAGCGATTCTGGAAAACGGTCATGAAAAGTGACTCGCCAGTGAGCAGGCGTTTACCGGCACCCATGAGTGCTCCCATGAAGCCGCTGCTTTGTTGGGAACCGTCCCCGAAGATCGTCTCCATCTCGATCCCGTCCTCCATGTACATCATGGCACCGGCTTCGGCGACCATGGCCTCCTGGGGGTCGAGTTCGACTTCGACAAATTGCATGTCGTCGCCGTAGATCTTGTAATCAATTTCGTGCATCACAGCCATAATCTCTCCTGAATTCTGACTTACCTTTTCAAATCGCAAGTGAAAGTCAACTGCCACAACGTGGAGTTTAAGAGTTTCGAGTTTGAGGTTTCAAGTTAACCTGAGACGTGCTTCACGCAACTCCAAGGCCAGTTTTATCCTGGCGCTTCAGCAGAGGGAGCAGGAGGGCGACGGGTCAGAAGGGATCGAACGATCAAGGCTACTGAGAGGGTGACGATCGTGCCGATGAGGGTGTACCAGGGCCAGTAGATCTCTGATTTGATGGTTCGCATCCAGAACGGTTTGCTCCATTCCATCCTTTGTAGTGTATGGACGCTGATCATGACGACCAGAGATGCGAGCATACCACTGATGAGAGGCAGGGCGCTGCCGCCACGCCAGAAGACGGCGATGAATAGCCCGCCGAGAAGCGCGCCGCTTGTGAGACCACGCAATGAAAACGCGGCATCGAGAACAAAGGAAACTTCGCGGCTGAGATAAGCGACAATAACGAGCACCGCTGCCCAGAAGATGGTGGACCACTTGCTGAACTGCAGGAAAAATTCGTCGCTGCGAGCACGACCTGCAAAATTTTTGACGAAGTCCATCGTCGAGACGGAAGCCAAGGAAGTGAGGGCGGAACTAACAGACGACATCGCCGCCGAGAGAATCGCTACAATCAGAAAACCTTTCAGCCAGTGCGGCACTTCGGTGAGCATGAAGATCGGGAAGATGAAATCGAACCTGCCCATGCCGGCTTGCTTTTCAGGCAGAGGGATACCGAGTGGATGATGCTGATAAAAAACCCAGAGCATCGCGCCGACAATCAGGAAGATGAGAAAGAGCGGGAAGATGACGAGAGCGCTAAGCGCGAGAGCCTTCCGTCCATCGGCGACGTTTTTGCAGGCGAGCACCCTTTGGACGATCAATTGCTCGGCGCCATGGGATGACATGGCAACGAACGTACCGCCGAGGATACCCATCCAAATGTTGAACGGTGGAGCCAGCGAGAAGGTGGGATTAAAGAACCGAAGCTTGCCGGCAGCGCCGGCTTCCGAAAGAACACTTCCGAAAGTTCCGCCAAGGAGCGTTGGGATGTAAAAGATGGCGAAGATACCTCCCGCGACGAAAAGCCCGAACTGAACCGCATCAGTCCAAATGACGGCTTTGACCCCACCGATGTAAGTATATATGAGCGACAAGGCGACAAAGAGGAGGATGGCCCACAAATCCGGCACCCCGAGCATTAACTGAATAGGGATGCAGGCGACATAAACACGAACGCCCGCAGCCAATGTCTCGCTCACGAGGAAGAGGCCGCCGGATGTTTGGCGCGCGCGCGGGCCGAAGGTATTCGCGAAAAGCTGATAGGGAGAATAGATCTCGCCTTTGAAGTAATGCGGCACCATCACGATGGCGAGGATGATGCGAGCGATCACATATCCAATGACCATCTGAATGAAGAGGAGATTGCCCCCATAAGCCAGGGCGGGAACGCCGATGATCGTGAGCGCGCTGGTCTCAGCGGCGACGATGGAAAAACCGATGCCCCACCATGGAATGTTTTTACTGCCGAGAAAGTAGTCGCGCGTGTTCCGCTGATCTTTGCCGAAGAAAACACCGAGGCCGATGATCCCGAGCAGGTAGACTACGATAATCAGCCAATCCGCTGCCGAGAGAAATTTCCTTCCTGAAGGAATCGTGCCTGCCTGAGCCAAAACCAAATGGATAAGCACGCGCTATAAATGCGCAGCCAGGGAATGCTTTGGCCAGAAAAATTGAAAAAGAATCAGACTGAATGAAAGGAGGAACCGGGCGCGTTGAGAAGTTTCTCGAGGCGATCAGGAATATCTTCGCAAAAGCTTTCGATCAATTCACGGCAAGCGGTTTCGGAAAGCCGGAGCAATCGAGCCGCAGCATGGACGAATCCGCTCAAGGTCTGGCGCGCGTAATTCAGCAATCCCTGGCGAACCGGAACGGAGTAGAGCGCGAGGGTGAGGCCGTAAACGAGCGTGTGCCAGCCATGGGCGCGTGTGTCTTCGACCGCCTGCAAATAACGTTGCGCGACGCGTTCGTAACGGAGCGAGCGCAACCGGCGGAGTTGACCGCGGCCAATCCTCTGGCTGGCGACGGCAAAATCCCGCGGAATGCGCATGGTGCCGAGCTTCTGGTCGAGATCGATCAGTTCGCGCGTCTCGTTGCCACAGGCGTGATGGTAGGCCTTCTCGATCGCAGGCAATTCAAGCGTCAGCAGCAAATCATTTTTATAGGCCTTGAGAAAAATGATGAGGGTTTCCAGCGTGTTCACCTGTGGAACCTTGAGCAGGCCGGCGGCGTCAGCAAGAGTCATCATCCCTTCGGTTGAGCCGAGTTGCACGAGCAAAGGATGCAGGTCGCCGAGTAACTCGGCGGCGGCCGGACAGGCTTTGAACTCAGGTTGCTGCTGCATGTTTGGAGCTCGATTCGTAATCGGAAGCTCACTTAAAAGGATAACCGCAGACGGCTTCGTGCCAACTTGAAAGCGCATTTCGATTGAAAAAATAGTCGGTGATAGAACTTGAAGTCGATAGGGTCATTCTCTATGCTGTCGTTGTTCACTTCGTCGACTTTTGGGGGGGAGTGAACGTTCCTTTTTTCCCCATACAAAGTCACTTTACTTTCCGGCGGCTCCTCTGTTTGATTCCGCTCCTCTATGGTGAACTGTGTCTGGAGGCGGTGGATAATTCGATTTCTGGTTTTTTGTGGCCTGGGGTTGTCCGGGTTGTATGTGCACGGAGCCGTCTTCACGATCAGCCAAACGGCAGTCCCAAATCCGGCTTCAGTCGGGAGCAATCTGCTCTACACGATCACGGTAATAAACATTAGCGGGCAAACGATCGGAAGCGTCACCGTGACGGATGCTCTGCCAGCCAATGTGACGTTCCTGGCCGCCACTAATGATGTTGGAGGTGGAATCCCGTTCACGAACGGGAACTTTGTAGTTTTTCCGCAAAACCAAATGTTTGCCAATGAATCACGCACCATGACGGTTGAAGTGCGGCCGCAGAGTGCCGGAACGATTGTGAACACGGTGCTGGCAGCGCCCGCGGGTCTGCCTCCCGATACCAATACCTTTGCAGTGACGGTGGGCGGAGGCGTCGCTGGTCAGGCGGATCTCTCGGTGGCGATTACGGGCGCGAATTCTTCGCTGATTACCGGCGATGCATTCAACTACACTTTGGTTGCAAGCAATGGAGGG
>Ga0193692_1000307_pt1 | contig 12372 bp, 21 predicted proteins | sample L3a1metaG_FD_144917 | JGI IMG/M metagenome (GOLD analysis project Ga0193692, IMG submission 144917) | Soil microbial communities from a riparian zone of the East river system, Colorado, United States - L3a1 | ecosystem: Environmental > Terrestrial > Soil > Riparian zone | place: USA: East River... | reverse complement strand
GTCGTGGGCATTGCCAACACCCGCGGAATCGTTCCGTACACGCTGGTGAGAAACGATCCGGTCGCATTCACGTACGTCGATGCGGCAATCAGCCGGAATGTCGCCGTTGTCCCGTTACACTGAATTGAGGGGTAGTAACGCCCGGCAGGCAGCGTCACCGGACTGGTGAAGGCGATTTCCTGAAAGGTGTTGGCTGTCCCTGCCGTGGTGCCTGCCGTGGTCGTTGTCGCCACCAGCGTCCCGGTACTATCGCGAAGAATGAAGATCACCGGATCGGTTCCGCCCGTTGCACCCAACAACGCACCGAGGCCTGTAAACGTGATCCCATTGGCCCCGACGTAAATATCGGTAACCGGCTCGGCTGTCGCCGAACACGCCGTGCTGGTGCCCAGAGACCCGTAGGCTACCGATCCGATATCCACATTCGGGTACCGGATGCGTCCAAGCTTCTGCGAGAGATCCAGCAACGTGTAGGTGATCGTCCCCGAGGTGTACGCGCTCGGAAACAGCCGCCACAACACATCCGCGGTCATCTTCGGCGTTGCGAATCCGGACGTTCCCGTTCCGGTATCCTGAATCCGATAGCTGGCTCCGTTGTCGGTGGAGTACTGCAGCTGCCAAGTTCCGACAAACGTGTTCGAAATCGTGACCTGGACCTGATTTCCCGCCTTGGTGAAACACGCCGTGGAGCCAGTACCGGCCGATGTGAACGTGGACGACACCGAACATGCCTGTGCAAATGCGGGCTGTGGATTCGCCGCGATACACAGACCGACGATCAGCGTAAAGAGAAGCAGAAACTTTTTCATTGAAGACCTCCTAGATTCCACGAACACCGTTGACAAGTTGAGTGAGTGCGTTTTGTCCGGTCATATCGGACTGAGACAAATTCTTCGCGCTGGCCGTTGCCGACTCCGCCATCTGAGCCGCGTGAGCCTGCTGTTGCTGTTTCTGGACCTCCGCGCGCGCGGCTTGCGCGTCTTTGGTCGGACGGATCATGTTGGGATTCACGCCGAGAGCTTCGCCGTAATCGTCGACTTCTTGATCCCAGTCGATCTTGAACAACACATCGGGGGCAACGGCGGCTGTTGCGGAGACTCCCTGAATGAATCGCTCATGCGCCGCGACCGTGATCAGTTTCTGCGCTTGCGCCATCATCGAAATGGGTTCGATCTTGAGATCCATCCCAATGAGTTCTTCCGGCGGTTCAGGAATCAGCCCCGCACGGTCCATGATTCCGTAGATACGATCGAAGGCAGGAATCAGCAGTTCGTCTTTGTGGTGCTCCACGACCGGACCCAGCGCCAGGTATTTCTCTTCGTGACGTTCATCGACTTCGCGGGCGGTAATGTCGCGACGATCCGACGAGGCGAGCATCAGAAACAGGTCCGTGTACCAGCCCTGCCGGATGTTGTTCCGCTTCTGCTGCTGTTTCTGCTCCAGTTTATCGATCGCAAAATTGACTTCGTGGATCGGCCGGATTCCTTTGCCCGTTGCGGTCTCATCCACAAAACTCAGCGCGGAGGGCAGCAACGACACCACTTTGTTCTGAAGCGACGTCGGTGCCTGCAGCGGCGGATTCACCATTTTTTCTAACGCCTGGAGCCCGCGCTTCTCACCCATCTGCAGCTGCTTGATATCGGGCAGCGTCGTCATGCCCGGACAGTCCGTGCCGTAGGTGTCTTCGCCGGTGGCGTCCCAGCGCAGGAACATCACTGGGAATTCATGAAAGCCCGACTCGCGAAGAAACTTCGAATGGTTCGTGCAGTTGGTCTCAAACCAGCAGGAGGCAAACGGCAGATACTTGGACCCGAACCGCTTCGGATTGGCTTCGGGATTGGGACCGATCACCCAGGACACATCGAACGTCTGGTGATATTGCTTCTTGTCCCAGGCATCCTTGACCGCCGTGGATACGTTCGAGAGATCCCACTTCCCATCCGGCCCACGCTTGCAGAACTCCGTGACGATCTGACGCGTCGTCATCGTGTAATCCATCAAGAACGTGTCGGCTTTGCGCCGCGCGTTCATCCCGACGGCAAAGCTTCCGATCGGATAGGAATAGCAGCGGAACAAGTCCTGATCGTCTTCCATGATCGACATCGCCGCCGAGGCAAACGTTCCTGCATCGCCGTACACGGTCGGCAGCACCGAATACATGTTCGAGCGTGCAATCGCGGTGTGGACGCGGTCGGTGACCACCTGCAGCCATTCCTTCACCGGCGCCGAGTCGGCAAGCTTCTGGTCTTCGACCGTGATCTTGATCCATGGCAGCGCCGGAGAACTCATACCCGCCTGCATTCCGGCCTTCAGCGTTTCGCAGCAGAACGTCGCGGTGGAATCCATGATGTTCTGATTGCGCTTGTCGCCGCGATTCTTGTCCGACGTGAAGAAGCGTGTACGCCGCGGCTTGATGTAGTTGGCCAGTTCGCGGAAGTGCGCATCGAAGGAACTGCGATCCTGGAGCAGTTCGCCGCGCAGCGTGTTGTACTCGGCCAGTTTGTCGGTGAATTCGTAGGCTTCCACAGCGCTCATCACAACCCCAGCAGGGTCTTGCCCTGCAAATTCTGCTGTTGAATGGCGCCCAATCCCGACGGACTGGTGAGGATGGTGTCGCTACGTCCGACAGCGCCGGACGCTTTCTTTTTCTGCTGTGTGCCTGCAGCTGTCGTGGCCTTTGCCGTCTCGACGGGAACTGGCGCCGGCAGTGCGGGAACTGCTGGTGGCGCGCCCGGAGTTTTAATCTTTGGCGCGGTGAGCTTATTGGCGGCCGCTCCGGCAACCGCCGAGGTCACCCCGTAGATAATCGCGGTCGTGATCCCCATCGCTGCTATCCCTCGAAGTCGTTCATCAAATCGGCAATGGCGCCACCCAGCGCAACGGCGTGGGCTTTGAATGCAGCCGGATCTTTCGGCTTTTCTCCACGGAACTGCGGTAGATCGAGAAATAGTTGCGCGAGTGCCGGCGCAGCCAATTTCGCCTTTTGTGGTCCGGGCAGTTCGAGACTCTGGCCAGCAATTTCGGCGTCAGTGACAATCCGTGTGGCCAGCTGCAAACCATCGGCAATGTAGCCTGTGACCAGATCCACGCGGCTATCAGGAATGCTCGACGTCAGGGCGTGGATGAACGGACCGGCCATTGGAATGAGGGCATCGAATTTGTTCGCTTCCAGGCCGATTTTCTTGAGAATCGAAATAAAACCCATTTGTTATTTCTCCATGTTGGCGATCAGTGAATCGGTTTTCTTCTCGGATCCGGACGACGATCCAAACTTGAATTGAAGAATGCTGCCGAGTCCCGTACCGACGACCGTTCCGAGCAGGCTGTAGACCACGGCCTGAGAATCTTTCGGCACCTCGTGAAACATCAGCGTGAAGATCAGCCCGAACGAACCAAGCACGACCGTGACGACGAGGAATGACGTGAACGTGACTTTGTCGATGAGGTACTTCGCGAAATTCATCCTCGGTCCAGCCTCTTGGTGAGAACCACGTCCTGACGGTCATAGCCGGTACGCTCCAGAATCCGGATCAGCGCCGGATGCGCTTCCTTCGCGTGCTGGGCAATCACCTGCACGCCTTCGCCACGCAGCTCGTCTTCGGTAAACCGGATCAGCTGGATTCCCAGCCGTCCGCGCCGGTAATCGGGATCGAGGTAGAGGATGTCTTGCAATGCCTGAATGGAATCGCTGTAGTGGAGATTGGGTCCGACGATGTAGACCGCATAGCCGATCAGCCGGTAGTCCTCTGCCGATCGAGCCGTGTAAATGCGCAGAGCGCCGACCTGTTCGAGTAGCAGGTATTTGGGAAGGTTCGGTTTCAGGGGAATGTCGAGGTAGTACGCGATCTCTTGCCAGTGCTTATGCAGGAGCGGCAGCGCCTCTTCAAAACACGATTCCAGGGCTTCGCGTCCGAATACCGCCGCTTGTGTTGCCGTGCTCATTGGTGCGCATCATGGGGGATAACTCCACCGATTGCAGCCACTGGACGAAAACATAGTTGGCACGACAGTAGGCCAAACGTAGGCCATTCGGGGGAGTGCTTCGGTTTCTACTTTTGGGGTAGGTCGAACAGGATTTCGAACACGTCGTCCAGCGAGAACGCATTCGGATCTTGAGGGTTTATCGGCAGAGAGGTGTCGGGGCCTTTGGCTACGAGAACGATTTCACCTTCGTCGTTTATGCGGTAGAGATCCATCGTCATGCTCCGATGATATCAAATCCTGTCGTCGCGGAGCGGATCGAAGTCGCCGGAAGGATCTGCGGACTGCGTCATTGGATCAAAATCGTTCTCCGAGCGGCGTCCGGCTTCACGCACGGCGATCATGCGGCCGAGAGGAGATTGCGGTCGGCCACTACGGATACAAGCGCTGAACTTTGGACACGATCGTCGATGCAATGCAGTCCGCCGCGTAGCACAGCAACTCTTCGTCCGGCATCTGCTCGACCTTGACTTCACCGTGACGTCGGCGAAACCATCCCAACGCTGCGTGAACGGATTCATGCGTGATCACGGCCATCGTAAGCTTCTTCCGATACAGGTGGATTTCCGGTAGTGCGCAAGGTCCAAATTCCGGTCCCTTGATTCTCGCCTCAGTACGGCCTTGTAGTCTATTGGTGCTTGGTCGTTGCTGCTCATAAGGGATTGCTCCTCAAGTTAAGGTCTGATATAAACACGGCGAGGCGTTGGAGTTGAACGGCGGGTTTCCCCGCCGCCTCGCCCTTTTAAGGGGCTTCAACTTCTTCTCATACCAACACCGCCTCCCGCGGGTGGCTTCGGTCGTTACCTAGTCAGTTCTTCCGAAGCCACCCGCGGGAGGCGGTGTTGGTATGAGAAGAAGTTGAAGCCCCTTAAAAGGGCGAGGCGGCGGGGAAACCCGCCGTTCAACTCCAACGCCTCGTTGATTTTTATATCAGATGTACCCAATAGGAGCAATCCCATATCAGCGACGAACGGGTTAACTATGAAGCAGTTTTGGCGGATCTGTTGAATCGGCGCGCCTTACTGGATGCAATGATTGAGCAGGTTCGGCGACGATGAAATGCAGGCTTCCTCCAGACGGGAATACACGGAACTTCAAAATCGGCCTTGGCTTTCGTTTCACTTTAAATCCTGTCGTCGCGGAGCGGATCGAAGTCGCCGGAAGGATCTGCGGACTGCGTCATTGGATCAAAATCGTTCTCCGAGCGGCGTCCGGCTTCACGCACGGCGATCATGCGGCCGAGAGGAGATTGCGCCGCTGGCATGTCGGGAAGGAAGAACGTTTCGAACAATGCGTCGGTATAGTTCGGCGATCGTCCCAGCCGCTCTTTCACCAGGTCTTTCGGCTCGATCACGAACTGTCCGCCCACGTACGAATACGTCGGCGTGGTCATCTCCGCAAGCAGCTCCGGAACCGGCGGAAGCTTGCCGCCGTTCTTCACCCAGTTGGTGCCCTCGATCCAGATTTGCGCACGCACGTTCTTGTACCGCTTGTCCATCGACGGGGCACTGTAGAGCACGCTGATCGGGCTCTGGCCCGCCTGGTGCAGGATATCGCGAGCACCCGCAGCCCACCCGCCGGTGGAGTCGAAGAATTCCAGTTCCGATCCAAATTTGCGCTTGGCCATCATCACGCGGCCCGCAATGTCGGTCGACACGGGCGACCCGCGTGGATGCGACATGATCGCCGGGAGGAATGCGCGAAGTCCCTGCCGTGGAAAGATCACCGTCAGGTCATCGCCATACCGCGCCACGTCGACACCGAGACGCTTCTGCGCCCATTCGTATTCATCGACCGTCAGCTTCCGATTGATTGCCTCCTGCACGTCATCCGGACCAAGCAGCGTGTTCAGTGACGATTCCGGGAACTCCCCGAACACGTTGACCTTCACCCACGGTGAATTGCGTCCGTACTTTTGAATCTGATCACGCGCCCACTGGATCGAGACACGCGGCGATCGCTTCGGATTGTCCGGATCACCGGTCATGGAGATCACCGACCACAACCACGCCTCCGACACACAGCAGTCGTAGAGCACGCCTTCCAGGTTTGTGGGATTCCCACCCACCCCAATCTTCGCTACGTTGTCATCGGTGGCCCCGGATGTCAGCGCCGCTTCGGCAGTCGCCATGATTGGCCGCGGCATCCCCCCGGCTTCGTCGATCAGAAACAGGATGTATTTGGCATGTAGTCCGGCAAGGGTTTCGGATTGTGCCTGGGCGTTCGCAGACTTCGACCAGGTACGAGCGGCCATCCACCATGTGGCTGGACGATACACCGACTCGATGCGTTCCTTGCCCCAATGGAACGCGCGCTGCAGGAACGGAGATTTGGCTTGCCACACGGCCATTTCCTTCCAGAGACCATCGCGCAGGTTGTCGGACGTGATCGACGTCGCGGCCACGTTGCAGTCCTGATACACGGTCAGAAAATGCCAAGCGCACCACGCCAGCGTGCACGTTTTCCCCGTGCCCTTACTGGCCTTCATGGCCGTTCGTGGATTCTTCTGGTAGGAAACCAACGCAGCGCACTGATCCGGATCCGGCTCGACGTCGAACTGATCGCGAACGAACTGAATCGCGCCGGCAGGATCGCGACGCCAGTATCGCAGCCGCTCGTCGACGAGAGCCTGAGTGCTCACGACGACTCGGAAACGCTCTGACGATTCAGTATGGTTTTCGCTTTTTCTGTCAAGCCAGCTTCAGACAGAAATCCGCGCCTCACGGCCTCAGTTAAATATTTACGCACTGTGCGGACGGAAACATTGTGTTTCCTAGCCATTCTCTTGACGACGTCTTTGTTGAATTTCATAATTCACCTCACGAAATAGGTTTCGTCGAACGGCCACAAACATGGCAAACATGCCCGGGGGCACTTGCAGAACTCTCACGCCGGGATTGGCTTCAGTGAACGGGCGATAAGGTCGGAAAGGGTTTCGTCCATGCCGTGCTGGACTTTCTCGGTGAGATCGCCGCGGAGTTTCAACGCAAGTTCCACTGCCGCGTGACGCCGCCCCCAATCGACCAGATGCACGCGGTCAATGAATCGGCCTTTGAAGTGTGCCAGCTTCGTTTCCATCGCATAGAGTTCCTGATTGACTCTGCGAGCCAGCAATTCGTCAGTCACGCCAGCCTTTTCCAGTGCCACGCGAAACAGCGCTTTGACGGCAGGCGCGGAGTCGATTCTTTCCGTAGCGTTGTGCGCCGTTGTTTCGGAATACCCTGCGTCGATTGCCGCAGACACTCCCGATTTCCCTTCCATGCGGTTCTTCACGTACTTCCGCTGGCGCGTCGTAGGCTTGCGTTCACGCTTTTTCACGCCTTTGGATTTTGGAGTTTTACCCGGCTTTTTCGCCATCGCTTTCCGGCCTCCTGAACCGCATATTGCAATACGAACACGCATCCTTGCCAGCGTAAATCTGCTCGACGCACTTCCGGCAGCCTGCCTTGAACGGCAGCGCGATGAGTTTCTCGATACCCGGAAAGCGGTCGACAACTCTCGGTTTGTCGAACGTAAGATCTTGGCCGACCGCGCGCACAATCTCGCCACCATCCGATCGATTCGTCCACCCGATCACCACATCCTTGCCCCTTAGGTTCGTCGCGTGAACTTCGTAGCGCTGGCCTTCATCGCCCAGCTTGCTCATGAGGCTTTACCCCGTTCCGTGAGCGCCTTCTCAAGTGCGCGTTGGACCACCATGCGGAATTTCCGATCTTCGCGCTTCGCCGTTTCTTTCAGAGCGTCCTGAAGTCTGCGCGGGATCCGGCAATCGATCCGCACCAGGTCGTCAGGCTGTTTTTGTTTTTGTGTCATCATGCCTCCGGAAGTCATTCAGTCCATCCCCCGCACGTCGTAGATTTCGGGTGCCGTGACAAACATACGCTCAGCAGTTTTATCCCAGACTGGATTGAACTGCGTCATGATCACCATCGCACTCTGCGCCGGTCCGCCCTCGATCAATGACAGCATGTCTCCGACCCACATTCGACCGTCACAAGTCGGCTTTTCTGCGAGCATCTTCTCCAGCAGGTCGGGAGTCATTCCAGATGCAGGCTGTAAATCATGCGGCTCTGGCTCGGCCGAACGATTTCGTTCCGCCATGCGCCGGAGTGCCACCTCCTCGGCAAATCCCCAAATCATTAAAGCCCTCCAATCTCAATCTCGACCCGCTCCGGCAGGCCGTAAAGTTTCTCAATGTAGCTGAATCGAACCACCTGCGAGTCGTCGACGTACAGCACACCAGTGAGCGAGTCGAGCACGCCGCGGATCAGCTTGTCGACATCCGGTTTTACAGTTGGACGTATGCGTTTTTTTGCACTGGGCGGCTTCTCGAAATAGAAACGCAGTCCCATCACCACGGGCACTTCGCGTGGAAGAATCTCAACTGCCAGAGCGATCGCGGTTGCGGTGATCTGCTGGCGCCAGGGTTTCAATTTCGTATTATCAGTCGTGATTACCGCACGCTTCCAGCCCTTCGGGATGAATGCGCGTGTGCTGCCCTGGGGAACGGGCTTGCCGTAAACTGTGAATTTCACGCTGCCTCTCCCGGCAGGAGAGGGTGGCGCCAAAGGTTCTTCGAAAAGAGTAGCGCTCACAGCTCGATAACCTCGCTAATGTCGTCGATTCGACGAAGCACCGACCAGTCCAGGCGGCCAGACTCTCCCAGTTGCTGAATCGAATAATTGCTCGTGATCGTCAGCCCGAGATTGCGCTTATAGATCGTGTCGATCAGGTCAAAAAGGGCTTCGGCCTTGAAGTCGGAAGTTTTGAATTTGTCGATGTCGTCGATGAACAGGTGAAACGAATCGGCGTGCCGGATCCGGTGTCGCACTTGCGAGAAATAATCAGAATCTATTTCGGCCTTTCGCAGTTCGCCGAGCAATTCCGTCATGCTGAACAGGGCGCACGATCGTTCAATTTCGACCAGTTTCCGGTATTGGGAAATGGCCAGATGGGTTTTCCCTCGCCGGTATTCCCCGAACGCAAAAAAACTCTTCGTGATCTCGGAGCTCATCAGGGCCACCGCCGATCGCTGCCGAGAGTCCTGGGGCGTGTAGCTGGCGAATGTCGCGTCCTGAAACCGAGTCGGAATCGCTGAGAGTTTCTGCCGAAGCGCTTTTTGCTTCTGACACTCGCAGCGCATCACGCCGGCTTCCACGCGAATAAATCCGGTATCGCTGCATATTTCACACTTCGCGGACTCGTGGAGTGTACGGGAGGTTGAGTCGGTTTTGGTTCGAATTGCCGTGAGTGCTGCCGTGTTGTCCATTGCCGTTTCCTTCCTTCGCGTCGGTCTCTGACCAGTTCAAAATCGTTTGGTATGCCTTACGGTCCTTGCGTCGCAGATTTCCTTTTCCGGTTTTCGCGTCTGGGGCTTCACTGACGAATCTGTCAAACCGATCGATGTAGTGCTGTAATCGCCCGTTGAGTCTTGCCTTCAGTTTTTCGTGTTCGGCTTCGGTGAGCTTGCAGAACTTGGATTCCCCGAGCGAGAGCACCGCGGCGAGGGGCGGCGGCGAAGCCGCGCTCCCCTCCCCCTCTGTCTCTGTCTCTGTCTCTGTCTCTGTCTCTGTCTCTACAATAGTCTCTTGCTTGCATGGTGCTATCGCACTGCTAGCAGCTAGCGCCGTGCTAGCATCTTGCTCCACGAGTTCGATCCAGCCTGTATCTACGAGCCTTTGTAATGAGATAGGCCGTGTTATCGCCATTTCCTTACGAAGCCATGCGGGCTTGTTTGGGATCTTGTTGTCGTGCTGGCTGGCAATGATGAAAATGGCAACGAGCTGGTACCGATCGGCTTCCGACAGGTCAAAAAGCCTGTCGTCTGACAGGAGGTCGCGATAAAGTTTGATCCAGGGAGGCTTGCGATCCCGGTAGTGCTGGAACTTCTCGAAGTTCAAAACCCTGATGAATTGCATTGCTCCTCAGTCTTCGTGCGGCCCTCTTCCGTGGCCTTGATTGATCGTGGCGCGTCGATGCGGTCGGGCGGCTTCGTCGGTCAATTTATGCTCTCTTTCCCATCGCCAACTCCGCGAATCCCAATCTTCCGCGATTGGGCCAGATCAATGATCCGTTTTGATTTTTGGAGCTGATCCCGAGATTTCTTTGACATCCGTCGATGCTCGCGTTTCTTCTGATAGCCGGGGTCATTCATCAGAGAAAACACATGTCTCGTGGCCTTTTGCTGGCTCAAGAGCAGCGCCGATTCGGTCTCCATTAAGGCAGGCTGGATTGCCTTCTTGAGAAAGTTACGAAGGCGCTCGCGTTCAATGGGAGAGCCGAGGTCAATACTGCGATTCGGGATCCACCGCATGATTTTTTCGGCAATGTCATCGGCAGACGGAATAATTAGACCAGCGAGCGGATTAAGACTCATCTCGCCAGCCGCACCAGCGCATACCCGCCGACCAGTACCAGCGCCCAGAAGACATACGCGATGGGATTGACGCGCGGCCGCTTCAGCGAGTCCCTACTCCGCATGTGGTCAAATCGCGGGTCATACTGGACAATGCGCGTGTGCTTCAGGTAGTGCGAGGCGGGGGCGTAATCGTTGGTTTGCATCTCAGTCTCCTAGGGTTGTGGGGAATCGGTTTCATGCCGATTTCCTCTCGTGGTGAATTTTGGCGTTGTAACGGCGGCAGGCTTCGCGGTGACAAATTTTGCATCGCTTCCCTTGCTCGCGGGGATGCCCTCCGGCACAGATCGTTTCCGTTGCGCCAGTGCGGCGCATGGAATTGACGGACTGGGTGACTGGCTCCAGGTGGGACGGATTGCAACAAAGGGTATTCGTGCAGAGTTCTTTGACGTGGTCGAGCGTCAGGCCTTCCGGAATGGGGCCACTTAATAGCGTGAAGACGACACGGTGCGGACGGAGCCTGAATGTTTTACCGGCAGCTCTGATTTCCCAAAGGCCGTATCGGCCACCACCGCGAACGCCGCGCGTGGTGCCGCCGAGCCATGGCCAGCATTCGTCCGGACCGCGCCGATCGATCAGTGACCAGAGGCTTCGGAGTTGATCTTCCGTGAACGGTGGGATAGGCTTATACTTCTCCATGGCCACTCCTGTCGTCCAGTGAGGCAGATCTTATGCGACATGGATTATTCGGAATCAAATAATAGCTCAAAGGGTTTGACCTCCTCTTCACCTTCCGCGAGCACGCCTTTAACGCGCGGCTTACCGATAACCGGCGTGGATTCAAAGATATGGAAACCGTAGACTCGCGACGATGGAGCCTGCCGTTTCTCCCATTCTTCGAGTTCTGATTCCAAAAACCTCAAGTACTTCCCGACCTTTCGTCTCGGAAGTGACCGGCAGCCATAGACCCAATTTGTGGTGAGGCCGTATCGCTTCGCCACCTGGGCTGCGGATAAATACTTGGGTGCCGGAGAATCAGCCATCGGCCCGCACCGTCCTGAACGTCGCGATCGCCGCGTTCCACATTCGAATGGCTTCGGGCGCGTTCTTGCCGCCGACCATGCGACCGCACCTGCATTCGACGATCACGGCTCTCGTGATTTCGTCGCCTTCGATGAGCGGCTTGGACCCGCACGGGCAGACCGCAAGGGTTTCCTTCACGCATCACTTCCCTTCCGGGAATCGCGCTTCAGTTTGTTGCGCTGCTTTTTGGAGATGGACTTCCGATTTCTGCGAACCATTGCGCCGTCACTGGCGACGGTGTATCGACCGCCATCCGACATTGCGAAAGATTGCCCCGGCGCTCCATGGAATATACGGGCAACCCGTGAAGATAATTTGGGCGGATTTGTAGTACTGGTAGGTGCTTCGGACTCGCCGCGTGTCTTCATTCTCAGACTCCGCGGGATCAAGGACAGAGCTGACAGGCTCGGGCGTAGGGTACGAAAATATTTAGACGAGTGTCAACGAGAATCTTGCTCTGGCTCTACGGACTCCACACTGACCGCAGTACGGGCGATTAATTTCGATGGCTGCACCACACTTTTCGCACTGATCACCACTGGCCGACTTACTCTTTGCTCTGAATTGGATTCGATTGGCGAGTCCGTAATTATCCAGATGGTACCCACGCGCAAGAGCCTCTTCGTCGATAATCTCTTTTGCGTCGCCTTTTCTGAATTCCCCTCGCCGCCAACGGCCATGAAAAGATCCCAGAACGCTGGTTTCTCCTGAGTTCTGCCCAGCGACCCAGCCCCAAAACCACACGGCGTATCCAGCCGATAAGAGGCCGCCGAGAATGGTGTAGGGGCGCAGAATCAGCCACAGCTCATGCAGGATCATCACTACCAACTTTCCATCATGACAATTGAGCAATCGAACGAAACGGCTATTGGTCGCCCGATGTCCAGAATCTAAAACGTTCGTCGACGGCGCGCGGATTCAGCTTCGTTCCCGCTCGAGCAGCCACGCTTGCA
>Ga0193692_1000306_pt1 | contig 12380 bp, 10 predicted proteins | sample L3a1metaG_FD_144917 | JGI IMG/M metagenome (GOLD analysis project Ga0193692, IMG submission 144917) | Soil microbial communities from a riparian zone of the East river system, Colorado, United States - L3a1 | ecosystem: Environmental > Terrestrial > Soil > Riparian zone | place: USA: East River... | reverse complement strand
TCACGGCGGAATAGGTGACCGAAGTATACTGCAGGTGCTCTTCCTCGGGGTTGCCGATGGTGCCCGCGAGGACATTCCCGAACCAGCCTTCCCAATGGTCCTGCCAAAACTCCAGCGGCAACGAGGCGACGGCGGCCGTCCGCAGGCTGTCCAGACCGATGCGGCCAAACAATCTTGCGCCGTCGTTGTTCAGGTCCTCGAGGCTGTTGTAGCCGAACCGATCCTGCTCTCGGATCCATCCCAATCGAGATGAGGCAGTGCCGAGTTGATCGAACACGACGTCATCGCTGCTGGTCATTTCCCTGAACAGCGTGGTTAAGGTGGTGTCGTCCTCGGTGTTGAGGTGAAGTTCAATGTAGGGGGAGGCAAAGTACAAATCGGCTCGGTTGGTGGTCTCGGCGGCAACAACCTGGGAAGCAAACCCGCAGAGGATCAGAACGGCAAGAGCTGGTCGCGACACTCCACCGCTGTCGGTCCAGCTCAAGCACTGCGGATTCATATCGCAATATACACCTCTGCAACGGCGCGTGCCATCGGGGTCTTACCCGACAATTGACTTGACTCTTACCCTCTCTTTAAAGTTTAATAGGATCGCAGCTTTTGCCCCGTAGTCATTGCGTGGTTGCAGCTCCACTCCCTTCTTGCAAACCGCGGGTTCTCCGCCAATTATTCCGCATGCAATCACATGAAATATTGCGGGAGATATTCCAGGAATGCAGCCCGAAACAGGTTGCTTCTGAGCTCGGGCTTTCGCTTTCGATGATTTATAAATGGGCGGAGCCGCCCGATGCCTCCGCCGGAAGCGGCAGCACCAATCCCCTGGACCGAATCGATGCGCTGTTGCGCTGCACTGAAGACCGGCGGCTGGTTCAATGGATCTGTCAGAGAGCCGGCGGATTTTTCATCCTGAATCCGAAGGTCAACAAGCCGCACCCATCGTATCTGATTCCGGCCACGAACGAAATCGTGCAGGAGTTCGCCGATTTACTTGCGGTAATAGCCACCGCGGCTTCGGATAATCAAATTACCCATAAGGAGGCCCACGAAATTCGGGCTCGTTGGGAAGAACTCAAAACCGTCACGGAAAGCTTCGTCGCCTGCTGCGAAGAAGGAAATTTTCGTCCACTGAAAGACAAGGAGAAGGAAAAACAAACAGGAACGCAATCGGGGTTGGCGAAACCCGAATGAGAATGACGAAGCACTAATGACGAATGACGAAAGAAGTCTGAAATCTGAAGGCAGAATACTTAGTGCTCCGGAGCACAAATTCGGTGACGTATTCTTCTTTCGTCCCTGCCGGGACTTGTCGCTCTCCATCCCGTTGCCCACCGATGAATCGGTGGGCTATTTCCTTTCGCCCTGTCGGGCTAGAAATACGACTGTGAAGTTCTGCCCAAGTGCACTTAGTGAGGCAAAAAAATGGGGGCAAGCGAATCAGGAGCCAAAATCGTTCTGCTGGAGAGTAAATGGCAAATGGCAAATGGCAGATGGCAAAACAAAATACCTGCCGCCGCAACCCACGTCTTTCGGTTTTCGAGTTTCGTCATTCTTTCGTCATTCGTTCCCCTTAGGCGGCATCATTCGGATTTCGGTGCTGGCGCTGTTCCTGGTAACGCTGAGCCTCCCGGCTGCTGATATCGTTGAAAGCGATATTTGCATTTACGGCGGCACGGTTGGAGGCGTCGCCGCGGCGGTTCAGGGCGCGCGAATGGGCAAACGCGTTGTCATCGTCGAACCAGGACGACACCTCGGCGGGATGACTTCGGGCGGACTTGGCGCGACCGATATTGGCAACAAAGCGGCCATCGGCGGAATCTCGCGTGAGTTTTATCATCGCATCGCGCTTTATTACTCGCGCGACGAAGCCTGGCGGTTCGAATCCCGCCAGAGCTATTTCAAACACCGTTCCGCCCGCCCGGCACCTCCAACCCTCGCCGCCCCGGACGCCACCATGTGGACCTTCGAACCTCATGTCGCCGAGGATATTCTCTTTCAGATGCTCAATGAGGCGAAGGCGCCGGTTTACTTTCAGCAGCGTTTGGCATCCGTCCGCAAAACGGGGGAAACGATCACCGACTTGATCATCGAAAACGGCCGTGTATTCCGCGCCAAAATATTCATTGATGCGACCTACGAAGGGGACCTTCTCGCCAAAGCGGGAGTCAGCTACACGGTCGGCCGGGAACCCAACTCGCAATACAACGAAACCCTGAATGGCATCCGCGGCCAAACTCCGAAACATCAGTTCACCGTCAAGGTAGACCCCTACGTCAAACCGGGTGAGGCATCGAGTGGTCTGCTTCCTTTCATCCAGACGGTCGAATCCGGTGATCCGGGGACAACTGACCGCGCGGTCCAGGCTTACAACTTCCGCCTCTGTTACACCCGAAATCCCACCAACCGACTGGCCCATTCCCCACCGCGTGACTACGACCCCGCGAAGTACGAGCTCCTGGCGCGTTATCTTGAGGCGCTGGTAGCTGCCGGCAAGAAGCCGATTCTCGACCAATTCTGGAATCCAATCGGGATGCCGAACGGCAAAACCGACATCAATAACAATGGCGGTTTTTCCAGCGACTTTATTGGCGCGAATTACGAATACCCGGACGGCACCTACGAGCAACGGGCGTCTATCTGGCGGGCGCATGAAGCTTACACCCGAGGATTCGTTTACTTTCTGGCGACCAGCCCGCGAGTTCCCGAGAACATGCGCAAGGAGATGGAAAGCTGGGGCCCGGCCAAGGACGAGTTCCCTGAGACTGCAGGCTGGCCAAACCAGCTTTATGTACGGGAGGCGCGCCGGATGCTTTCGGATTATGTCATGACCGAGCACAACTGCCGTGGCGAACTCAAGGCCGAAGACCCCGTCGGCCTGGCTGCTTATACGATGGATTCTCATAATTGCTGGCGGCTCGTGCGGGACGGGGCGGCTGAGAATGAAGGCGACGTCCAGGTGGGCGGGTTTCCGCCCTACCCCATTTCCTATCGCGCAATGATTCCGAGAGCAGCCGAATGCAAAAACCTGCTGGTCCCCATATGCTTATCGGCTACGCACATTTCATATGGCTCGATTCGAATGGAGCCGGTTTTTATGATCCTCGGCCAATCCGCGGCCACTGCGGCGGCATTAGCATTGGATTCCGGCGTGTCGGTCCAGAAGGTGCCATATGAAAAGCTTCGGGGCCAACTGCTGGCCGACCGCCAGGTTCTGAAGTGGTCCGCGCGCAAGTAATTACCTCTGCTTTGAGCTTGAGAGGCCAGGGCCGGCGCTTTTAGACTGGCTCGCGCGTGATACTATTTTTTGCCCTGAGAGGCCCGGGCACAGTTCGGGCTTTAGCCGCTGGTCTGCTTCCTTGCATAGTTTCCACCGCCTTGTCAGCGCCCACATCGCGCATTTTAATCGCGGACGATTTCGAGAGTTACACGAACACCGCCTCGCTGCGGGCAGTTTGGACGAATGGAACGGGCGAGTTGCTGACGAACGCGCCGGGTGGAGGTCAGGCCGTCCTGCACGACGGCGACGACACGAACCGCAAGGGAGGGTTCTCGATCACGCCGGATGAGAGCCACAATATCGTCCTGAGCGCGGACTTTTATGATTTCGCAACCAACACCGACAAACGAGTCACCTTGTCGCTTCGCAATGTGGCGGGCGAAAGCCTGGACATTGGAATTGTGGGCTCGACGATTTATTCTGTGCGGGCAGTGGGCTACGCGGCGCATACGAATTGGGTGCCGTTCAAACGGGGACAGCAGGCCATCGCGGGCTGGCATCGGATGCGGGCCGAGCTTTCGCAGAGCAATCTCTTTGCCACGCTGGACTCAGGGGTGAAGGGTAAAGTGGACCGGAAACTGAATATCCCGCTCGATGCTCCGGTTCCCAAATTCAGTCAATTGCGTTTTGGGGGGCTGTCCAAGCGCCCTTCGCACGGCGGCCCGGTGCTGGTGGACAACATCCGGCTTGAGGTCGTGACTGTTCCACCCCCTGCCGCTCCTGTTGTTGCAGAGAAACCGGCCTCCATCGAACCCACCGCCAGTTTAGCAGCCAGCACGGCGGCCGCGCCGGCACCGACGGTGAGCAAACCGATCGCCGAGCCGCCCCCGCCGGTCTCCCCTGCCCCACCGCTTGTCGTGACCAACTTAACACCGCCGGTTCAGCCGGCCACCGTCAGCGCAGCGCCACCGGCCGCCAATCCCACGGTCGCCGAAGCCTCAACTGTAGCGGCTGCGTGGTGGATTTGTGGTGCGTTAGGCGTCATCATTGTGTTGTTGGCGGGTTTGATGCTGATGCTCAAACGGCAAGGCCCAGCTTCTTCTACGGCGCTGGTTCCAGCATCGTCAGGTGTAACAGCGCCTGCGGGCGTTGGCGAGGAGTGGCAAAAACGAGCGTTGAACGCCGAGGCACTTGCGGCCAAGCAGGCAAAGATCCTGGGCGAAAGGGTCGGGCCGGAGTTGGTTGAGTTTGCAAAGGAAACATTGGTCCAGGGTTTATACACGCAGCGCAACGCGCTCATCGAAACCCAGCGCCGGGCTCAAGAGGCCCTGGTAGACCTGGAAGCCCGGTTGGGTGAGTTGCACTTGCCTGTGGCTGAACGCATCGAGGCCTATGAAAAGCGCATTGCGGAATTGGAGAAGGAACTCGAGACCCGCGGGGACGAAATGCGGGAATTAACCAGGGCAACCTTATTGCTGGTTCGAGAAAAACTGGAGCAGGAGAAGGCGAGGGAACAGCGACGCTTTAATTGAGCATAGTGGAACAAAGTGGCAAGCTGCCGGCTAAAGCCGGCCGATTTAATCGCACCTTGAACGTTGATTCCATCTTGAGTTGAAATGAATACGGCTGCTAAATGGCCCGCCCGCCCGGTTCCGCAATTGTGGTGCGGACTGCTTCTCGTCGCCATTTTTTGGCCGCTAAATTGGTTTTTACCCGGAATGCGGACAGCGTATTTGTTTTTTCCACTTTGGCTCGGGTATATCCTTGTTGTTGACGGGTTGGTGCTGAGCCGAACGGGAACTTCCCTTTGGACACGCTCGCGGGGAGAGTTCGCATTGTTGTTCGCGATTTCTGCGCCCGTTTGGTGGTTCTTCGAGGTGATCAACCGGCGGACCGCAAACTGGGAATATGTTGGCAGCAATACGCTCACCGATTTCATGTATGTAATGCTATGCAGCATTTCATTCTCCACGGTCATGCCGGCGGTCTTCGAGACCGCCGAGTTGGCGCGGACATTCCGTTGGGTTGATCGGTTCGCCAATGGCCCGCGCGTGCCAACGACGCCGCTCACGACGCTTGGCCTCTTTGTGAGCGGTGCGGCGATGCTGTTGCTGACGCTGGCCTGGCCGAAATATTGTTATCCTTTCGTCTGGCTGGGACGCTCCCAACTGATGCCCGCGCTCGAGCGCGGGGATTGGCGTCCGGTCGCTTCGCTGGCGACGGGAGCGCTAATCTGCGGTTTTTTCTGGGAGATGTGGAATTTCTATTCGCTTCCGAAGTGGATTTACCACACGCCCGGGGCGCAATTCCTGCACATCTTTGAGATGCCGCTGTTGGGCTATGGAGGTTATGTGCCCTTTGCGTTGGAGTTGTATGCGTTAAAGGCATTAATCTCCCCGCGTCGGGCAAGGCTGAGGATTTAGATGTCATTTTCCTTTATCTTCCTGGGCTCCGGCACCTCTCACGGCGTTCCAATCATCGCAAAGGAATATCCGGCCGAGTTCCTTGCAAATCCAAAAAACCATCGCACGCGCCCCTCGATTTATGTTGCGACGGAGACAGTCAAACTGGTGGTTGATACTACGCCGGAGTTCCGCCTCCAGATGTTGCGCGAGAAGATTCCCTGGCTCGACGCCGTGCTGTTCACGCATTCGCACGCCGACCATATCATGGGCCTGGACGATTGCCGCCGCTTCTGCGATTTACGCGGCGGCAAACCTTTTCCGATTTATGCGAATGAACCGACAATGAAGGATTTGCGCCGTGTGTTCGCTTATGCTTTCACCGCCACGCCGCCGTTGCCCAGGCATTATTTCGTGCCCGAGCCAAACCTGATTTCCGGTCCATTCACGTTGGGAGATCTCGATATCACTCCCCTGCCCCTTCCGCATGGCTCGATGGGGACGCTGGGCTTTCTGTTCTCGCAGCAAGGCCGCAAACGACTGGCTTACCTGAGCGATTGCAAAGAAGTGCCGCCGAATATCATTGAGGAGCTGCGTGGCGTGGAGGTGGCCGTGCTCGACGCATTGCGCCGAACACCGCATCCAACCCACATGTGCCTGGATGAAGCGCTGACAGCAGCCCGGCGGATCGGCGCGGCGCGAACCCTGTTCACACACCTGACGCACGATTATGACCACGATGCCGCACAAGCCGAGCTTCCCTCCGGAGTGGAACTGGCGTATGATGGATTAAAGGTGAATTGCGAGGCAGGTGCGTGACGCATGCGCGTTGCGGGCGCAAGTTCGCGAGCAGCGGACGTTTGGACTAAAGATGTAAAAAAGTGTTGTTGAACCTGAAACCGCCGAAGTTGTCCATTGAACGATTGAAAATGATTAGAAAACTGTGGTTTCTGGCGCTAATCCCGTGCGCCGCAACAGCGGCTGCTCCAGCCACAAATTCCGGAGACGAAGTGGTAGTTGTTTATAATTCGCGGCTCCCGGAATCGAAGGACATCGCGCAGCATTACGCCGAACGGCGACGTGTCCCGAGCGGACAACTCCTGGGGATGCCGCTTTCGACCAATGAAGAGATTTCACGTGTGGAATTCCGCGACTCCCTCCAAAAGCCTCTCGCCAGGGAACTGGAGAAAAAGCATCTTTGGCATATGGACTTGCAGCTTGTGCCTGCTTCGTCCAACCGGGCATCACGGGTCGAATGGCGCGTGGTTCAGAACAAAATTCGCTACGCAGTCCTCTGCTATGGGGTGCCTTTGCGAATCGCCGAGGACCCAACCCTAAAAGAGGAGGGATTGGACAAGGTCCGTCCCGAGCTCCGCCGCAATGTGGCCGCGGTGGACAATGAACTGGCGATGCTGCCGCTGGGCGAGCAAGGCTATCCGTTGCACGGTCCGTTCAACAACTGGACCTACGGAGTGACGAATGCGGCGCTACTCAACCCGACTAACCGTCTGCTGATGGTGGCCAGGCTCGATGGGCCGTCGCCCGCCATAGCGCGAGCGCTCGTGGACAAAGCGATTCAGGCTGAAACGGACGGACTTTGGGGCCGCGCGTATTTCGACCTGCGCAACACCTCCGAGCCCGGAATGAAAATGGGTGACGATTGGATCCGCGGCGCGGCGGAGATTTGCCGTCATTTGGGTTTCGAAACGATTGTGGACGAGAGCCCCGCGACATTTCCGGCAAGCTTTCCTATGAGTCAGATCGCGCTGTACATCGGCTGGTATGCCCAGGATGCGGACGGGCCTTTCACGCTTCCGAACGTCGAGTTCATGCCCGGCGCATTCGCTTATCATCTGTTTTCGTTCAGCGCCTCGACGCTTCGCTCTACCACGCGCAACTGGGCCGGCCCGCTGCTGGCAAAAGGGGCCACCGCGACGATGGGCTCGGTAGACGAGCCGTATCTAGGCGGCACGCCCGATATGGCCGTGTTTGTGAGCCGTTTTATTTATTACGGCTTTACGCTGGGCGAAGCGGCCTACGCTTCGCAGCCGGTGCTCTCCTGGCAAACAACGGTCGTGGGTGATCCGTTATATCGGCCGTTCGGCGGAAACCCCGAGCTGGTTCATAAACAACTGGTGGAGGGCCACAACAAGCTGGCCGAATGGTCGTTTTTGCGGATGGTGAATCTCGCGGTGGCGAACGGCAAGCCGATGATCGAAGCGGTGGCCGGCCTCGAACAACTCGAGACCACCAAAAGCAGCGCCGTCCTGACTGAAAAACTGGGTGATTTGTACGCCGCGCAAGGCAAACCGTCCTCCGCCGCGCACGAATATCAACTTGCGCTAAAGCTCGAGCCTACTCCCCAGCAGAAGCTCCGCTTACTGCTCCATCTTGGGGAAAAATTCCAAGCCCTCGAGCGCCCCGCCGATGCTTATGATCAGTATCAAAGTATCCTGCACGATTACCCTGCCTACGCCGATAAGGTCGCCATTCTCAAGCTGCTTGTTCCCCTGGCTCGGAAACTCGAAAAGAAATCCGACCTGGAGACTTACGAGTCGCAGTTGCAAAGCCTGACCACGACCACCAGGTAGTACTTCACCTCGCCCGCGCTCCCAGTCATTCGTTGGCAGGCTCCATTGCCGCATCGACGGGACTGGGGCGCCGCACTCGACTACGCCCTTTCCCGCCTCCGATCTACTGTATTCGCCCTATTTCCCCTCGTGCCTTTTCAGACGACAAGGAAGCGAACAACAGCGGGGGAATAAATTGAAGAATCGAGATGCTCAAGTTATCAACGGCCTTTGCAAGTTTTTTGGTGGCAGCCTCGCTGGCTGCTTCCTTTCAATGTTCACTCCAGGCCGAAGACTCGACATTCCTCTACACGCTGCAAATCAGCGCCGCCATTCAGGTCTCCCCCGCAAGCATTACTCTCAATTGGGAGCCGGAGCAGTACACGGTTGACAGTCTGACGCTTTATCGAAAGTCGAAGGATGCGACGTCGTGGGGAACCGGCATCTCGCTGTCCCCCTTCTCCACCAGTTACACAGATAACAGTGTGGAAGTCGGCTCGACTTACGAGTACCAAATCGTCAAGGAAGCCCACTCAAGCAGTCTTGCCTACAGCGGTTATGGCTACATCTACGCCGCAATCAACGCCCCACTGATTGAGAGCCGCGGAAAACTGCTCCTGATCGTCGCCAGCGAATCGGCCATCGGTCTTGACAACGAACTTGCTCGGCTGCAATCCGATCTGACCGGGGACGGCTGGCAGGTCATTCGGCATAATGTTTCGAGCAACGATACGCCTGCGAGTGTGCGCAGTTTGATCATCGCCGATTACAATGCCGATCCAGCCAATGTAAATGCCGCCTTCCTGTTCGGCCACGTCCCCATCCTCCAATCCGGCACGCTGAATTACGACGGCCATCTGGCCCGGCCCATGCCGGCGGACTCCTACTATGCGGACGTGGACGGCGATTGGAACGACCTGCCGGATTTTTTGCCGTCGGATGTGGAACTCATGCTCGGTCGCGTTGATTTGTTTAACATGCCAGGTGTTGGCGCGGCGAGTCCCTGGCCGAGCGAGATTGAGCTGCTTCGCAATTACCTCAACAAGGACCATAACTGGCGGCACAACCTCCTTTCTGTGCAGCGGCGAGCCCTGATGGGCAATCTTCGTGGGGATGAACAAGGCGAAGCGACGGCCGCCAGCGGCTACCGGAATTTTGAACCGATGGTGGGTCCGGGCAACACTATCGAGGCAAACGTGGAGACAACGAATGCTCCCCCTCAACAGCGTTGGGCTTCGATGCTTGGCAGCGGAACCTACCTGTGGGCTTTCGGCTGCGGCGCAGGACAACCGGCCGCATGCAGCGGGCTTGGCACAAACGGCGGTTCGTTCTACGAGGTTCGCAGCACCGATGTTGTCGGAGTGGACGCCCATGCCGTTTTCGTCATGTTGTTCGGGAGTTGGTTTGGGCAATGGGATGATCAGGACGATTTGCTGCGATCTTTCCTGGCGACGCCGACGATGGGCCTAACCGCTTGCATTGCGGGCCGGCCGCATTGGTTCCTGCATCATATGGCCCTCGGGGAGACGATTGGCTATTCCACGCGGCTTAGCATGAACAACGATACCCTCTACCAAAACGACGTCAACGCCCTGCCTCGTGCGATCTATGTGGCGCTCATGGGAGATCCCACGCTTCGACTGGACCCGGTCAGCCCGCCGGGTTCGTTGTTCGCGTCGGCTAATGGTGCCGGCGTGAGTCTGAACTGGGCGGCGTCATCGGATTCCGTCGCGGGTTACCATGTTTATCGCGCGACATCGCCAATCGGCCCATTCACCCGGGTGACGGGTTCGCTCGTGACTGGCACGAGCTATACTGATTTGAACCCTCCTCCCGGCACTTACACTTACATGGTTCGCGCGGTGAAACTGCAAACGGGTTTCAGCGGTTCCTACTTCAATCCCAGCCAGGGAATTTTCGCTTCGGCCACGGTGGGTAATGCTGGCCCGACGATAACCCTCCACGCCGATCGAACAGGTGGAAATGTGATCCTGACGTGGAACGCTCAGCCCGGTGTTTCATATCACTTGCAATTTCGGGACTCGCTCACAACTCCCTGGTCAAACCTCTCCGGATCTCTCGTCGCCTCCGGTGCAACAATTTCCTGGACCAATACAAATCCCTCGTCTCCCCAGCGCTTTTATAGAATTGCGTCCCCGTAGAGCTGGTAATTGAACGCCTATCTGCTCTCGCCTGTTCGCCTAAAACGTTTGCAGTTGAAATCTCGCCGTAACGATGTACCCTTTAAATCGTGAGTTTGGCTGAGATTAAAAATTCGGTTTCGTCGCTTAGCCTGGAGGAGCGACTCGATTTGGCAGCGTGGATTGCTCACGTCAATCACGCTGACGACCCCGCGTACTTAGCCGAACTCGAAGCACGCATGACAGCAATGAACGCGGGAAAAAAGGCGCGGCCCGAAGACTTCAGACGAATCCACGAAGAGTTAAGCGCCAGAGGACGGTGAATCTCGCGTACAACTATGTCGCGGATGCATCCGTTCTCCAATATTTTGCCAAATGTTCCCCTCGAGAGCGGAATGAGTTGACCCGTATTTTTGAAACCCTGGCTGAATCCCCTCATCAGCGCGATGCCTGGGTACGCCGAATGATTTCCAGCCACAATCTTTTCAGCAAACGATTTGGCCGGTGGTTAGTGACATATTGGCCGGATGATCCTGTGAGAGAAGTCCGGATCGTGGCGGTTGAACGAGTGTTCGCCTAATAAGCTAAAGATCACCCCGGCCGTTGTCCCCCTCTGGATTCATCGAGATTATTGGCAAAAATATCGCGATCACGATGCTGCCGACTATGACCGCCAGCAACACTATCATGATGGGTTCCAGCAACGACGTCATCGCGTTGGTGGCGTCGTCCACCTCGTCGTCATAATTGTCCGCCACCTTCATCAGCATCTCCGGCAACGCGCCGGTTTGTTCGCCGACATCCACCATCCCCGCAACCATTGCGGGAAAAACGCCGGATGCCTTCAAGGTCGGAGCAATCGGCTCGCCTTGCTTGACGTTTTCATGGACCGATGAAACCACGCCCGCGATGACAACGTTTCCAGCGGTATCTTTCACGATGTTCAATGCCTGCAGGATGGGAACGCCATTGGACGCGAGTGTCCCCAATGTCCTGGCGAACCGGGCAATGGCTGCTTTGCGGAAAACCGTGCCCAGGATGGGCATCGTGAGTTTAAAATAGTCGAACAACCGGCAACCCAATTTGGTCCTGAGCAACAAGCTGAACGCGACAATCACCACCGCGAGCCCGATCAAAACGCCCAGGATATTGTGACAGATGACGTTGCTGATCCCGAACACAAACTGAGTGAAAGCGGGCAAAGGCTTGCCATTCAAAAGGCCCTCAAAGACCTGCCGGAACTTCGGTACCACGTAAACCATCAACAATGTAAGAATGCCCGTGGCGACCGTCAGCACCGCGCACGGATAAAACAGCGCGGCGATCACCTTGCCTTTTATCTTCTGCGCCTTCTCCAGGAATTCAGCCAGCCTTGTGAGTGTTACCTCGAGCGCCCCGCTGATTTCACCGGCGCGCACCATGTTTACGTAAAGCGCATTGAACACTTTGGGTTGGGCGGCTACTGCTTCGCCGAACGAGGAGCCACCCTCCACGCTGTCTGAAAGCCGCGCGATCACTGCCTTCATAGTCGGCGTCGGCTCCTGCTCTTCGAGAAGGCGGAGCCCGCGCAGCAGAGGCAAGCCCGCTTCCACCAGTGTCGCCAACTGACGCGTGAAGATGGTTAGGATTTTTGGTTTGACGCGTCCTTGGAACAGGGGCAGCGCCAGGGTCCGTTTCGAAACCCTGCCCGCGCTTCGGACCCGCGCCGCTGGACGCGCAGGCCTGCGTTCCGTCGTATCCAGCACCTTCGTTGGGAACAATCCCATTTCTTTGATCCGGCGCAGAGCCTCGCTTTGATCCGCCACCTCGATACTCCCGCGCATTTCGATGCCGCGAGGATCAACCGCTACGTAAGAATAAGAGGACATGATTCGAAGGTTGTTTGGAACCACTATGGTTTCCGGTTTTCGCTATTGGTTCGTTCGCAGATTTGGACAGCCCCATACAGAGGTCCTCACGCGCTCACGCAAGCTGTTCCTACAGAACCGAGCCCCCGCTGTATTTCACGTCGTACACTCCTGTGAGCACTCGGCCGGCAATTCGAACTTGAATC
>Ga0193692_1000305_pt1 | contig 12393 bp, 9 predicted proteins | sample L3a1metaG_FD_144917 | JGI IMG/M metagenome (GOLD analysis project Ga0193692, IMG submission 144917) | Soil microbial communities from a riparian zone of the East river system, Colorado, United States - L3a1 | ecosystem: Environmental > Terrestrial > Soil > Riparian zone | place: USA: East River... | reverse complement strand
TTTATGCGACCCGGTTGTTGCTGAGGTCAGCTTCAGATGGGTCACTCCCGGCGGAATGGACGGTATGGCCGGAGCGCGTTGGCCGGGCTCAAGAGGACAGACCACCTGCCCCGTTCGCCATGCCTTCAGAATATCGAAAACGAACTGAACGGTCATCCCGCTCGGGAATGAAACCGGGCCGCCGGGCAGATCGCCTTTTTCGGTGATTTTAGCCAATTGCCCGAAGGTCCAGGATTCATTGGTCCCCAGATCGCGAAGCGCGATCTCACCTTCAAACTCACGCGCAACACGGCGCCAGCGCTCGTACAGCATTGCCAGTTGCGTACCCGATTCCTAGCATCCACCGCAAGCGCGATGTGCTTAACTTTTGATGTGCCCTCCTGTTTCCAACGAACTGCAAATGCAAACGTGTCTCCTGCCCGCCGCACCCTACCCTCCCCTCAGGACGAGAGGCGAAAAACGTTCATACCCCTGAACTGCCCAAAGGGCAAAAATCTATGCGAATCTGCCCTCGGCTGGGTGGCGCTGATCGCTGGTCTGTTACTCCTGACCGCATGTAGCGCGACACGTGAACGCGCAGCAAACCATCCGTTTCATTTTGGGCAGGATACATTCGCATATTCCAACGCGCTCATTTGGCACTACGATTTCGATCCGGCTACCGGCAAGACAACTCACCGGAAGCAAACGCCTCCTGCCGATTATAAGCTCCATTGCTTTGTGGTAGCGCGAAGTGCGCGTCAGTTCTTCGAGAACGCAGTTTTCAATCCCTCGGCCCCGGTAGCGGACGAGCAGAGTTATCGCTCAGCAATTGAGAAGGTCGTCCATACCAATCCTCGCCGCGCCCTCGTTGAACCGGTCACGATTCCCGGTTATTCGAATCTTTTCTCTTTCAGCAAGGCCCACCAAAAGCTGCTGAAGGAAGAATGCGGCGGCGCGTGGCAGAGCTACTTTCAGCGCGGACATTGGCGCATGATCTTTCCCTTCTCGAAGGGGCATCAGGCCAGGACCGCAAAGCAACTCGCAGAGCGTTGCAAAGCCGGCACGCTCCCGCTCGTGCACGTAGTCTGCTTCCCGAGCCTCCGCATCAATCATGCTTTGCTTCTCTTTGAAAGTCGCGACACGCCGACCGGATTGGAATTCCTCGCTTACGACCCAAATAACGCTGATCAACCGATCGTGATCTCGTTTAATCGTGAAACAGGGCGTTTTTCAATGCCGCGAACGAACTACTTTTATGGGGGAAGGGTCGATGTTTACGAGATCTTCCACCGCTGGGACTACTAAACAGCTCGGACCGCGGACTTCAGGCGACTTCAGGCCGCTTAAACGTGGAACTTTCAGGAGCCTTGGAAACCAAACAACGTGCCCAATTTTCCCTCTCCTGGGGGACCACGAATCGCGAAGAGATCGTTTCGTTCGGGCACCTATATTGTGGCGGGCTTGGGAAGCCATTGCTAACCAAACCGACGTGCGAAAGTTTTCCCTCTCCTGGGGGAGAGGGCCAGGGTGAGGGCGGACTAACTCAGCGAAGCTCAAATCTCTCCAGCGTTCTCGAAAGACTTTTCACCCAGTCTCTTCAGGCCGCTTATAGATAATCAAGTCAGCCGTTCACGACCGGCATAGCCGGTTTCCAAATCGTGCCAGAATTCGATATCGTCTTCGTCTTTTTCCCAACAAAGAAAAACTTCACGGCCTCCGATAATTGCCGGAAAATCAAGCAGGCCGCGATCGAGGTTCTTGACCTGGATCTCGCGCGAATTGAATTCTCGCAACAGCGTTTGGACCTGAGAAAGCTGCTTAATCCACGAATTGATCCGTTCTCCTCCCAAATCAGCTCCCGCAGAGAGTTCTTTGTCGAAATCCGCCTCGCACTGCCGAAGCCAGTCCCGTGACTCCTGCAGTTGCCCAAGCCATTTGCGCACCGCGGGCAACAAGGCGCGAGCCTCTTCTCGCGTGTAATGCTTCTGAAACCGGTGGTTCATTTCAGCGGATTGGCCGCAGCAGGACTCTCGCCCAGCTTTTTCTGCACCACTGGATTTGGTTCGATGGTCAAAGATTTCCGGTAGGCTTCACGGGCTTTTTCCGTTTGATGCAACGCGCCATAAACGTCGCCGAGGTGCTCGAACAAAGTAGCATCCGGTTCTTCACTGTTTTCTATCGACTTCAGCAAAGGATCAACGGCTTGTTGCGGCTGCCCCATCTTAAAAAACACCCAACCAAGGCTATCCAGGAACGCGGCGTTTTTCGGTTCGAGTTTTACGGCCTGCTCGATCATCTTGCGCGCTTCCGGCAAATTCTCGCCGCGGTCGGCCCACATGTATCCCAGGTAATTCAGCGCCTCGGCGAAATCGGGCTGGATAGAAAGGCATTTGCGGAAATTCTTTTCTGCTTCATCAAATTTCTGGCAGCGCTCGTAAGCAGCCCCGAGCTGGAAATAGAAAACGTGCGTAAGACGATTCGTGTCGGTAGCGCGCGCAATCACTTCGGCCGTGGTGAGATGCTTGAGCGAATTGGTGTAATCCTTCATTCGACCGTAAGCCAACGAGGTAAAGAATTCGGAAACGAAATTGTCCTGGAACTTCTTCGTGGCCGATTCGAGCGTTCGCAGAGCGACTTTCGGCTGGTTGGCGTTGATCTGGGCACCCGCCAGGTCGTAATAGGCTTGCTCCAGGTCCGGGTTTAGCAGGATCGCCTTGTTGAAATACTCGATCGCTTGCTTCGGGTCCTTGTCCTCGTAAGCGATGCTCCCAAGCACATAATAAAGCTGTGGATTGGTCGGATTGTTCTTTACGAGCGCGCGAAGCTGTTCGGCGGCCTTTTTCCGGTCCTCGGCGCGAAGATAAAACTCCGCCAGTTTTTCCCGCAAACCAGGCAGCGTCGGGAATCGCTCCACCAATTTGAGGTAGAGTTCAGTTGCTTTGGCCGGCTGGCCCAGGCTGGCAAAGCCATCGGCGAGTTTTTTCATCAGCACCGGATTATTCGATTGTAGTTTCTCGGCGCGGTTTAAAACCTCGACTGCCTGGTTCTTGATCTTCGGGTTATCGGTTTTGCTCACACGCGCATAGGCGGCATAAAGTTCACCAAGGTCGGTGAGAAAACCCGCATCCGCATCTTTGCGCCGCGCGGCGTCGTCCAGCACTTTGAGCCCCTGCTCGAGTTGGTTGTTTTGGAGATACAGCTGCGCCAGGTTCCGATAGCCAAGCAGCGAATCCGGCATCTTGCGGATCGCCGTGCGATTTGCTTCGATGGCCAATTCCTTCTTGCCGAGGACGGCGTAGACGCGGCCCAACTGCGCAAACAGAATTCCCGGCGCATCTTTTGAGCGCGTGGCTTTGACGAGCACTTCGCGCGCTTTTTCCGCTTCCTTCAATTGCAGCAAGCGCTGCGAAGCCTCCAGAACCAGATCCTCATCATCCGGATCCGTTAAGGCTGCTTTATAAAACTCGTCAGCTGCCTTTTCAGGTTCCTCGTTGATGTCAAAGAGAACCGCATTGGCGTAGCGGGCGTGCGCTTCGGCGCGCTTTTCGGAAGCTTCAGCGGAGTATTGCTCGTCGCGGTTTTCGTCAGAATCCTGGGCTTGCGAAGCCGGGGGCTTGTGCGTAGTGCTGCAACCGGCGAGCAGACCCGCCAGCAAAAGACTCAGGCCGAATTGAAACCGCATGAGATAGTCTATTCTTACAGAGGCGTTCAACGCAACCCTCCCAACGGTCTATTTGCGAAGGCGTGGAAGCAGCGACTCTCCGAATGGTGAGCTGCTCCGCGCGGTCGCTGCGACTTCGAGAGTCGCGTCCGATACTATCCGCGCTGACCTCTCTTCCGACGGTGAGCCGCCCCCGAGAGAGCGGCTCCCGCGTAAACTTATTTCTGCCAGGTGCGCTTCTTGTGACGATTCGCGCGCAGCTGCTTGCGTCGTTTATGCTTATTAATTTTCGATTTTCGACGTTTCTTTAATGATCCCATATAATGGCAAATTCAAATCGGTCCGCTCAGTATACAACTTTGTTCAGCGGATACTCAATAATTCCTTCAGCCCCAGCCGCTTTCAATTGGGGGATTAACTCACGAACCACGTGTTCGTCAATGATTGTTTCCACGGCCACCCAGCCTGGCTGGCTTAAATTGGAGATCGTCGGCCGCCGCAGCGCCGGCAGGCTTTCCAATAATCCCTGAAGATTCTTTTGTTCGATGTTCATCTTCAGCCCGACTTTGGTCTCGGCCTCGAGCGCTCCCTTGAGAAGCAGCGCCATGGTCTCAATCTTTTGGCGCTTCCATGGATTCTTCCAGGAATCGTGGTTTACAATCAGGCGCGGTGTCGACGTCAGGAGTGTTTCCACAATTCTCAACTTGTTCGCGCGTAATGACGAACCCGTCTCGGTAATCTCCACGATTGCATCCACCAGTTCATGCGCTTTGGCCTCAGTAGCGCCCCAGGAGAATTCCACTTCGGCTTTCACGCCGTGCTTCTCGAGATACTTCTTCGTGAGGTTTACTACTTCGGTGGCGATCCGTTTGCCGTTCAAATCTTTCACTGATTTGATCGGCGAATCCTCAGGCACCGCCAAAACCCAGCGGGCCGGCTGGCGTGTGGCTTTGCTGAAAAGAAACTCTCCCGCATCATGTACGTTCGAGCCGTTCTCCTCCACCCAATCATGGCCCGTGATACCGCAGTCGAGATGGCCATGTTCGACATATCGGCTGATTTCCTGCGCGCGAAAAAGCAGCACTTCCAATTGATCGTCATCAACATAGGCCACGTAAGAACGGCTGCTTACCTGGATATTGAATCCTGCCTTGGCCATCTTCTCGACCGTGGCGTCCTGCAAGCTGCCCTTCGGCAAACCGAATCTTAGTTTTTTGTCACTCATCTATAATGTTTCGCCCAACAACTCACTGTTCAGTCCAAATCACTTTTCGTCCCTGCACTTGGATGCGCCCTTCCGCCAGCGCTCCGATAACTTTCGGGTAGACCTGCCTTTCGGTCTCCTGGATGCGTTCGTGCAAACTCTCAGCGGTATCCTCCGGAAGAATCGGGACCGTCTCCTGGGCGATGATCGGTCCGCTATCCACTCCCTGGTCCACAAAATGAACCGTACACCCTGTGACCTTCACGCCATGTTCCAACGCCTGCTTCCAGGCTTCCAGGCCAGGAAAAGCCGGCAACAACGAGGGATGAATATTAACCACGCGCCCCGAAAAGGCTCGCAAAAACTCTCCCTTCAAAATTCGCATGAACCCGGCCATCACGACAAGGTCGACGCCAACCCTGCGCAATTCGCTGATGTAACCTCGTTCCGCTTCGTCGTCCAGTTTAGTGCGGAATTTCCCCGGCGGAATGAATTCTGCCGGAAGGCTCCGCTCAATGGCACGCGTCAGAATCCCTGCATCGGCGACGTCGCTCACCACAAGCGCGATCTCAGCGGGGATGCTCCCGCTGGCGCAAGCATCGGCAATCGCGGCCATGTTCGAGCCTTTGCCCGATCCCAGGATCCCTAACCGCAACTGTTTCAGCCGATTCACCCGCCATTCTTAGCGGCAGAATACCCGATCTCGCAAGCTTCGTGTGTTGGAACTGTTCGGGGGCAGGCAAAGAACGATCGCTAACGTTGCAAAAACCGAAAGGGATACCCCCACCAAGGCCTCATGAAGCCTGCCAGCTGCATCCTCCAAACGGATCTCAGCGCCAATCCTTGCTGGGGATGAGAAAGCGCATCTTCTTTGTCTTTAGGTCGAACTCGCCCACAAATTGTCGCATCCCAATGTAAAGCTTCTCATCATCACCTGTTAGCGCTGACGAACCGGGATAAAGCCCTTCCCAACCCATATCGGCCGCTAAAGTGTGAAGTTCATGATCACGCCCCACGGCCACCAGAGAATGGGAAAGAGTAATCAACATCGTGCCATCCCGACGCCGTGAAACAGCTAATGGCGCAAACGGCAGCTCAAGAACCGAAGCAGCTTTCCATCGACCATCCGGTTTGGTGCAAACGATGCGGATCAGCGAGCCGTGAGATCCCCCCATGTGGGCTAGTCCTTCAATCGCGTAGATGCAATCCGGGAAAGAAATAAAGTCGACGACTTGATGATTGGAAATCAGATAGTTGGTCTCACCGCCCGAACTAAACCAGTAGAGCGCAGCCCCAAACTCACCATGATTGCGAGCAACGAGCCATCCGTTATCGACTTGCCTAAATCTATCGCCTCGATGAAGCCGGTCGGATTTTAGTCCGGCCGGAAATTCCTCGGCAGTTTCTCTGCCGCGGTACTCTGCGCCCACCTTTCCATCTTTGAGGAATACTCTCCAATCAACGGGAGACGAAATTGCAGTCTCGAGCCACCGCCCACGAGCGGCTTTTTCGATTGCCGGCGGGCAAACTTCCTCAACCCACGTTGACACGTCGGAACGTGTGCCTCGCCCAATTTCTCCACACACCGCCATGTCGCCCCAGCAGACTAGGGCGATCATCACACCTTTGGCCACATGCTTCATTGCCTCTAATCCTCTATATCGGCATTGCACTGATACACATGAGACCTCTGCAAGGTCACGAGTTGCGCAAATATTTCGCCTCGATATGCTTGCGTCTCTAGGGCTGTGAGTCTGATTACCATCATTTGGTCGGTAGGCGCTGCCATCTGTCTGACTCTGGCGGGCGCACACCTTCTTTTATGGCTTCGCGCACGAGGCGCCCGGACCAATCTCTTGTTCTCGATCAGTGTGGCGGCCGCTGCCACCGGAGCCGTGTTGCATCTGTTCATGCTCCACGCACAGACCCCGGCGCAGTTCGGACAAGCGCTGCGGTGGATGCATCTGCCCGTCTGGATCATGATCGTGTCGCTCGCATGGTTCTTCCGTTCCTATACGGGAACGGGTCGAACCTGGCTTCTCTGGCTTGTTTGTGCCATGCGAACCCTGGCGCTGGTTCTAAATTTTCTGCTCTCACCGAACCTCAACTTTCGTGAAATCACTGCCCTGCGGCAAATGCCGCTCTTGGGGGAAACCGTTTCGGTTCCGATGGGAGTCCCTAACCCATGGAATCTAGTGGCGCATGCAAGTTTGCTCCTGTTTCTGATTTACGTTCTGGACGCATCCAGTATGGCCTGGCGAAAGGGTTCCGGCCGCCGGCCATTGGTTATGGCTGGAACGGTCGTCGTTTGGATTCTCGTGGCGGCAACCGGGACTTTGGCGCTCTGGTTCCAGTGGCCTCTCCCAAATATCGTCGGTCTGCTCTTTTTGAGCATCATCGTTTTCATGAGCTATGAATTGAGCGGTGACGTGCTCCGTGCCACCCAACTCAAGGGGGAGTTGCGCCAGAGCGAAGAGCGAAACCGCGCCATGATCGCAGCCATCCCCGACCTGATGTTTCTCTTGGATAAGGATGGCGTCTATCTGGATTATCACGCTCCAAAGCCGGAGGACCTGCTTCTTCCGCCTGATCAGTTTCTCGGCCGCAGAGTGAGCGATGTGATGCCGCCCGAGCTCGCGGCGCAATTCACTCGTTCTTTCGACGTCGTGCTGCGCACCGGCGGGAGCGAGGTGGTTGAATACACGCTTTCCTTGCACGGCAGGAACCGATTCTTCGAAGCCCATATTGTTCGCAGTGGCGCCGACCAGCTCTTGAGCATTGTCCGTGACGTTACCGGGCGCAAACAGGCCGAAGAAGCATTGCGGAACATCGCGGCTGGAGTCTCCGCAAAAATCGGCCACACATTTTTTCGCTCGCTGGCTGAACACATGAGCAAAGTGTTGCAAGTGGAATACGCTTACGTTTGTGAAGTCTACGATGATGGCCGTCGTGCCCGGACGCTCGCTTCCTATGTCCAGGGTGTCGAGGTGGAGAACATCCATTATCCGCTCGAGGGCTCGCCCTGCGAACAGGTGCTTAAGCTCGGCTTGGCGGTGTATCCTCAAGGGGTAAAAGCCGAATTTCCTCAGGACATTCCCCTCCAGGCGATGGACGTGGAGGGATATCTCGGGGTTCGCCTCAGCAATTCAACGGGAAACGCCGGGGGGCTGATGTCCGTTATGAGCCGCCATCCGTTGACCGACGTTGAGAACGCCAAAACGGTGTTAAGCATTTTTGCCGCGCGCGCTTCCGCCGAATTGGAGCGAAAACAGGCGGAAGACAACTTGCGCTTGAAAGAACAGGACCTGCGCCGCAGTGAAGAACGCTACCGCGAAGTCGTCGAAACCCAGACGGATATGGTCTGCCGCCATTTGCCGGACACCACGCTCACCTTTGTCAACAATGCCTATTGCCGTTCGTTCAACCGCCCGCGCAAGGATCTCATTGGGCGTAAATTCCTCGAGCTCATTCCTGAAAGTGCGCGGAAAGCCGTCTTGGAGCAGCTCGACGGCTTCTCCAGGTCCCGCGCCAACGCCACGCTCGAACGCGAAGTGCAGCTCTCCGATGGAACCATCGGCTGGCATCAATGGACTACCCACCTCGTCGCCGCGGCCGACGGACAACCCCTCGAGTTTCAAGCGATCGGCCAGGACATCACCGACCGCAAACGCGCGGAGGACTCGAGACAGCAGCTGGCGCACGCTTCGCGGCTGGCAGTAGTCGGTGAGTTCACCGCCATGATTGCCCACGAATTGAACCAGCCTCTGGCCGCCATTCTGAGCAACGCCCAGGCTGCCGAAATGCTTCTCCAGTCGGACGAGGCTCCCCTCGACGACCTGCGCGAGATCATGGTCGACATCCGCGAGCTCGATCTCCGCGCGAGCGAAACCATCCGGCGCATTCGCGAGCTCACACGAAGGCGCGAGATGGAAATGCAGCCCGTGAGCCTGAACGAAACCGTCTCGGACGCGCTCCGCCTGGCGAGCGCTGATTTATTTCGACGGCGAATCCAAATTCACCGAAGCCTCTCCGAACCCCTGCCCCTCGTGCGCGCAGATCCCGTCCTTTTGCAGCACGTGATGTTAAATCTCTTCCTCAACGGCATGGACGCCATGAACGATAACTCGGAATCCGACCGTCACCTCTTCGTGAGCACCGCTTGCAATGATGGTCTTGTTGAAGTGGCCGTGAAGGACGTTGGCCATGGTATTCCACCGGCCGACCTGCAGCGGATCTTCGATTCCTTTTTCACAACCAAGCGGGACGGCATGGGCCTCGGCCTGGCCATCGCCCACTCCATCATCCAACTCCATTCAGGCCGAATCTGGGCGCAGAACAATGCGGACGGCAAAGGCGCCGCAGTTCACTTCACCATCCCCACGGATCAATCACCTTCCGCTGCATGACAGGCGAACTCCTTAGCCGTGATCCTGGTTTTCGCGCTGACTTGGTTCTTTGTGGGAAGCGGCTGCAACAAGAGTTCCATATAGTTTCTCGTTCCCTGCCTCTGCACCGAAGAGTGGAAGCGGTTCCCTTACCTTTACGACGCCTCCCTATATGATTCCCGATCGGAAATGAAACACAAGACAATCGGAGTTACAATCGTATTGATCTGCGCGGGCTTGTTCACTTGTGCAGCATTGCTAAGAGGACCGCCACCAAAACCAGTGGGATTTAGTACCTTCGACACCGACATCCGCGAACTGGCTGCAGCCGAGAATTGTCGAGTCGTCAGTACGGTACCCGGTCCAATTGACCGCTCACTACTGCTGAGGAAGCACCCATTGGTAAACGAACCTGAGTTCAGTCAGGCAAGAATCATTGGCCAAAATGGGACACTCACATATTTCATCATGGGCGCGCGGCAGGCGGTAATTGAGGTCAAGTGCGGCATCTGGAACAATGAGGTCCACGCAGTAGCAGTCAGAAGCAATGCTAGCTCCGAAAAGGAAAAAGCAAGGTTTGCGAAGCTCATACGCGACCGCTGGCCCACTCTTCGGCTGCGGGAATGAAAATACGACCAAGCCCGCAACAGGAATTCCTGAAGTTCAATTAGCGACAAGGGGTCGACAATGGGTTCCCATCCTGCAGATCAGCCCTAACACCTGCAGGCTCGTGATTCGATCTGATTACAGTTTTTTATTGCAGCATTGTGGACTTACTGTATTCTTTACCAGTTTTAAGGAACTCATGTTCCTTGCGAGGTTGTCCCACAAATGCCATTTGCGGGTCGGCTCAGTTGTTCTTTGACATATTGCGGTTTCGAGAAAACCGGTCGCGCCGAGGGTAATACCATCGCGTCCGGGTCTGCATTCCTTTTGCTCAGACCCGGACGCGCCCTGACGGGTCCCCGGGTCTCCTGCATTTTTGAAACTCTGCACAGAAAGTGCACAAGAAATGCACAATTCTTGATCCACCACGCCAGGCCGCGCGAAGTATTCCTTCAACCTCGCACTGGACACTCCGCAGTCGACATTGGGACCGTACCCATTTTTGCACCATTTTTGCCAACCCCGAAGCAACGAAGCAGCCGATCTGATTCTGGTCACTTTAGATTGAAGACTTCGGACACTTTTCACTTTTGTGAGATGTCCCGCGGTTGATCACCAGCTACTTGTACCCGGACAGACGGGACACTGTCCGACTCCACTGGGTCGCGAGCAGGTTGCGGTCTCCCGCGCTGTGTCTTTGCGGTGGGTCGTGTTTTCACCTTACGGCTCCCTGACGCCTTTTAACGGATTTCTGACGGCTCCAAACCTCAAAAGACCCAATGTTTACAGAGTTCCTAACGGGCTAACGGCTAAATCCCCCTAGGACCGTCCTCTACCGACGTAGCAGTCGAGTTCACTTTCATTCCCTCATGCTCTTCGAAGTCTCGCTCGCAAGCCCTCGCAAGCCTTCAATACCCCACCGGCATTCTTCGTTTCAAGCACGGCAACGCGAAACCCGAAACCCGAAACTAACTTGAGACCTGGTCACCAGTGAGCTCCGCGCACCTTCGCGCACATACAACCGACTGGTGCTTCAACCTTCGGTAGCGTTGGCGTCCGAATGCACCCGAGTACACGGTTGAGAGTTCAGGAAAGAGTTCGTCCCCCTTGCTCTTGAACTTGCTCTTGCTCTCCCGTGCCCGATCTGTGGTCAGCTCCCCTCCCCGCCTTGGTGCCCGAATGCACCCGAATACACGGTCGAACAATCTTCAAACGTGGCGAACCCGTTTCGGTTCGAGGTCACCTGATAGATTCAGCTCGCCGAAACTGGCGATTCATGGCCATAATGCGGTATCTAAACCCGCAATAAACGTATGAAAACAATGCTTTTCCTCGTCGCCTTTTTTGCTGCCTTTGTTTCGATGGCCAGTGCCCAGCTGCAGTTGAATTCAGGAGAGAGTTTCTCGTATTCGTTCAGCAACCTTCCGAAGACGGGAAGTGTTCCGGTGTTCGGGAGCAATCCCGGAGGGACGATGCAGGTCACGGTCAACAATGGGAGCTTTCAATCGGGGGACCAGTTGAAATTGGAAATGTTCGAATCCGTGTTTACCGACCCGGCCATCTGCTCGGCCATCATGAACTCGGCCCCGCCTTATACAACGAGTTGCACTTCCGATTTTGCCTGGCAGGACCAGCAGGGAGCAATCCGGCTCACGATGCTTTCAGGTTCGGCGATTATCGACAGCATCACCGTAAAAGCGATTGTTTCGGGGCCAAGCCTGAGCTCTTACGATGTTTACTCGGTGACCTTCACCCCCGTGCCGGAGCCAAGTGTGCTTTCGCTTGGAGCGTGTGGGATCGGGATGCTGGTGCTCGGGCGATCGCTTCACCGCCGCATCACGACTTCATCGTGATTGAGCAGGGCGAGACAGAGGACCGTGCTGGCGCAGAGGTCGGGTTTCGCTAAATTCGTGGAGTTTTTGGTTTCACCAACGCTAAGCAGCTTCGTGCACGCCTCCTCATCCGAAGCGAATAATTCGCGCTGTTCCTGGTAAAGCTTCAAGAGAACGTCGCTCTCTTTTTTGCTCGGGTTGCGCCCCGCGCAAGTGCGAAAGGCCCATCCTAATTGGTCGGAGAGTTTCTGGCCTCCTTCGGTCAGCATGCGTTGGCCGAGCAGACGCGCGGCCTCAACGATCTGAGTGTCGTTCAAGAGTGTGAGAGCCTGCAGTGGTGTGCTGGTGCTTTGGCGCCGAACGGTGCAAACGTTTCGCTCGGAGGCATCGAAGGCAATCATGGCCGGGTGGGGCACGGTTCGTTTCCAGAACGTATAGAGGCTGCGACGGTGCAAATTCGCGCCTTTGCTCTGGTCATACTTCGGAGCGCCCATCGCTTTCTCTTCCCACAGGCCTTCCGGCTGATATGGCTTCACGCTAGGACCGCCAATCTTTTCGACGAGCAATCCGCTCAAAGCGAGCGCCTGGTCACGGAGCATCTCCGCTGTGAGCCGCCGGGCTGGCCCACGCGCCAGCAATTCGTTCGCAGGATCGCGCGCGAGCAGTTCAGCATCGGCACGAGAGGATTGCTGATAAGTCGCGGACATGACGATGAGCTTGAGC